>Ga0182030_10000049_pt1 | contig 162073 bp, 130 predicted proteins | sample 812S3MmetaG_FD_121299 | JGI IMG/M metagenome (GOLD analysis project Ga0182030, IMG submission 121299) | Permafrost microbial communities from Stordalen Mire, Sweden - 812S3M metaG (Illumina Assembly) | ecosystem: Environmental > Terrestrial > Soil > Wetlands > Permafrost | place: Sweden...
GATACCACCTCCACGGACTCGGTGCCTGGCCGCCCATCTCCAAAGGTGATGATCTCGAAGTTTGGAGGCGTTCGCTCGCGTTTTGGCTTTATCGAGTATCTGTCCCACCATTTTTGGAACTCATTTTGCGCCTCTTCCGGGGTGACCGCCCAAACGGAAATATTGTCATAAGTCGCGCCGCCAGAGCTCACCCTGATAAAGTGGCGGTCTGTTGGCCTGAAGAACATCTTCCGCCACTCGCATTTGAATCGCCCCTTGCCTTGCGACTCTTGCTCACGCACTGAGTGAATCATGAATTGCCTGTTTTCCTCGATCATTCGGTCGAACTCAAAGACGCCGTCCGACTCGATCTCGTGCCAGCCGCTATCCTGGAGATGCTCCAGCGGATTGCAGAAGAGATTTACGGCTTCGGGATTGACCCTGACCCAAAAGGATTTGGAATCGGAGCACTCTCTTTGCGGCATCCACATATTCATAAGCGGAGGGGATTCTCACATTGGGCGCGAACGCACCCAAGGGATACGAATGCCGACATTCTCTGCCCCCAAGATGATTGTGCGCGCCGGAGTCCGGCCTCTACAGCGGGTGTGCAGCCTTTTTTTCAACCACGGGAACCTGCTCAGGAAATTCCTTTAGCAAACGCCGAAGCCGGCTCCGGTCAGTCTCGACGCTCCAATGAAGCCCCTTGCAAACGAACGCGTGGCGGTCCTCGCCTTTCAGCCCGAGTGCCTTGGCCTCCGCTACCAAGATACGCGCCTGGGCCGCATTCTGCCGGCGCTCTGCGCGGCTCTCCCGGAGACTTTGCCCCTGGCGCTTTGGAACGCGGCTCCGGTGGAGCGCAGTGACCTCTTTCCATTCGATGTCTCGGTTCGGATCGAATGACCAGTAGGCCGGAATGAAAATCATCGTGCCATACGGCGTCAGGTTTACGGAGAGTTTCAGGAGAAGCGGCATATCGCCTTGGACCCCATACAAATTCCATCGGCAGCAAAAGGCATCGAATACCGCCTGAAATTGAGCATCTCTGCTTTTCCAGTTCAAATCGAAGTCCTGGCGGAAATTTCTCTCCGGGATGCTGGTCCGACGAATGATGCCTTTGTGATCCCGGTAGCGATCCACCTTGAAGGTGGATTTGATTCGATCCCATTCCGCCGAAAATCCGCTCAGTTCCTCGTCGGTGTCGTCAAACTTGGCCTGTGCATCGGTAAAGCTCTCGTACTGACCTTGGCGCACATCATGCTCGTGGTGTGCAGCGACGCTGCAAGCCGCGTCATTCGGAGGGTTGCCGAGGAAATTGATCAGCAAACGCATTCTTTCGCCAAGCGACCGTTTCGCGGCGATACGATCCAGGGCCTGCACTAACAAGTCGTGCATATTCACCGGCCAAAGAGTGAGGGGAACGAAAAGCCACGCATAAACCTGCTCGACCAGGGGCCCGTCGGGCGATGACGAGACAACCTGCCGCATCTCGTGGAATCTCCGCACCAAATCCCCGCTCCATTCGAGCCTGTGATAGGCCAGCGGACGGAGCCTTTCCAAGTCTTGGGAGATTTCGCGAGCCATCGTGGAGGATTTTGTCACGCCGGGGCAGAGAATGTCCACAGTCGTATCCCTTGGACCGTCTGCACTCGAAGGCGAGAATGGCTTCAGATTTTATGACGCCTGGGTCCCTCGTTCTCAACCGAAATTCGCTCAATCTTCCTTCGACGATCAACGCTCTTCCATCGCACGGCAGGGACGTTGCTGCGCTTGTGCAGGGATTCCCGGAAGCTCTCGATTTGGTTCGTACCAATCTGGCGCTCGGGGTCTGTGTCGCCTGCGCGGGGAGGTGGGATACCTTGCGCGGCGATGCCAATGAATTGACTGTACGCCTGCTGCGGATGAGGCGGCGGGAGGCATGCGCCGCGCTCGGTTTTCCCGGGACCGAAGCAACGGTCCGATTGCTGGCAAAGATATTGCCAGAGGCGTGCTCTGTGGCCCTGCTGATGCGCCTCCGGCGTAAACTCGCAGAACCAGGTTTAGGCGAAACCCTTCGACATTTTCCCGTGATCGGCGAAAAAGCACTGTTCCTCGCTGCCTACTGGCTGTGGGGAGGGTCGGTTTCGTTCCCCCTGTTTCGCGAAATGGAGCGACAGTCCGATGGCGAGACACTACCGGAGTATGGCAGCCTGCTGGCAGACACGATTCAGATGCGCGAACGATTCAGCCGTAATGGGCGACCATTTCGCAGCCTCGCCGAGGTGAAGCGGTGTCACCATAGGCTCGTGACCGGTATGTACTACGGCGCAAATGGCATAGATTACTGGGGTCTCGATTTGAAATTTCCGCCTCCGCCGTTTCCCGGCACCGAGACGATCCTGGCACTGGATTCGCCCGGCCTGCTGATCGATGAAGGGCGTGAGCAACGCCATTGCGTGGCGATCAAGGCAGAGGAGGTGGCCTCGGGCCAGATGTACGTTTACCGCATCCTTGCCCCGGAGCGAGCTACGCTCTCCATCATCCGCACCGGCACCGGCTGGGCGCTTGGAGAACTCCGCGGCCCAGCTAACCGGCCCGTGGCTGAGCAGACGAAGCAATTCGTCAACAATTGGTTTTTGCGCTCTCAAGACATAAAAACACCATGCGACTGCTGATTGTGCCGGACATCCACAACCATACCGAACACGCAGAATACTGGCTGAGGACGCAGGAGTATGAAAGGACGATCTTCCTTGGGGATTATTTCGACAATTTCGGAGACAACGTCACGGATGCGCGGGCAACGGCTCTCTGGCTGCGGAACCGGATGGACACGACGGATGATATCTTCCTCCTTGGCAATCATGACGCTGCCTACATGGTTCCCTACGATCCCCAGTTTGAATGCCCGGGTTTTACTCGGGCCAAGGCGAGAGGGATTCGCGAGATTCTTCGGCCCGAACATTGGCGGCGGTTCCAGCTTGCCCATGCCGAACAGGGCTGGCTGATCAGCCATGCAGGATTTCATCCGACGTGGATAGAGGAGGCTAATGTGGAGAAACTTCTCGTGCGTTGCGAAAGGGCAATGGCCAAAGTGCGTCGGGGCGCGTTTGATCCTCTCCTTGGGGCGGGCGTAGATCGTGCGGGCGCGCAGCTTGTTGGCGGACCGCTTTGGATGGATTGGGACAGTCTCATTCCAATTCCTGGGATCAATCAGATCGTAGGCCATACACCGGGAAACGAGGTTCGCAGAAAGAACACCCGCAACAGCGAGAACTACTGTCTCGATGTCAATAACGCCTCGGTTGCGGCGATTTTATGGGCAGGCAAAGTGGAAATTGTGGAGAGAATAAGGAGAAGAGAGGCTTGATCTCAAAATTTATGAAACCTCTTCTCAATTCTGACTTGCGCCCCTTAAATGCAACGGTGCCACATCCTCCGATGCGCTCCCTCTCAAAATCCAAACTCCTGGCATTTCGGCAGTGCCCGAAACGTCTCTGGCTGGAGGTCCACCGCCCCGAATTGCGGGAAGATTCGGAGGCGACTGAAGCGCGGTTTCAGACCGGGTACGAAGTCGGAGCGATCGCGCGGCGAATTTATGATCCTGAGGGGCGCGGAGCCACGATTGACGTGGATGCCGAAGGCTATGAGGGCGCATTCGCGCGGACCGCCGGTTTGATCGCCGAGTCCAAAGAGCCAATTTTTGAAGCGGGCTTTCGGGTGGATGGCGCATTGGCCTTTGCGGATGTGATGCTGCCGAAGATGGAGCAGGGCCGCCTGGTCTGGAGAATGGTCGAGGTCAAATCCTCGACTTCGGTGAAGGACTATCACCACGATGACATCGCCGTTCAGACGTTCATCGCGCAGGCTGCGGGAGTGCCGTTGGCATCCGTTGCCCTGGCGCACATAGAGAATTCCTGGGTTTACCCGGGAGATGGAGATTACCGGGGCCTACTGACCGAATACGATCTCACGGCGGAAGCGCTCGGCCGCACCGATGAGGTCCGAGGCTGGATCGCGGAAGCGCAAGGAATCATCGCCCGGGACGCTCCGCCTGAAATTGCGGTTGGTTACCAGTGCCACGCGCCTTTTGATTGCGGGTTCTGCAACTATTGCCATCAGAACATCCCTCAACCGGAATACCCCTTGGACTGGCTGCCGCGCTTCTTTGGCGCTAAACGTGAGCAGCTTGTCGAACGGGGCGTGGACGATATTCGCAGCATCCCTGATGAGTTGCTGAGCGAAACGCAGCTCAGGGTGAAGGAATGCACCCTTTCCAATAGCGTCTACTTTGATGCCGCTGGCGCTGCGGCGGACCTCGCTCCTCACGGATTCCCTGCTTATTTCCTCGATTTCGAATCGGTTCAATTCGCTGTACCGATATGGAAAGGCACCCGGCCCTATCAACAAATCGTCTATCAATTCAGTCTGCATAGAGTCGAGGCATCGGGGAAGCTGGAGCACGTTGACTTCCTCGATCTTTCAGGAGGTGATCCGTCTGAGGGGTTCGCCAAGGCACTGATCAACGCCTGCGGTCAGGCAGGGCCGGTATTCGTGTACAGCGCCGCGTTTGAATGCACCCGGATATCCGAGCTAGCCGGGCGATTTCCCGAGCTTGCTCCGCAACTTCTAGCCATCAACGAACGAATCGTCGATCTGCATCCGATTGCTCGCAGTCGCTATTATCACCCGAGCCAGCAGGGACACTGGAGCATCAAAGATGTGCTTCCCGCGGCGGTGCCCGAATTGAGCTACGATGATCTCGACGGCGTGCAGGATGGGGGCTCTGCGATGGAGGCGTTTTGCGAGGCCATTCACCCCGATATCGGTTCCGAGCGAAGAACCGAGATCGAGGCCCAACTCCGCGCCTATTGCAGGCTCGATACTTTTGCCATGGTTCGGCTCTGGCAGTTTTTTACCGGACGAACCGATTTCGTGATTTCGACATAACCGGCAAAGAATCCGCGATGCCAATATCCGACGTTCGCAAAGATGGGAACTGGATTGTTGTCTACGACGATAGAGGTAAGGAAATCCGACGAACGGGTGGCTATAATACGGATGTGGTTGGAGTCACCGGTAGCTTCTTTGTCGTTGAAGAACGGAGTGTGCAAGGTATATGGTTTGTTACTTACGATGAGCAGTGCAAGGCGATTGCAAGAATGGGCGGGCGCAACAAAATAGTACGAGGAGCTTCTGGTAACACGTTTACTGTCGAAGAAAGCGGAGTGAATGGCACGTGGCTTGTCACCTATGATAGGCGATGTAAAGAACAAGGCAGGCGCGGTAAGGGAGGGTCCGCGTCAGCTAAACGCGCTAAAAACCTTGGGAGCATCCAGGATTCAGCTCGGACGATAGTTGAGACGGGAAAGAGCGTAGCAGAAATCCCGGCAAAAGGCTGCGGCTTGCTTATCGCGCTAATCTCTGCGGCATTTTTCGCTATCAAGGGTTGCTTTTTCACATCGGACCATTCGAATTTATCGACGTCGCAACAAAGTGTCTCCTCTGGTAATGCGGGAACAACGGTTTCGGCTTATGCTACCGCCCCCGAGATTCAACGCGCTGTCCCTGTTGCTGAGCCGAGCGCGCCGCTCACTCCGTTCTATCAATCATCTACCGGGCAAACATTTTCCGTGGTTGGAATCGCTGCCGGTGACACCCTCAATGTTCGTAATGGCCCGAGCGCCGCTAATGGCGTGACGATTCAATTGCCGAATGGTTACGGCGGCATCACTGTTATCGGTTCTCCTGTGATGAATGACAGCACTGAATGGGTCAATATAAGGTTCAAAGACGGCTCTGGATGGGTGAATAGTCATTACCTTAGAGCTGATTCCGAGTAAAAGGGGCGTATTTCATTGAGGCCGCGCGAGGTGGGGATTCGAAGTGGGCGCTACTTTGGTGAGGACGACGGGCAGCGTGGGCTGAATTGAAAGTTGCTTTTGCTTGCGCTTGGCGACGGAAGCCTTGCCTGCACGGCGTCCGAGTTCCTTGTATGCCTCGCGGATGGTGATGCCTTCGTTAATGGCGAGTTCGCGGGCGCGCTGGGCGAGGGCTTCGGGGCGGAGCTTCTTGGAGTGACCGCGGCCTTCTTCAGAAGTTGCGCGAGGCGGCTCACTTCGCCGCGCTCGGCTTCGAGCGCCCTCTCTAATTCCGCGTTGCGGGGGCCGAAATGCAGAGGCTTCGCCGCGGCATCGTTGATTTCGTCTTGAAGGAGTTCGACGTCGATGTCGTTGGAGGCGCTCATTCAGCTTGGCTGGTTTCGGTTGAGTCGGGCCAGTCCTCGCGATTGGCGAGGCGGGCGTAGGACCGGACGGAATAGACGGTGGCGGGATACCACTTGCCGCCTTTCTTCGCCGGGATGCCGGCGGTGTTGAGGACGGGAGCGCACTACAAAATGGAGATCACGGGAGCCTCCGGCGCTGAGATGAGGGCCACGACCCCACTGATCAAGCAATTCGATGATCCGCCGAGGGATTCCAACTCGATCCTGAATAGGTCGAGGATGCTATAGCTGATTCTGGCCTTGAAATTGGCGTCGAACCGACCCTCGACCGAGCTTCGCGGACAGCTCGGGCGTCAAACCTTCGATATCGTGCTTTCAAATATATGATCGGGCTGGCTGGGCCATTTCCGTGGCTGTGAGGTCAACCCGAAGTGGCATGGGCACAATCTTCCGCTCGCGCATCGCCTCGTATTCCTCCAAGGCCGGGCAAATCACAACCGCGCCCTTGGCGTATGCGTCGTGAACCGCCTTGCTGCCGTGGCCCAAGGCCTCCTGGGCGAACCGTTGCGGGTAACCGCAGGATTTGGCCCGCTGCGCCCATGCATACCGGTAGCTGTGCAAGCTGATGCCCTGGATTCCGAGAATGCGGCAACGGCGCCGGAATTCGGCGGCGCGATGGTTGGCGGAGATTCGTTTGATCCTCGGAAAGAGGTCGCCGGTGGAGGGGAGTGATTGCAAGAGCGCATACAGCTTGGGGCCGATGGTGAGGCGCGCCGGCTCGCTGGTCGGCCCGAGTTTCTTGCGTCGGTAAACGAGGACCCCATTTTCGACGTGCTTGGCATTGAGATTGGCGGCGTCGGTCTGAGCGGCGCCGGTTTCGTAGAGCAGCTCATAATAGGTCCGGCGTTCGGGATTGCGTTCGCTTCCGATGATCTTCGCGTGCTCCTCCGGGGTCACGCCGCGCTTGCTCTGGCTGCGGATTTTAGGCCACGCCGCCTTTGCCAGGATGGGCCACGCCAGCCAACCAAGATTGAGGGCGAGGTTGTGAAGCCGGCGCAGGTAGTGGCCCACGCAATTCCCGTTGGCGTGCATGATCGTGAGCAGGTCTTCGCCGGTCGTCTCGACAAGCGGTTTGTGCCGGATCGCAGTGTAGGCTTTGCTGCGCAAGGCCCGCGCGCACCGCTCCTGGGTGGTGGGAATGCCGTGGGTCGCCATTTCATCCATCACGGCCTGCCAAGAGCGTTTGATCATCTTGGGATCGTGGGCGGCGAGATAAGCCCGGCCAACGGCGAGGGTGAGGGTCGGCTGCCGGTGCGCCTCGTTCATCGCATGCAGCAGGGCGGCAGCCTCGCGTTTGTCCTTGGTCTTGAGGCTCGCCTGTTTGACGCCCTCATTTTCCTGCCAATAAAAGGTGCCGTTGTTGCGGCGATACAGTCGGTATTTAAGCTGCACGTTCATCTCCGGGTTAAGGAGATAGCACGCGCCGAGGTCGCCGCGTTACCGAGTAGCCAGGGAGTATTGGCAGAGTTGGCGCGAATTCTGGCGAGTTCGAGCCGTTGCTGGCAATTCCGCTGGCAAATGGGCTTCGCAACGGGCTACCGTGCGGAGTAAGTCACTCACGGTGAGTGTCTTATGGAATGGCTCCAGCGGTAGGACTTGAACTTGATTCCCTCTGTTCTGAGTACACTTATAAGAGCTTTTACCTGAGTAATCAAGTGTAATCCGCAACTACTCTCGCACTACTTCCACCTACTACTTCACTGACACTTTCACTGACACTTTCACTGACAGTATTACTGAGAGCGACATGAGGCTGCTCGAACAACTGTTTTGTTATGGATACTTCATAAGCAAACCTGCAGTTCCGTCCGCCGAGTCTATCGGCACCGGCGCGACTGGCAACAGTCGGGTTGGAAGCTGCCGAGACAATGGACTTCCTCCATCATGGAGTGGAGATGACCGTGAGGAAATGTCCGGACTGCCAGCGCCAACCTGCGAGTGCTTGGTAGTGTGCGCACGGAACTGGCATACCGCTGGTATCACAGCCTCCGCAGGCGCAGTCGGAAGAAACGGTTAACATGGAGGCAAATGGGTTCCATAGCTACCCGGCTGGCTGCCTTATCCTCACCTCGTTCATCCCTAGCGTGCAGATCGCTTCTTTGACCCCAGGACTCAAGGTTAGATCCGGGTGCGGTAGAGTTCCGCTCGACGGGATCTGTGCGAGGGGCGCGGGGAAACCTGCGTCCCTACCGCGACCCTTTAACTGGATATTTGCTCCCCGTTGGTTGGTGGGTTTCCTTTTTGCGAGATTCCCTCTCGCTGTCAACCGCACGCCGCCTGAATCTTGATCAATCGCGCCATCCACGGTTTCGGCAGCGTGACCCGTAGCGCCGCTTGAGATGCCTGCCATACACGGACGATTCGTTGTTCATGCGGATAGATCACATTCACCTTCGGCTCCGCTCCCGCCCAACGGGGCAGGCGAATCGATACGCTCCTGGCCTCTCCGCCGAGCCGCCAGATCGCCAGATAGCTCGTTGAGCCGCAATCCAGGCCAAAGGCGGTCCAGTCAGCCCCGAATCGCGGCAGACCCAGCGGCCAAAACGGCATGCCCTGCCCAATATCTCCCCGGATGGTCTTGTAGAGGGCAATAGCCTCCTGCACCAAGGCAAAGCGCTTTGGAGATATCTCGTGGATGTGCCCGCTCTGATGGATGCGGAGCAGCAGCGCATTGATCATATTCATGATGGTTTCTTCTTCGTCCCCATCCTTGAGCGGATAGCTCCAGACTGCGGCTTGTTCGGGTGTCACAGCAGAGGCACTCGCGGCGGCGATTACCGCATTGAGCCGATAGTCCGTCTGGTCGCTCATTGACTGAATGCTGTGATGAGCAAGTTGCGCGTAGTCCAATCTCATTCCGCCGCTCGAGCAGTTCTCGATCATAAGTTTCGGATGCCGCCGATACACCCCATCGATCCATACAAGATAGGCGCGATTGTGTTCCAGCAGCCCATCTCCCGGAGCATACGCCCGATAATCGGTGCCCGGTCCGGCGTTGATGTTATAATCCATCTTTATATAGCCGATCCCAAAGTCCCCAATCATCCGGTCCACAACCTCATCCGCATGCGCGCGCACCCGTGGATTTCGAAAATCAAGTTGATAGCGTCCATGATCGATCACACGCCTGCCGCCTCTTTGGAAAAACCAACTGTCGGGTAGCTTCTGCGCACGCGGGGACTGGACACCCATGACTTCAATCTCCAGCCACAACCCGGGTATCAAGCCCTTCTTGCGAATATAATCGCACACAACCCTTAGCCCTTCGGGAAATCGACTCTTCGAAGGCTCCCACGCGCCGACCGAATTCCACCAATTTTCCCCAATTTCCGCATACCATCCCGCATCAATCACAAAGTATTCGCATCCGGCTTCCGCCGCACTGTCAATCACTGGATACAATTTCGCGCTTGTTGGGTCTCCGTTGAGGCAGTTCATGTAATCATTGAAAATCACCGGTGGCGTTTTCGGATCGCAACGCGATTGACAAAGAACACGCCGAATCTGTGTCAAAGCCTGCAGCGCCTCTTGCAACCCTCCAGTTATGCGACCAAAAGTTGCCGGCACCGTTTCAAACCTTTGGCTCTGCCCAAGGCTCTTGCTCCAGAGTCCCTCCCTCCACGTCGGTCCGGATACCCGAAGGTAAAGCTCCTTCGCGATGTCGCTAACTTCCCATTGCCACGACCCATTGTGTTCTATCTGCCAAAAGTAAGTAACATCAGTTTCGATATTTTCCAGCACCCCTAGCGGCAAATGTTCCACCGTTGACCAAGTTCCCTGGCTGGATATCGAGACACGATTGACCGAGAATCCGGCGCCACCATCCCGTCGATAACTTCGAGCCAGACCGAAATCACGCGGATATCCCGACCGCCACTGACATTCCCCGCACCAGCTATTGTCCGCCACATGGAGCCGCATCTTCTCGTCCCAATCCGAAGTTCCGCCCTGTGACAATCCCGCTAGGGCAAAACTGCTCACGTATTCCAGCGGCACGGCATCCTTTCCAATATTCTCCACCACCGTCCAACTCCGGAAGGCCGGCAGCTTTCCGTAAAACTGCAAGTGCGATACAACCGCCAGCCCAGCCCCGGTTTGTTCAATTTCCAGCTTCGGCCCAACCTGGGTCCGGTATTGCCTGTGACCGTTGTACTGTAACATCCCGCCCGGCTGGGTTCCGGTATATTTATTGCCGTGATGGTCATCCCAGTTCAATCCGGTTGCCTGGATTTCCACCAGTCTGCTCCACTTCCAGATGTCATTGTCCGCGCCGCCTTTTGAAGGAGTTGAGGTAAGATCGAGTACCTTTACCGGCTTGTTTTTCGTAAATAGGAAGCCAAGCGAAATGCCGTTGATTTTAAAGACCTTGGGTTTCATCATATGTTCCTGCTAAAAAGAGTCAAAAAGGCGGGAATGCAGGGGAGGGGATCGAAATTTGAACTGGGATTTCCCATTTGCTTTCTCGCCCGCAGCCCGCGTTGGGACATTTGCGTGATTTTCTCTTCCCTCCACAGTTCCGCAAGCCATTTTCGGGCAAAACCCCGCGTTCGAATTGACTCAAATGATATGACACCGGAGCCGAAAACAGAAAAGGGGTGGGATTGATACTTTGCTTCCCAACTGATGTCGGCGGGCGGCGCTTGGCGACGTCATGAAGTATCTCTGCCCTGTGTCGGGCAAGAAGGCACGGCGGAAATACTTCTTGGGTTGACATGAAATGAGCGAAGATTACGGTGACGCTCATGATCGCTCAGGAACGGCAAACGAGAATCTTGAACTTGCTGGGGAAGCGGCGGCGGTTGGGGTTCGGCGAGTTGCAGGATCTGACCGGGGGTTCTGCTGCGACATTGCGTAGAGATTTGACGTACCTGGAGGAGCGGGACTTGTTGGTGCGCGTCCACGGTGGGATTCTGCATCCCGAGGCGGCGGCCGGGGAGCCCAGCCTGGTGGAAAAGTCGCGCGTGGCCGTTGCGGCAAAGCGGCGAATTGGCGAGGCGGCGGCGGGTTTGGTGCCGGATGGAGCGACCGTTTTTATTGATAGTGGCACAACGTGCCTGGAGGCGGCCCGGTTGCTTCGCGAGCGATCCAGTCTAACGATTATTACCAATTCGCTGCCGGTTCTGGCTGGGCACGGGCGGTTTCAGGCCCGGTTGATTGTGGTGGGAGGCGAACACCGGGCCGTCAGCGGAGCACTGGTGGGGAACCTGGCTGCAGACAGCCTGTCGCGGTTGCGGGCAGATGTGGCATTAATTGGGGCTTCCGGGCTTGATCCTGAGGCGGGCCCCGGCACCACTGAGTTGCTCGAAAAGGAGATCAAAGCCGGATGGCTGAAGCGCTCACGGCGGCGCATCCTGCTGTGCGATGCGACCAAGTGGAAATCGGCCGCAACGGTTTGTTTTGCCGGCTGGAATGAATGGACGGATTTCGTCACGGATGAACGGCCGCCATCAAACTTCCGCACCAAAGGGCCTAAAATTCACCTTTCATGAAACGCCTCGACCAAAAACTTGCGAATATTCTCTGCGGCTCAAATTCGCCGCGGGATTTCATTATTGCAGATGCGAAAGACGCCGATATGGCCTTCGGGATCACCGCGCCGGGACCGCAGTCGGGGAAATGCCACCATAGTTACAGCGAATCGGAGGGATGCTGGAAGACGCTCGATGATTATTTGAGCCAAATCCGCTCCGTCATCCGGCAGGATATCGTCGATATCGTCCTGCTCTCGGCTTCAAATCTCGAGCGCCTGGCCATGAAGGAACGGCTATTTGAGGATGCAGCGATCACCCCGGCTGCCCGCGCCAATGACACCTCGGACGTCTGGGTCGTGCGCGGCGGAAAATATCCGACCGAGCATCCCTCGCGCTCGTTTCGCACGGCAACCATTGACCACATCAAATACGGGCGCGTGAGCGAAAATTACTTGCAACCCTGCCTTGGCGCCGATCTGGGACTCTATTCGATCACTTTTACCAATAATATCGATTGGGATTACAAGGCTCTGCAGGACTTTCACGATTTCCGTGTCGAGGCAGAGAAGAAGCGATTCCGGTATTTTCTGGAAGTCTTCAATCCGAACGTGAATCCAGGCATCCCGGACAAGAAGGTGGCGGCCTTCTTGAACGACCACATCGTCCGCACCCTGGCGGGAGTCACCGAGGCGGGACGTCCGATTTTCCTGAAGGTTCCGTACAATGGACCAGGACCGCTGGAGGAATTGGCAGCCTATGATTCGCGGCTGGTGGTCGGCATTCTGGGCGGAAGCGCGGGCACGACGCTCGACGCGTTTCAATTGATTCACGACGCTCAGAAGCACGGGGCCAAAGTCGCATTGTTCGGACGCAAAATTAATCTCTCGGAACACCCGTTGGTGTTTATCGAGCTGCTGCGCCGGGTGGTGGACGGCGAAGTGTCTGCCGTGGAAGGAGTGAAGGTGTATCACAGCGTGCTTCAGAAATCCGGAATACGTCCGCAGCGCACCTTGCAACAGGACCTCCAGCTTACCGCCAACAAGATGAGTTACCGCTAACTTTGTCACATGACTGACATCCTACTATTATGAGACGCAGTCAGATAAACTCCATTTATCTGGAGGCAAAATCCTGTTTTGAAAACCATGGGTGGGAGCTGCCGCCCAATCCCCGCTGGGATATCACCGATTTCGGGCTCGGCGATTTTGGCCGCTTCGGGCTGGTGCTGATCAATCTCGCCGAGGAACCCGAGTACTGCGAGAAGTTGATGTATGCGCGCCGGGGCCAAACCACCCCGATGCACACCCACGCCCGAAAAAAGGAAGATATCATCTGCCGCCATGGCGAATTGACCCTCGAACTCTGGGCCGCTCACCCGGAGAAAACGGAAAGGGGCGGGGCATTTTCCTTGCGGATCAACGGCGAACCAAGAGCCTTACGCAGCGGGGAGCGCCTCCCGCTTCATGCCGGAGAGCGGGTTACACTCACGCCCGGGATTTACCACGCCTTCTGGCCGGCAGGAGAGGACTGCATCATCGGCGAAGTCTCCACCGCCAATGACGACACAAATGACAATCAGTTTGTGAACCCCGACGTTGGCCGTTTTCCCGCGGTCGAGGAAGATGAACCCGCTCTACGCCGGTTGATCAGCGACCGATGAAAACGATGGATTCCCTTATTGAGAATGCCGCAGCGAGGCTGGAGACGCTTGGGACCGTGCCGGCCCCGGTCGTGACAGGGTTTGACGGTTTTGTGGATGAAATGATCTCGGTGGTGGCGGAACGCAAGACCCTGGAGCATTTCGATCCGGTGCCGGACATCGCCACCTTCGGGGCGTTGGTTTCCGCGGCGGCAGGCCAAAGCAGTCTGCGCGAGATTGTGATCCATGCGGTACACGCGGGAGGATGCGCGGTCAATCTGGGCGACGGACTTGCGGCCATGGGAGTGCCGGTGGATTGCTTCGCGACGCTTGGGAAGCCTGCGCATGCTGCTTTCGCCAAAACCACTTCGCGGTTCCGCTCGACGCATTCCTGGGGGCGCGAGCCGGGCAGGACTCTGGCGTTTGAATTTGCCGATGGAAAACTAATGTTCAGTTCCGTCCAACAACTGGCGGAGTTAACCGCTGATGCCGTACGGGAGCGGTTGGTGGATGACAAATATCTCGGGGCGTGCCAGGAGGCGGCAGTGATCGCACTCACAGATTGGAGCCTCTATCCGCACATGACCGGAGTCTGGCGCATGCTGCAAGAGGCGGTGTATGCCCGTCTGGAGCATCGTCCGCATTTCTTCCTGGATTTGGTCGATCCCTCCACGCGCTCTGCGGCTGATATCCTTGCCATGTTGGAAATATTGCCCGGGTTCGAGCCGCGTGGAGCCGTCACGCTGGGGCTCAATGGCAACGAAGCCAATGTGCTTGCCCGGCTGCTGGGCCTGCCGGAAGCAAAAAACGAAATGAACAATTGTCAGCGTCTGGCCGGTGACCTGCATCGGCATCTCGGAATTTCTACGGTGGTCATTCACCAAACACATTTTGCCGTCGCCGCTGGCCCAGATGGATCAGCAATGGTTCCCGGCCCGCATTGCGCCCAGCCGCTCAAGAGCACCGGGGCGGGCGATCGCTTTAACGCGGGCTATTGCCTCGGGCTGCTGGCCCGGGGAACGCTCGAAGATTGCCTGGTGCTGGGATGCGCCTCTTCCGGGTTCTTTGTCCGGCAGGCCCGGAGCGCGGATAGGGCTGAATTGGCGGCTTTTTTGCAGCACTGGAAAACGAACCTACTATGAAGACGCATCTTTCAGTTCAGAATGACGCTGATGTACCGTATGCGGCTGAGCCGGCACACATTACAGCGCGGTTTCCCAGCGGTTGCTCTGGTAGCTACATAATGTTTTGAGTTGGTATCGATGGTCGATTGAGGCGGTATTGGCGCGGGTGGAACGGCAAGCTGTTCGCCGAGCCAGCGCCATGCGTAACTGTCGAAGACAGGACTTCAGTCGTGCGCGATGTTAGACATTTCACTACGCTTCCGAAGATAACGCAAAGGCGATATGCCGAAAAGACTGCGGAATGCTTTACTGAAATGAAACGGACTTGAGTAGCCGAATTCATCGGCGATTTCCGAGACGTTCATCGCGTGGAAGCGGAGATAATCGGCCGCTTTCCGCAACCGCAGTTCCTCATGAAAACGCTTTGGCGATTTGCCTGTCAATTGGTTAAAAACCTGGCGGAACCTCCGTTCGCTCAGGCCCGCCGTGCGGGCCATCTCGGGCAAATCGAGACGGACATGAAGATGAGAGTGCATTAGTTGCACCACCCGCTGGATAGCGGCTTGGTTGCGTGTTTGAGGCGTGGGCGCCTCTGACCACTCTGCAGCCCAGTCATGCATTAGGAAGACGAGGCGCGAAGAGGCGCGCCCCTGAAACCGCGACCCGTTCGAGCGCAGATCGGCAAAGCAGGCTTTCAAGCAGGAGAGTTCGTGGCGCGAAACGCCAATTGGCAGCATAGTTCCTACCGGAAGCGGCAGACCAGCCATGGGTTGAAACTCAAGCCACCAGAAATGCCATGACCGGCCGGAACAGCGATAGCGTTTGATCTGGCTCGACGGGGTGACCATCAGGGTGTCCGGTTCGAGTTGAAAAGATCCCGCCGTCGCCAAGTCAATAATACCACGTCCCGCCAGCGTCCGTATCGCGATGAATGGGCTTTCCTGCGGCCAAATCGAATGAATGTCGTAGCTTCCATCCGCCTTCACCTCGTAAAGTTTCATCAACGCCATGCCGGCGGCAGGTTGGAAAGAGGGCGCCCAGGCTACGTCGTACCACATCGTGATTGCCGAAATGTGTATGAAAACGGCCTAAACGTCCATTCCAATCCCTAAACGACTGCCGTATTGTGAATCCCTAACCGAATCCAGATGAAACTGACACAGGAAAAAATCGATTTCTTCTTCGAAAACGGATACCTGAAGTACGGCGCGGTATTGGAAGCCGAAGAGATGGAAACATTGCGGCGCGAGTACGACCTCGAATTTCTGAAGGCCGACGCTTCCTGCCGCAACCTCTCCGAGAGCGAGGGGAGCGCGGCGGACGACAAAGAAAAGTCGCCCCAGAAAATGCTCCAGATTACGCAGATCTGCGAGCGCAACATCCATTTTCGCAAGGCCGTGTTCAACGACCAAATCCTCGACGTTGTTGAGGAGTTAATGGGGCCTGGTATCATGCTATTTCACGACCAGGCGCTATTCAAGCCGGCGAAGACCGGCGGCCCGGTCCCCTGGCACCAGGACAATGGCTACTGGAACTGCTCCCCGGCAAACCTGATCTCTTGCTGGATCGCGCTCGATGACGCCTACAGGGAAAATGGAGCTATGCAGGTGCTTCCCGGCAGCCACCTGAAACCGTACCGGCATGCCGAATTGACGGAGTCCAACCGACTGCGTGAGATACAAGCGCCGGTCGATGAATCCAAAGTGGTTGTCGTCGATTTGAAGGCCGGGGAATGCCTGTTCCATCACTGCCAGACGTTGCACTACACTCAACCTAACACCACCGAGCATCAGCGACGCGCATTCATAATCCACTTCATGGTCCCTGGGACCCGCAAATCCTCAGGCGAGCGAATCCCCATCGGTTTCTCGCATCCTGTATTGCGGCTGTCCATTTAACTCCCGGTAAGAGCCACTCGAACAACCGATGAACTCAAGAGAACGTGTGCTTGCCGCCATCAACCGCGAACCGGTTGACCGCGTGCCTACGGACATTTGGGCGACAGCCGAAGTATGGGCCAAGCTTCGCAACCATTTCGGTAACGATGCCGACATCAAAGCGGAATTGCACATAGACGGATTTGCCGGAATCGGCCCGAAGTATGTCGGGCCGGCGCTTCCGAAAATGCCCGAGGGCGAGTCTGTCGATTACTGGGGAATCCGGACTAGATTGGCCGCCCATGAAGGCGGAGCCTATTACGAGCAATATTTCCATCCACTTGCCTACGTGCAGACAATCGACGATCTCGATTCCTACAGGTGGCCGGCCACCGATTGGTTCGACTACTCCGCCATGCGAAGCGCAGCCGAGGAATTACGCAAGACAAAGGCTGTCGATTGCGGCTATATGGCCCCCTTTTACTTTCACAACCTTTTGCGCGGTCTGGAACAGTCGTTCGTGGACCCCTTGACCGATCCAGAACTTACCCATGCCATCGTCACTCGCATTTCCGATTTCTTTTACGATCATCACCGCCGCATGTTCGAGGCATGCGAAGGTTTGATCGATGTCACCCAGGTTACCGACGATCTTGGCAGCCAGGCAGGCCCGCTTATCAGTATGGAACATTATAAGGAGTTCTATGCTCCCCATCACAAGCGGCTGATCGATTTATCCCATGAATTCGGTATCAAAGTACTCCATCACGACGATGGAAGCATCCGACCGTTCCTGCCGATTCTCGTGGAAATGGGCATCGATATCTTAAATCCCGTCCAGTGGATTTGTCCGGGCATGGATATGAAGGATTTGAAGTCCGAATTTGGCGGCAGGATATGTTTCCACGGAGCCGTCGAGAACCAGCAGATACTGCCCTTTGGAACTCCCGAGGAAGTTCGCGCCGAGGTTCGTCACTGCATCGACTCGCTTGCCAGCGATGGCACCGGTTATATCCTCGCGCCTTGCCACAATCTGCAGGTGGTCACTCCCGTGGAAAATATAATCGCCATGTATGACGAAGCCTGGAAATATGGAGAATCCGTTACTCGGTAACTCCCGAAGGGGCTCTGGCGTCTTCCACGCTAGTTTTGCCGCCCCTTGGGATGTGGAGGCTATTTTTCTTAGTTAGGCGTGGCCAGAAACATATAGGTTTCGTCGGCATTTAAATCGGGCACAATATAAGAAGTCTGACCCGATAATGGAATAGTCTTTCGAAGTCCGTCCCAGCCATACACATCGAGCTTTACCGCTGTGGTGGAAATATCGTTTAGCGCGAATGATGATCCGTGCATATTGGTCCAGTGAAGATAATTCTGCCAGACCCATAATCTCTTCCCATCGCCTTCCAGAATGAATTCGCCACGGCCCTTTGGATCCAACGAAATAAAATTCATTCCCTTGGTCAAAGACATAACCAATTGGAATGTTTTGCCACGCTGCGTTGGCACCCATGGCTCATGTGAAAGTGCCATGCCATAAACTCCTCCGTCGAATTGATCCTGTTTTGCTGTGAGGAACAGATTCCAGACAAGTGCCAATTGAGACGCGGGAGTTTTTCCATCGTTCCTAACGACTCCGAGATTAGCCCAGATGCAGGTGAGCAAGCGTTTCGCGGCAAGTCGCTCGTCGATGCCCTGTGTATTGGATTTGAAATTATACTCGGTGGTGTAGAAGTTGATATCGCGGGTGATATAACAAGCCTTCTTGACCCGGTCGAAATCAGATTGTGGGGAATGGTCGAAAGTCACTCCCCCGTTGGACTCGATAATCGGAGCATATTGAATATCATTGTATGTGTGCAGATCAATCCCATCGAGCGTGCCGTCATTCCATAGGGGGGCCAGCGCCAGGCCGTAACCCCGAAGTGTATAATCGCTCCAGGAGCACGGCGCCCCAAAGCCTCCAGGTATCACCGCGAGCGCGGGATCGATGGAATGAATGCCGTCCGCCAGCCCTTTCAAGCTGGCATAATAGCTCGAAGAGCCGGTCTTCGGAATGAAGTCTTTCGGATCTTCAATATCGGGTTCATTGAAAGCCTGAAATATCGAAATACCCCAATCCGAGATGCCCTGAGACTTCAGCCATGGACTATTCGGAGCAAACCGTTGCGCGAAGGCCTGTCCTATGCGACGCCATTTGTCGTAGTCTCCGAGTTGGTTTGGAGGGTCATGGAGTTTTTGATAGTGTCCGGCATATTCAAAAAGGAGAATAATTCTTTTCACTCCCTCCCGATACGCCTCCAGGAGTTGCTTCTCCATTTTCTCAGGCAGCGGTCTTTTGCCATCGTAGTAATTGTAGGGATAGACATCCAGCCGGATGGCTTGAGCGCCGGTCGAACGCAGCACGGCAAATTGCTCCCGGGCAATTATCTCGTCCCCTCCGTTTGTGAAATTACCGCTTCCGGAGATTCCGGATGGATCGGCAGTCGATGAAAGCGGAGCGAAAGCAATCAAGAATAGAGCTAATCCTGCTTTTCGGAAGAAGAAGAAGAGTTGTCGATTGCGAGATGAGACGGAGCCATAATGCAACGGTCGGCCAAAAGCCAGCTGATTGTGTGAAACCGCTTCAATGTAACTGTATGATTTCATGAATGCCTGATGCTATTTCGCAACTCCAAAATCATGAGATGGTCAGGCAGACTGAGGTGGATCATGTTGGCCTTTTCAGTTTGTAACTCGGATTCGGTCAGGGTGCCGGTTTCATCCAGCGTATAGAGGGTTGCCTTGACGACTGACGCACACATAAAGTTAACGATTGCGAAGGGGGGCGAAGTTCCTTTTTTTGGTTCACGTCCCACCCAGATACTTCACGCCATAAGACTATGTAGAATGTACCGTCCCGCTTTTGGAGCACGAGTGTGCGAACGTCGTCAATCTTGCTGACAAGATCGAAGTCGAGTTCCGTTGGAGCAAAACTCGGGCCGGGATCTTTAAGCAATGCAATGAGGTTTCTGAGTGCCATGAAGGCGGGTTTTGGTGATCCGTCATCACGGAGTAATCCCCATTGATTGCCCAGCAATTCGTATTTGAATGAACGCTCGATGCCATTCCGATAAAATTCTGCGAACATACGTGGCAGGTATTTCGCCTCGACGCGCTCCGGAAGCTCGGAGTTGTAGCCGCATTCGGTGCTCCAGACAATTTTGCGTGAAGGACTTTGGTTGGTGACGATGAAATCGAACATCCAACGGATGCTGCCGTAGCCATTGTCGCCCCAACCGGGTGTGCCGGGATTTCTCGTCGACTGGTAAAGATGAACGCACGAACGGTCGATGGCTGCGTCGAGGTCACCGACTGCCGAATAGGCTCCCGCCGAGGTCAGCGACGGCGCGATAACCGGCAGGCTCTTCAGTGCCGGGTCGGATTTCGCTTTTGCATAAAGCTGCTGCTGATAGCCTCGCAAGGTCGCTGCCCAATTTACGTCGCGTTTGTCGGAGTGAATATCGTATTCGTTTGGTCCTTCAAGTGCTTCAGTTGCGGCACCTGCGAGCTTTTTGATCTCGCTCAGTTCCACGTCTATCTTCGCAAGATCAAGCGGCGATTTCCATTCATCTGGCCCACCGATGCGTCGGCCCATGAGAAATGTCGTCTTGATCCCGAATTTTACGAAAAGATCCTCCGCGTACCGCAAAGCCTGCTCATTGTCGCCATCGCGCAAGTGGCGAACACCAAGCTCGCCTAATCGCGTTTTGACAAGGTCGTGTTGGTCCGTATATGGCGGAAAAGCATGAACATTCACGCCGATGGAATCCACAAATTCATCTGCCGATTGCGCGGCTACAGAGGCAGCCTTTGTGCAAGAGATTGTTGAACTGAAAGCTATGATGAGAGCGATGGGGCGAACGAGATTCATATCGAAACATGAGCCGCGAGCTTCGTGCTAGAGTTCAATCAAGAACTATACGGAAATCCAGTGTCACAGGGAAAAGCAACCCGAGACTCAGACAGCCGCAAATGCGCGGAATTCTCGAAGGAATTGGCTGTTTGTGCTGGATCGGAGCTTGATGAGAGGCTGGCGGCAGGCCATGAATTTCCATGCTGTGACTTGCCGATTTCAGAATCAGCGGACGACCGCCTCCGAGAGAAATTGTTTCTCCGGCTATGATCTGGCGGAGAGGAAGGCCTTGTTCCTGAACGGTGACGCCTGGCCGTATGTAAAAGCGGAAAGATGCGATGAGCGATACATCGCTGTTGCTATCCAAGCGAATTCCTATTTCCTTCGCCTCTGGTGTGACCACGATTTTATGGGACCAATTCCAATCTATCTGGAGCGAGGCCCTGCCGGGTCGAAAATGAAGCGTGTGGATCCAGCCAGGCATGAAGCCCTGCAGTTCGTAGCATCCCGGAGGTGTCTCGTGCAAGGTATTGGGCTGAATATTTGCCATGCCTGCCCCGGCGAGGTGGATGGTCTGGATTACGATGTCGTGGTGGAAAAGGTGGAACCAATCGTCACTTCGTTTCGGACCGCCCCATTGATCAAGCACCGTGTCGTAAAAATGGCCGCCCGCGTCCGCGGCTAGAGTCAGGCTGGTGTCCTTGTTGCGTCGCCGGATTACTGAGATGCGCGGGATATGCTTTTCGTAACTGTCCGGCAGGGCTTGCGGTGTCGGCATTTGCTCCGGATGGCGATCGATTTCAAATAGCAAATAAGAGTCGCCGCTCTGCCGGCCCAGACTTTTGGTTGCTGTGGATTTATCCTCGGCCAAAGCTTTTAACTCGCTCGCACTGCGCTCCCATGCAGCCAGGGCAAGCGCCGTGAACCGTCCGTCGCCGGTGATCAACGCGCAGCGTCGGGCGATGGGGTAGGAGATGGCATGGATGGGGGCGCCGCGATCCTGCCGGTGGCTGAAGCTACTGTCGATCTCGCCATTCGGCTGGATCGAAAGGAGTGTCAAGCGCATGCTCCTAAGCACCGGATCAAGCAGTTCGGTGCGGCCCAAGCAATCGGCCATGATCATAAGCCCCAAGTTGGCGACCATATTGTAGATTGGGCTTCGTTCCTCGTACCAGCACCCGTCCTCGTCGCAGTCGATGCCGTCTGCGAGGTAGTCCTCGATCTTTGCCAGGTAACGCGAATCCGGCCAAAGTGAATGAACGGCAGCCAGAGGGGCGCAGGCGGCCGTCCACCGGTGGTTTGCCGTGTAGGCCGATCCATGCAGTACGGCTTCCGCGCCGCGCAGGAGAAATTCCTTCAGGTTTACGAGGTCTGCGGCAAACGGGTTTCCCGGCAGCTTTGAGAAACGCCGGTATCCCTCTGCCAGTCCGGGCATGGCAAAACCTATTTCGTTGGGCGAATATGAGCCGCACAGGTCCAGACGCCCATCGGGAGCCTGTCGCCGGCAGATAAAAGCCGTTGCCCGGTGAATGGCCTCGTCGAGCGGGGCGATGTCACAGAAAACTTCGCCGGCCCAGCAGCGGATTGCCATGAGACGAGCGAGGACATAGGCGGCGTGGCGCCCGTCGTACCAGCCCGGCCATTCATACGCGAAAGCGCCGTCATTGACGGAGCCATCCATGCATTGGTTTGGCAGCAGGGCTTCTAGCCATGCCGCCTCCGCCCGCGCCACTTCAACGCGCTCGCTTTGGGGATTCAAGAGTAAATGCGTTTTCGTGGAAAGATCGTCGTTGGGTGTTGTCAAATTGGAATTCAAGGATGTTGGGTCATCTGCTGATTTATTTTTAAGTTTACTCTGCATTGACGCAGTTAAAAGCGAATTGTAATTCCTGTCGAAACGATTTTGTGACGGTGTCGAACGGAGCTGGGAATCTGCGCGGCGCACCATTTTTATGGAGACGGACGATACCGGCTTCTAAACAAGTTCCGCATCGCTGCCCTTCGACCGTTGATGTGTGACTTGTCCCTGAGATTGGGTTCCGATATTTTTATTCCCTTTGGGTCCGATACCCCGAAGCTTGCTTCGGCTTTGTCTTTTCTCTGTCTAAAATCATATCAGGAATGCCTCGGGGCTTGCCCCGAGGATGTTTACTCGGCTTTCTGGTATATTCTCAAATAATCGACATCGAAGGATGCGGGAAACTTCGTGGTCTGATCCGGATCTTTTGGCCAGTCGCCGCCGACCGCCAAACTGATGATTGTATAAAAAGGGTCATGCAGCTTATGTGAAACTTTAAGCGTTTGAACGCCATCCACATAGAAGTAAAGTTTGTCCACGGTCATCAGAAGGCCATAGAGATGAAACCCATCTGTAGGGTTGATGCCCTTGTAGGTATGCTGGGGCCATGACATGCCATCTGTACCTCCTCCATCTTTAAAATGCGTGGACTGGTAGATATTTAGCGGCTCATCTCCGAGAACCTCAAAAATGTCGATTTCGTTCCAGTAATTCCAGTTCTCATTCACGAGCCAGAAAGCCGGCCACAATCCTTTCCCCTTTGGCATGCGGGCTCGAAGTTCCCAGTAACCGTAAAGCTGGTCAAAGCCTTCCCCTGGTTTGCGCAGTTGCGTTTCGGTGCTCAGCATTCCGCTGGAATAGAGGACCGCCTTAAGGTTCTTCTTTTTGTTTTCCAGCGGAGCCAGCGTTTTCCTGTTTGTTTCAGAAAGGGGGTTCGCCGAGATGGACAAAATTCCGTCCTTAATGGAAAACGGGTTGATATTGAAGGCTACTCCGTTGCAGGAAAAATCCTTGTCAAAAAACAACTCTCTTTCCCCGGTCGTGGCGAGACGGCGGCAGGTGTTCAGGTCATTCGGATCCAGACGAAAATTACCGGTGGTGAATTTCGGATTACCGGTTCGGCCAAACACCATTTTATCATCAAGAAAGTTCTCCGTGAACGCTCGTTTGTAGCCCTTGGGAATATACGGGGAATCTGCATCATCGTTACGTGGAACATTGTCAGGTTTCCAATCCTGTATAAAACCAGATTGCGTTTCATTCGGAATAGTGTGTGTGCTTCTCGTCCAGGGCACTTGAGCTTCGCAGGTGAATACAAGTCCAATCAAACTCGATGCAATAAGCGTGTTTCTCACAGAGCAATATCCCCATTTCAAATGCGGGGAATTGTCAAGAAAAGTGTTCCCACATCCGCGAAATTGAGTGCAACTCCCGGTGTTTGCGAACGTCAGGCAATACTGATTAAGAGGCGGGGACTGCTTACAGGAATAGCCACCGGTAAAGGAATCCAGGCGGTTCACTGTATTATGCGGCATGCGATGGGAGATGAGTTTTCCAATAAAAAAGCGGGTGGGATTGGAACCCGCCCGCTTTCGCTGCATATATTTATCTTCAGGCTGAGATAATCACGGTCCTACGCTTACATTGGTGAATGTAGCGGTGGCCGTGGAGGTGCTGCTGTGGGAATCCACTGCAATGCCTGCGAGGACAGGATTAGGGAATGTGATGGACTCGGTTGAGCCTACTTGCGTCCATGAGGAACCATTAGAGCTGTAGTAAGCGGAGATGCTGGTGCCTGACTGTGTCAATTTCAGCCATATGGGGGTTGTGATGCCGGTGATGTTTTTGTCGGCACTACCCCCGCCGGTGGTACCGCGCCAGTAGAACGTGATTCCGTTGCCGGGAGTTACGACGAGCGAGGCCTGGATGGAGTTAGCGGCGGTGGTGCTGCGGAGCATCACGCCGGACTGCGCGTAGGTGCCGCCGTTGTTGCTGGTGCAATCGGCGATGATGGTGCAGGTGGTGCCGCTATTGGATGTGAAAGCGTAGTTGAACTGGTCGCTGTCGCCATTGGTAAGGCCTGTGCCCGCGCCGACAACCGTCCAGATGCCGCTGGTGTAAGTGGCGGTGCCGGAGGCGGTGGGCGAACCGATGTCCTGATCAGTCAACGACAACCCGGTGGAACCGGCTTTCGAAAGGTCCATCTCGGCCAGGAATGGCTGCTGGACGTTGCCGGTCGTTGTCGTTACAGCCATTTTCAGGTAGTTCTGCCCGGCGGGGACCACCACTGAGGGGCACAAGCTTTGGAACCATCTCGCTCCAGCTCCCGAGGTGTCCGCTTCCGTCTTGTCAAGCGGTCCTGAATGCGTGGCGATGGAATTCCACGTGGTGCCGTCGACCGAGGTGTAAAACGTAACGTAGCTAGCCAGACTCCATGTTACATTAATCGGAAGCGTCCCGGCGGAGGCAAAACCGAACACGCCCTCAAAACCATTGAGATTTGGATAATAATAGACGATGGAGTTGGTGGTCGTATCCGTGTTGCGGTATGCAACGCTCGCATCCCCCCAGTTATCTTCAGGCGAAGGCAGCGGGGTGCCGGTTGTCCAGTCCACGGATGAGTAGGTCTTCGACAAATTAGCCAGGTAGTCCGTTTCTCCGGCGTTGGCCCATCCGCCGGCGGTTTGCGTGACGGCCAGAATAATCGGGATGTCGGTGACGGTTACACTGACCGCGTCGCCGCCCGAGATCGTCAACGGAGTTTCGCTTGCAGAGTTGTACGGGATGTACTGCGAGACGCTGGATACAGGCTGAGCAAAGGTCACGGTTTCGCCTTGGGAAACCGAGCCGGTGCCGGTGTCGGCCAGCCATAATGCCAGGTAGAACACGCCGTTGCGTTTCTGCAGGGTCAGCTCGTGAAGCGTGGTGTTGGAGGCGCTTAAAGCATAACTGAAATACCCAGGCGTGAAGGTGCTGCCTTTGTCGGTGAGTATGGTGATGAGGTTCTGAATCACCCCATAGGCCATTTTATTTACGAAGGTATTGGAGGGGCTGGTGCCCGTAAGCTTTACGAGGCCGTAATGATGCTCCCAATCGGCCGTGCTTGTAACGATGTCCTCGTCGAGGAGATCGTACAGGAAGGTGCGATTGATGCCGAGCCGGTAGTTCTCAAGCAAGATTCTCGGCTCCCAGATGGCCTGTTGCGTTTCGGAGACGCCCGCCGTGCTGTTGACGGTGGAGTATCCATTCTCGGTTTCATCCAGAGGTATGCCTGGATAGGTATTCTGGGCGTAACGAAGGTAAGAGGAGATGGCGCTGCCTTCCGGGTTGATGTTAAAATACGGGCTGGCGTTGCCGTTGTAGGGATGGGCGTTGCCGATATCCACGATCTGCCCATAAGTACCGCTTACCATATTGGGCAAGTCATAGAGATTGTTGGTAATTGCGACGGACGGCCCTAAAATCGGTATGTTATTGTAGGCGGAGATTCCTTGCATCACCTGGGTAAGAGTCTGCATGAAGCCGGCGTCGTCCAAGGCCCAATTTGGATCTCCGTTGGCGTCGTCTTCATTGGGTCCTTCGATAGATTCGATGGCGGTTAACATGTTCGTGCCGCTATAACTGAGGGCCGCGTATGCAGTAAGCAAGGCGGAGAGTTGTGTGGGATCGAGAGTTTTTCCATCGCTCTTGAATGTCTGGACCCCCATGTCGGTATAAACGCCGGCAGCGGCAAGCTGCAACAGCTCCGTGTTACCGGTGCTATCGGTGGTGGACATGTTATACGTCCTGACGTGGCGGACCCCCAGATTAGTGATCATTGGCATCACGCTTGTCCATGACGTGTAATCCAGGAAGCTTATGTGAATATTGACTCCGATGGAGTCCACGAATTGATCGGCCTGGCCGGCCTGGACGCAGGCGGCGGATGTATTGATCGGGGTGAATGCGACGGCAAATGCCATCGTAATTGCCAACGCGAAGGCGTTTGCAACAGAAGGAGGGGGTGCTTTCATGTGTTTTGCTTTCTTGGTGTCAGGCGGTTTGATGGGGATTTAAACCCCGGAGGAAATGCTCTTTCGCCTGCAAAGAGCATTGAAATTTTGAATTTTTAACCTGGCATCGCCGGACTGGTAGACCAATGTTCATGGAGTTTTCATTTCATATTGATCCGCGGGCAGTTGCGAGAGCACCGCATTCGACTTGGCAACGAATGCGGCGGGAGGATGGTTTAGATAAACCAGGAGGCCCATGGCTTTCAGTCCCATCCCTGCTCCAGCAAACGCGCGCCACTGGCCTAAAATGCCCCCCATCCGCCCTTCATGCGGAGTAATCGCGGAGGAGTTCATCGCATGGGAATTTTGCCAGGCCATCGTCCCATAAAGGCTGGTGGCGACCCCCATCAACACCAACCAGACGTTGTAATCCGCGACTCTTGCCGAATCGAAGGGATTCACCAAGGATTGGTGAGGCGGTCCGCTGAGCAACGCCTCGTGCACTCCGTGCCAGTTGATTGTGAGGATCAAGCTGGCGAGTACGATGAGATAATAAATCATCGAAAACATCCCCTCGGTAGCATTGGTTGCCAGAACGGTAACTTGGCCGCCCGCTGTCGTGAGCAGTGTGCTTATGGTGAGAAACAGGCCCATTAGCAAAAGGGTGGTGGAAATCGTATGGGAAAAAATCTCAACCGTGGGAGGCAGCCCGAAGAAGTAAGCAAAGAATCTCGCGCCGACGACCGGAATGATGCCGTAGTTGATTACCCCGGCGCAAAAAGCCAGCACGCCGGCAAAGAGGCGGAATTTCCGGCTGTAGCGCATTTCGAAAAACTGCGCCAGCGTTAATGATCGAGTCTGCCGGTATCGGTAGGTGACGAATCCGGCGATCCCAAGCCACTACGATGATGATATTCGTCAAATTGCCCCACCAACCCAAACACACGCCGGCTCTCGAGAAGACTTCATAACCCGGCACGGCAAGCACCGCCCCTGCTCCCATTTCGCTGCGGGCGTTGCAGAGCAGGTAACGCCCCGCGTACCGCCCACCGGCCATGAAGTGGGCCACACTTTTCACGCGGCTCCGGGTGTAAATGCCGATGATTGCAACGATGCTCAGCGGCAAGGACATGATGAGCCAGTCAAGGGGGTGCATAGTTTCGGCTTAGGGTGAGAAGCGCCTCAACCGTTTCCGAAGTCTGGCATAGAGATAATCTGCTGTAAAGCAGAGTTTTTCCGCTGGTCCCTCGCAAATTATTGGGATGAGATTTGTGAGGACTGGACGCGAACGGATTTTTGCACGGAATGGGGATTGGCGTTAGGCTGGCCGGTTGCCCCGTCTACGGTTTACGAGTTCTGCGGAGAAAGAGCCTTCCAGCAACCCGGTCCACTTGGCCGGGATTTGCGGCGGTGCGGCGTTTGTCTGGCTCTTGGTTAGTCAGGGGCGGTGGCCAGTTCTCGCGCGGGTTCCTTGGGGTAGAGGACCGGCGGGTTGTTGCGAATATTTCTCGGCAAGGAAGAGCCACCACCAGCGCATCGCGGGCATTGGCACAAAGACGCGCACGCTGCTGAAGCAGGCAGCTTCAAAATTTGGGCCTCACGGACGGTGGAGAAATCAGGGCGGCGCCGGCCCCGTGCTCTCACGCACAATAAGGTGCGATTTAACCAGTGAAATCTGGCTTCTCTTCTCTGTGCCCCATAGGGAATCGAGAGCCTGTTCGACCAGCGTGTTGAGTTCAAAGCAAACCGACGTCAATGAAACCGGCAGGCGGTCATTGCCCGGATGATCATCGAAACAGACCAGCGAAAATTGGGCAGGTATTTTGAAGTTATTCAGGAGCAGGAACTTCAAGGCTGCCCACGTCCCATTGCTGGAGAGGGGCATGATTGCTGTTGGACATGGTTTGAGGTTGACGATCTTCGGCATTTCCAGATAAGCGGCTTTGAAGGAATCTTGATTCAGCGCCGTTCCGCAGGAGATTATTCTTGCCTGTCGCAAATCTTTCCCGCGCATTCGGCGGTTGATGGCATTTAGGCGCGCGCCCGTGACAGCCATTGTTTCAGGCTCTTGACTCAAAAACAGAATTCGCTGGTGGCCCAGTTCAAGCAGGTGATCAATCAAGAGGTTTGCTTCTTGGTCATGATCGATGCCGACGAAACTGCCAGTATACTCGCTCTCCAGCCCGCTGCCCAGCGCAACTGTGACATAACCGGCTTTTTCGAGCAAATGATTCAATTTGAAAAGCGTGCGCATCGGTTGTCGGCAAAGAAGCAACCTTTCATTGATCTGTTTCCCTCGCAGGCCTTCAATCAATCCTTCAACCGAACTGTTCTCGTGTGTGTAATAAACATGCAACGCATAATCGCGCACGCGGCATTCCGATGCGATCACGTCCAATATCCTGCTAGGGCCATAGGCTTCGTTTGGCTGGGCGGGGATGAACACTCCGACGGATTTGGTTTCCGGTTTTTTGCACACAAAAAAACCACGGCGCGCCGAGGTGGTGAGATATCCTTCCCGCACCAGATCGGTCAAGGCCCGCCGCACTGTCAACTGTGAAAGCTTGAATTTACGAAGTAGCTCTCTTTCGGAATAAAAGCGTTGATTGTGCTCAAAGTTGGTGAGGATGATCCGGCGCAGTTGTTGGCGGAGTTTGGAATGCAGCGGCTCTTTCACGTCCAAGACTGCATCATCCAAAATATCGCTTCGCTTGCGATTTTGCATTTCGGGAATTATTGCCCCGTTCAAGGACGATTCAATCACAATCGTCGGGGACAGTCATTTCCCATTTCGATCATAGAGGAAGAATTTTGCTTTGCAAGCTGCATTGATGCAGTTTTTCGTTGCGGAAAAATTGCGATAATGAAATCATTCGAGTTTCGGTGCTTCCACGGGCTGTAGATGCCCTCGCCCGCCGCCCGAAAGCGACCAAATAATTTTACACCATGTTTAATCGCTATGTTTCGCCCGGTTGCCTTTTATTTTTGTCTCTAACAACGATGTCTCCCGTATCGCATGCGGAGAATTCGTTGGGATGCGTCAACTTTGACCCCAAGAGCGCCGCCTCTTTAGCCGAGGCCGCGCAATCACTCGGACTCACGCCAGCCGCGACGTCACCCGCCGCGAAGGATTTTTCAGGCAGGATCCTGGTCTGGGAAACTGTGCAGGATACCGGGGGCGGAATTGGAGTCGATCGTGAAGAATGGGTTCGGAGTTATGTGAGAAACGGAGGCAGCCTGATTCTTACGCTTTCTCGCAACCCAGGCTCCAGCCCAATGAGATTCGCGGATATCTCCCCCACGACCGCGTGGTATACTCAGATATCGGCCGCACACCGCGGTGACGCGGCTGGAGCCATTCGGGGAGCGGAGTGGGACTCCGGCCTGTATGGTGGGCAGGGGACGCAAAGCCTGTCATTTCCATATCACTTCAAACTTCAGCCCGTTAGTGCGGTGGAGCGTGGCATGGGACGATATGAGAGATTCGACTGGACCCTTTCTTTTATCGATCAGCATTGCATGCCCGGAAGCACATTTTGGACCCGGCCTTTGCTGAACCGCGACTGGCGTGTCCGAATCCGGGGGGATGACTATGACGCTTCGCCACTGGTCTTGACGGGGCGGTATGGTGCTGGGCGGGTGGCTGTTCTGGCAGGCAGTGTGACCGATTTGAAGACCGGAACGGGAGATGCCAATTTTTGGACACCGCTCTTGAAATGGCTTGCCGTATCATCGCCCAAGCCCTCCGAGGAACTTGCGAATGTCAGAATCACGCCTGCGGTGACTGTGGATCGCGGGAAGCGGGCATTGAACGTGGCGGTGCGGAATCCAACCGGGTCTCCGCTAACCGTGACGGTGATCGCCCGGCTTGAAACATGGGAACAGGCTTATGTCGGCGATATGGAGCAGACACTGACGATTCCCGCGCTAGGCGCCGCCACGGCTACTCTGGCTTTGCCAGCTATCGGCGCCACAAGTTACCAGGCGCTCGACTACTGCGACAAATGGGACGTACGCGTGGGCATCTTGTCGGAAACGGGAGCCGATCTTTTGGGTGAATCCCGGTTGCCGGTCGATCTCGAACCGGATGTGAGACTCTCACTGGCCACGGACGAGTTGAATTCAGTTGAATACCCATTCAAGCAGGCGCCGGGACCTCAAACCCTGTTCTTTGCCAATCGTATGGGCATTCCTATCAGCAGCTACGCCTATGCGCCGGGCGCCGACGCGCATGCTATTCTGACTGTTTCCAACGGCGCGAAGAACCTGGCGCCATTGTCGAAAGCCGCCGACGAGACGACGCCGGGCAACCTATCCATCATGGCCATCAATGACGGAATGGCTGTCGCGGGCAAGGCCCCGCGCGCCGTCGAGGCCTATGGAATGTGGATTGGCCAGCCGGGCACGGAGAATGTCTTGAGCTTCACTTTGCCAACCCACGCGACATTGAATTCCGTCACGCTCGATGGAATCCACGAGATCAATCCGGGCTCCAAAACCAATAATGTGGGCGTGGCGATCATCGAGGTGGATGGCAAAGAGGTGGCCCGAGCTGAGGATTTGGATTCCAGGTTCAAAACCGGAGGGCGTGTGACCATGTCATTTCCGTCCATGACCGGCCGGGTCGTTAGAGTCAGGATGCCCTGGCTGAGTGCGCCGCCGAAGCGAACGCGCATCGTGCCGTGGCTGGGGGAAGTGGAGATCAACGGGTGGATCGGCCAAATGCCGGGCGATATTCATGGACATTTGAAAGCCGAACTGAAGGACAGCCTGACGGGCGAGGTTATTCCCGTGGGCGAAGAGGACGTGACAATTAAGGGTGGCGAAAGCGAAACAGTGAGCCTGCCTTTCAAGGCGCCGGAGTTGAAAGACAATGTGGCGCGCCAACTCACTTTGCAGTGCGCTTTCCAATACAGCGGCTCAACCGAAGGCGAAGTCAACAAGGTAATGCCGCTGATGGTGATCCAGCCGGAGCATCCACTGACCTCCGTCAATATATTGCGCGGAGGACAGAGTCCGGCGCTCAATTTTATCGTGACGCGGGGGTTCAGGAACGCGGACAAAATAGGGACTGGCACGCAACAAAACGTCGGTAATTGGGAGGAGCCCGACGACCTTGTCTGGGCCTATAGCCATGACCTCAAGCAAATCGGAGCCAAAGCCAAAACGTCAGCCGCCCGTCTTTATGTTTCCGACTCGGACTTGAGGCACTACTCGACTCCCTGGACCAACTATCCCGACGGCGAGTATTACTTCGAAGTGGCAGCCCCGGGCCTTGTCGAAGCTGCGAAACAAACCCGGCAATGGAGCAATTCCGATACGATAACCCTCGGGTTCAGCGATCGGTGGGATTCCGGGCCTTCGGTGATGGCCTTGTACGGCTGGCCGGAAATGATCGCCTTCGACCAGTATCTGAAAGCAAACCATCTGCCGGGGGTGCAAGGCCGCACTCGCGCGGAAGTGATTCAGGATATTACCGATCATCACCTGAGCCGATTCCGGAGTTGGCAGGTGGATCGTTACAGTCATGGTGTAAAGACCATGAGCGACGCCTTTGCGCGAGAGAATAAGAAGCTGGTGATTAACGCGCAAGGCATTCCCATTGTGCCGCGAACTGATGAAGAGAGCATTTCCCAGACTATCGCCGGGATGAGTGACGACTCGACCTGGGGCATGCAATACGAAGACCCCTGCTACAACACAGGAAAGCAGATGGGGTATCTTGCAATCAATCCGAGTTGGAGACTCTCCACCCTGTTGCAGTGGGGATATAATTCCGCCGTGCTCGGCAATCTCTTCTTTTGGGCGCCGGTGGGCACCACGGAGCCGAGCCGTCGACATTATTATGACCGTGCATGGAGGGCCAGCGTCGATGCCGGCGGGCATTATCATTCGATTCATACCTTCGGCTACAACGTCAATGGCGGCGCGGCCTTTACCATGTCGCCGAATGACTGGCAGGAATGGTGGAGGCTTGAAGAACGCCACAGTTTGTTGAGTCCCGACGGTCCCTTCGGCGCCGGCGTGGTAGTGAGCACGGCCCAAATGTCTGATCCGGATAAAACGGACTTTAGCGGAGGAGGCATGGGCGACAGCGATGCGGATGCCATCGTCGGCGGCATTGCGCAAGCCATCCGGCATTTGCACGAGAGCGGGATTGACATTTCATTCACAACCAACGCGGCGGCGCTTGACAAGCTGGCTGGCAACCCGCCGCTCATCATACTTAACCTGACCGAGTTTGGGGCTTCCGAGATTCAAGCCCTGCAAAAGCTGGCGGACAGCGGAGTTCGCATGGTTGCTTTTCAAGGGCGCGATGATTTAAGTCCGGAAGCGGCCCGGCTTTTTGGCACGACCCCAGACGCATTCCACGCAGAGCCATCGGCGCCGAGTACTCCGCGGATCCAAAAGAACGAGAGGACCTTGCTCATTGGGGGAACCATCGGCAATTTTAGTGAGTCTCAGGCCAAAATATTGGCACCCGCGTTTCAAGAGGTTCTCCAACTTCCAGTTCAATTTCCCAGCGGAAGCGCCGGGTATGGATTCACCATGGGCAACCAGCATTACATCGTCGTTGAGGACTGGCGCGAAGAGGCACGCGTCATTAGCGTGCGCTATCGTCCAGGCACGCCGGTGAAGGGGATCCGTGCGGTGAATGTTAACGACAATCGGGCGCTGGTGGTTCGCAGGGACAAGGATGACTGGTTGATCGATTTGCCCACGCGCCCAGGTGACGGCTCGCTGATTTGCGTGGAGGAGATAAAATAATGAACACGCCCAAACTGCTATTAACTGCCTTTTCCGTTGCGGCAATGATGTCTGCCCAATCGATGGCGGTAGAGCGCACATTAAAGATATGCGTGGCGGACGATGCGCCCGCCGAGATCAAAGCTGCGGCGTCCACAATTCTGGCCGGCGTGCAGACAAATCCCCTGTTATCCGTTCTAGCGGAGGGCAAGCCGCCTACTTCACTTACAGATACCAAGGCGTTGGCCGATGGATCAATTAATGCGCGCGCCTACAGCCATCTCGTCGTAGTGGGGTTGCCCACGGACCCGATCATAGCGCAGGCATGGCAGCGGAATGCGCGCGTGGAAGAAGACGGATTTTACATTTTCGGGTTTGGCGAACTCCGCGGAATATTGGGGTATATCGAAAGTGATCGGAATCCGTTTCTGCACAGCGCGGCGGTAGCGTCCACGCCATTTGAAACGGAGATCGTGACCATCACCGGTGACACGCCGGAGGGAGTGGCGCTTGCGGTAGACGCCTTTTTGAAGCAAGGGCTTATCAACGGCGTGGTCGCGGCGCCCGGCTGGAAAAGACCGATCACCACGTTGCTTGACCATGATCCGTTGAGCCCGGATTTTACACCTGATTTACCGCCCAGGACGGCCAAGAGAATCGGGCTCACCCAAGCGGGCGAGGATGAATACAGCGGGGTGCTTGCGGACACGGGACTAATGCCGGTGGCGATTTGGCGGGCGAAGGTCTTTGTTCCCGGCTGCTGGGACGGTCCGGGCGCCGCCAATTCCATAGCGCAGTATCTGACGGGCCTGCAACGCCGGGCATACGGCAACACGCTTTGGTGCGCGAAATTCGATTCGAGCGAAAATGCGGCGCTTGCGGCGCCGAAAATAGCCGTTGCGGCTGGACTCTCGAAAAAAGGCGGAATCTGGGCTGGGACGGGGACTCCGAAGGACGCCCCCATATTTCCGCTGGAGTTATGGCAGGAGAAATCATGGGTTATCATGAGCAGCGTACCCAAGCCGCAGCCGCAGCCGCCTGCCACCATCAAGGACTTAACGGCAATCTTTTACTCCCTGGGTTTCGAGGACGGCAAAACGCATTTTCCGCCGCCGGGGAAAAATCCTCCGACGGAAACCGTCGATACAATATCGGTGGCGAACGCCAGTGGCATTACACCAGCGGGAGCCGGAGGCGGCAAAGTGCTCCAATGGGATCGCACGGAAGGCGGCACGACCTCCCCCTCGCATGAGAACGATCTGATGCTGTCCAATTTGAACCTCGCCATCCCGGCAAAATCCACGTCATTGGTTTTTTACTTTAAGACGGCTCTAGGCAGGACCACCCTGGCTAAACAGGGTTCCAAAATCATGATGAAAGTCTATCTGACAAACCCGGATGGGACCAAAACAGATTTCTCAACCCCCATTCACCAGTTCTCAGAATCGGATAAGACCGCATTCGCCGCAGTGATCGGCATGACGCCGAACTTCACGGCTGGAACTTACAACGCGGTTGACTCGATTGCCATTAAATACTGGATAGGGACAGCCGGTGGTGGCGCTTTGAAAAACCAGAGTCAAACGATCTATCTGAATTCCCTCGGAATTAGTGGACAATAATTATGACACCACGCGAAAGAGCGCTGTGTATATTGACTGGAAAACAGCCCGACTCTGTTCCCTGGTTTGGGGATTTGGATTACTTTGCCACTGCGTTGATCGGACGAGGATTGAAACCGGCAAATTTCAAGGCCAGTGATGCTTACATCAACTGGCATCGGGATCTGGGCGTCGGGTATTATCTCCAAGGATACTTCCCCTTCCAATCGATCATTGAGAACTGCCGTGTTAATGAATGGAAGGACGGTCATCGCCGCTACAAGGAGGTGGAGACGCCGCGTGGCACGTTGCGCGAGTGCTGGCAGTGGCTTCCGGAGTCTTTCTCGGAGGCTCCAACGGAGTATTTGATAAAGAGCGAGGCTGACCTCCCTGCTTACCGCTTCATGGTCGAAAATACCCGCTATGAGCCGGATTATGCATTTGCGCACACGCGCCGCCGGCAGGTGGGCGACATGGGTTTTGTATTATGCTACCTTCCCAAGAGCCCGCTCATGCATTTGGTGGCCTTGGACGCCGGGATCGAGACGGTCGTAGAATTGTATTCCGACGCGACCGATGAATTTGAGCAGGTGATTCATTCGTTGCGGATGTCCCACGATCAGGCGGCGCAAATCGCACTCGAAAGTCCGGCAGAAATCCTTATGATTCCCGAAAACCTGTCCTCCGAATGCATTGGACCGAAATTATTTGAAGCGCACATGCGCGACTACGAAACTGTCTGGGCGCAACGGATCGCGCAGGCGGGCAAATACTCCTGCATCCATTTGGATGGGACACTTAAAGGGCTTCTGCGGGAGGTTTGTTCCACGGGTCTCACATTCATTGAAGCGCTGACGCCCGCTCCCGTGGGTGATTTGGCGATTGAGGAGTGGGCCGCGTGGAGCGGCAATTCGACTACAATTCTATGGGGCGGAATTCCCGGTGGTTATTTCACGGACATCGTTTCCGATGCGGAGTTTGACCGGCACGTCAAGAATGTCTTGGAAGTGATGCGTTTCGAGCCTCGCTACGTTCTGGGTGTGGCTGACCAGGTGCCACCGGATGGTCTGGAACGGCGACTTAGACGGGTCGGCCAATTGGTCGAGGAATATGGTTGTTACTCGACAGCACTTATAAAATAGCCTTCTTTTCCTTAATTACGTAAACATGCAATGAGTTGTCATTCAGCCAATAGTCGCCTTGCGTATTGTAATCAATATGGGCACAGACGATTGTTTTCCTCCGGCCTGGGTATCTGCTTCGTCGCCCTGCTTGCGTCCGCGGCCATTTATTATGCAAGGGGGCAGCAACCCAAGCCGGCGCAGGATTTTTTCCTGCGTCCCTTTGCTGCTGGTTCGCCATGGAATACCCCAATCGGAAGTCAGGCCATGTATCAACCAATCGGGGATATCGGGAATTGCCACGGCGGCATTAACTATGAACGGCGATGGACCACGGGAGCTTACAAGGCTGCCACGCGGGACAGAGTGGCCCGACTATATATTGCCGACTACACTCTTTGGGGCAAGCTCAGCCGCGGGGAGGTCAAGACTGTTGGAAACAGCCGGGCCGTCGAGGATGAGTTACGAAGGACTGCCCGTTCGCGACCGGAGTATCCGGCCAACTTTTACTCTACCAGGGTCCGTACTCCCCCGGGACGGAGGACATGGCCGGTCAATATTCGCGGCATCCAAGAAGGCTGGTCAAACACGATCTACATGCCATCTGATGCCGTCCCATCACCCGACAGCGACGCTCAACTGGCAGTGATGCAGCCGAATGGATTGATTCTCGAATGCTATGATGCGGTCGTTTGCGCCAACGGGGACGTCATCTGCTCGATGGCCAGCTTTACGGACCCCTCCGGCGATGGCGTCGGCTCGAACAATGGGCGTTGCGCGAGTCTTCTTGACAACTACGCCGGACTGATCCGGAAGGGTGAAGTGGCCGATGGCAGAATTTTGCATGCGCTTAGTTGCACCATGTCCCGCCTGCTCCTTGCGCCGCAGGCCGTCTGGCCGGCCTACGCATTCGACATGAATGACCATTATGAAGGAACGGTTCCAATGGGCGCACTGCTCGCAATTCCCTCTGAGGTTAAACTCCACTCCCTGGGGCTAAGCAAGAGGGGCATGGTCATCGCGCGAGCCGCGCAGGATTATGGGGTTTACGTCGTGGATCGCGGCGGGGACGGCGGTATCACGATCAAGGCGGCGCTGGATGCGGAGGATGCCATGTATCCGGAATCTAATAAGGATGCAGAAATCATCGTTAAGCTGCTTCAGCGAATAGCAAACAACGGGCCGCGAATCATCGGCCACTAGTCATTTCTCAATGGAATTACTACACGATCACTGGGTTCTCGCGCATTTTGAGTCACTCGATCAAATTGCGATTCCGCCGTCTGAGGGCTGGCGGCCGGCGCAAGTTCCGGGCACGGTACAAACTTCGCCTTTTGGACTTCCCCGCGACCAACTTTATCAGGGAACACGTATCCGCGAGGTGGAGTGGATGCAGGAACGAATTTGGGTTTATCGCCGCTCAATAAACGTGCCGAAAGCGGCAGCCGATGAAACCGTGCGGCTTGTTTTCTCGGGACTGGATTATTATTATGAAGTCTGGCTTGACGGAGTCCGAATAGTGGCGGGAGAAGGCATGTTTCACCCTGTGATTGTTCATCTGGATGAGGTGACGGGTCGCCATGTGGAAATCGAAGTGAGGTTTATGCCCCCTCCGCTCACGCGCGAGGCCTTGCTGGAAACCACCAAGGCTCAATTTGCGCGCGGCTGGGATTTCGCGCCAGAACTGCGTACGATTGGCATCTGGGATGAAGTGAGGCTGGAAATCGTGCCCCGTCTCCGGGTTGAAGAGGCGTTTATCGAAACCCGTCTGGAAAACCGCCAGCGTGCGCGCGTCACGATTCACGCGCAGTTGAGCGAACATGTGGACGAGGGCTGGGCGGAGATCACTCTGGCGGGAAGCAGCCGGCGGGTTCCGGTATTGGACACGAGCACAGTGACTGTTTTTATTGAAACGGAGTCTTCACAACTCTGGTGGCCGAATGGCCTGGGGAAACCGACGTTGAACGAACTCGTGATCAAACTCGATGCAAGCGGTCGAAAAGGAGAAACCTTTCGTCAGCGCGTGGGATTGCGCGAGGTTGCCCGCATCCCCGCGGCAGGCCAGCGGTCCACCGATATACCGCTGCAATTCGTCATCAACGGCCTCCCGTTTTTCATCAATGGCATGAACTGGGTGCCCCCGGATTCATGTGTTGGAGACATTACCGATGCACAGTATGATGGGATACTTGAAACATTTCAGTCTGGGAACGTGAACCTTGTGAGGGTTTGGGGCGGTGGATTGTGCGAGAAGCGCCGATTCTATGACCGTTGCGACGAGTTAGGGTTGCTTGTCTTCCAAGAGTACCCAATAGCTTGCGGCCTCGGAACTTCCGATGCGTATCACCACCAACTCAAACGGGAGGCCATCCAAATAGTCCGTAAGCTACGCCATCACCCCAGTGTCTTCCTTTTCTGCGGGGGAAATGAAAATTACGCCTACTGGCACATGCTTAAGGGGGATGAGCCGCGCCTCCGCGATGCCGCCGGGAAAGCGATTACGGCCGTCAATAACGGTAAGCCTTTCAATAATCCCGAATGGCTGTCGGGGGCGGTGAAGCGCTATGACGAGCCGGTGCATTTGATTCTGGGAGGCGTGACCGCGCAATTCGCCCCGCACTGTCTTTACCAGAACACCTCACCCATGGAGGGCGAAGGCGAAGTGCATGGCATCTGGAACTGGAACCCGCAGATCGGCGATCATCGCTACCGCATGGCTGATACATTCCATGACTATTGGCGGGCGGCGGATCGGCATTTTTACTCCGAGGCGAGCGTCTCCTCCATAGCCAATCTCGAAACGATCCGTGAAGTGACTGGCGAATCCGGCTCCACGGCAATCCCCTCCTCCGACGACGAAACTTGGAACCTTCACCACGCGTTCCACGCGGTCTGGGATAAGCATCGGGACCTGTGGCTCGATATTCCTTCCACGGAAAAGATATTCGGCCCGATTGCGAATTTGCCGGAACTGGTCGTCCTCAATCAATATCTGCAAGCCGAGGGAGGGCGCTTCATGATAGAAGAGTTGCGCCGCAAACAGCCGCATGCCACCGGTGTCATCTGGTGGGGAGCCAATGAACCGTGGCCTGGTCTTGCGGGGAATGCGCTAATTGACTATTTAGGACGCCCCAAACTCTCGTGGCCGGTAATCAGTAATGCTTTTTGTCCTACCATCCTGACCCTGCGCTATAACGGACTTCAGCCGCCTACGTTGCGCGGGGACTTATGGCTGTGCTGCAATGCCGTACGGGGCTTCAATGGACGGTTTGAGGCCGAAGTGACGGACGCCGAAGGTCGGATTCGTGACCACTATGAAGGCGTCTGTGCAATCGGTTATCAACAGTCGCAGCAATTACGTGAACTAGTTCCGACCGTCATTGGCGCCTGCGGCGCGGTGAAAGTCAAAACCACCCTTTTTGACACTGAGGAGCGAATGGTGCATGAAAATGTTTACCTATTCGGAAACATTCGCGATGAGGTGTTGAAAACCTTCCCTAAGTCATAGGGGAAAATACCGCATTCTCCTCCGTCAGCCACTACTTCCCCAAAAAACCCCGATTCTTTATGCAATACGGCAAATTTTCAAATGACGCGCGCGAATACATAATAACCCGGCCTGATACACCGACGCCGTGGATTAACTATATCTCCAACTTGCGCGGCTACTGTGGCATTGTCAGCCAGACGGGAGGGGGGTTCTCCTTCCACAAGGATCCGCGAGAGCGCAGGATCACCAAGTACCGCTATAACAACATCCCCGTTGACCGTCCGGGCCGTTATTTTTACATCAAAGACATGGAAACTGGCGAATTCTGGTCGCCGACCTGGCAGCCTGTGATGAAAACACCGGATTCCTATGAGTGCAGGCACGGGCAAGGCTACACAATCATAACCTCTTCCTATCAAGGTGTTGAACATCAGGTCTCGTATTTTGTGCCTCAGGAAGATGACTGTGAAATTTGGCAACTCAAGATTGTGAATCGATCCGGCAAGACCAGGAAATTGACCGTCGTGCCATATTCCGAGTTCACCTTTTGGTCAGAGCCGGAATCGCGAAATATCCAATGGTCCATGCACCTGACACGGTGCATGTTTGCGGATGATATGGTTCTCTATAATTTCATTGAGCCACACCCCGCATTTGACATGGCGGAAAACAAAAATTACGTCGGGGACCGGCCCGGTCTTGCGTTCATGGCGATCAATAAAATGGTTTTGGATTATGATTGCAGCAGGGATGCATTTATCGGAATGTATTATTCTGAAACTAACCCGGTTGGCCTGAGAAACGCCCGGCTCTCGAATTCGATCATACGAGGAGGAGTCGCCTGTGCCGCCTTGCGTACCGAAATAACGATTGAGCCTGGAACCGAAGAAGTGATCAATGTCACCTTAGGTTTCGCAAGTGATAAGAGAGAAGCGACTAGACTAAGGAACAAATACAGCAGCACAGCAAAGACCGCAATGGCTCTTCAGATAGTCCAGAAGGCGTGGTCCGATTACCTGGGCACATTTCAGGCGGAAACCCCTGACAAGGATTTCAATACTATCGTGAACGTCTGGAATCAGTACCAGTGCAAGACCACTTTTGACTGGTCACGGTATATTTCCTTTTACGAAAACGGAGAGGGCCGTGGAATGGGGACCCGCGATTCCTGCCAGGACACCCTCGCGGTGTCCGCGCAGATGCCGGAACGGGTCAAGGAGCGCATATTCCAAATACTTTCCACCACGCAGTTTGACACAGGCGACTGTTATCATCAGTTCTTTCCGCTCGGAGGGAAGGGCGAACTTAAAGGCTTTTCGGATGATCACCTGTGGCTTGTGCAAATGGTTTACGCCTATATTGCGGAGACAGGAGATATCGCAATCCTGGATGAAAAGGTCCCCTACGCGGACTCAAAAAAGAAAGACTCCGTTTATGCTCACCTTGCGGCAGCATTGAATTACACGGAGAGAATGAAGGGGAGCCATGGTCTGCCACTAATACTAACCGCGGACTGGAATGACACCTTGCATTTATGGATGGAGTCGGATAAGCCGGAGTCGGTATTGGCAGGCGAGTTGTATGTGTATGCCTTAAAACTGATGGCGCGGTTGGCGGAAAAGAAGAAGAGCAAAGACGCCACGATGTTCCTGAAGCGCGCCGGGAAAATGGCTGATGTCATCAACGGGAAGTGTTGGGACGGAAAGTGGTATTACAGGGGATTTGGGGGCGAAACTATAGGTACTCACAAAAGCAGACGGGCGAAGATATTCTTGAATTCACAGACTTGGGGCGTGATCTCGGGCGCTGCTGACGCGGAACGGGCGAAAGCCGGCATGGACAGTGTTAATAGACTTCTTGCGTCCGAAGAAGGCATTAAGAAGGTGTGGCCGCCATTTGAGAAATATGATCAGACTTTCGGGCTTATCTCTCGGTATAACTCCGGGCGGAAAGAAAACGGAATATTCGCCCATGCAAATGCCTGGGCCATTATCGCCGAAGCGCTTTTGAACAGACCGGATACAGCGTACGAGTATTATAAGAGTATCCTGCCGTATAAGAACAACAGCACAGCTGAGGTATTGAAGACCGAGCCTTATGTTTTTTGCCAGACGATTTGCTCAAATGATTCAATTACACCGGGAGAAGGCGCCAATTCCTGGTTGACGGGCACGGCCGCATGGATGTATGTGGCGGCTACGCAGTACATACTCGGCATAAAACCGGATCTGGAAGGGCTAAAAATTGAGCCGCGAATTCCGTCCGAATGGGCAGGATACAGGGTGAAAAGGTTATTCCGGGGCTGCATGTACCATATCGAGGTAAAACGAACTGGGAAGGCCAGCATGAAGCTAAACGGAGATGCCATTCAGGGTGGAATCATTCCCCCTTCGAGCGCGAAGATGGCTCGAATCGCAGTGGAGATTTAGTTCTCATCTCTCGTCTGTCCTTCCAATGACGCCGATCATTGATATTACCGACCTCTATCATCCGCACCAGGATGCCGGGGATAACTTCGATATCCTTGCCGCTTATTGCCTGCCGCAAATCGATCTTCGCGCCGTAATCCTGGATGTTACAGAGCGGTTTCGCCGGCCCTGGTTCGATCACCCTACTTATGGGCGCATGTCCGGCCCTCGGGAGCCGGGATTCGTTCCGATGATCCAACTTAACTATCTCTTCGGAAGGAATGTGCCGTTTGCGACCGGGCCGTTTGCGTCGATGGAATCCGCGGATGACCCGATGGAGCACATGTCGGCGTTCCAGGCATCCGGCGTGGAATTGATTCTCAAGACGCTGCGGGAAAGCGACTCGCAAATAGAGATCCTCTGCTTCAGTTCGGTGCGCCCACTTGCCGTCGCCTATCTGCGCGATCCCGGGCTTCTGCATGCAAAGGTGAAGAGGGTCCATCTTTCAGCCGGCTCGTCTTCGCCGGATTTTCTGGAGTGGAATGTGGAGCTGGACCCGCACGCCATGGCCTGCGTGCTGCGCTCGGGGCTGCCCATTGCCCTCTATCCTTGTGCGACGAAAGACGGCGCGACCGACTATGGACGGTATAACACCTTCTGGCGGTTGTCAGATTTGCGTTTCATCGCGAGCATGCAACCAGGCTTGCGCCGTTACCTAGCCTACGCCTTCGAGCGAATGGAGCGAAACGATTTTCTGGGGGCGCTTGAAAGTGATTTTCCAGAAGAGGTAATGATGCGGGTCTATGCGCGTGAGCACAATGTCTGGGAAACCGCCATATGGACTCAGGCGGCCGGCCTTTCCCTGGTGTGCCGGGCAGATGGATTGCACAAGCTCATTCCCTCCTGTGAAGTGACGGCGCATGACACAGTGCTGTCGGAGCGCCTCCGTCCATGTCATGTGCGGGTGCGGGACACCGGTGTCTTTGACTTCACCCTCACGGACGAACTTTCAAGTTTCTCCATATTCGAACGAGGCGAACCTTTCGAAAGCGAACGGGCGCTACGCGAGGCGCTGCCGGCGCTCTACCAGGGCTTCATTGCCGGGGGCGAAATTGATAATTGATGCTCTGAAATCGCTTTTGAAGTGGCGCCTGGAGTTAGTGTGCAAACGAGTGTGGCGCTCCGTCGACCTCGCCTTCGGGTTCCGGCCAATCGAGCCGGTGGGTACAAGCAAGCGTAGAAGCACGAGCAGCGTCGTAAGGCTTATCTGTCCTGCATCGAGGGCTTCGAACCTCTGCTTACATGTCCGCTCCGGTTCAATTAGCAGCCCGTTGAAATAATCCCCAGTTCGTGACGGAACAGAATTGATGGGAGAAATGAAATCGGGCAGGCTGGGGCCAGCATGATTCGTCCCCAACGAAAGAGCCGCCAAGGTGAGTTTTGGATTACGCGCAATGAATTGGCGCGAGCGCAAGCCAGCCGATTCTACGACAAGCTGGATGAGACCTTGGAGGAGATGGAGTTTACCTCTAAAGTCCATGGAGTGTGCGCCCCGCTCTACAGCAGCGGGGAGAAGGGCCGGCCTCCCATTGATCCGGTGGTGTACTTCAAGATGTTGATGGTGGGCTTCCTTGAAAACCTGCCGAGTGAACGCGCCATCGCCGCTCGGTGCGGGGACTCGCTGATGATCCGGCGTTTTTTGGGTTACGAGTTGAATGAGGATACGCCGGATCATTCCAGTTTCACGGTGATTAGGCAGCGGCTTTCCCAAGAGGTCTATCAGAGCGTGTTCGACATTATCCTCGAAGGGCTGCGCCGCCACGGGCTCTTGCGCGGCAAGAATCTGGGCATCGACTCCTCGGTGATGGAAGCCAACGCCAGCCTGCGCGCGCTGGAGAACCGCAATACCGGGGAAGCTTACTGGGAGTACGTGAGGCGCCTGGCGGCGGAGGCGGGAGTGGACTCGCAGGACGCCGCAGCGGTGCGACGCTTTGACAAACAAAGGCCCGGGCGCAAAACGAGCAATCAGGAATGGGTCAATCCCTATGATCGCGACGCGAAGGTGAGCAAGGCCAAGGATGGAGCCACCGACATGCTTTACAAGCCGGAGAACATCGTGGACCTGGACACCGGGGCAATCCTGAACGCCGAGGTGCGCAAGGCGGACGAGGCAGACACCGAAGGACTGGCAGAACGGACCATCGGCGCGGTCGAATTGGTGGAGGCGATTCGGGAGGAAGCCTCTGCGGGACAAGAGCCCGTGCCCGCGGCCACCGAGACGTTGACCGGAGACAAAGGATACTACTGCGTGGAGGAGTTGGAATCCATCCAGCAAGGCGGGATCGCGACAATCATCAGCGATCCCTTGAGCCACAGGCGCGTGGACAAACTGGATGGCAGCGGGCAAGCGGCAGTGCGCAACGCGCGGCTCTCGGTCAAGAGCATGGAAGGCAAGGAGTTATTGAGGCGGCGCGGGATGCACATCGAGCGCAGCTTTGCACACATCCTGGATAGCGGTGGGATGAGACGAGCGACGTTGCGCGGGCAGGTGAATCTGGACAAGCGATATAAGATCGCGGCAGCCACTTACAACCTATCGCAATTGATGCGGCATCTCTTTGGGATAGGAACCTCCAAACAGGCGGCTGCGGGCGTCTTGGGAGGCCTTTTCGAGTTGATTTTGGCCTGTATGGAAGAGCTATCTGCCTTTTTCGCGCTTTTCGTCCTCGTTCCCGTTATTCAGTCGCCTTTCCTCAGCCCGTCGGTTCGTTTGTTCCGCTCCGCCCCTCCAAATTACCGCCGGCTGAAAAGTGGGCTTAATTCAACAGGCTGTTAGGGAACTTTGAACTCTCCGCTGAATGGATAGAAATCGGCATTCGGGTTGATCTTCCCCTCGTCCGGTTGCAAAGAGAGAGTCCGATTTTGCATTCGCTTCCAAGAAATGCGCCCACGCCTGATAATCAACAACTTCCAGAAGATTTCGAAGTGTTGGTGGTAATCTGCTTTACAGCAGATGTTCACTTTGCGAGTGTGGCACACCGTCCACCATTGCGACCCCCGTTTCGCCCTTTGAATAGGAGAGATTAAGCCGAACTCATTCGAAAAAGCTAAAAAAGTGCATCCCCTCGACTGGTTCATCATGTCCTTGCCGCTGAGCATCGTTGCAATCATCGCCATTTACGCCAGAACTCGTGTAAAAAGCGTCGCCGATTTCATGGCTGGGGGCCGTTATGCAGGGCGCTACTTGCTCTGTACGGCCCGCAGCGAAATGGGGGCAGGCGCGGTGCTGGCGGTGGCAGGCTACGAGGTTTTCGAGAAAGCCGGGTTTGCCATAGGGTGGTGGGGCAATTTGACGAACATCATCATTGTCGTGGCCGGGATCGCCGGATTTGTCACTTACCGATACCGGCAGACTCGGGCGATGACGCTGGCTCAGTTTTTCGAAATGCGCTACAGCCGGAACTTTCGCCTCTTTGCCGGCGTGCTGGCTTTTTGCGCCGGTGTGATTAACTACGGAATCATTCCGGTCGTCGGCGCGAGATTTTTCGCTTATTTTTTCGGGCTACCCCCAACGGTGCAAATTTTTTCACATACGATTTCCACCACCCTTTTGCTGATGGGCCTATTTCTCACCGTCAGCACGCTGCTCACGACAGCGGGAGGCCAGGTCACCGTACTGGCGACTAACGCAACCGAAGGGATATTTTCCGCCATCTTTTATTTTATTGTGACTGTCGGCTTGCTCCTTAGAATCAACTGGCATGGGGTGCGCGAGACGCTGCTCCATACGCCGCCGCATGAGTCGATGGTCAACCCCTTCGATTCCCTGCACGTCCCGGATTACAATGTCTGGTTGGTGTTGATGGGGGTCGCCACCAGCCTTTATGGGACGATGGCCTGGCAAAATTCCCACGCAATGAATTCCTCGGCGATCTCCCCGCACGAAGGCCGGATGGGGGGTATCCTGGGCCAGTGGCGCGCATTTGCCAGTGCGGGGGGGGCGCTGGTAACCCTCGGCCTTCTTCTTTTCCTTAATCATCCGTCCGCCGCGTTCATCGCCAGGTCGCATGAAGTGTTCTCGCGGATGCCCGCGGATCAGTACGAGACGAGAGAACAAGTAAAGATATCGATGGCGATGTCCTGGTCGCTGCCGACAGGAATCCGAGGCTTGTTATGCGCCACCTGGCTGATGGGGCTTTTTGCATTGGATGAAATGCACCTGCACTCATGGAGCAGCATCCTGGTCCAGGATGTGATCCTGCCGCTCAGAAAGCGTCCATTAACTGTCCGACAGCACTTGATCGTGCTCCGGCTAGGCGTCATTTTCGTGGCGACATTCGTTTTCCTGTTTGGAGCACTCTATCAACAAACTCAGAATGTCGCGTTGTGGTTCGCGGTCACACAGGCAATCTTTGTGGGCGGGGCTGGGGCGGCCATTATTGGCGGACTGTATTGGAGCCGTGGAACCGCCGCCGGAGCATGGGTGGCGATGATTATCGGATCGCTGCTCTCCGTTGGGGGCATTATCCTGCAACAACCCTTTTGGAATCATATTGATATTCATTCCCTGGCGGATTCCCTCATCAAAATGGGAATCCATTGCCAGTCGTTGCTGGATTGGTTCCAGAATATCCTCGGACATCATTTAGGCCCAAAAGTCCGCCTATCAGACGGCTCTTTCACCGGATTTCCTCTCAACGGCGTCCAGGTTTCCTTCTCCGCTTCCATCATCGCGATGCTCAGCTACGTTTTGGTTTCCCTCCTGACCTGCCGTGAGCCCCATAACATGGACCGGCTGCTTCATCGTGGGCAGTATGCCGTCGAGCCGGAAGGAGGTGAGCCGGCCGCGAAGCCGCTCTCAAAGTTTAACCCCGCCCGGATCATCGGGATCGATGAGCATTTCACCCGTCGCGATCGCTGGGTAGCGGGGAGTATCTTTGGATGGGGTATGATGTGGCTGCTTCTTGTCGCGATAGGCAGTCTCATTTACTTCTTTCACCCGTGGTCCGACACCGGTTGGCTGAATTTCTGGCTGGCATCCGCCGGAGTGAATATTGCGATCAGCGTCGTGGTTTGCATTTGGTTCACATTCGGATGCACGCGCGACATGATGGAGTTCTTCCGCCGCCTAAAGCAGGAAAATGTCGATGCTGGCGACGATGGGACGGTAGTTCATTCTCGAAACCTCAAAGACGTGAAAAGCGCTGCCGAGAATCTAGCGGGTTCGCCAACTGCGAAAGCCCCCCTGTCCAAAGCAGCGGTTAAATAGGAATGCTCTCAAGAAAGACCCATTACCAATGCCAACCGCAATTAAGAGAGTGTTACTGACCTTGAGTGCAGCGCTTCTGCTGCTCGTAAGCACCGGGGTTAGGGCTGGGGAGTCCGCGATGAGCGTCGCAGCGGCGACCGGAGCGTCGATCAACGATGGGGAATATCAGGTCACCATTAACGTGGAGCCTGACGGTGACGACACAGCGAGTGGACTCGGCGGCGCTCCTGTGAAGACCGTCTCGCGTGCGGTGGAACTCGGGGCCAAAGCTTCCGACCAGGGCAAAAGCGTTCAGATTCGAATTCGCGCCGGGGTTTACCGGGAGCGGATTCAATTACCCAGGCATACGGTAGAGAAGCCGGGACTTTTGTGTCTGGTGGGTGAGGGCGACGCGATTCTCTGCGGATCGGACCTATGGCAGAACGGGTGGGAGCGTTTCTACGTCACAGAGCAGGAGTGGAAGTGGAGTGCCGGCGATAAGCGGTTTGAGGGGGTGCGGATCTACAAGCATGACTGGCCGTACGCGTGGGAAGATTGTGAGAATCCCTGGGGAGGCGCCGAGGTCATTCTCGATCCCATCGTCAAGCGCTCCGAGCAGATATTTATGAATGGCAAACCGCTGCGTCTGGTTCTTGGCTTCGGTGAACTCCAGGAAGGCACGTTTTACGTCAACCAGGATGTGAAGAATATCTATGTCTGGCCTCCGGCCGGCCAAGAGCCGCAGTCCGCCCTCACCGAGATCAGCATGCGCACAAATGTGTTGGACACAGGTGGGCGAAATAATGTGTTGATCCGCGGCCTCACCTTCCGGCATGCGCGCAGCATTACCTACGGTCTTGGCCTGCGGGTTAACGGCTCCCAGAACGTGCTGGTGGAGCAGTGCCGGTTCGAGTGGAACGGTTGGAATGGGGTCGGATGCGCTCTGGCGCGCGATGTCACCATCCGCCATTGCGTCGCCCGGGACAATGGGGTGGGTGGCATGGGGGCATACCAGACGCGGAATCTGCTGGTCGAGGATTGCATTGACGCCGGGAACAATTGGCGCGGTCGCCCGGGCGGCTTCGTCAACTGGGCTAACGGCAGCAAGTACATGTCCTCGCGCGGCCTGACTATTCGCCGCCTCAATGCATCCGGAAACGAGACCTACGGGCTATGGCTCGACTACGACAACTGTGACGTCCTGATCGAGGACACCGAGCTTGACGACAACCTTCTTGCCGGGGTCTTCATCGAGGCGAGCCAGGGTCCGATCCTTTTCCGCAACTGCTCCATCCATGCCAACCGCGTCGGCATCATGGATGGCCGTTCCGATAACGTCACGCTCATCGGTAACCGTGTCGGGGAGAATCACGAGGGGCAGATCCTGGTTACGGGAGATCCGGCTGGGCGCAAGGTCGTTGAGTTTGATTCGAAGAAGGAACTGTTTACGCGGTCGCTCAACTGGCGCGTCGAAGGTAATCAGTTTTTCTCCGCGTCTCCCGCGGCATTCCTATACGCTGTTGCGCCGCATATCTCCGATGCGGAATGGGGTGTCATCGTCAAGCAGATGAAAGCCGCACGGAATACCTACACCTTCCCCGGGAAGGAGGCGTTCCAAGTGCGGGACGTGAAACTCGGGCTCGCCGAGTGGCAGCAACGCTACGCGCTCGACCAGGATTCGACCTTCGTGCAGAAGGCTGCGCCTGCACCTTGATCCTTCCCTTCCGATAAATTAAATCCGCGTCCAAATTTATGCCTATCGATTTCACCCCCGATCGTTGGAACAAGGTCAAAGAAACCTACCGACGCTGGTGGGCGAATGAATTGGAGCGCCCCGTGGTGGAACTCATTCTCCATGGACGCGATCCCGGTAGGCCCGAGCCGAAGGCGCCGCTCCTTACCCAGGAAACCTGCGCAGATTTATCGATTCCTGCGGATGCGTTGATCGACCGGCTGGATTATGAATTGTCGAAGCAGGTCTTTCTGGGGGACTCCTTTCCCATGGTGAGCATGGAGATGTTCGGACCGGGCGTTGGGGCGGCAATGATGGGAGCCAGGCTCGATAACTCAACCGGGCGCGTTTGGTTTCATCCGGCCAAAGATATGCCCATCGAGGATATCCACTTCAGTTACGATCCCAATAACGTCTGGCTGAGGCGGATCAAGGAGATTTGCGCGGCGGCCATGGACCGCTGGCAGGGACAAGTGCTCGTGGGCATGACCGACCTGGGCGGAAACCTGGATACCCTCTCCACATTTCGTCCCTCGGAAGAATTGCTCATGGATTTGATCGATTCGCCGGACGAGGTCAAACGGCTGACGTGGAAAGCCCACGATCTATGGCATCGCTTCTATGCCGAGATCGACGCCGTGCTTCAGCCGGTGAATCCAGGCTACAGCGCCTGGTGCCGGATTTTTAGCAACGAGCCGTTCTATATCCTGCAGTCCGATTTCTCCTATATGATCTCCCCGGAGATGTTCCGGGAATTTGTGCTGGATGAACTGGATGCCAGTTCGCGTAAGCTTCCAAATTGCTTCTACCATCTGGATGGGCGCGGGCAATTGCCGCACCTGGACATGGTTCTGGCAATGGAGAAGGTCGAGGGCGTGCAATGGGTTCCGGGCGATGGGGCGCTGCCCCAGGATCAGTGGATGGATGTTTACCGGCGCATTTTTGCCGCAGGCAAGAAGACCCAGTTGATCACAGGCTTCGAGGGAGTCCACAAGATCATGTGCGAAGCCGGCCTGGGCGGAGGGATCCATTGCTGGATGCCGCGGGCAGCCGTGAGCGAGGAAAAGAGAATGCAAAAGCATCTGGCGGGGCTGGGAATCGAGGACTAAGCGATTGGAGGAAGTTTTCGAATAAAGGGGCACTAACAGTAAGAAGTCTCAGAAAGTCGGCGGTTCGCATATTGTCTCAAGAACCGCGAATCTGAAAATTATGCACAAAGATATTAGCCTCTCATGGAATGCCGCCGAAGGTGTCGTTTGGCATAACGCCAAAATCACCGTGAGGTTGGATGGAACAGGCCAGTCGCTTGGCCCGCTCTTCCTCCACGGTTCGCCCGCTCAAACATTCCGCATGCAAGAGATAAAGCTCATCCGCCAAACGAAGACAAGTCTCGTTTTGCGGGGAAACGTTACCCTCCCGGGTCAATGCGTGATGACTGTCACACGCACATTGCAAACAGCATCGGGTGCACAGGGAGATGAGTTGACCGAACAGTTCGAACTCACGGGCGGCGACCAACTCAAATCGGATTTGGAAGTTGTGCGACCTTTTGTGATTGAGACATCCGGCGAGGTCGCCGTCTCCTGTGCTCTGCCGCAAAAGAATGGTTTTTTTTCACGGCACGATCTGAAAGATAAAGCCTGCGTCAGTGAGTATCGCCTCGGAAACTGGATTGGTGACGACGTCAAGCCGCCGACCGATGTTTCGGGAACCCTCGCTTACGATTCTCTCGTGGCGACGGATCAAAAAACCACGGAACTCGCGTTGCCGGTGATCGTCCTGCAACAGGCAGGCAGGTGGCAGGCAGCCGTATGTGCCGACCCCTATTTTTCCGCGCATTTTACAGTGAAACAATTGACGAATAGTCTCCTCGGCGAATGTCGTTATCGCTATTGGAGTTCCCATGTGTCCCTGGAAAAAAGAGAGAAGCGCACCTTCGCCTTCTGTGTCGGTGCGGAAACCACGCAGGAACCCCAATTGAAGCCACCGGTGGATGCCTTCTTTCGCCTGGCCTTGCCCGAGGTCAAACCTGGGCCGGCTTGGACTCATGAGATATACGCCCTTTATTACGACTGCATGCACCAAAAGGGAACGAGTTGGAAAAAGGACATGGATGAAATGGCCAAGCGCTTTGGGCCGGAGAATACCAGGCACATCGCCGTTTGTTACCACTGCTGGTACGACAAACTCGGGGCCTACAGCTTCGATTTTGAAACCGGAAAAATGATTGATGAATGGGAATGCGTTCCGATCTATGGACAAGAGTTCAAGGCAGGCAAGAAACAGATGCATGAGCAACTGGGCTATGCCAAAAGGTTGGGCTTCAAAACCATCATATACTTCGGCGATGGGTTGGCGGATTGTTCCGGTAGAAATGAATTCCGGGCGGATTGGATGTGGACTTCTTTGCGGGGAAAGAATCCTGGCGCGCGCCTGAATTGCTGGTCTCCGCCCAGAGTTAGTGACGGCCCTCCATGTTTCGGGCGCAATCCCGCCCATCCCGAGGTGATTGCCTGGCACCATGCCTACATGAAGGCGTTGCTTGATGAGTTTGGCGACGTAACCGATGGATTCAACTGGGATGAAACCTTCCACATTGGGACCGGCTATGTTGCGGCCAGGCCTGTGCCTTCGTACAGCGATCGCGCGCTCATGCGCTTGATTCGCGATTTGACAAATCAGGTTGAAGCCATGGATTCAGAGAAGGTTTTCTTTTCATCCGACGCCATCGGTATCGCTAACTGCTGGGGGCAAAGTTATCCCAACGGAGTTCCCGGCTATGCGATGGTGGCGGACGGGAACTGGCAGGACTCGGCATGTAGGTTCGAAATGTGGCCTGGGGCACTATTCCCGAATTGGCGGAACTTTCACGGCAGTTGCGAATGGTACCCCTATAGTAAGTTCGACGATATGAGAAAAGGGGCGCAGATGTATGGAACCCCAATCTCATTCAGCACAGGTGGGGGCGCTGGATGTTCCAACGAACCAGACGACATCTCCTCTCCCCACGAATGGACAGATGAACAGTGGAACAAGCTCTGGATTCCGGCCTTCAACGAGCGAAAGAAGGCTGGGTCCAAACGCCTCCGGTATTTGAGCGTTCCGCCGGAAAGGGTTCAGACGCCCGCCGATGCGGCAGGGGGGGCGCAGCAATGGTAAGGCGCACGACAGGCTGCTGGTGACATTGTCAAATCATGACGCCACTCGTTATGAGAATGCTTGGAACTTGCGCGATTTTCATGACTCTGCTCGCAGCCCAGGCGGAAGAGCAGGGACGGCGTATCTCCGATTTTCCGTGCGACGTAAGCACCCAGTCAGTTCCCAATAATAACACAGTCTTGACCTTTAGCGACGACTTCAAGGCAGGCTGGGTCGATCCATCCAAGTGGAATACGTGGGTACCCTGGCCGGTTATCATCAATGGCGAGTTGGGAGCATACGTTCCAAACGCCTTCGAATTTCTTCCCAACGTAGGGATACGGATCCGCGCGGACCGAAGGAAAATTCTGCAGCAGGATTACACCACAGGAGAACTGGCATCGTTTGGGAAGTTTTCACACGCCTACGGCTATTTCGAGATGGAGGCACGGGTTCCCAAAGGCAAAGGGTTTTGGCCGGCCTTTTGGATCATGCCTTTCGAGAGTGGAACGAATGGCGCGGCTGAAATCGACGTGATGGAGATACTCTGCCAGGATCCGTACACCGTTCATACAACGCTCCATTACTTGGGAATGGTTAGTGGTCGCAATCTTGGCCTGGGCGAGTCGTCCGGGGGATCTGACTTCTCGGAGGGCTTTCACAAGTTTGCGGTGTCCTGGCGGCCCTCAGTGTTGGTCTGGCTGGTGGATGGAGTGGAGAAATTCCGGATTGAGGGGAATATGGTTCCGTCCACTCCCGAGTATATCATCGCCAATCTCGCCATTGGGGGAAGCTGGCCCTTGCCGCCTGATGCTACGACACGGTTTTCGGCTTACATGGATATTAAGTCCGTCCATGTTTACCAATACAAGGATTTGAAAGACGCTCTAATATCAACCCCACCGGTTACCTTTGGCGCGGCGGCGGTGACGCCCGGGGTGGTGAAACCAGGAGAGGGGATAGACATCCGAAGCTCATACAGGACGGATAAGCCGTATCCGTCAGTTCTGGCTCGTGTCTATGTTACTGATTTCTACGGGAAGAAATATCTTTCGGAGATGGACCAAACCTTCAGAGATGTGCGGCCCGGCTCGGTAAACACGGTGAAGGTACGCTGGACGGTTCCCGGTGATTTTCCTGCGGGCATTTACACGGTTGCAATAAAGCTCAATTCCGGCGATCCGAAGGTGGAAAGTTTTCTTGGCTGCGCCACCCGTTTCGAGGTTTCGCCGGCCGGCGTCGCTTATCTCAAATGAACCAATCAGAGGCTGCCGGCACGCTACCGGCTGTGGCGGGGATTGTGGATTTGGGTATGAGGGTGGAGAGCGGATTTTTTGCCGGGGAAACAAAACTCCAGAGAAAGCGGATCGACCTGTCCTGCGACGAAGCACTTCCTTCCGCCTTGGCGAAGCCGATTTTTCCTCTTATCGTCTGCATCAATGCAGATTTACATTGACAATGCATCGGACCTTGGCAAAATTGTTTCAGAATTGGCCCCCAATGCAATCCAAAACCATGTTCCTCGACTTCGCGTCCGGCAGACCGGGATGGGCTGGCGCTGTTTCGATGGTCGACCCGATTCCATCGGAGGAATCTGGAGTGATGCCCTTCCTATGTAAGGGCACGAGCCCTTTCATGAATTCTATCCATCACCTCAGATTTGCCCTCATCGAGTTGATGGTCGTCGGCACCGTCATCGCGATCCTTTCCGTCCTCGCTTTGACTGCCTTGCAGCAAGTCACCGGCTTCCGCGGCCTGACCGGTGCGATGAGTCAGGTTTCCGAGGCTCTCAATTTCGCGCGGCAGACCGCCATCTCAAACCGGGGGCCGACTGCTATCGGCGTCTTGTCCCATACGACGCGGCTGCAGTCTGCCTGCCACGTCTTTGCGGTGCTTCAGTTCCCGCGGTCTGCGACAACGTCCGGCGCGTTCAAGGTGACCAATACTGGAAAAGCGCAGTAGCCATGACGCTCAAACCCATCTCCGGCTCTCTTCCTGCCCGCGTGCACGGTTTTACCATGATCGAATTGCTCACGGTCGTTTCAATCGTTGCCTTGATTACGGCTTTCACTGTTCCCGCGCTGAAGGGGTTGGGGGGGGCAGCGGGCCTGAATGGTGCAGGGACGCAGTTTGAGAATATAGCCATCGCCGCGCGGCAGAATTCCATTTCCAAAGGGGTTCTGACTGCCGTAGCTGTACTGACAGGCACGAGCACCGCCCAACCGAATCCAGCATACCGTACATTTATGGTGCTCCAATGCGCGCCTCCCGCGAGCGGGGCTCTCAGCGCGAGTTCAACCAATTGGCAAATGATTTCGAAATGGGAAACCCTGAGTCCCGGATTCGTTGTGGATATCGGAGTGGATTCGAATAGGAATCCCGAAAGCTCGTTTTTGCAGTCGCCCTTGATCCCTAACGGATCGGTCGTCCCGCCGCAATTGCCGATCCTGACTTATCAGAATGTGCAGTACCAGCCAGTTGCCAGCGACGCCTATCCGCCTGCGTCGGGCAACTTCTACGCCTACCAGATTTTTACGCCGGAGGGGCGGTTTTACAGCAATAACGACGGGTACCCCATCATTCCGTGCAGCCTCCGCATCGTGGGAGGATTCTATGCGGGATCCGTCCGTACGTACACCAGCGGCGGGACCAACTATTACAAGTTCATATTTAATGATGCAACTGGCCAGATCAAAATCATTCGTCCATGATCCCAGATCGATCCATCAACAAGCGGCGTTCAGCCTCATTGAGATCGTCCTGGCGCTTGGGGTGTTTGTGTTTGCGATCACGGCTATATTGGGATTGATGTCGATTGGATCAAACTCGGACTTGGCGGCGGCAACTGATACAAGCCTCGCGTCTATGGCTCAATACGTGGATTCGTACGTGCGGCATCAGGGTTTCTCGGCGGTCTCGGGGACTAATGTGATCACCGGTGTCACAACCGCTGCTCCTTATCCCCCCGGCAACAGTCATCCGAATTTCTATTTCGATGTGAGTGGCAACGTCATTGTCAATTCAAACGGCATCCCTGATACAACGGGAACAATTCCAAACTCCGTCTATAGTTGCACGGTTTCAATCACCCCGGTCGCCTCTGGCGTGACCGTTCCGGCCACGGGGCTTAAGACGAATAATCTGCTTTTTCTGCGATACGACTTCCGCTGGCCTGTTACAGCGCACCATATTAACCCCGATCGGACGGTCTACTCCAGCCTCGCAAATTATGAGTAGAAGGCTGCTTTCTACTTCTTGTGAGGGCGCCGGGCGCGGTGCGTTCACGCTCGTGGAACTTCTCGTGTCCATGGCTATCCTCACGCTGTTGAGTGCGATGCTCGTCGGGATTCTAAGCGCAGTGAATAGGCAGTGGTCGCTCGCCCAGGCTCAGATTGAGCGCTGCCAGGATGGGAGGGCCATTCTGGACAAGATGGGATCAGAACTCAAATCCGCCGCATTGCCCGCCAATCTGTCGAGCACGACCGGTTTGCAATTCATCGTGAATCCACCGTCCGCGGAAGGGAATAGCTTTGGGATCAACTCATCCTATTTGAACTCCTCGGCGATTTTCTGGCAGGCGCCTATAGCCCACAATACCGCCCTGGGCGATATTGCCGAAGTGGGTTATTTTGTGAAATGGGGTGGTACCAATTCGAGCAATCCCCAAGCCGAACTTTGCCGTTTCTTCGTCGATCCGGCGGTAGTCCAAAACTCTGCTTCCGTTTCAAATACGAATTTCCTGATTTATTCCCAACCCGGCAGTTGGCTTACGCCAAACTTGATTGACGCGGTCGCCCCAGCGAGTAGCGCCGGTAACTACGTGGGATGGATGGCCGATAATGTTGTCGGCCTCTGGGTTCGCTGCCTGGATGCCTACGGCCAACCCATCATGAAGAGTGCGCCCGGGGCAATACCAACCGTCAACTATGCTGCCTATGGTTTCGATTCCAGGATGGGGTACACCGATAGCCGGGGAAACGTGAAGAATGGAGTGTCCCAACTCTCGTCAGGTCCAGGCTTCACTCAAAATCTTTGTGCCTTGCCTGCTTCGGTCGACATCGCCATTGTTGTCCTGGATTCAAAGAGCGCATTGCGCATCACGACGGCGATCACACCCGGGGCGACATCGACGGTGACTTTGGATAGCTTCTGGACGGACATTAACACTTTCATGACCGCGTTACCTGCTGATGTAAAACAGGGCGCCCGACTATACTCAACCAGGGTCAATCTATTGAACGCAAGATGAACACCAAAGTCGATGGAATTGAAAACCGTGGGACGCTCGACAACACTTCCTTTTGCCGGATAAATCCAGCCGTGCGTTCTTCGGCAAACGGGATAGCGCTCATTATTACGCTCTCAATTCTAGTTTTGGTGACGATTGTTGTTGTGGCTTTTGTGACGGTCGTTCGACTCGAGGGGACTTCGGCACGCAGCAATTTTGAGAACCAACGGGCGAAAGCATTTGCCCTGATGGCGGTGGATGATATCACGGCCACGCTGGTGGATAATATTCCTGTTAATACATCAGGGACAGCGGGTTCAACGTGGGCAGTCGGACCCGGACAACTGTATGTCACCGCAGCGGCCGGATCTTCAGCAACACAGACCGGGACTTCATTTCCGCTTCATTCGGGAATTGGCGGTAGTCCCGCTCTTGGCAATGCCGTGGCGTTGAATGCTCCCAGCCTCAGCACCGCAAATATTTACCCAATTGCTCCGCAAAACACTACCAACTACTCCGCTACATCAACGCCAAATCCCACGCCCAACCCGATGGTAGTTAATTGGATCAACGTGCTTCAGAATGGCGCGCGGACCTCAGGCACAGTCGCGTTGACGGGAACCAATCCCGTTGTTGGCCGTTACGCCTACTGGACGGATGTCGAGACATGCAAAGTCAATCTAAATACTGCCGGGCGCGGCAATGTGCAGCCGGTCCAACCCTCCGATACCCAGGAGTATGGCGGCATGCCGTCCCGCGTGGACCTTAGCTACCTTGACCCTTATCCAGGCAGTCCCATTACGGAGCAACAAAGCCAGGCGACCTACAGCTACACGGCGGGTGTCTCCGCTTCGTCGGGGGCTACGCTCAATCCGGCGTTTCCGCCCAGTCCTTCATCCGCTCAGCACCGCTACAACAGCATCGCCGAGTGGGCAAATACGAGCAGCCTAAATACCACCAACGCGGGATCGGGGGTAGCTGCTGTATCAGCCAGCCAGGTGACGGCGAACCAATTTTATCTTACCACGCAAGCTCGGGCGCCCGAGTTGAATCCATGGGGAATTAACAAGGTTTGGTGGGATAATTATCCGCCGGAAAACATAACGTATAGCGGAAGCAATGGGAATTTCGTAAACTCCCCACTATACGGTCAAGGAGGGCTCCTGGAGTACCCCAGCCCCTACGACAACGGCAGCTACGCGGACTATCGCTATTACGTTTACCCTTGGGCGTATGGGGGTGGTGCCCCAGTCCTCGGCGACTATTGGTTTGGCTTTGGGGCGGCGGATACCCAGACGATAACAGGAACCAGCCCATTTCAACTACCTTTTCAAAACTTCAGCACGCTGGCTCCGCCCAGTGCCGGTAATGAGCTTTTCTTCCCAAAAAGCACTTCACCCGCGCACGTAAATTTCGACGGAGCCTTTGATGCTTTCTTTTTAAGCCTTTACAACCAGTTGGCGCGCTCAGACTGGCCGGGAATGCCTGCGGGCCAAAGCTTCGTGAAAAAGTACGGCGTTGCTGCCTGCGAAAACATCGCGGTTAACATGATGTTCATGATGGACAGCACCATAGGCAGCGCTACGGATAATATAGGCAAATGCATGAATTACAGACGCTCCGGGTCAGCGGGTACTTGGGGGAACAATATTAAACTGCAACGCGATTCGCTGGGAATTTACGGGCTATACCTTTGGGATAGTCCGCTCGGGACCATTGATCCAACTACTGGCGAAGTTCGCAAGCTCTGGGGGAACGGTCCATGGCCTTACGTCGTTGAGACTTCGTTGAGTCTGGTCCCGACAACTTATCCCAATAATGCTTCCTCTGGGGCTGGTGGGAACTACGCCACTATCAATGGATTCGTTGGTGCGACCGGCACGGCCAATGGCACGACGCAGATGAATATGTTCGTTTATCCTTATGTGAGGGCGGTATGGCCGAAGGGAATGTTCGGCGACAACAGCTCGGCATTCACGTATGATGGAGTCGTGAACGACTTGAGACGGTATGAGATAAAGCTCAGTCAATTTTACTGCACGGCTACATACACCGACACCAATGGCGTTTTGACGACAAGTACATTCAACCGGCTATATCCCAATGATCCCGTCCTCGCTGCGTCGGGCACCTTAGGGGCAATTGGCTATGGCTACATCCCCACCACGAACGTGGGCACCAATTGGAGTAATCCTGATAGCCTCGGAAATTCTTATGCAAATTTCCTCCTGGAACCCGGCGCCGGCTGGCCGATTATTATCGGCCCATTTCCCACCACAGGGTCGATCAGCCTGACATTTTCTTTCCGGATTGCCACGTGCGGGCAAGGGGGAACTTTTGGCCTAGAGCCATTTCCATTTCAGAATATTCCGACTACATCCATCGCAAATCCCGCCAACCCGCCTGGACCTGGCGAAGCGCTCACTTTAACGGGCACCGTCAGTAATTGGGGCCAAAACGGGGATGTTGCCCTCTCCAAAGTGGTTGTTGATCCGCGTGTCTGCCAGTCCGCATCGAACTGGATTACCTACAGTGATCCAAATCCTGCAAGTCCCGTCAGCTATGAAACGAGTGTGCCGTACGGAGCGCCTTACGGATCGCACAACCAGTCTAATCCAGGGATGGACTCCAGCAAGTTCGCATGGCCTCCGATTCTGAATATGGTGGAAAACCTAAAGTCAACCAAGAGCTATATGTATCAAAACGGCGCCTCGGTTACCGCCATGCCGGGACTGGGGTGGCTTTCGCTCATCTCGACGGCGGATTATTACAAGTACATTCCGTCGAATCCAGCAAACTCAGGAACGGACCAGAACTGGCTGACGTTGGATTTTGGACCGGCTTACAACGCGAGCCAGCTTCCGGACTGGCTGCTCATGGAAATCTTTGCGATGGCATATGACCAATCCTATTGCAGCCAGACTGAGGGAAAGATCAATCCGAATGCCAGCGTCTATCCGTTCAGCAGCGCCAACTCGAATTTTAGCCGCCTCGCTCCGTTGGAAGCGCTCATTGGAACTGGCGTAAATGCCACTTCGGACCCGGACTTTGTGAGCGCGGTGCCCAGTTCCCTTCGGCTCAGCGGCTCATGGATCGCGCAAAATATTGCGAACTCCACACTAGGAAACTCGGCTTCTGGATCCGGTGCGGTTACGTTTCCAAACCTGCCTTCGAACTACTACATATATTCCGGGCAGATTTGCCAGATAAAGGGCGTTTCGGACGGCTATGTCAATCCCAGCGTGACCAGCGGGACCAGCCTGAGTCAGTTCGACAGGGAAGCGTTGATCCGGGACATTGGCGGGTTGATCACCACTCAATCGAGCGATTTCAAGGTTCATGTGGTGGCGCAATCGGTGAAGCAGCTTTCCAACGATCTGAATCCCAATGATCTGAAAGTGCTGGCGGAACAGCAGCTTGAGGCGGACCTGGAAAGGACCGTCGACCTTGGTCCGGATGGAGTGCCGGGAACTGCGGATGACAACATTATGATGGACGGAACCACACCGATTCCCCGGTACATCGTGACAATATCAGGCTCGACCTCCACCCCTTTGACCTATGGATTGGGCGGCGGGACCGATCCACTTCTCATAGGAGGCGCGGGACAGCCTCCTTTTCGCTATCAGGTTTCCAGCTTCAAGTATCTGAATCAATAACTCATGAACTACTTTCTTTACTCTTTTCGGCTCCTTTTGGTGTGCATTACGCTTCTGTGCCTGGGACTGTTTTCCGCCGCAGCCCAGCAGAAGACGCATGCGAACATGTCGGTGGCTCCCGGGGTTCTATTGAAATTGATGCCGGGCCCGCTCGATCAATGGAAGCTGACCACATCCCGCGGCTATTGCGCTTTGTCGGCGGGGCCGTCGATGAAGACCTATGCCGTAAGGGAATATCTAGGTCCTCCGCCGAAACAGAAAGAAGGTGACCCGACCCCGCTTCCTCCTCCCATCACCAGGATTACGGTTACCGCATGCGGGGCCGGCAGAGCATTGGATGCGGGTTTTGAAAATTTTAAAGTGGGGACTGCAAGCTCCGAAGAACAGGCTGCGGGCATCGAGCGTTGCATGGTGAATGGGTTTCCCGCCATCAAGCGGAAGACCGGGGACAAGGCTTTCCAAATCAGGGTCTATGTCTCACCGCTTCTTTTCGCGGTCATCGACGTCCAGAATCAGGACGAAAGGACGCTGGATAGTTGGGCCAAGCTCATTAACTTTGAAAATATCGCCCAGGCGATAGCCTCGCTTCCGGCCAAGCCCATCCCGCTCGCCGGTAATGTGCAAACGCAGACGGTCGATGAATTGAATCCGCAGAACAATCAGACGACGAGCATAAATTACTAAGGGAGTGTGTCTGCGCAGGCGTTTGCTGGTGTGCCAATTCCTGGCTGACCCTAATGGCGCGAAGATAAGGCCGGGTTAAAATTGATTTCGCGTCCGATTTTTTCGGCGTGGGAGTTGGCCCATTTCATGGCGGGGTTTGCTGAGTGAATAATAATGGTAGAATGTTTTTCTCTATTAAATGTAGATGGCCGTGTTATTAAAGAATTGTGAGATATATCGTTTTTCCCTTAGCCTTTGCACTTCTTTTGATTGTTGCAGATGGACAGAGTCCGGGCGGTACTCCCGTGAATTACGCGCCTGCCAAAATCGGCGCCTATTACTTCGATGGGTGGAATCCAAGGGCTTCCCACGTTACGGAGCGGCTCAGAACTGAGTTCGGCAATCGAGAACCAGTTTGGGGTTGGTATGACGATACCGACAAGATTATGGAACAACAGATCGACATTGCCGCGAATGCGGGACTCTCATTCTGGTCGTTCTGCTGGTATTGGCCGGAGAAGAACGGCCCTGATTCGCCTTTGAATAATGCGATGGCGCTCTTCTTAAAGGCTCGCAACCGCTCGCGCCTGCAATTTTGCGTTCTTGTTGCCAACCATTCCGGTTTTCGCATCGGGCCGGAGGATTGGCCATCGGTCTGTGCCCGGTGGATTGTCCTCTTTAAGCAACCTACGTATCTTACTGTTGACGGCAAGCCGCTTCTCATTTTTTTCGCCCCTGATGAACTGATCAAAAGTTTTGGTACAACTGAAAGCGTGAAGACCGCTCTGAACGTATTGCGCAAAGATGCAAAAGCCGCAGGAATTCCGGGAGTCTCCATTGCTGCTTGCGACGCCGCCCTTCCAGAGTCAGGGTTGGAAAGACTCCGTGCTTGCGGGTTCGACGTGTTTACCGGCTACAACTATTCCTGGGCAGGCCAGACCGATCCAAATAGAAAAGAGCAATCCTTTGCTTCCATGATTTCAGGACACGAAGAAATATGGGATCATTTTGCCCGATGCGGCGCGCTCCCCTACATTCCTCTCGTGACCACGGGTTGGGACAAACGTCCTTGGGAATCCATTAACGCAACGGATGCCGAACGGGCAATCTGTTACCCCGACCGCTCCCCTGAGATTCTCGAGAAATTCATCGGTGAAGCCATTAAATGGATTAAAAGCAATGCTACTTGCGCGACTCCGGAAAAATTAATTCTCCTCTACGCTTGGAATGAAAACGGCGAAGGCGGCTACCTTACGCCCACCAAAAGCGAAGGAGCGGTTTATCTTCAATCCGTAACCAAGGCCCTCCAGGGTAAGTAACGAGAATATTTATGAATTCTCGAGCATGGCAGCCTGTGGAGGAGGGAAAGCGGGTAAATGAAATCGTCCGTGCCAGCATGGGGAGAAGGACGCTTACATACATTTGGAGGAGTGCTATGATGGCATTGCGATGTCGCTCATTGGTTGCAGGCATTTTATTCAGGTGGCTATTGATGGGCGTTTTTAATGTAGTTGCGGTCGCGCAGCCTCAGCAAAAGCTAACGATTATTGTGCCCGCTTATTTTTATCCGAATGAACGCGGTATAGGCGCTTGGGATCGGCTAATCGGCGCGGCGTCCCGTGTGCCAATCGTTGCCATCGTCAATGCATCAAGCGGTCCCGGGAAGGCCCCATGGGCAGAGTTTGGGAGAATGATGGACCGGGCAAAAGGGAGCAATATTCTCCTTATCGGTTACGTGCCCACTTCTTACGGCAGGCGTCCGGTCCGAGATATAAAGGATGATGTGGAGAAATGGATCCGTTTTTACCCCGCTGTACGCGGCATTTTTCTTGACGAGCAGGCGGCTGGTTCTGAGCAAACCGCCTATTATACGGAGCTTTACAATTACATCCGAAACAGGGACGCGTTGGATATTGTTGTCAGCAATCCAGGCACGATTTGTGCCGAATCTTACTTTGCAAAACATGCCGCGGAGGTGGTGTGCCTTCATGAGGCTACAGGACCCGTCGGCAAAACCTTTTTTCCTGATTGGGCTAGAAAATATCCTTCGACCAGTGTGATGATAATCCCTTACGGCGTGAAGAGCGTCGAAGAGATGCGGAATTGGCTGAGGCTTGCTCTGGAGAAACACTTTCATTATGTTTATGTTACGGATGCCGGTGGAGGGAATCCGTGGAGCGGGGTACCGTCCTACTGGGACGAGGAAGTGGAAGCAGTTCAAAAGGCAAATATTCTCGCGCTCAGGTAAATTAGTTCGTGAAAGAACCAGAGTTTCGATCGAGGTTTGTGTATTTAAGTGTTTCGGCTCTTGACGGAGCATGATCTTCGGATGGATTGTCAACCATGCGAACGTCGCCGCTCCTTGCCATCGTTCTTGGTGTCACGGTCACTTCGTGCATGGCCGGAGATTTGCAGATTCTTTTTCCGCTTTACAGCTATCCGGATTGGTATTCGCCATCGTCCTACATTTGGGCGGAGATCGCCTCGGCTAATGCAACGGTGCCTATCACGGCAATCATCAATCCTGACAACGGTCCGGGCGGTCCCCCTAACTCGGACTTTCTCCATGGCATGGCGGACCTTGAAGCGGACGGGGTATCGATGATTGGGTATGTCTCGACCGACTATGGCTTGCGCTCGCTTTCGGATATCGAATCAGACATCAGCCTTTACGCTTCGTCCTACCCGGGAGTCATAGGGATATTTTTGGACGAAGAATCCACCAGTCCCTCGGAGCTTTCGTTCTATGAAACAATCCGCAATTATACTCTGACCAAGACTGACCTGACAACGATCATTGCGAACCCGGGGACGAATACTCCGGAAAGTTATATCAGCGCTCCGACGGCCAATACGACTGTGCTTTTTGAAAGTGGAAGCGGCTGGGACAGCTATGCCACGGACGGGTACGTGGCAAATTACCCGCGCTCGGATTTTGCGGCGGTTTTTTACAATCTTTCCTCCACGGCGGAGATGGAATCGGCGGTGAACCTGGCGCAAGAGCGAAATTTTGGGTATGTCTTTGCAACGGATGGAACTGGGGCGAACCCGTATAACAGCCTTCCTTCCTACTGGACCGCGGAGGTGAACTACGTGGCCGGTGTACCGGAGCCGTCTGGAATGGCGCTTGCAGGCATTGGGGCATTGTGGCTGGTCTGGAGGTCGTTGAGGGGCGATTGGGCGAGAAAGTGGGCGAAATGGTGCAGTTCTCCATCTGGTGGGCATCCTTGATGCAGTCTACCCGGCCGGATCAACAGGAATAGGTAAATGTTTTCGTGCCCCGATAAATCATTTCGTGGGACAACGTGCGAATTCGTCAAATTGATAGCATCATTTATGGCGTCGATGTTGATTGCGCTATTGGCACACGCTGATTCTGATAACGGGGATGCGCGTTTGGTGAGCCGGGTGTCTCGGTTTTATTCGAGGACCAGCTTTTGGAATCAACCGGTCCAGTCCCGCTCAGCCATTGATCCTGATTCAACCGCCATCATGGATGCTTCGATACTCCCCTACGTATCGAGGGCGGTTTTTTCCAATGGTGATGACTGGGGAATCGGGCTGGCGCATGCATCCGCGACCGACAAGATGTATACCATTTCATGCGCCCGTTTTTACTTTCGGGGGGCCGTCAATTTCAGAATCCCCAAAGGCGCGACCCCGACGACCGGGTCTGATCATCACCTGGTTGTGATTGATGGAGATCGTGAATTGGATATGTGGGATGCCTCTTATAACAAACGCCAGGATAGCTGGTCAGCAGGATCCCGTTTCGTTGATTGCCTTTACGGGTGGGGCGCGAATGCGCTGCCGGGGCAACATGCTGGAGGCGCAGTCGCGGCAGGCTTCTCCGGGATGGGCGGCGTCGTTCGGCCTGAGGAAATTGCGCAAGGGCATATCGATCATGCGTTGAGTGTCATGGTTCCGAACCCGAAGGTCGGTTATGTCGGTCCGGCGAGTGCGACCGATGGGACCAACACCCGCCCATACGCCATTCCCGAAGGAGCCCGCATTCAACTCGACCCGAATTTTGATGTGGATACCCAATCGTGGCCGGCATGGAAGAAGGTGCTGGCGAAGGCTCTTCAACGCTACGGGGCTTATGTATCGGACAATGGAGGGACTGTGGCGTTTTATGGCCAGACGGACGTGAATGCCGGGAATATGACGTGGGCGAGTTTTGGGGTTCCGAAAGATGCACCTCTTTCGGATCTGCCTTGGGGTCGCATATGGGTTCTGAATCTGAAATCGGTGCCCGCCAGTCCTTGAAGGTCTTGAGCGTTAAGCGTAAGCTGGGATTCTAATTGACGCTGCATTGATGCAGATTATGATCCCCGTCGCGATGCTTCCCCTTCACGATAGAATTTCCATGACTATCCTTTTGTTCTTAAGAGTTTGTTCGGGTCCCTTTGCGTTTTTCATCCCAAAGTCGAGCCGGCATTCCATACAACGACGAATTGCCGGTCTGTTTTCTTGTGGCGCGAGACGCGTCGGTATTTTTCTCCTTGCCGTGACGGTAGTTTTCGGGTTTGAGCGGGTTTCAGCAGCCACGCAGACTTGGGTGGGAGCCTTGAGCACAGACTTTTTTACCGGCTCGGCCTGGGCTGGCGGAACGGCCCCTGAGCCTGGGGATATTGCCCTGTTTTCAACCCCTCCGACTGGTTCCAATAATCCAAACATTGGCACTTCAGGCACGATTGCCTCGCTTTGCTTTTCCGCCGGCCCCTACACCATGAACGGTCTCCCTGGGGCCGTGCTGACGCTTACCTCAGCGGGCGGACAGGTCGGCAGCGCTGCTCTCAGCGCCATATACTCGGGAACAACCACCATCAGCGCCGCGCTGGGCCTGGGATCGACAGCGGCCAATGGCGAGCTGTTCTTCCAGCGCGGCGGCGGCGTCCTCATGATCAGCGGACCCATCAGCGGCAACCTGAATAACCGCATATTCTGGTTTGGGCTTAGGTCCGCACGCTACGGCAATGGCGCCATTTGCCTTTCGGGGACGAACACCTTCACCGGCGCCACCATCGCCGTCAATTATGGGACCGTGGAGATTGGCTCCGATGCAGCGCTTGGGGCCTCCGGGAACGCCGTTTACTTCAACGGCGATGGCGGGACGCTTGACTTTGACTTCACCGCCGACAACGCCAGCACGCGAAATTTCACATGGGGGCCGAACGCAACGGCTTACGGGATCGGCGTTACCACGGGAAACACGATCTCCATTGCCCCCTCAAGCCTGACGTACACCGGCACTGCGGCATTTGCAAAGAGCGACGCGGGTACGCTGCAAATGACGGCTTCCAGCCAGTTCGGCATGGGCGCGCTGAATGTGGCCGGCGGTACGCTTGATCTCAACGGGTTCAGTGACACCGCAGCCAGCGTTACGGCCGCCAACGGCGGGAACATAGTCAATTCAAAAGCCGCGACCACGGGGACTCTCACGATCAATGGCGGCTCCACAACCACCCCGGCCCAGCTCGGCAATCCCGCCAATATCGTTGTCGTTCCCGGAGCCGCCGGCGCGCCTTAACCGGCAAACCCGGCCAAGTGATCCCGGACGAGGCGTTCCGCTGCCTTTTCCGACTCGCCAGAGGACGCTTTTGCCAGTAAGTTCGGTCGAAATGAAATTTGAAGACTGGTCGGAGGAGTGGCAGGAGTGGGTAGCGCTTACTCCGATCGAGCGCTTTCGGGAAAGCGAAAAAATCTTCGCGCAATACCTAGCCATGGGAGGCAGCCTTGATCCCGACCCCGATCCGACAAGTCCTTTTTACGATCCAATCCAGTGGAGTCCGAGCCTTGCTCATGGGAGGGCAGGCTTGCGTGTTCTACGGCGCGGCGCAAGTTAGCAAGGACGTCGATTTTCTCATCCTGGCCGATGGGGAAAACTTTAACCGTTTGCACAAAGCTCTCGGCGAACTTAATGCTTCGCGCATCGCCGTGCCACCCTTCGACCCGGTCGCTCTGGAGCGCGGGCACGCGGTTCACTTTCGATGCCAGGCGCCCGGGATCGAAGGGCTCCGCATTGATCTCATGACAAAACTTCGCGATCTGCCGGATTTCGAACTGCTCTGGGAACGCCGCACCATGGTGGCGGACGATACGGGAACGGAATTTCACCTCTTGAGCGTGCCAGACCTCGTGCGAGCCAAGAAAACCCAGCGCAGCAGGGATTGGCCGGTAATTGAAGCCCTGGTTGCCATTCATTTTCGTGAAAACGGGGACGCGCCAACGCCGGAGTGGACAGAGTTTTGGTTGATGGAGGCCCGCTCCCCGGAACTGCTGTTCGAAATGGCCTCCCGCTTTCCAGCCCAGACCGCCCATCTCCATCCCGCCCGTCCGCTACTCGCCCTTGCCATTGCCGGCAACATTGCCGCGTTGCGCGAGGCCCTTGATGCAGAGGTCCGCGCCGAGCAGGAAAAAGATCGCATCTACTGGGAACCGCTCAAGCGTGAGATGGAAGCTTTCCGCCGTGCCGAGCGTGGCCCGGGAGCCGCCTCCTGACAGCATCCCGACTCGGCGGTGGGTGGGCTTGTTCATCGACCCCTTTGCCCGAGATCAAGGGAAATCCGGCCTTTGCTCGTCAGGCGCCAGAACTCGATGCTGAGACCGCTCGCCAGCCCGCCGGACGTTTGCGACTTCGAACGGCTGCACCAAGGCAGAAAGGAGATCGTAATTTCTTTATCGGACATTCCCTTCATCGGGGAGAAGCCTGCCAACTGGAGCACGTCACGGGTGACGCGGGAGGCGTGGTTGCGATAAAAAAATCATTGGAGTTGTGTGAAAATGCAAAATTTTATTGACTCTGCACCAATGCAGATTAGCTTTGTGAGCGAAATATCTGCAAAAGAGGCTCTTTTTCCCCTTTTGCGCGAACGCAGAAACCCCATCCCCATGAATATCTCGTCATCCCCATCGCTGCTCAAAAAGCATTTTCTCGCCCCTCTCGTTGCCATCATTGCCCTTTTAGGCATATTTTCGCTCCAGGCGCATGCGTCCAACTCAGTTTGGGCGGGTGTCGCTACAACCGGCACAGAGTGGAATGTGGCTGGCAACTGGAGCACTAGCGCCATTCCTAATTCCACATCGGTTATCGCTGAATTTCCCACTATCGGGTCGCTGAGTCCAACGATCGACGTAAATGCGCCCGTTAGCGTCGGCGAGCTGCTTTTCGACGTGGGTGGCTATACTATTTCGTCCGGCAACGGCACCGGCACCATTTCGTTGAACGCAGCCACTGCAATCAGTGTTTCCGCCGGTACCGACACGATTAATACCGGCCTCATTCTTCCGAACAGTGGGGGTACAATTACATTCTCAGTGGCGACAGGCGCCAACCTTCTCACGGTGGGCGGCGTGATCAGCGGCGGTGGTGGAGGTGGCACGCTTTCTTTGGCGCAGACTGCAAATAGTGCCGCCACTACTGCCCCAATGATCACTCTTGCCAACACGAATACGTTTACGGACACGGTGCAGCTCCCATCCGGGGTAGTGCAGATCAATTCCAGTTCGGCCTTGGGTAATAGTTCAAATGCGGTGAATTTTACCAGCACTAACCCCAATAGCCTGGCGGGTCTTCTAGTTAATTTTAGCGGCGCCGATACGTACGCATTCACTGCGAGTTCCGTGTACGAGATTGGTGTCACAAGCGGCAATACTGTATTGCTCCCTAATTTGACAGGGGCGGGCTCGTCTGTTTTCACGCTATTTAATAGCGGCACCCTGAAACAGTCCGCCAACAGTCAGTTTGGCTCGAGTATGGATATAAGTGCTGGGACGCTCGATTTGAATGGGTTTAATGACTCGAACTCCGCCTTAAAGGGGCCGGGGGGTACCATACAAAACTCCAGCGCAACCCTGAGCACGCTGACAATCACCGGCCTGGCCACGGGCGTTACGCAACTAACTACGGCTATTACCGGAAATATTGCTGTCAATTACGACGCGTCCGCGACGCTCACATTGGCGGGGGGGGGTGCCTTCACGGGGGGGTTGACCGTTACTTTAGGCACGCTCCAGAACGGCGGGAATGTTGGCGCATTCGGAAGTGGAGATGTAACGATTGTCACAAACGCCGCGATTGACCTCGCTAAGAGTACTCAATCCACTGCTGCCACTTCGAACATCGGCCTGTTGTCGGGTGGTGGCACGGTGAAAAATAGCACCACCACCGCTGCAGCTATACAGACTTTGATCCTCAATCCGGCCAGCAGCAGCGACAGCCAAACTTTTTCCGGTGCGATTACACAAACTACCGGGACAATCGCGTTGACGCTGGATGCCGGCACACAGACCCTCAACGGTGCCACTGCCTTGACCTATACCGGCGCGACCACCGTCAACGGTGGCACACTCAAATTGGATTTCGCCAACATGGGGACGCCGACCAACCTTCTGAGCACTTCCACACCGCTGGTCTTGGGAGGCGGCAAGCTCGCCATCTTGGGGCAGAATACGAGCAGCAACACCAGCCAGACCTTCAATGGCTGGACGGTCGGCGGCGCCAGCGCTTCGGCGATTTCGGTTACCTCCGGCGGTGGGGCTGGTACCCCGGTTCTCGCCCTCGGCGCTCTGATCCGCAATACGGACACTGGCGGTACGGTGGACTTTACCACCCTGCCGTCCGGCACACCAAGCGCCACCAACGGCGTGACCATGAGCTCGCCGACCCTTGTCAGCAACGTGCTCACGTCCGCTGGCGTCGCCTTTGCCACGGTGGGCGGCGGCGCGGACTGGGCGAGCGCGAGCGGCAACAATATTATTGGGTATTCGACCAATGGCGGCACGGGGGTGTATGCTACGGGCAACACCAGTTATGTTTCTGGCAGTAACGTGAACGTAACGAATGGTGACGCGCCATCCACCACTTCTACTGTCAACACGCTGCGGTTCAGCACGGCCTCGACAGGCTTGACGCTGACCGGCGTGAACACGATCGCCACCGGCGGCATCCTGGTCACCAGCGCAGGAACCTCGGACACAATCACCGGCGGCACCATCGAGGCCGGCAACAGCGGCAAGGAACTGGTGATTATCAACAACGGCTCGCTGACCATAGGATCGGCCATCGGGGTCAGTGCTGCCAGCTACTACCTTACGATCTCCGGCGCGGGCACTACGATCCTGACCGGGGCAAATGTCAACAAAGGCGGGATGTTTATCGACGCGGGCGCCACATTGCAGATTGGCAACGGCGGCTCCACTGGCTCGATCGGCAACGCCGGCAATGTCACAAACAATGGCAACTTGGTCTTCAATTCGACCGCTACATACTCTCAGGGCACCAGTGGCGACGTAATTTCCGGCATCGGTGCGCTGACGGTGGATAACGGCACGTTCGGTGCCGGGGCCGCGAATACCTACACGGGTGTCACCTCCATCAATGGCGGTATTCTCTATGCGAACAGGGCGGAGACCGTGGGCGTCTCGGGACCGATGGGTAAATCGGCCGCTTCAAATCCAGGCTCCATCGTTTTCGGCGGCGGCATCCTGCAATATTCGAGTAATACTAATAATGACTATTCCGGTCGTTTTAGCATTGCCGCCAACCAGCCCATCAGTATCGACACCAATGGGCGCCCCGTGACTTTTGCGACGGCCTTGACCAGCAACGGCGGCTCGCTGACATTGCAGGACACTAATGCCACTCCTGGCTCGTTGACGCTCACGGCGGCCAACACATTCACTGGCGCCACGACGATCAACACCGGAGGCAAGTTGGACTTGCAGAACCAGTTGGCCTTGCAAAACAGTACCTTCACGGGCGGTGCCGGTAGCCTCGTTTTTGATTCGTCGGTGGCGACTAATGCCTTCACCTTCGGCGGCCTGAGCGGAGCGTCGAATCTGGCTCTGCAAAACAACGCGGGCAGCCCGGCCGCGGTGGCCCTTACCGTGGGTAATAACAATGGCAGCACCACCTACTCGGGCGCGTTGAGCGCGGCGGGAAGTCTGACTAAGATCGGCACGGGCGCACTGACGCTCTCCGGCGCCAACACGTACACCGGCGCGACGACGATCACGGCGGGCACATTGAAGCTGGGCGTGGCCGGAGCGTTGGGTAACGGCACCAACAACACCTCCGGGGTGACGGTGGGCGCGACGGGAGCGGCGCTCGATTTGGCCGGGTTCACGCCCACGGCGATTGTGTCCTTGAACCTGAACGGCACGGGCGTGAGCAGCAATGGTGCACTGACCGACAGCGGAGCGGCGGCGACCTACGGCGGCGCAGTGACCTTGCAGACCGCCAGCAGCATCGGCGGCTCGGGCAACATCACGCTCAGTAACTCGGTCAGCGGGGCATTCGGGCTGACCTACGCCGGCAGCGGGACCTTGATGTTGAGCGGGCCTTCCAACGCGAGCACGACGACGACCATTATCCCCGGTGGAACGGTGCAGATTGGCGCCGCCGGTACCAGCGGCGCGCTAGGCAGCGGAGCGGTGACCGACAATGGGACGCTGACATTCAACCGAACAGACACCTATGGCGGCGCGGTGAGCAATGCAATCAACGGAAGCGGCGGGGTGAACTTGACCGCCGGCACGCTGAGCCTCTCCGGCAACGACGGCTACAACGGCGCGACCAACGTCAATGGCGGCACGCTGATTGTCAGCGGCCAGCTCTCAGGCGTTTCGCAGGCAACGACGGTGGCCGCTGGCGCCACTCTGGGTGGCGGGGGCACTATTGCCGGCACCTTGTCGGTGACCGGAACCGTGGCGCCCGGTACCGGCCTCAGCGCGGCGGGCACGACGCTGACTATCGGCAACAATGTGAACTTCAACAATGGGAGCCAGTTGGTGATCAACCTCAACGATTCGACCACTACGACGGACCTCCTGGCGATTACCGGAGCCCTGTCCTTGGGTTCCGGTGACACGCTGACCATCAACCTCATGAATGGTGACTTGGCGAGCGGCCATCCCTACATCATCGCGACCTTTACCGGCGGGGAGACCGGGACCTTTGCAAACGTGAATTACATGGGCGGCGCCAACGCGGACAACTACACGGTCGAATACAATACAAACAATATCGAGTTGATCGCCTCCGTGCCCGAACCCGGGACTTGGGCGATGTTCCTGGCCGGGCTAGGAGTGCTTGGAATGTGGCAGCGCTCGCGCCGCCTCAGAATGTAAGAAGATTTCAAGAGCTTTCCGTGATGCCGACTGGGGGTCGGCTGGGGATCACGGGAGCCGTAAGTCGCCGCGGTGTCTTGGGGGACACCGCGGCGACAAGCTTTTAGCGCGGATTATTCGCCGCTCGCACCGCGGTATTAGAAGCCGGTTGCTTTCTTTATCCGTAGTTTTCGCCCAAAGCATATCGTTTCGGCGGCGCATCGCAAAATGTGCGTTAATGCACAATCGAATTTTGCGGGACTCGGGCCAATCATGCGGGTTTCGTAGGGCTGCTGAACAAAATTCTCCGTGAAGAGCAAATTTCGTGATTGCATCTGCATCAAAGCAGAATAGAGTCGCTGTCAGCCCTAAAATAATGGCGCGCCGCTTCAACCCACTGTCCAGGCCGCCCGAATTTGGAAATCAACTACGATGTCCACATGTCTTCCGCGAGGTCGTTGGGATCGACCGGAACACTAAATACATGAAATCGCTGTGGCGCTTTTTGCGGGGCACTGCGGCGACACTCCTTTACATTGACTACTAAAATTGACACCGCGCTTATTGGCGTCTCAGGATTTGCGGAGCTTCACTATCGAGATCTGATGGCATTGCAGGAACGCGGGTTGCTGCGGCTCCGGGCCGCGACAATTATTAACCAAGAGGAAGAAAGGGAGAAATGCCAGGTTCTGCGCGAAATCGGATGCGAACTGTTCGATGATTACGAGGAAATGTTGAACCGGTGGAAAGGCCGGCTTGCTCTTTGTGTCATTCCCACTGGTATCCATTGCCATGCGCGAATGACAATAGCGGCACTTGCCGCCGGCTGCAATGTGTTGGTCGAAAAGCCGATTGCTGCCACGATCGAAGAGGTCGATGCGATCCGAAAGAGCGAGGAGAAAGCGTCGCGCTTTGTCGCGGTGGGGTATCAGCATATCTACGCGCCGGAAATCCGAAGGATGAAGCAGGCATTGCTGGATGGAGCAGTCGGAACCGTTGAGGTCATTAAGTGCATGGGGTTCTGGCCGCGTCCCGACGGCTACTATCGCCGGAATAATTGGGTTGGACGCCTTAGAGTTGGCGAAGATTGGGTGCTCGATGCTCCGTTCAATAATGCCTTCGGCCACTGGCTCAATCTACTTTGCTTTTTCGCGGGCAGTCGCTTTGAAGAATCCGCCAGCCCCAGGAGCGTGGAGGCCGAACTTTACCGAGCGCGGCCCATTGAAACCACGGATACGGCCTGCATGCGGATTGAAACCGAGGAGGGCATTCCGCTTTTCCTGTGGCTTACACACAGTTGCGCCAGGCATCAATATCATGACTCCGGCCCTGAACTGGAAGTCCGTGGAACCGAGGGATGTCTGAAGTGGACTCCCAAGGCCATAACTTACCGCTCAAAGGCGGCCGTGGAAAAATCCTGGCCGGTAAGCACTCTTGAACAGATGCGCAATGCTATGTATGACGCGGTACTGAGAAAGGCCGCAGGAGACGACGCATTCATTTGTGGATCTGACATCGCGCGAAAGCAAACCCTCTGCGCAAATGCGGCCTTCGAATCGTCCAGCATCAGCTCCATCGCGCCGGATTTTCTGCTGGAACATGAGAAATTCGACGACCGATACATTGTCATTAAGAATATCGAAGAGTTTTGCTCGGAGGCGTTTCAGAGGGAAAAGTTGTGGAGCCAAATGTCGGTGCCGTGGGCGCACGCGGGAAGCAAGGTGCCCATTTACGATGGCCGGGTGGATGGCAAGCCAAATCCAAAGAAAGACGCGTCGAATCAGACGCCCGCTGAAATCGGCGTTCTTCCAGTATGTCTGCCACGGTAAGGGAAACGGTTTGTGTTTAGTTTAAGCCGCTTATTGGCAGGTTTCGCCATCTGTCTCATCGGAAACCTATCGACCCGCGCGGCAACCTTGCCTTCGCTTCAAGTCCCGCGAGCGAAACATACTCCGGCGATTACGGCCGCGGAAGACGACCCGGCATGGAACGAGGCGGCAAGGATCGATGGGTTGCAACTTTCGGAAAATGCCGCCTTTAAACCGAAATCCACTCCTCAAACAACCATCCTGCTGAAGTGGGACCTAACCAACCTTTACGTTCGCTTCATTTGCGAGGGCGATGACATCTTTTCCCCGTTTTCTGGTAGAGACGCGCCCTATTACAAGGGTGATGTTGTCGAAGTATTTTTGGACCCAAAGGGGGATGCGCGGGAATTTGTCGAAATCGAAGTAAGTCCAAACAACGGTGTCCTCGATCAAATTTACCTTTGCACGGCCCGTCCGGCATGGGGACCGGACGGTGTGTTGAAGCCGGAGATCGTCGGGAGGGATATGTGGGTCTTTCCATCATGGAACCTGGATGGCCTTCGGACTGCTGCCGGCAAATGGAAACTGAAGGATGGGAGTTATCGCTGGATCGTCGACATGGCGATCCCTGCCGTGGTTTTGAGAAGGACCGGACGCGGAAAATATGAACCTATGACTATACGGGCGAACTTTCTTCGATATGACTTTCCATTGAAGAAGGACGGAGCGAATGGAAACGAACGAAACTTCGTGCCGTTGAACTGGTCTCCAGTCGCGGCGGGAAGGCCGCATCGTTCGCCCGGAAGAATGGGTTATCTGCAGCTTGTTGAAACTTCGAAATGATTGAGAAGTGGAACTAATGGAACGCAAATTGGTTATGAGCGCCACTCACGATCGATGCGTACTGCTAATCGACCGGTTCTTTGTCGGCGTCGTATGCTTCCTTCACTTCGATTCTCTCGATTAAGACAGCATCGACTGGCATTAGGGCAGCATAGCGAACCGTCGCCTCCCTGACCCAATCTACAGACAGCTTTTGGGCGGCAACTCCAACCTCCCGGAGGTTTTTGCCGGCAATTCGGATATCGTGTGTCGCGAACGACATCGTGAGAACATCTCCTTCCTTCGAGCATTCCAGTTTTGCGAACATGAAGTGGATGTAGGGGAAGACGAAAAATTTTTCGTCGTTCAATTCGACGCGAAGAGACTGTGCGTGCGCCTCCTGGCTCCAGCAAACAGGCTGTCGCCTCTTTGCCGTGTCGGGCGCGGGTGATTCTTTCTTTGTGCTTTTAATCATGGGTTGAAATCTCCTGACGAACGACCGGCTGTCTGCGTGACGCAATCCACGCCGTCGCTCGCGCCCGAGCTGCGGCGATAAAGCAGCGCAGTTGCGCGAGGCCGTGGATGTGGCGCTGGCGAAAATGTTGACGCGGCATTTTCCTGGTGCGCAAGAGGTCAAGGGCCAAACGCCGGTGTCCCGAGCGCAGGACGTTTTCGCGAAGTTGCTCCTTATCGCTCGTGAAAATGCGAATCCCCTTTCGTCCGCGTGAAATGGAAACGTACCATTGCTGCGCGTTGGAGGCTGCCTTGACTGCGGAGTCCGAGAACAGCACGTAATCCACGGTTTTTCCTTGCGACGCATAGGAAGTGACCGCGTATCCACCGACGAACTGCCGGTAATCACGAGGAAGAACGCGCCCGTCATCGAGCGCGATTTCACCATTTGAATGCACAGCGCGGATGGTAACGAGTTCACCGTTGGCCAAACGCCAGCCATCCCCGGTAATCGCATTCGCTTTGAGTTGCAGGCGGTCGCCGCTGGCTAAAACAAGCTCCTTTTGGCGGCAAACGGTAAGACGATCCAAATATTTTTTCGCGATGCTGCCGATTTTCCGACCCGACTCGACTATGACTCCTTCTGGACTCACGCCCAAGAACCGGGCCGTTTCCCCCTTTTGGAAGCCACCGGCATTCCGATTAAGCACGATCACCGTTTCCGCGTCATAAAAGCGGCCGTCTCGTTTTTGTGCATCGGTGAGGTCGATGCGTTCCAACGTGGACACCGGTCGTTCATCCTTTCCAAGCAGCCCTTCTGCTTTGAGCGCCTCCCGCAGCGCCTTGTTCACCTTATGGATCTCCGACCATGTTTGCGCCACGACGACCGTAGATTGGCCGGTCCGCGCCAATTTGAGGTACTCGACGGTCAACTTGTCGTGTTGCTCCCCAGGACCGCATTCGACAATCGCTCCATTCCGTTCAAGGCGCTTAAATGATTTGGCAATCTTTCCAGCCGCCGCGTCTTTGACTGCCTCCTTATACTCCTCGATAAATTTCCGCTCGACGGGGTTGCTGGCTCTATCGGGATTCTGACGGTGAATCTCCGTCAGTTCAGCAGCACCCAGGCCGGAATAGATTTCAATCGCACGCAGCGCATCCGACGCTTCGACCGCACCATGTTGGCGGGTGTCGCCGGATAGAATGACACGCCCCCCGTTCGCTTTTACGTAATTGAGAAGCAGAAGCATTTGCTTCGCGCCGATCTGCCCGGCCTCGTCCACAATGACAACCCCGCCCCGCTGCATTTCTTGGCGCGCAAGAAATTCGCTCACCGTTTGCGGATTCGAAAAGCCATCTTCGGCCATCTTCATCACCTGTTCGCGCTGCGGAGCGATAACATGAACCGCTTTGCCTGCCTGTTCGCCGCCGGAAGCGACCTCGCGCAAGGCATAGCTTTTGCCGGTGCCGGCGCGACCACGGAACAAAGTCACGAAATCCCGCGAACCCAGGATATGGGCGACCGCCCGGCGCTGATCCTCGTCGAGAGACGGGTTGGAGGGAGTATAATGCTCATTTAGTCTCTCTCGCGTGCCGACGCCGTCTTTCGCCGTCCCGACAATATCAAACTCGCGTTGCAATACGTCTTGAGTTGTCACCTGCCAGCGGTTTTCCGAATCACGAAGGAAATCCGGGCGTGCGGCCACGGCCTGAACATCGGCAAGCGACAGGTTTTCTCCACGCGCGTGCTCCAGCGCGTGGCCCCAAATGTCGTATTCACGAACCACCGACTTCCGATCAAACAAATGGTCTTCGGCCCATGCTACGGCCTCCAGAACGGCTGCCGGCTCCATCGGAGCGCGATTCACCTTTGCACTCCCAACGAGCGCCGTTACTTCATTCCGCTCGTCCGCCGACATCTGGCCGCTCCAGAGCGTCCGAAGCTGCTTCATCGCCACGTTCTTGATTTTCCTTGCGCGTTCATCCCGCGCGATAGTCGAGCGAATCTCCTTTACGTTGCCGGACGCCTTCTCCGGTTTTCGTGTCAGCAACTCCCGCGTCTTTTCATCAATTTCAGTGTGCCGCTTCGAAAAACACTCACAGAGCCGTCTGGAGACACCCCGAACCTCGAAGTCGCCCCGAGCGTGGTTTTCGATCTCGTAGCCGAAGGAACGCAATTCCCGCGCCAACTCGTGGTAATAGACGTTTTCAACGTACTTGCGGGCTTGGAGCATTTCATGATTCTGGAGCGCCTTCCAACGATGTTCGACCGGGTCGAAGGTCGCATTGAAGACGATGCAGTGGCTGTGCAAATGGGGATCGAGGGCGCGGGACGTGTCGTGACGGAACACCGCGCCGATCACGTTGCCTGTAGGGCGGTCTGAACATTCCCCCTCCTTGCGCACGCGCGTCTCCGCGAACCGTTCCAATTCGACCACGGCATTCCTCACGGCGCGGTTGTGCGCTTCAACGATGCGGCTGTCGCGACCGACAAACGCCAGGATCGAAACCGATTTCGGAGGCGAGATCGTGAAGTCGTAAAAGACACGGCGATTGGGCACCTTTTGTTCGCCCCCTTCCGGGCCAGACCTGGTTGTCTTTCGCCTTTGCGTCAGCAGTTGACCGGTGTGCGGATGAAGATTGTCGCAAAGACGGAGGAAATCTGCCTGCTCAACGACATCTTTAAGTCCGAGCATTGACGCTCCTTGTCCGAACCACTGACCGAAAACCCTCTCCCCTTCCGTGTAATAGTCACCCACCGACAAATGCTCCTCAAAGTAAGCCTTCGCATTGGCAAGGCTGTATTGAGTGTCTGGTGTAAGCACGCAGCAGTTCTAGCCGAACATTTTTCTCATCTTGTACCCAAATGGGCACAAGAAACAAACGAGCCGGGTGTAAACGAGGATTCATGATTTTAGAAAGGGTACGCCTGACCCCTAACGTCCGTTAGGCAGTTTTTGTAATGAACCCGTCAGCTTTTAACCAGAAAGGTTACGCGGATTCCGTCGCGTAAATTGTCAGATGAGTGACAGACCCGAGCCGCACGGCGGAAAGAACGATTTCGCAACCGCTGTCAGAAATTATGAACGAAAAATGACAGGAAAATTTCAGATAATGATGCCCTACAAGGAGGGCATCGCCGAACTGCGTAAAAAGAAAGCCTCTTTTCGAACGATAGTACATCTCTTAAAGCAATCCGGCATCACCGTGTCCCACGACACCGTCTTCCGATTCTGCCGCGCTTATATCAAGCCGGAGCAGCATAGTAAGAGGAAAAGCCGGCCCGATGTCAGAGGTATGGCAGAAGCTGAAAGACCTTTGTCGCAACCTTCGCCGAAAGATGACGCAGAGCGTCCGAATCGCGTCCGCCCGTTGTCCGAGCAGCCTCAGAACGATGCCGCCGCGTCTGTAATAACTCGGAAGCGGCGAGGTCCACGCATCGCCGATCCGCGAAACGTCTGACTAATACCAATACTACCAGGACCCATTCATGAAAAAACAAATCAACCTCATCCTTAATGGAAAGGGCGGAGTAGGCAAAAGCTTCTTCGCCATCAACTTTGTCCAGTACCTAAAAGACAGGCAGATTGGACATTTTGCCATCGACACCGACAACGAAAATTCCACCCTTAAACGATTTCACGATGAGGCCACGTTCGTGGACATCGAAGAGGTGCAGGAGATCGACACCATTTTTTCGGCTCTTCAGACGGCGAATGTCGTTGTCGTCGATTGCCGCGCCGCCTCGACGGACATTTTTCTCGATTACCTTGCCGAGGTTCGCGCTTTCGAACTGCTCCAGGAATACGAGGCGGCGCTCACCGTCATTTCACCCGTGAATCACGAGGCCGATAGCGTCGAGCAGGTCAAAATCATTTCGGATGCGTTGGAGGACCGGTGCCGTTACCTCATCGTGAAGAACCACGCTCACAGCGAGCGATTCAAGATTTACGAAACCAGCAACACGCGCAGCCGGATCATTGAGCAACTGGCGGGCCGGGAAATCATGATGCCAAAACTGTACGACTGGCTCGTTACCGCCCTGAACGAAATCAATGTCTCGATGACAACGGCAATTACACATCCGCATTTCTCGCTCGTGGACCGCCAGCGTTTGAAAAACTGGCAAGCCCTATTCAACGATGAGCTTGACCGCGTGACCGACATCTTGCTTCCGGACGGCGAGGGCCGGAAGGCAGTGGAGAAAACAAAGAAAAGCAAAGGACATGGTGAATCGGTGTCATGAAAAACGATGAGAGATTACACAAACTGAAGGCTGCCATAGCCGAATGGCAGAAAAAATATCGAGTCCAGGACGGCGACCCGCTCTTGGCCGCATTGGAACTCTTCCATCTTTATATTGCGGACATTTCATTGCTCGGACCTTCCGGCGCTTCCATTCCGTCATTTATTGAGTTCCGCAATTCGGTGGAATCGCTGGACCAACAAAGCCGGACCTTTTCAAAGAGCGTTGCGGAATTGACTGAAACACTGCGTTCGATGCCCAGCGTGAAACGGCAGCTTCGAAGCTTTTTCACAACCGCGTTGGTGCTGACGGCATTCTTGGCACTGGTGGCTGGAATTCTCATCGGCAAATTCGTTTGGGTATTATGAAAAGATGCTTTCAGCCGCTGATGGCGGTGCTATCCACGGCAATCGCCTTCTATTGCCTGTATGCTTTTGCAGGTTCTGAACGCTGGGTAATTGCGAGTGGGTTTGTGCTCTTTGCGGGATACGTGGTTGCGCTGAAAGGTGAACCCCGAGGCAAGGTCGTGGTCCGATTGAAAGGGTTGACGTGGACACGCGAGGATTTCTGCCGGGGCTGGCTTATCACGGGAGACACGGGCTCAGGCAAAACACGTTCCGGCATCACACCTCTTCTTTATCAGGTTTTTCAAAATGAACCGCGATGGGGAGGCGTGTGCATTGATGACAAGGGATTGTATTGGGAAACGCTCTCGGAAATGGCCGGGCATTTCAATCGCGCGGATGACCTGATCCTCCTCCAAGTCAGACCGGAGCAGGCATCCGCAGGCTGGAAACCGAGGCACACCTATAACCTCACGTCCGACCGGGGAATTCCGTTCAGCACCTACGCGAAGTTCATCGTGGATACTGCGTCAAGTCTCGGGCAACAGGGGGACAAAAGTTTCTTCAAGAATCAGGCTCAGACGCACATTTCGGCCGCATTGGAACTGCTCTACGAGGTTCAAGCGGACGTGACCCTTGAAAACGCCTACAGTGTCTTGCTTGACGATGCCGACATCAAAGAAACGTTGGCGGACCTCGCCGGCTGTTATCTCACGGAACGGCGGTGCCAGCTTGCGGACCATTTTCGGAACCGCTTTCTCACCCAGCCGCCGGAGCAGATCGGCGCCGTCAAGGAAACGATTGCCAATTATCTGCAATACTTTCTGACGCCGGACATCGCCCAGGTATTTTGCCCCGACGACAACACATTCGATTTCCGCGACATCGACCGGGGCAAGATTATCTGCGTGGCAATGCCGCAGAGGTTCCAGACCGAGCGCCGCTACGTGAACACCTTTTTGAAGATGCTCTTTTACACGCATGTCTTGCGCCGGTTCGACAAATCGAAACAGGAGCGGAAGGAATCCAATCTCCTCGTCCTGTGGGCGGACGAGGCGCAACGCTTCATGACGGCAAGCGAGGACGGCATGAGCGACTATAATTGCGTGGATGTGATCCGGGAGGCTCATGCCACCGTGGTCGCCGCCGCGCAATCCTCCACGTCGTTCATTCCTCCGTTGAGCCGCGAAAAAGCGCGGGTGCTCACGCTCAATCTTCGCAACCGGATGATTTTCAAAGCCGCCGACGAAGAAGGCGCGGTAGATAGCGCGGATTTCCTTGGCAAGAAGAAGATCGTCAAACGCTCGTGGGGGTACTCACAAGGTCACAGAAGTACGAACTACACCGAGCACGACGAGCACAGAATAAAGCCGTATGAGCTTCGCGGCCTGCCGAAACACACCTGTATTCTCGTTCATTGCGAGCGCGGTTTCCGCCGCCGCCTCCTGCCGCCAATCGACCCGGACGGAAAAGTCTGCTCATGGTTCAACTAAGGGATTACTCCAATGCCTGACCAGCCCCGAATCATTCATATTCCAACCGCAGAGGATCAAGAAGCGGCCCTCGACGATTTCGCGCTAGAGATGCGGCGGGTGGCAGAACGCCGTAATTCGGTTTCGCAAGAGAAACTCAACCGGGCGCTCGAAACGATTTGCAAGTATCTCAAAACCGGCTGGAGTACCGGGGGAGGAAAACGTCTGCGCCAGTTTATTTGGTCGCTCTGGAATGGCTTTCATCTTATCAATCTTTCCTATCTCACCTCCGGCCTCGATAGTACGAACGGCGATGCGGTGGTGATTGTCTTCAATGCAGCCATGGTGGGTGCATTGACTGAGGACCACCTGCGCGAGGTACTAAACGAATCGGGAGAGTTCGCCCGATGGGAAAAGGCGAGTGCGGAGACACCCGATGACGAGGAAGTCTTGTACCCTCCGTTTTCACTCAGCACTGATGAACTTCGCCGGCTGGCATATTCCGCTGATCGGAACGACAGGCGCATCGAAAGGCAGCGCCGCGACGAACAGGCCCGTGAGGCAAGCCATGAGTGAAAAGCCACCACAGGACGGGATCAACGGTCGCTCCCTTCGCAGACTCCGGGGCCGACAGTTCATCCCGTCCGCCACAGAGGATGCGAAACCAAGCGTCCAGGCTGCGCTACGCCTACGCTTCCGGCTTGCCGCCCACAGGCCCACCGGCAGCCTAACGCTTCGGCCTTCGCTTCGCCTGAACCCCTGGATTCGCGATTGGCGCAGCCAGCGCACGGTTTTGGTCCATGCGAAAGGCTGCCAATTTTGGTGCCCAGGCAATTTTGCCATTCCCATGCGAGACGCTATTGAGTTGTGCCGAATTCTGCGGCGACCGTACAGTTTGGATTTTCACCGTAGTGATTTCGCGATAAAGAGCGTGCCGGCACTGGCAATGAAGCGCCAGCGGCGTTTGAGTTGAACCCTTACCACTTCAGAAAAGTAACAAATGGCTGCAACCCGCCTCAAAATCTTCATCAGCAGCGTCCAGAACGAGTTCGAGACGGTACGTCGAGACCTCAAGGCATTCCTTCTGGGCGAACCCACGCTCAGCCTGTTTGTGGAGGATGTTTTTCTATTCGAGGAGTTGCCAGCCGCTGATCAGCAGGTAAGCCAGGTCTATCTGTCAGAGGTCGAGCGGTGCGACATCTACCTCGGTATTTTCGGTTACGACTATGGCTCCGAGGACGCTCGGGGCGTCTCCCCCACTGAGCACGAATACAATTGCGCCACCAGCCATAAGAAAACCCGCCTCATCTACATTTGGGGCGCGGACGAGGACCGCCGTGCGCGAAAAATGAAGAAGCTTATTCAGCGCGCCAGTGGCGATTTAATCCGCCGTCGCGTTGCGGATTTCAGCGCCCTTAACTCCGAGGTGTATCGAAGCATCGTACACTATCTGCGTCTGCACAAAACATTGCCGGTTCCACCCTTCGACACGGCGCCGTGCGATGGTGCTACGCTTGCCGATGTTTCTTCCGCGAGGCTGGAGCGGTTCGCGGAAACCGCACGGCGGAAGCGCGACTATATGGTCGAGCAGGGAGCCAGCCCGCGATCCGTGCTCACGCACCTCAATCTTCTCGCAGGCAGTCACCCCACGAATACTGCCATCCTCCTCTTCGGCTCCGATCCACAGCGCTTTCATCGCCCTGCGGAGACCAAATGCGTATCCTGCTATGGCATGGAGTACATCCGCCCCTTCGCTTCGCAGCACGTTTATACCGGCGATCTCTTTCAGCAGTTGGAACAGGCGCGTGACTTTGTACTCTCGAAGATCAACCGCTCCGTCGGCACCCGCGCCGCCTCCAACACCGCGCCGTCCAGCTACGAGCTGCCCGAGGAAGCGGTTTCCGAGGCCATTATCAATGCCCTTGCCCATCGCGATTATTACAGCAACGCCTCCGTGGAAGTTCGCCTCTTCGCGGACCGGCTCGAAGTCTGGAATCCCGGCAGCCTGCCTGCCACCCTGACCATCGAAGACCTCTCCCGCGATCATCCTTCCGTGCCGAATAATCCATTGATCGCAGAGCCGCTTTTCCTCTCCGGCTATATCGAGAAGGCCGGCTCCGGCACCCAGCGCATGATCAAAGTCTGCCTTGCAGCCAACCTGCCGGCTCCCACATTCGAGCAACGTCAGGGCTCCTTTATTGTCACGCTTTGGCGCGACTGGCTGACGGATGACGTTCTCGCGACCTTGAATCTCAACGAGAGGCAACTGAAGGCCATCGCGTTCCTTAAACTCCATGGCCGAATCACCACCCGCGAATACAGGGAGGCCACAGGCGCCTCCGAGCGCACGGCCTCCCGAGATCTCTCGGCCATGGAAAAATTAGGGCTCCTCGACCGCGTCGGTGCCACCGGCCGCAGCGCCCATTACGTCATTTCCACCAAACCCGCCAAAAACGCGCCAAACCCGCCATGATCGGAGACACTCCTGCAAACCCGCCAGGAACCCGCCAAACCCGCCACTCTCTCGTCCCCGCAGTGGGGACATAGTGGGGACAATAGGGACACGAGATCGTATTTTGCAGAATTGGGCCGCCGTCCATACAGATCAGCGCAAGGTTTCCTCTACCCGCGTGCGCGGCCATCTATTTGTTCGGAAACGCTGACGCGACACGAGCGGCTCAACCGTTATGGAGCGAATATTTCAGACGCTGTCTGAATAATTGCGCCGTCGATTCGCCCGACAACGTCGGGCGTTTTCTCAGCGCAATATTTCCAGTCGCTCGCCGCTTTCATCCACCGTCAATTTTCCACAGCCATCGCCACCCCTCAGTAATCCATTGGCAACCGCATCGCCAATGGATTTCTCCACGGCGTCTCGCATCGGGCGGGCACCAAGCCGTGGATGGAATCCGCGACGCACGAGGAACGGAAGCACGGATGGATCGGACATAAGTTCGTGGCCGTTTCCCCGCATGAAAGCGAGTTCCTGCGCCAACAGGAGTTGCGCGATCTCAAGCTGAATGTCGTAGGTGAGCTTGTTGAAGACGAGTTTCTCCGTGATGCGGGCGTAAAGCTCTGGACGCATCGCCTGTTGGGCGTGGGAGAGAACGTGCCGCTCCATCGTGGCGAACGAGGAATGCTGCAATCCCACGATTTCCGCCGAGGCGATATTAGAAGTGAGCACGACGTAGAATCCGCTTAAATCCAGCGTTTCGCCGTTGGCCATCGTCACACGCGCGGCGTCAAGAATTTGCAGGAATAAATCCATTACACGCGGATGCGCCTTTTCCACTTCATCAAATAACAGGGTCCCATACGCTGACTTATCACGCGCCTGCGCCAGCGTGCCGCGTTCGCCAAGTTCGCCGCCAAGTAACACAGCAACGCTCGCCTGATTCTGATATTCCGACATATCGAATCGAAACAGACTGTCCCCGCCCATGAGAAATTCCGTGAAGGCGAGAGTGATTTCGGTTTTTCCGACGCCGGTAGGGCCGAGAAAGAGAAAGCTGCCGCGCGGACGCGCTTCTTTCGTCAGGTTAAGCTCTCCGCGCTGAAGCACTGAGACGATGCGCATTACCACGTGATCCTGTCCGCGAATACGCTGCCGGAGGTAATCATTCAACTGCCGGAGCTTTGAAAGGTCTGTATTTTTTCTCATTGGATGATGCGCCAACCATAAAAACGGCGATCAGAAATCTTGTACCCAAATGGGCACAAAGTTTTTGGAAAGGCGGAGTAGGACTGCACGCATGAATTCCACGTCCTTCCTTTTTGCAATGCGAATGGCTCCGCTGCTCGCGCAGGCTGCGGGCACTCTGTCACAAGGCGCGAGCCAGGCAATGGGCATTGTCATGCTCTTTGGCTTCATCTTCGGCACGGTTTGCGTGATCGGCGGCGGCTTCGCCATCCGGCGCGGCGACGCCGATTCCGGCAAACTCTCCATTATCGGCGGGCTCATCATCGCGGGCGCTCCCGTGATTGTGAAGGCCCTCTTCACCGCATTCGGCCTCGGCAGTTCCACGGTTGACGTGGGCGCATTCCAATGAAAGACCACGAACTGCGTTTCTCGGAAACCAACAGCGCCGACGATTCCGCCGGGCGCACTTGGGGAATGGACGGCAACCTGTTCTGGTATGTGGTGGGCGGCGTCTTCGCCTTCGTGGTTACGCTGTTGTTTTTGTTCAGCGCCATGCGTGTGAGCTTCGGCGCGTCGTTTGCGACGGCCAGCGTTCCGCTGGCGGTGACACTTACTTACGTATTCGGATTTCGCCAGGGGAAGCCTCCGGGCTACGACATCGACCTTCTGGACTATTGGACCAGCGGCGCTGGTTTCACTCCCAATCCCCGGCTTCAACCCGCGCATCCGCTTCACTCCCGCGATTATGTGGCCCATTGATTCCATTATAGAGAAGCCGGCCAACGGCTACTTCCTCCGCGACCTGATTGTGTTCAGCGGCCTGAATGCCGGTGGTCATGTGTCCAAAGGCTTCATCTTCCAGCCGCCGGACTTCAATAACGCGCAGATTTCAGAACTCAACGAGTTTCAGGATCAGCTTTCCCTTTTGCTCGCATCGTTGAGCGACAACCAGCGGCTGCAAGTCCAGTGGTTTTGCGATTCCGACTATCAACGGGAATTACTCCGTTATCACGAGGAAACCAAACGTGGGACCAATGTGTGGACACGGCGAAGCCGCAACGAACGGTTCCTTCGCTATTGGAAGGCAATGCGGAACCGGCAACTCCGGCGGCAACGGCTCATCTTCTATATATCACGCAGCATTGACGCCTCGCCCGCGTTTTCGATGTCGCGCGAGAGTCTGACCAATCATTACGAGCATCTGCTCGACCAGCTTCAACAGGAGTTTCAGCAGGTGGGCGAAACGCTGATCGGCATTTTCAGCGGACAGGGCGCACGGATCGTGCCGATGACCGATTGCGACCATTACCAGCATTACACTTCGTTCCTAAATCCATCGCTTGCCGAGCGCCTTGATTACGACACGCTCGAAACCTTCGATCCGGAGCGTTCAATCCAGGAGAATTGCTGGCTCTGCGAAGGCAACGGGCAGAGCGATTTCGGGTTCTGGATGGATGGGCATTACCATTCGACCATCGTCCTGACCCGCTGGCCGAAGATGACCTTTCCGGGAATCATCCACCGGCTCACCAATCTTCGGCTGCTCGACTACACGATCACCGTCAACGTCGATCCAATTCCTGTCCGAAAGGAAATCACGCGCGAGGAAAAGGCGCATGAGCGCATCGCCGGAGACTACGCCAGCGAAAAGAAACTCTCCCTGCTGACCGTCATGCAGAAGAAGGAGCGCAAGATCGCGGCGCTCATGCAGGGACACACGCTGCCCTTCAACGTCCTCTTCATTGTCCGGGTGTGGGACAAAACCAAAGCGGGGCTGTCGGCGAAAACGACAGCGATCAAGAACGCGATCAACTCGATGAACAGCGCACAGTATTTCGAGAGCAGTCTGCCGAGCACGACCCGGAAGCTCTTCTTCCAGACATGGCCGGGATGGCTTTGGGGTAACTATGAACACCGCAAGATGTACGCGGAACATCGTTACCTGGCTGACATGCTGCCAGTGAACGCCACCTTCACCGGCCACCTCGAAACCGCCGAGGCGATCTATGACGGCAACGCCGCGAATCTCGTAGGCATTAAAACATTCTCGGGGACCGGCGCCGATCTGTCTCCGCAACACGCCGTGCTGCTTGGCATGAGCGGCGCGGGGAAATCAGTAACCGTGTGCGACCTGCTTTCGCAGACCGAGCTATACTTCGATTACACCGTCATCATCGAGGAGGGACTTTCATACGGCATCTATACGAAAACCGTCGATCCCGATGCCGAGCCGATCATCCTCCAGCCGGACGGCACGCTGACCATCAACTATCTCGACACCGGCGGGCTGCCATTGACGCCGCTGCACCTGTCCACCGCCACGGCCCTCGTCGAGCGCATGGCCGGGGTGAGCGCCGAGGAGGAAAAGCAAATGCTTCGCCGGGCGCAGATCTCCAAATACCTCAACCAGCTTTACGAGGACGCCTTCCAGGATTGGACAAACAAGAACCCGGACAGAGTGAGCGAAGCGGCGCGTCACGCCCACGCCCTCGCCACCTATCGCCGCGAGAAAATGGCACCCGGCGCAACCTCGCTCGAAGCCTACGTTGATTTCCGCGACTGGTATCACGCCAACCAGGACGAGGCCCATGCCTATTTAGTGAGCTTTGATGAGGCGGACGTATTGCGCTTCTCCAAGAACCCGAACACCGCGCGGGAGGTGCGCAACCTCGCCTTTTCCTACTTTGCGCCATCCGACTATCCGACGCACCGGATGTTGCAGGAATTGATGCAACTCGAAGCCTCCGGCGCCGAAAAGGAACGGGTAAGTCAAATTGCAACCCTATTGATGCCTTGGTGCCGCGACGGAAGCTATGGCGCGCTGTTCGACGGCCAATCAAATATCAGTCTAACGGGAAAAATCGCCCATTTTGAGTTGGGATACATCCCGGAATCGGCAAAGGAGCTGAAATCTGCCGCTGGGTTCCTGATTACCAATTACACGCGCCAGCACATCATCTCGATGCCGCGCGCGCTGCGAAAGCGGAACGTCTATGAGGAAGTCGCCCGGTTTCTCGACATTCCAGAGGGCGAGAAAATCGTGAAAGAGAGCTACGCGCAGATGCGCAAGTTTAACACCTGGAACATCTCGATAGTCCAGCAATACAGCCGGTTCAAGGAGAGCCGCATCCGATCCGCAGTATTCGGAAACAGCAGGCAGTTCTTCCTGATGCGACAAAATGACCGCACCGACCTGGAGGATATTTCACAGGACATCGCGCTGCCGGAAATCACCCGGCAAACAATCATGAGTTATCCGCTCCCCGACCAGCAAACCGGGCAGAAGTTCTCCGCGTTCACTTATCTCCATGTGGACACCCTGCGCCCAATTTGCGGGACAGTCCATAACATCGCTTCGCCCGAGATGCTGTATTGCAGCAGCACGAGCGGAGAGCACTTCGACCGGCGTGCGCGGGAACTCAAGCAACACGCGGACATTGTCGAAGGCATCGCCGCTCACGCCAACCCAACACAACAGAAAACTCCTACTCCATGAAACCAACATTAGTTCTGCCGATTGTCGCCCTCATGTTTCTTTCCGGCTGTGCCGGAATGACACGGCTGGCGACCGACACAATCGCAATGGGTGCAGGCGCACTCGCCGGAAATAAGCTCAGCAAAGGCAATCCGCTTATCACGGCAGCCGGGGGAGCCGGAGGGTTATTGGTCGGCGAGACGCTTAACTTCGTCAACAACGGCAACGCCAAGAAAGCTTACACGACTGGATTCGACAAAGGAAGGAGCGACGCCGTGAAGCAGCAGTATTGGGTAATGGTCAATCAGCAGAAAGCCGCCGAAGGCCAGGAAAAGGCACCTATCAGCCTTTATGACATACCTGTGCCGGAACAGCAAATCGACGGGGTAGTCCTAAAACCCACCGTCAAGACCTTGCGGATAGAGGAATAATCTTATGAAGAAAACATCAATCATACTAATCGCCGCACTTGGCATTTCATTTGTCACAGCGCGGGCACAAGTTGTCGTGGAAGACCCGGCCTCCATCGCCCAGGATGCCGCCAATCAGGTTATGAATCTGGCGAAGTACGTCCAGATGGTGGAAAACCAGGTCCAACAGATCGAGACAATGACGCAGGAGTTGCAGCAGGTGACCGCCTACGTCAAAGCCTTCGGTGATCCCTCGCAAATCCAGAATCTTACCGGCGCAAGCGATCTTCTTTCCGGTCTGCAACAGCCGGCTTTCGGAAAGGCTTTGAGCGGCCTGCAACAAGCCGCATCTGGCGTTCAGTCCCTTACCAACAATGGCAACGGATTGTATCAGAGCATCAGCAATACTTCGTTGTCCGGCATTCAGGTTCCCCGCGTAACGGACAATTACAAACCGTTTGGGGCGCTTGAAAACACGACATCCAATTATGTTTCCGTCCAAACGAATGTCGCCCAGCAGCGGCAGGCATTGAAAAGCCAAATCGCCGACACAGTGAACCAGCTTCAAGCGGCCACGACCGATGCTGAGACGCAAAAGCTGCAAGGTGTCCTGACGGCTCAATCGGCGCAGCTTGCCGCCCTCGGGGACGATGAGACGCACGCGGCCACGCAGGCCGTGGTGCAGGACATTGCCAATCGCAATGACCAGCAGAAACAGCAGGAGGCCCAGGACGAGGAAGTGGCGGCGGATCGTCAGGACGCGCTCACCAAGTTCGGAACCATGATGGTCCCGGACACAAACAACAACCTTCGCTTTGGAAGGGGCCAATGAAACGTCTGATTGTCATCATATCAGGCTTCGCCGTGGCGAGCGTCGTTTGCTGCCTGATGCAAGAATGCGGCTCTCATCACGGGCCGGTGGCAAACACGGCAAAGGTCGGTCCCACCGTGGAGATATTCACCGCGCTGAAGAAATCTGTTCAGTTCCTTCACCCGGACACCACAAGCAACATCCGGTTCGGGCGGCCGGCATCCACTCCGAAGCCATGATGATCCTTGCTGCCAGCCTGCCTACTTTCCAGCGTCTGTTCCCCAACTTTCAGACGCAGTGCTCAACGCTCTACACGATATTGCTGCCGGTCGCATCCGTCCTGATTGTTGCCGGGCTTGTCGCGGCGGTTAAACACTCTCAGACACCACGCTCGATGCTGCGACCGATCATCACAAGCATGATGATTGTGATGGCGGTTGCGGAATGGGGAAACTGGACAGACACCGCGAAGGATGCGCTCCAGACCGTGGTATCGCAAATGAACGCGAATCCGCAGCAGGCCGCGCAGCGATACGTGGATGTCCTGGTGTCCAAGGAACAGCCCCAGCAAAAGAACGGCTGGTTCGGGCTTCCCAGCGCGGCCCAAATGTATGAAGCGATCCTTTGGGGATTTCTCAGCCTGATTGGCCTGATTGCCAGCTTTCTCATTTGGGCAGCTTATATCATTCAGCAATTTCTTGTCGGACTCGCTTATGCCTTTGCGCCGTTATTCATCGGCTTTCTCGCGGTTCGTTCCACAAGTTCAATTGGCCTCCGCTACGTCATGGGCACCGTGGGCATCATTGCGTGGCCGCTGGGCTGGGCGGCAGCTTCCATTGGCACGAGTAACCTGATCGACGTAGCGACCGAGCAGGGGCTTGTCACGATTACCAACGTTTACGGCCTGCAAACGATCCTTGCCGGAGCCGTCATTGGTGGCTGGATCATCCTCACGACGCTCATTGCGCCAGTCATCATCCAGGCGGCGGTTTCATCCGGCGCTCAGATTGGCAGCGCATTGCTTGGCGGTGCGCTCACCACGGGAGCCGCAGCCCTTTCAGCAGGCGCCACAACAGCGGCCACGCTCGCCTCCGGTGGCGCCGGCACAGCCGGAATGCTCATGGGCGGCGCCGCAGCCACAGCCGCAAGCCTGGGTGGCTCAACCATGCACGGAAGCGGCGGACCATTGAGCGGATCGCTCGTGCAAAGCCTCGCCTACAACCTGCCACGCAACAGTTCTGCAAATTCAGCCCGAACAGACGACCCGCAAGGCGGGGCGAAGGGAAGCCAACCGCCGCCGCCCTATAACCCAAAAGACGCCGCGAACGACGGTGAAGCAGCCCGGATAATTGACCAATCCAAGGAGGGCCTCTCGTAATGAAAACTATCACTCAACAGTTGCGGGAAACAGCCGCCAAAACTGCGGGGCCTTCAAAGGCCACCTTTCATCCCACCCGCGTCTTTGTCGATAAGGACCGGACGGCTTTCCTCTGGTTCTGTGTCGCGGCGCTGGCGGTCCTTATCGCCGTTGCCCAGCCTTACTATCTCATCAACCAGATCAAGCAGCGCGAACAGGTGGTCATTATCGATCCTGCCGGCACTTACTACGTTTCGCCGCTGCTCGATTTCAAGGACGCCAAGGACCTCCACGCGCAACAAAGCACCCTCGCAACCACGGCATTTCTGGAGCGGAACCCGAACGGCTTCGATAATCCCGAACTGCTTAAACAAATGTTCCTGAAATTCGCCTGTGACAAGGCATTCAGGCAGTTATCGAACGAGGCCGCGGAATTCAAGGCGAAGCAACTCCATCAAAAGGCCGAGATTGCCACTATCGACATTCTCGATACGCGGGAGGATTTCGTGATGACCCAGGTGACGGGCCAACTTATCCGCACCGGCATCTTCGAGGACAAGGCGTTTAGCGAGGCGATCCCATTCAAGCTCGCCTTCAAATTGCGCCGAAATCCAAACATGGCAACAAATGGGCGTTTCCCAACCGCAGTAAGCGATTTCAAATATGAACCTTCACACTAACATACTTATTACGCTGCTGGTTTTCATTCCAGCCACCCTCCCGGCTGCAACCAAGCCGATTCAGGAAGCAGACCTCGACGAACACACCGTCTTTGCCGTGCCTGTTTCCCCGTCCCGCGTTACCACCATCAGTTTTCCGGGGCCGATTTCCGCAATAGACGCCGCCTCTGTCACCACGGATGGAAAAACGCCGGCCCTGTTTCAACTGGCGCACCAGTCTGACTCTTACTTCTTTTCCGTGCGCAGTCTCGCAAAGGAGGGGACGACCAATGTCAACGTCCGCTGGAACAATAAGACCTATGTTCTGGAATTGGACGTAAGCGACACGCCGGTGCTGTCACTGATATTCAGGCAGCCCACGGATACCTCGAAAGACTCGCTGATATACAGACCTGTTACACCGGGAATTCTCCTCGGGCTTCTCGACAAGGCGAAGGCATACGCTGTGTTAAAGATCAGTCATCCCGAGGCGGTCGAATCGGTGGATTACGTCAACTATGAGCCGAAGCCGCGCGTCATGGATTACAACGATTTCGAGATTCAGTTGGAGGAAGTCTTTCGATTCGATCCACAGGACACGCTGGTATTTCGTGTTGTTCTCCGAAACAAGACAGATAAGGAAATTCTTTATAGACCGCAGGGATTCTCCTTGCGGGTAGGTGAGCGTCTTTACTCCCAATCCATCAGCGACGCGACCGGCGTAATGCCACCCAAGAGCGATTCTCCGGCTTACTTCGCCGTCACCGGCACGCCGAACGGCGGGCACAACGACATTTCAATCAAGAACGAGTTCACCGTTTTACTCGCACGGCTTGATGCGCAAACAGCGCAGGCAGTGCAAGGCGTGCCACTCGACAACCAGAAAGGGTTCGCGAAATGACTCCTCGCGGTTTCTTAAACTTCTTTCGCTGCCCCACAGGAGCCCTTTTGCTCTTTCTGCTGCTGCTCGTCATCGCTTACTCCGTTGCCATTGGCTTCAAGAAGCCAGGCAATCCATCACCAAAGGGCGGCGGCGCTCCGGAAGTGTCCGACTCGAAACCGCAGATCGTTGAGACGATCCGGCGGGCGATGTCGGCATTCAATCCACCAAAGGAGACGACGCCGCCTTCAGTGTCCGCCCCGACTGCCGAGCCAAAGAAGCAGACGGCCGCCCCGGCCTTACCGCCGCTCAGTCTCTACGCAGCCTCGGCAAATGAAAAGACGCCCCCGCCGTTAGGCGATGATTATGCGCCGTATGGCCGGCTGATTCCGTGCGAGCTGGTCATCACCGTAGATTCATCGACGATTGACACTCCGATTGTCGGCCTTGTCACCGATGATGTATGGCATGCCGGGAAACTCATCATTCCCGCTGGCGCGGAGGTTCACGGCATGGCCAGGGTGGATCATACGCGGGAGCGAATTGCCAGCAGCGGCAATTGGTCGCTGGTATGGCAGACCGGCGCGGAACTGAATGTCACAGGCGTGGCGCTGGACCGCGAAGCGGAACAAGACGGTTGGGGAATTACCGATGGCAGCGCCGGATTGCGCGGTGAATTGCTCAAGACCGATGACTTTGCCGAAATTAAACTCTTCGTCGCGACATTCCTGAGCGGCGCGGCCAACGGACTATTGCAGAGCCAACAGACCGTATTCGGTACACAAACGCAGGGCTCATTCCAGAATGCGCCATTCACCGGGGCGCAAGCGGTACTGAATGCTTATGCCCAGCAGATCCTCGATACGATTGAACGTGACGGGTTCTATGTCCGCGTTCCCGCAGGCAAACAGTTCTATCTCTACGTCACAGAGACCATCGACAAGTCCAAGGCGGTAATCGGCGGCACGCGGCTTGCGTTGAAACCCGCCGAGGAATCCAGGACCGAGGACGATTCGCTCGCGTCTCCCCGCGCCAATGTCTTCCGAATCTCGCCGCCCAACGGCCGGGAGCAAAACGCCGCTTTCGTCCAGCCCACTCCAATCATTCCAACTCAACCCATTCTTCATTGATGAAACCGCCAATTATCCTGCTTTGTCTATTTGCCCTTTCAGCATGCGCGACCCGGCACCAGTCCGTCGTCCACATGACAGCCGCGTCCGTGCCCGGCACCAACTTATCCCCTACGGGAATGGAAGGCGTGCGCTATGCCGAGAACCTCAAGGCGTATCCGCTTGGGCGCTATATCGACCCGAACGACTCGGATGTTATGCACGAGGGGCACACCATTTATCGCGTGGAGACGACGGGGAAATGGAACCTCCATCCGCAAGAATCGCCCATTTCGTCAATCCCGGCCGTTCGCAGCCGAGACAGCGCCAGCGCGCCAATGCTTTTACGCGATGAGCTGGCCGTTGAACTTAACCGGCAAAGGGAAGCGACGAAAACTATTATTCAGAGCGGCCAGACGATCACACAAAAATTGAACGATCTGGCGTCCGCCGTTCAGAACACCCGGCGAATCGCCGAGGATACTGCACAACGGCAAAGCAAAATGGATTCCGTGATACAGAACCTCAACTCGATTGAAGAGGACCTGCGCAAGCTCCGACAATTCAAAGAGTCAACTTCCCATGAACCCGCCATTCCGACCGAACCTTCGTCGGATTGGAATAATCAATAACAAATAACCAAATGAAACTAAGTACCCTAATTAACATTGCGGTGCTGGGCGCAAGCCTTGCCGCGATAACAACGCACGCGGACATCGTTCAAGTCAGTGATGACTCAAACGTGCTCCTGTCGGGCGCCTACGCCAGGAAGAATCTTGGCCAAGCCCCGTCCATACTCATCTCGGCTGACCGGGGTGGCATTTATGGCATTGGATATATCAAGTTCGACTTATCGACTCTGCCGCCGGGTACAACCGGAACGGATGTCACGAAAGCCGTTGCCTGGATTTATGCAAACGTCGTTACCGGAACCGGCAGCATTGACGTTTACGAAGTCACCCAGCAGTGGAGCCAGGCGACTCTGCTCGGCACCGACATATTGCCGGTTGACCACACTCCGCTGGCGAACGTCTCGATTACGAAAGCGAACATAAAGACCTATATCCCAATCGACATCACTTCATTGGTGCAAGGCTGGCTGAATGGAACAATTCCGAACGACGGCATCGCCCTTTATCCGCATATCGCCGCGCCAGGATTAGCAATTCCCAACCTCCATATCGCCAGCAAGGAAAGCTCGACTACCGGCATTCCGATGCTGGAGGTCAATCTGGATACGACAGGAACTAACGGATACGCTTACACGCCATCAGACGCGGGAATCGGTGCTTCCGGGGGTGATCGTGACCAATACAACTCCCAACAAGCGGGGTTTACATATCTCGACCTTGGCACTGGCACTGTATGGGTAAAATCCGGCTCCGGCGCGACGGATTGGTCGCAAGGATTCAGCGTGGCCGGTCAGCCAGGTGCGACCGGCCCGGCTGGTCCTACGGGTGCCACGGGTGTTGCCGGTCCAGTTGGCCCTGTAGGTCCTGCTGGCCCCGTTGGCGCGGTGGGTCCGGCTGGTTCCACTGGCCCGGTTGGAGTTCAAGGGGCTGTTGGTCCGGCTGGCCCCGTGGGGGCCACCGGCGCTGTTGGCGCGGTGGGTCCTGCTGGTCCTATCGGTTTGACGGGCAGCGCTGGTCCGATTGGGCCTATTGGTCCTCAAGGCCCCGCTGGTGTTTCTGGTCCAGCCGGTCCGGTGGGTCCTGCTGGTGCCACGGGCGGTGTTGGACCAGTGGGTCCTATTGGCCCCACTGGTCCTGTGGGTGCCACGGGCGCTGTCGGCCAGGTCGGCCCTGCTGGTCCTATCGGTTTGACAGGCAGCACCGGTCCGGTTGGTGCGGTCGGTCCTGCCGGTCCCGCTGGTGTTGCCGGTCCAGTTGGCCCGGTGGGTCCCGCAGGTGCCACGGGCGTTGCTGGCCCGATTGGTTCCACTGGCCCGCAGGGTGTCACTGGCGCGATTGGTCCGATTGGCCCCGTTGGTGCGCAAGGTGCCACCGGCCCGATTGGCCCGACAGGTTCTCAAGGCGCTGTTGGCCCTCTCGGCCCCACGGGTCCGGCTGGCATGAATGGAAACACGGTTCTAACCGGCAGTGGAACACCTGCCGCTTCGACCGGCACCAATGGCGATTGGTATATCAGCCAGGCAAGCTGGCTCATTTATGGGCCGAAGGCTTCCGGCACATGGCCGGCCACCGGAGCCTCACTCGTCGGTCCGCAAGGGCCGGCAGGGGTTTCGAGCCAGGGCGCGCTCAGGCTTGCGCAGTTGCGCTGGTACAACGCGAATTCAGCGTTCCCATCGCTGGCTGTCGCCGCATCAGCCGCTCCGCTCGGCCTTTGCGCCGATGGCGACAATGTTTACGCTGCGATGAATGGCTCGACCTACATTCGCAAGTATGCCCGTGACGGCACTGCTATTCTTCGCGCCGGTTCTGCGCAATGGGGCGCCAGTTTGACCGGCGGGCCAACTTATCTCTGTCTTGCAGGCGATGACGTTTGGGTCACACGCAAGACGAGCAATGCGATAAGCCTTATCAGCACACAAAGCGGCGGCGCTCCTGACGCGAACATCACCACCGGGCTCAACGGTCCGGGCCACATGGCCTTCGACGGCACTTATGTTTATGTTTCCAATGAATCGGGAAACCTAATCAGCAAATTCAAAGCCGCCGACCAGAGCGCCCAGGGCACCATCACCGTAACTTCACCGCGCGGAATCTGCTTTGACGGCACTTTCCTTTGGGTGGCGAGCTATTCCACCGGAACTCTGGTGAAGATCAATCCTGCAAGCGGAACCGCTGTCGGGTCCGTGACTGTCGGCACTTGGCCGGTGGATTGCTGTTTTGATGGAACCAACGTCTGGTGCGTCAACCAGGGAGACAACACCGTTTCTGAAATCAGCAACGGCTCCGTAATCGGCACTTACTCCGTTGGCACCAGTCCCGTTGCCGTCTGCTACGACGGAAGGAGTATCTGGACTGCCGACAACGGCAGCAACACCGTTACCCAACTCGATCTGCACGGCAATAGACTCGGGCAATCTACCGTCGGCAGCTCCCCATCGAGCCTTTGCTTCGATGGCGCACAAGTTTGGGTTTCCGCCAAATCTTCCGACGAACTCGACCGTCGTTAATAACAGACTAACAACACATCAAAATAACCAAACCATGACTATGATTAAGAGAAACTCCAAAACCTCAGCTCCGGCGGGCTCCCAGGATGAACAAGGATTCCGGGAAAACGCCCAGGTCAATGCCCGGATTGACGAATACATCAAACAAAACCCGAAACATTGGGAACGTATCCAGGCGATGCCGCGTGAGCGGCTCGAACGCTCCGTTGTGCTCGACCAAGTCCAGCGGAATGACCGCCGCGAAAGGATGCAGGAAAGTGTCTTGAACAAGCTCAACCAGGAGCCGGAGATGAAACAGCACATCGAAGGGCTCGTGAAGCATCTCCCAGAGGACCAGCGCGAAGGCGCGATGATCGCGATTGCGTCCCGCACCATGCAGGCGCTGAAGCCTAAGCAGGAGCAACAACAGGCCCAGGGGCAAGGGGTCAGCGCCAGCGTCTAGGATTCCCTCCCTCCACCCAAAGACTTTCGCCTTTTCCGCTATCCGTCCGCTGTCGCTGCCGGCCGCTACAAAGACGAAAGACTTTGACCCCCGCCACTCCTGTTACCGCCGATGTCGCCGCTCGCATAGGCTCGCGGCCACATCGGCGGCAGGAAACCAATTCCCGTCGATCATGAAAGAATACCATATACTTAACTTGGGAGCCGGAGTCCAAAGCACGACGCTGTCGCTTCTTGTGCTATCAGGAGAGATTGCAAAGTGGTGTCCCACTTTCGACGCCGCGATCTTTGCCGATACGCAGGAAGAGCCACATACGGTGTACGAGCATTTGGCCTGGCTTAGAACACAGACGGATGCCCACTGGCCTACCTTGATTCGAACACGAGGCAAACTCGGCGATCAGTTGGTTCGAGGTGTCAATGCAAATGGACAGCGGTTCGTGTCGATCCCCGCATTCACGACAGACCACGAGGGCAATGCAAAAGAGGCGGGGAGGCTCAGGAGGCAATGTACCAAAGAATATAAGAGCGATGTTATCAATCAAACTATTCGCCGCGAGATTCTCGGGCTGAAGCCGCGCCGCCATATACCGTCGAATGTCATCATTCATCAGTATCTTGGCCTTTCCTTTGAAGAGTACGGCCGGATTTTCGGCACCGCTGGCAGCCCAGGGGCAAAAGCGCGCATCGAAGCAATTAGCCGCGTGCGGGCGCACTTTCCCTTGTATGAATTGTTCCTTACTCGGGAAACGTGCCTTGCATACCTAAGCACACAAAATATTCCGCATAAGGTTCCGCGAAGCGCCTGTCTCTTTTGCCCCTATCATGGCGATAGGGAGTGGCTGAATATAAAAACCAGCGATCCCGAAGGCTGGCAGCGAGTCGTTCAGGTCGATGGCGCAATAAGAAACCACGATTCGGTTTGCACGCAAGGAATGCAACACTCGCTTTTTCTGCATCGGTCGTGCCTTCCCATCTCCAAGGTGCAATTTACACGGGCAGAGCGCCCCGACCAACAGGAGCGCAATTTCGCGGCTCTCGAATGCGAGGGCATGTGCGGGGTGTGAACAACGCCGTCATTCCATGATTCGACGATCCTCCAATCCATCGGGCAGCCGTCGCCACCATCCCACGCAAGCTCACGAACTCTCCGACATACCGCCAGGCTTTTACCAGCAAAAGATTAAGGAAGCTCTTGGAGCCGGCGTCGAAGCCCTTAATGACCCTGACATCGAAGAGAAGGTGAAAGCCTATATTCAGGATAACCCGACTTATAGCCGCGATGCACTGCATGTCGCCGCCGTCGCGTGCCAATTCAAAAGAGAAAAAGGAGCTGCCCATAAGCAGTCCCTATCTTGACCTATGCCACCCTTGAGAATCGTCCCTGTCAGTCTCCGCCAAGCGAACGAACTTGTCGCCCGCTGGCATCGCCATCACGGTCCCGTCGCGGGCGCAAAGTTCTGCGTCGCCGTATCGGACGGGATGGAAATCCACGGAGTGGCAATCGTCGGAAGACCGGTATCCCGATTCCTGGACGATGGCTGGACGCTCGAAGTGAACCGTTGTTGCACCGATGGCATACCCAATGGCTGTTCGATACTGTACGGTGCCGCCAGGAGAATCGCCCGCGCGATGGGTTTCCGCCGCCTGATTACTTATACGCTGCCAAGCGAAGGCGGGGCCTCGCTGCGAGGATCGGGATGGAATTTCATCGGCGAATGCGGCGGCGGGACCTGGAACCGCCGGCTTCGGCCCCGCGCCGACAAGGCCCCATTACAAAAGAAATGCAAATGGGAGGTCGCTCTCCAAACACCCTGACCGCGGAAAACCGCTTTTCAGGCAAATCCAGCCTGCTATGATTAAACGCAAGGGCGAATCATCGGCGCAACTCCAGTTGGGCCTGTTTGATTTCGCGCCTTTTAGAACGGAAATACCCAATGAGCGCGAAGTATCCCCTGACCGGTTACGGAGTAATGGCGAAAAAGCACTGGACGGAGTTTTGCCCGCGCCTCGTGAAACAACTGGAGGCCCAGGGGAAACTGGAGGAGGCCCTGTACGAAGCCCAGGAGACGACCCTGGACGAAATGGAAGCTCTCATCAGCAAACTGGAGAAGGAGCAGCACCTGACGCCGCAACAGGCTCACAACGAGGCGTGGGAGTTGATCCGGGAGAAATATATTCTCCTGCCGCCGGAAGAGGATCAGAACGATTAAACGCCAACAATTACCGCATCCGACCCGAGGACGCGGTAGGCGAAGGTTCGCTCAAGCAAAAGTGCCGGGATAACTTCGCGGCAATCGAACTTGTCCGAAAACTCGACGCGGAGGGCCGTCCCGCGACGGGCGAGGAAAGACGAGTCCTCGTCAAATATGTCGGATGGGGTGGAATTCCGCAGGTGTTCGCGTGGCAGGAGTCCAGCGAGTGGGATGCCGAGCGCGAACAACTAAAAAACCTGCTTGGCGAGCAGGAATACGAATCCGCCCGCGCCTCCACTCTCAATGCCCATTACACCTCCCCGGTCATTGTCAGCGCCATCTACGACGCCGTGCAGAGGCTTGGATTCGACGGCGGGCGGGTCCTTGAGCCCGCGTTGGGCATCGGACATTTCTTCGGACTCATGCCCGAGGAGATGAACACCCGGTCACGGCTGACCGGCATTGAACTCGACCCCCTCACCGCGAGCATTGCACGCAAACTCTATCCGGACGCCGACATTCGCCCCCAGGGATTCGAGGAGGCGGCGTTGGTTGAAAATTCTTTCGACCTTGCCATCTCAAATGTGCCGTTCGGCAATTACGAAGTTCACGATCCGAACGATCCTCAACTTAACAGCCGGAACTTTCTCATTCACGATTACTTCTTTGCAAAAGGCATCCAGAAAATCCGTCCCGATGGGCTGATGGTCTTCATTAGTTCAAAGGGTACGCTCGACAAGGCCAATTCAAGCCTTCGACATTACCTTCACGAACGCTCCGATTTCCTTGGCGCAATCCGTCTCCCGAACACCGCCTTCAAACAGAATGCGAATACCGAGGTGACGACAGACATCATCTTTTTTCGAAAGCTGGCGGATGGCGAACGCCCGGGCGGCCCTGCGTGGCTAAATCTCGCGGAGCATGTCAATGGCGACGGAGCATCGTTCCACATCAACGAATACTTCGCCGCCAATCCGAATATGATGCTCGGAAGGATGGCGAACGAAGGAACGATGTATCGCCGGAATGATCCGGCCCTGGTTTCCGATGGCCGCGAACTGGCGCTCGCCTTGCGCGAGGCCGTAACCGGGCTTCCGCAGGGCATTTACAGGGCTCTCGATCAAACCAATATCCGCCAAGCCGCGACCGTTGCGGAAATCCCCGCGCCTGATTTCGTAAAAGACGGCGGCTTCGCGCTCCACGACGGAACCATCACCGTTCGCACGGGGCCGACGCTCACGCCTCTCACAAACCTTTCCGATGAAGCGGCGAGACGAATACGCGGGTACATCAGGGTCCGCGATGCGTTGCGCGAAACATTGCGGACGCAACTTCAGGACTCCAGCGAAGAAGCGATCCTCGATGCGCGCCGGATGCTCAATTTCCAGTACGATCGTTTTGTCTCCCGGTTCGGACCCATCAACGCCGTCTGCCGGACATTTCGGAACGACCCCGACCTGCCATTGCTTCGTTCGCTGGAGGATTACGACAACGACACGAAGAAAGCGGTCAAGACCTCGATCTTCCGCGAACGCACCATCCACCAGCCAAAGACCGCTCAAGCGGCGGATACGCCCCAGGATGCGCTGGTCCTTACGCTCAATGAGAGGGGGTGCGTGGACCTGGCCCGCATGGAAATGCTCCTGAGTCGGCCCCCCGAGGAATTTCTCCCCGAACTCAAAGGAATGGTCTATCGCAATCCGCAGACGGAGCAATGGGAAACCGACGACCAATACCTTTCCGGCGACGTGCGGGCGAAACTGGCGGATGCCCGCGCGGCGGCGGCTTCGAACCCCGAGTACCAGGAGAACGTCACGGCGCTGGAAGCGGTCCAGCCCGCTGATTTGTCTCCTTCGGAAATCGACGCGCGGCTCGGCGCCGTTTGGATTCCGCCTGACGATGTCGAGGCTTTTGCGAGGTCATTGCTTGGTGCGCAGGGCCTCACGGTCTCGCACGCGGCGGCGGTCGGCACCTGGTTTATCAGGGGCGACTACAGCGCCCGCTCCTCTGTCGCCAACACTACGGAATGGGGCACGAATCGTTATTCCGCCATTGAACTGATCCAAGATGCGCTCAACCTCAAGACGCCAACCGTCTATGACCGGGATTCGAAAACCGACGCCGCGGTCATCAACCCGCAGCAGACCGAAGCCGCCCGGGACAGGCTGGAAAAGATCAAGGAGCGGTTCAAAACATGGATTTGGGAAGATGACGAACGCCAGGAACGTCTCTGCCGAAAATATAATAACGAGTTCAACAGTGTCCGGTTGCGGTTGTTCAATGGCAGCCATCTCACCCTGCCTTCCAGCAGCCAGCAGATCACTTTGCGCCCTCACCAGAAGAATGCCGTCTGGCGAATCGTCCAAAGCGATAACACGCTCCTCGCTCACGCAGTCGGGGCCGGCAAAACTTACACAATGGTGGCCGCGGCAATCGAGTTGAAGCGGCTGGGACTTGCTTCAAAGCCGATGTTTGCCGTACCCAACCATATGCTGACGCAGTTCTCCACCGAGTTGCTGACGCTTTATCCCACAGCCAACATCCTCGTTGCCGGAAAGGAAGACTTCGCGGCATCAAAACGTGCCCGGCTTTTCAGCCGGATCGCCACCGGCAATTGGGATGCAGTCATTGTCACCCATTCGAGCTTCGAGAAAATTCCTCTCTCGCTTGAAACCCGCCGCGCATTTATCGACGAGCAAATCTACGAAATTGAAAGCGCCATTCGCGAGCAAAAGAGTGACCGCGGAACCCGTCTCGTAAAAGAACTGGAGCGGGTCAAACGGCGTTTGAAAGCGAAACTCGAATCGCTTTCCGCGGAACACAAAAAGGATAACACGCTGACCTTTGAGGAACTCGGCATTGACCGCCTCTTCATTGACGAAGCCCATAAGTTCAAAAACCTCTTCTATGTCACCAAAATGACGCGCGTGGCCGGCTTGCCACAGACGGCCTCGGAGCGCGCATTCGATTTGTTCCTCAAGGTTCAGCACATCCAGGAAAAGAACAAAGGGGGCGGCGTGGTCTTTGCCACGGGTACTCCAATCTCCAACACGATGGCCGAGATGTTCACGATGCAGCGCTATTTGCAGATGACCGCTCTCCGGCGCAACAGCCTCCAGCACTTCGATTCGTGGGCGGGCACTTTTGGCGAAACGGTGACCGCGATGGAACTCAGTCCGGACGGCAGCGGCTATCGTCTCCAGAGCCGCTTCGCCCGTTTCGTCAACGTCCCGGAACTCATGCAGCAGTTTCGCCAGGTCGCCGATGTCCAGACCTCTGATATGCTAAAATTGCCCGTTCCGAAATTGGAGCAGGGCCGACCAATTACCGTGAGCGCCCCCACCAGCCCGGAGTTGAAGCGGTTCGTCGAGCAGCTCGTCAAGCGCACCGAAAAGATCAAAAGCGGGCAGGTTGATCCCAAAGACGATAACATGCTCAAGATCACGTCGGAGGGACGAAAGGCGGCGTTGGATATGCGTCTCGTTCGTTCCCGCGTTCAGGACAACCCCGATTCCAAGGTTAACCAGGCCGTCGCCCGAATCCATCAGGTCTGGCTCGATTCCACGCCCCAAAAAGGAACCCAACTTGTCTTTTGCGATATGTCCACGCCGCAGTCCGCCAGCCGGTCGTTTTCCGTGTATCACGACGTTCGCGACAAGCTGGTTGCACGCGGTATCCCGGCCCGCGAAATCGCCTTCATCCAGGATTGCAACGATGACGCCGCAAAAGCCGCGCTCTTCAAATCTGTCCGTGACGGAAAAGTGCGCGTCCTTCTGGGAAGCACGGCGAAGATGGGGGAGGGGACGAATGTCCAAAAGCGACTTATTGCGCTCCACCACCTTGACGCCCCCTGGCGGCCCGCCGACATCGAGCAGCGCGAAGGCCGGATCATCCGCCAGGGCAATCAAAATGAGTACGTGAAGATTTTCCGGTATGTTACCGAAGGGAGCTTTGATTCCTTCATGTGGCAGACCCTGGAAACGAAGTCCCGCTTCATCGCGCAGGTGATGACCGGTGATGCAATGATGCGCCGGGCTGAGGATGTGGACGCCGCCGCGTTGACTTACGCGGAAGTCAAAGCCATCGCCTCAGGCAACCCGCTGGTGATCGAGAAAGCCCAGGTCGATGCCGAAGTGATCCGCCTTACCCGCCTCAAACGACAGCATGCCGACAGCCTTTACCACATGCGTTACCGCGTTAAAAGCCTCGGCGAGAGCGCCCAAATGGCCGAACGCGACATCGCCAATATCCGCGAGGATCTGCGGACGCGCGCCAGCACACGCGGTGACAATTTCTCGATGACTGTCCGAAAGGAGACGTTCACCGACCGAGTGAAGGCCGGACGCGCGATTGTCTTCCTCGGAGCCGAACTCAGGCCGTTCCAGTCCACCAAGGCAATCGGTGCCATCGGCGGTTTTCCGGTCTCGGTTCAAAAGTCCGATGATCGCGCCGTTCTCACGATCCACGGCAAACACGCTTACACTGCCAATGTGAGCGACAATCCCCTCGGGACAGTCGCCTCCATCGAGCACGCGTTGCAGGGGATGGAGGACCGGCTCGGAGAACGCGAATCCGACCTTTCGCAATATCGCAAACAAAGCGACGATTTGAGCAGGCAACTGGATCGTCCCTTCGAGCACGAGGAAAAACTCACGGGCATGGTGAAGCGCCAGCAGGAGATCGTCGAGGCCCTGGACATCACGAAGAACCAGGCATCGGCAAAGGTGGATGAAGGAGAAACTCAGGGGGCCGATCTTGCCGAGGCAATTTCCGAATCAATGAAACCCAGACAACGAATTGCGATGACGGTATGAGTTTCCTGCTGCACCGCTTGGTCATTACCGCCCTACACCTCCCGGGTGGGCAAGCCTGCGTGAATCGCTCCTCCATTGTATGGCTCGCTGTGCGCCGTCAAGGTATTGCTCGCTCCGCTGCGCTCCACCTTGACTGTGCTCGCTCGCCAGGCAGAGGTCGCTTATGGATTCACGCAGGGATTTTGCGCGGTTGCTACGATGGCGTTCCGTTTCTCCGACAGTCTTTGCGACCCTTTCCGTCAGGAATCGGAATGCCGCCTGGGGCCACGACGAACGGGGGCTCGCTTCCGCTCCAATTTTCTGGCGACAAACTCGTGAAGCGGTTCGTTCTGTCTCGGCTTTGGGTAAAGGTCGTCAACAAGAACGCCGAAAACACGAGCAAGAAAGAGTTGTTCGTAGTCGCTAACGTGAATCACGCGGCACTCAATTTTTCCAACGTGGGTCCGCTCAATGTCGAATCCGAGAAGTTGCAATTTTGCGGCGAGATCCTCCTGCGTCCAACCGCGAGCATCTCGCATCTTCCTGATTTCGTCGCCAATGACATTCTTGTACCGCATGCCGCTGCGCCCGGCATGAGGAAGACTGGCGATATTTCGGCCCTCACACCCGTCTTAGCGTGCGACTGGCCTAACATTGTGCTCTGCCGGATTCGCTTATGTCCGCATCCAATCACGCATAACGAATTTGTTACGTTGGTCTTGCGGCACAAGCCTCACTCAGACATCGCCTTGCTGAGTGTCCGCGACGCGCCAAATGGAGCCCCCGATTGCGGGCAGTATGTTTCGCCGGCGGTTTCGCCTCGGGATTACGAATGCGAAGTTGCATTTGGGGTAGGTTCCATTCGGACATCATTCACTATAGGAGTCATCAGCACTGAACCCGGTTCAGGCGGTTCCCAAAAACGGAAAGGCAAACTCCATTGCCTCTGCTTCAAAGCAGCAAAAAAAATGCCGGGGACATCGCAATCCGACGTATGTCTTTCCTTCCGATTCTCTGGAATGCGATAGCAGCCGCTATGCCGTAATTTTCCTGCTCTTGTTAAAATTTCGAGAGTTACAAAACCTAGTAACGCCATGTTGTCATGAAGAGAGCAGGCAATGATTGCCATATGAAACGATCAACCATCAATAAGTCGCATGCACCACTAAATATAGTAGGTCCAAACATTCGTCGTTTGCGGTGCATCCGTGGCTGGACTCAGTTCGAATTTGCGATGCGCCTAAACCTAGCCGGATACAGCGCCAGCCGTTGCCACGTCTCAAAAAACGAGTCCCAGCTTATCTATGTGGACGATGAGAGTCTCTATTACATTGCGAAGGCACTCCGAGTGACGCTCCCAGAGCTGTTTCCATCAATTATGTCCGGCAGGATCGTTCGCAAAAGGATCGTGCGTTTGCCGCCGAAGCGTCCCGGTGGTGCTCCGCCTCGGCCTATTAAGCCAATTTTTCACCGCGTGGGACCGAAATGGGCGAGATGGCGGGGAAAGCTATTCCAAGACATTACTGCCGTGAGAAAACTCGTTCGGCACTACATTGAGCGACTGCCAATCATTCCCCCGGCTTGGAGGCGGAGGCAGGTGCGAAGTGCGCCGGTTCCCCGTCAACCGATCGTGCGCGGGGAGATTAACGGCGCCGGTGTCGCGCAAACGGGTGGGACGCAGTTTCGGAGCGAGGATAAAAGGAACACCTGATGCGATGCCGCAATAACATACTTGCTATACCTTCAACACATTTTCCACATCGCCATGCCAAAATCCTCCTTATCTGCTCATAAAAGAGTCGTCTCCATCCGGCTCGATCTGCTCCCTCGACTGCTTCAGAAAGCCGAAGAACTTAAACAGAACCCGAATCGACTGGCCAACCTACTCATCGAGGGTGGCCTGGACGCTATGGAGGCCGAAGGCGTCTGTGAAAGTCCCATCGTCCGGATTTATCGGACCCTGAAAGGTAAGGCTTTGCTGACTCCCAAGGCAGTCATGGCTATCTGCTCCGTCGTTGTCCCCGAAATCTATAAAATCGACCATGAGCAACAGAGAATCTTGCTCGACCTGATCAACAAGCACGACGGCCCGCTCACCGCTACGATCCTCAAGGGGTATCACCAGATCTCCGCCCAAATGAACAAGGAGCGGATCGAGTACGAAAAGGAGGTCGTCCGGTTGCAGCGAGCACAGAAATCCCGTTAGAAAATGGGCAGTGATATTTCAACGTCGTTAAGCGCGACCGAAAAAATAGCGTTGCTGAATTGTCGTCGGCTGCCCGCCCGACTCGATGTTGCACAGGTGGCGGCACTGTTGAATTTTGGGGAACACGACATCCGGTTCCTGCTGAATGCTGGTCTGCTTCACGCCTTGGGGAAGCCTGCGCCGAATGCTCCCAAGTATTTCTCTGCATTCGACATCCTTGCTCTGGCTGAGAATCGCGACTGGTTGGACAAAGCAACCAAAGCCATAAGCGCTCACTGGCGTGAAAAGAATTTGCGGGCGAAATGAGCGTGCGCGAGCCGCCATTCCAAGGAATGGTAGCTCGCGGCGAGCGCCAGCGCGGACGGCTCCAGCGATCTACGCTGCGCAGGAGGGCCACTGAGCCGCAATTGCCGTCCCTCCTTCCACTGAAATCGCCACCGCATCCGATGGCCTCGCTGCGTGCTCATATTCTTCAAGCGGCGGGCAGATGACCTTCGCCCGCTTCGCGTAGGCCCGGTGAATGGCGGGGCTGTTATGCCCCAGGTTGACCATAGCGAAGCGTTCCGGGTATCCGCAGTCCTTGGCCCGCTCAGCCCACGCGTAGCGGTAGCTATGGAGCGATACGCCGCGAATCTTGAGAATCTGGCAGCGCCGCCAGAACTCCGCAGAGCGATGGCGCGCAGGCGTCTTCCGAATCGTCGGGAAGAAGTACCCGGTCTTGGGAAGCTCGTTGAGAATCTCCCGGAGCCGCTTACCGATTCGAATCCGGGCCGGCTGGGAATCATCGGGCAGCTTTTTCCGCTGGAAAAACAACACGTCGTTGACCTGATCCAGATTGTCCCGGGACAGGTTGGCGATGTCGGTTTGAGAGCCGCCCGTCTCCCAAAGCATTTCGTAATACAGCTTCCGTTCGGGGGAACATTCGGAACTGACAATCCGCTGGTGTTCTTCCTGCGTGATGGCCCGGCGCACCTTGTAGCGAATCTTCGGCCATGCCTTCTTCACGAGAAGCGGCCAAGCCAGCCAGCCGAGATTGATCGCCAGATTATGCAGCCCGCGCATGTAGTTGTTCGTCGAAGTGCCGCCCATCCGCAGCACGTTCAGAATGTCCTCGCCGTTGGTTTCCACGAGGGCTTTGTTCCGAATGGAATCAAAGGGCGCGCTGACAAAGGCCCGCTCGCACCGCTGGCGCGTTGATTCGCGCCCATTACTGGAAAAGACTGCGATGACATCGGCCCATGTCCTCTTCACCATCCTCGGGTCGTGCGCGGCGAGGTAGGTTCTCGCCAACGCGAGGTTCATCAACGGCTGTTCGGTTGCCTCGTTCTTGGCCAGCACCAGCCGCTCGGCAGTCCGTTTATCCTTGGTGCCCAGGCTGGTCTGCTTCCGGGTTTCGGTGTCCTCCACGTAATAGACATTCCCCCTCAGGAACATCAGATATCGTCTCTTGCACGTCATATTGGTCTCTCTGGTTGCGAGAGTACCAAGTGTCGAATCCTTGCCGTTAGGGGATAGTCAGCGGGTTTTCAGTGGATTGTGAGCGGATTCTGGCCGCCACGCAGTTTCACTGACACTTTCACTGACAGTTGGCCCCAAATTCGGCCTCCGTTTTGGAGCTAGTCGCTCACAATGAGCGCCTTATGGAATGGCTCCAGCGGTAGGACTTGAACCTACGACCAATCGGTTAACAGCCGATCGCTCTACCACTGAGCTACGCTGGATCTATTTCCCAAGGAAAAAGTGGGCTGTATATTTTGCGCACAACACCGTTGGCGGCAAGTTTTTTCGCAGGCGATTTTCTTGCCGGCCAGAGCGGAGGGCGCTACTCAGCAGTGTCGCCCCTTTCCAGCACGTCTCATTTGCTAGGCAGCAATGCCTTCTCCGCCGCGGCAAGCTCCTTCCGTTTCGCCGGGCCGACTTTCGGGTATTGCAGTTTTAGCGAACCCAGCGCATCCACTACCGCCGCCGCCACAACGACCCGCGCAAACCACTTGTTATCCGCCGGCACCACATACCACGGCGACTCCTCCGTCGCCGTCTCGCGGATCGTCTCTTCGTAGGCCTTCATATAATCGTCCCAGCGTTCGCGCTCCTTCGCATCGCTCGCCGAAAACTTCCAATTCTTCTCCGGCTGTTCGAGCCGCTGGAGAAAGCGCTTCCGTTGCTCCGCCTTCGAGATATGCAGGAAAAACTTCCGCACGATGGTCCCGTTGCGCGTCAGGTAACGTTCAAAGGCGCGGATGTCCTGAAATCGATGATCCCAAATTTTCTTTGTCACGCACCGCTCCGGGATCCTTTGTTCCGCGAGGAACTCCGGATGCACGCGCACCACGAGCGTCTCCTCATAATAGCTGCGATTAAAAATACCAATCCGCCCTCGCGCCGGCAACTCCCTCATGCAGCGCCACAGATAGTCATGGTCCAGGTCCTCCGACGTCGGCGTCTTGAACGACGTCACCTGGCACCCCTGCGGATTTACCCCCGACATGACGTGTTTGATAGTCCCGTCCTTTCCCGCCGCATCCATCGCCTGGAAGATTAGCAGCACCGACCAACGATCCTGTGCATAAAGGACGTCCTGCAACTCCGCCAGCGCCTGCACGCCGGCCTCCAGCGTCTCCTTTGCCTGCAGTTTGTCTCCCATGGTGAAATCCTGCGTGTCACCAGGATCGGAATCCTTCATCCGGAATTTCCCGCCATTCGTAACCCGGTAAGGCTTGGAGAGCTTTTGAGAATATTCGATGGTACGCTGGGTTTTCATAAACTTCAGATCGCCGCGAGGCATTGCATCCAAAGAACGATCATGGCTTCTATTGCAAGAAAAATCCGACCAATAATCTTCACTCTGGTCCCTATTTGATCAATCGTGAAATACCTGCATCCCTGCAAGTTGCGGTTTCACCTCACCACCGCGTGCAACCGCTGCCGGTAAAGCCGTGGAGTAACACCGAAATGTTCACGGAATAACCGGTGGAAATGGCCAAGATTTTGCAATCCGCAATCCATGCAGATTTCAATGATCTTCTTGTTGGTCATTCGCAATTGGGTAGCCGCATAGTCCAGTCTCGCCTGGTTCACCACTTCCGTGGCCGTCAATCCCCGCGCCGCCTTTAGCACCGCGTTGACATGTTGGGGAGTGCGCCCAGCCAGCTTCGCGAACTTCGGGGTGCCCAGCGCAAAATTCCGGGGCTCCCGAATCCCCTCCAGCGCCACCGCGAGCCAGTCGGGCAATGACGGGGCATCGCCGGCGGGTTGGCCTGCCCCCATCAACTCGTGCAGCAATTCGAGCAGAAAGCGCTCGAGTTCCAATCGAATGCACGGCGCGTGCCCGAGATGGTCGGCCCAGTCCCGCAGCCATCGCTGTTGGCTCGCGCTCACCTTGGTTTGAAACGGCAGGGACGAACTCCTCCATGGAAAGCCTGTTCCCCGCGGGCAATACCGGTCCCGAAGAAAATCAAGCGTCTCCGCCGGGAATGCTACATTTACGACGGTAAGAGCCTCCACCCCCGGCTGGAAACCGTGCCGGTCCTTCGGGCGGATCGCCACCAGGCTCCCCGGCTTCAGCGGAACGCGCTTTCCGTTAACCCGGTGAACCCCCTCTCCTTTCTCAACCCAGAATACCTCCGCGAATTCATGCGTGTGCGGTTTCACCAGCAATCGCCCCGGCATCGTACACCGCGCGATGTGAAAAGCCTGGCCCGACTGGGCAAATTGATTCCAGGGCAAACACCTCATTGGTAATCTTCTTATAACGTATCTTTTTCATCTTTCAACGGGGGATTTATTTCACCCGTGGTTGTAATGTCCCTTCAATGACATTACCCCAAATTGCAGAAAAGAAGCCCCTTCTGAGTCCCGAGCAGGTGAACTCCTTCCGGAGCCAGGGATACCTGATCATCGACAAACCGATCTTTCCGCAGGATGAATTCGACGCCCTCTGCCAGCACTTCGAGCGAAAGCTCGCCGCTCTCCCGCCGGATATCCGCCCGGAAGCCATGGACGTCCCTCATTTCTCGGATGCCGCCCTCTTCCGCTGGCTGCTTTCCGACCCGGTGCTCGACTTAGTGGAGCCAATCATCGGCCCCGATATCGCATTGTTTTCCAGCCATTTCATCTGCAAACCCAAGGGAAACGGAAAGCGTGTCCCATGGCATGAAGACTCGGCCTACTGGAAAACCATGATCAGCCCCATGGAAGTCGTGACCGTCTGGCTGGCGATCGATCCCTCGACTACGGTCAACGGCTGCATGTCTGTCATTCCCCGCACCCACGAGGGACCGAAGAAAGGCTTCTCGGATTACGATCCCGTGGACCCCTCCAAAAACGTATTCTCAATCGAGATCACCAAGACCCAGCGCGACGAATCACGCGCGGTCCCTTGCGTGCTGCAACCCAACCAGGCCAGCCTGCATGACGGGCGGCTCATCCACGGCAGCGAGCCGAACACGAGCTCGATCCGCCGATGCGGTTATACGATGCGCTATATACCGACCTCCGTCCGCTTGAGCGACGAGGCGCAAGCTTACCACCAAATCTACCTCGCTCGCGGCCGAGACCTCGCCGGCAACCGGTATCATGCCCCGGTGGAAGTCAGCCCGGAGTTAATCGAGTACCGCGAAAAGCACGGCAAGAAAGGACACTAAACATTTAGTCCATGACATCACGAGAACGGATGCTGATCGCGCTGGAAAACGGACGGCCTGACCGTCTGCCCTGCCAGGTGCATGGCTGGATGGATTACTACTTGAACCATGTCCTCGGCGGCATCGACTGGTATGCGGCCAATGAAAAGTTCGGCATGGACCAGGCCATTTATGTCTCCCCGGATTATGCCTATGCGGAAAGCGACCTCGCCAAATGGCAATGCGACCGGCGGGATCTCGGGACAGATTCGCAAGGCAATCATTGCTGGGAGGAAACCATCTCCACCCCAAAGGGAACCCTCCATCACGCCGGCGCATTGAATGAGATCACCGGGTGGAATACTGAGCACCTGATCAAGGACGAATCCGATTTTGAGTTATGGGATCGCTTCTACCCGGTTCCCATCGCCGCCGATTTTGCGAAGATCCAGGCAGCCCGCGACAGGCTTGGCGACAGGGGCATCGTCCGCAGCCATCCCTACGGCCCCGGTCAAGGCAGCCCATGGCAAGCCTTCTGCACGCTGGTGGACACAGAGCCCGCCATCATGATGGCCATCGATGAGCCCTCCTTTGTCCATCATGCTTTGGAGTCGATCCTCCGGAAGATCATCCGCGCTGCCGAAATGTGGAAGGGGACACCCGCCGACATGGTGGAGACCGGTGGCGGCGCCGGCTCCAATACAGTGATCAGCCCCCAAATGTTCGAGGAATTCTGCCTCCCCTACGACCAGCGCCAGCATGCCGTTTACCGGGAAGCCGGCGTAAAGATCGTCTATCATCTGTGCGGCGGCATCATGCACATGCTCGATCTTGTCGCGAAGAACGGCGCTCACGGACTGGAGACGATGACCCCTCCCGCCATGGGCGGCGATTGCGATCTGCGCAAGGCATCCCGGCGCGTCGGGGACCGCCTTTTCTTCATTGGCGGATTCGACCAGAATGCCGGTTTTGAAAGAGGCACACCGGAAATTGCGCGAAAGCTCGTTTTCGATTGCTTTGAGGCAACAAAAGATCACGCCGGTTACATCATCGCACCCTCGGATCATTTCTTCAGCGGCGCGCCGGAGAACATCCAGGCCTTTGTGGATGCCGTGCGCGAGTGCTGTTACTAGGGTGTGTTTGTGAAATCGCTTTCGTGCGAAGACGTGAGGGATTTTGGCGTGGGACAAGGCGCGACGAGGGATGATATTCAAGCAATATCAGACCGAGAAGCAACGCCGGCCCACGCCAAAAGACCCGCGGCATCGCCGGAATGGATTTTACAAACACACCCTAACGGCGCCCCCTTTCGAGCGCCGCCCTGCCCGCACGCGTCCCCGTCGCAAAGCATCCCTGCAGGAGATAACCGCCCGTCGGCGCTTCCCAATCGATCATCTCGCCCGCCACAAACACGCCCGGCAGCTTCTTGAGCATCAATCCCGCATCCAGTTCGCTCCAGCAGACTCCTCCCGCCGACGAGATCGCCTCCGCCAGCGGACGCGGTCCCGCAAGCCGCACCGTAAAGCCCTTCACCTCCCCGGCCAGCGCATCGGCGCTGTGATACGGCGCTTTCCCCGATTGTGCTAGAATCGCGCACGCCGCCTCCGACAAGCGCCACCGCTTGCCCGCCTCTTCCATAAAATTCCTCCGCGCCGATTCCATTTTTTCCACAAGCCTCTCGCGGCTTACCGACGGCTTGAAATCTATGGAGATGCTCGGACTTTGCATCGCGCGCAACGCCGGTCCCAGTCCGTAAAGCGCTCCGCCCTCCAGCCCATACTCCGTCACCAGCAGTTCCCCCTCTACCGTTCTGCCGCCGGCCGATACCGCCACATTCTTGAGCGGCCTGCCTTCACAGATGGCCAGCACCGGCGCCGGCCACGCGCATTCCCACCCGCAATTCGCCGGTTCCAGCGGCGCGACCGCAACGCCAAGCCGCTCCATGATTCCAACCCATGCCCCAACCGATCCCGTTTGCGGCCACGAGCCCCCTCCGAGCGCCAGGATCACGGCATCCACCTCAATCATCTCCCCTCCCCCTTTCGTCCGAAATGCCACCTGCACTCCACTCCTCAAAAGCGAAACCCCATCCCACCGATACCCCATCGCAAACTCCACTCCCGCCTCTCGCAGCCTCCGCACCCACCGCCTCAGCAGCGGCGCCGCCTTTAGCTCCCGCGGGTATACGCGACCCGTCGACGCCACAAACGTCTCCACCCCCAGCCCCTCCGCCCACTCCCGCATCGCTCCCGGGCCGAACTCCGCCATCAACCCCTCCCATCGCCCCTGCTCATCGTCCTTTCCCTCATAATGGCTGATGAACACCTCCGGCGCCTCATCCTTGGTCAGGTTCAATCCACCCCTGCCCGCCACCAGCAATTTGCGCCCCACCGATGCCTTGGCATCGTAGAGCGTCACCGACGCCCCGCCGTTTGCCGCAACTTCCGCTACTCGCAGCCCCGCCGGTCCGCCTCCGACGACAGCGATTTTCATCTTTCTCCCCTTCATTCTTTAGATCGCCGTCTCAACCACCGGCTGCGCGGGAACCGTCCGCCCAGCCACCGATTTCCCGCCAAACAGCCCCAATATAAAAGTAGACAGGCTCACAGCCGCAAACAACCCAACGCAGCCCGGCCACCCCCCCTTCAGCCAAAACCACCCCGTCAACGCCGCACCAGCACTCCCTCCCGTATAATAAAAAGTCACGTAAAGCCCTGCCGCCGCCGAGCGCGCCCTTCCGGCCACCTGTCCCATCAGCACCGTTGCCGCTGATTGAGCGACGAAAATCCCGGAAGAAAACGCAGCCAGTCCCGCAACGATCAGCATCAGCGAATGGGCCAGCGTCAACAAAAGCCCCCCAAGGCACATCCCGAACGATAGCAGCGTGGTCCGGCGGAATCCGTGCCGGTCAAGGTATCGGCCCGCCATCGGCGTCACCACGCACCCCAGCAGATACACCAGAAAGATACTGCCCAGCTCAGCCGGACTTAGATTGAACGGCCTCCGGGCAAGGTAAAAATTGGCGTAGGTAAACACCCCCACCAGCGAAAACAGAACGGTAAACCCCATCCCGCAAATCGCCAGCAATCGCGGATTCCGCAAATGCCCCCACGTGTCCCGCACAGACTTGAACACGTGCTTCGCTGGAACGAAGTGCACCGCCAGCGGAAGCCATCTCTGCACCGCCACCGCCCCCAGCAAGTCCAGCATCCCCAGCATCACAAAAGCCACGCGCCAGTTCCAGTGCACCGCGATCACCCCGGTCAGAAACCGCCCCAGAAACCCGCCAAACACCGTCCCAGCCACATACGACGCCATCACCGCACCCGCCCGCCCCACAAATTCCTCATTAATATAGGCCATCATCACAGCGATCACCCCCGGCACGAAGAGCCCTTGCGCAAAGCGCCACCCGATCAGCGCATTCAGACTTTGCGAAGTCGCTGCCAGCACCGTCGGCACCGCCAGGGCAAAGAGCGCCGGCACGATCACCCTCTTCCGACCGATGGTCTCCGCGATCATCCCCGTAATCGGCGCCATCAACGCCACCGCCAGCGTCACCGCCCCCACCGTCAGGCTCACTCCGATTTCCGACGCGTGGAATAACTGCTGGAAAAAAGGCAGCAACGGCTGCGTGCAATACACGTTCAGAAACGTGCAGGCGCCTGCGATCATCACCGCGAAAATAGCCGGCTCGAATGTTTTCTCCGGCGGCATCGTTCGCGCCGCCGGAGTTGCAATTGCACTCATGGACCCCCCTTGATGAATACAATCCGCCGCGATGAACAGTCGAAATAACTCCCACGCCCGCTACGAAAACCGCCTTGAACGGGTGCAATCAGGCGGCGTGCCGAGCCGGAGCGCACGCGCGAGCAATGAAACCTCCGAGGGCCAGAATAAAAACGCCCGCGAGACGGTTTGCCCAAGGTCCCTGCTCACACCACCTTTCGATCATGGCGCGGGCGCTCTCCATTGCCACCAGAGCCGTTAAAGCCGTCGTTATCCCGACGATGAGAATAATAACGCCCAAAACACGCAACGTCTTTGGATATCGGGAATCGGATGCCACAGAGATGAGAATGAGACCAAATGCGACCCTCACAGTGGCAATTGCATAGAACGCCCCGGAAGTGACGACGTGTTGGGCTATCCAGATCAGCATCGAAGGCGCCACGATGCCGCCGGCGCCAACTGCCGCGATAAGCAGGGCCATTACAAAGGCTACCTTCTTCATAAGATTACTCTCCTCCAATTCAGCATTCTGAACAAGAGCAAGATACCCGGCGCCCGGAGCGAAGCCCGCGGAATTGCCACGCCCGCATCGCAATTGCCCGATCTCTACGCCGCCTTCATACGCGACCCGTCCGCCCCCCTCATTCGCTTGTTCTTAACCCGCGTCTGGGGAAACTCTTTCTTGTCCTTGTAGAAATAGCATATCTCCACCAGCGTCGGCCAAAGCTCGATCGACGCCTGAATCTGGCTCACCACGTCATCCACGATCCTCGTGACATTCTGCTGAAAAAAGTCCGCCTCGAAACCGTAAAACGACCGCTTCAGATTTTCCCCAAAGAGCAGCAATGCCTGCTTCCGCTCGCTATTCCGCGTGGACGCCGCGCTTTTGACAATCTCCCGATGCACCTTTGTGATCTTTTCCAGGATTTCCTCGGTATCCTGCAGGGTCACCTCGCCGTTATAACTGAACGATATCGATAAATCGTCCCGCCTGTGCACGGTCTCCTTGATCTTCTTCTTCAGCAGGATGCATATCTCCTCGTTAAACACATCCATCGCGAGCGGATTGCGCATGTAGTTATTCTTCACGTGCGTCTGCACCGCATCCACATGCGCCGCAACGATTCCCGGCTGCTGAATCCACAACCGGTAGATATAATCCTCAAATCGCAGCCGTGTCGGAAAGAACGGCGGCAATCCAAGCCGGTTGTCATAGCCCGCCACCCCGCAGTCGATCCTCCAGTTCTTATTCGTCACGGCCGGCCGGAAGTTCACCAGCACATACACATCATTGAAGTCATACAGGTTCGCCTGATGCTGCGATTCGTCGTGCAGGTACATGTACACAAAGTCGAGCGCATCGATGTCGTTCGTTCCCGTCCGAAAGGTCTGCGCGATCTTCACCACGGATGTCGGCGAAACCTGCCCCGTCTGAAGAAGCAGCGAATTATCTCGCGCGAAATCCTTGGAAACATTCGTTTCAAGATCCATTGCCGTATCCATCACCCCCTCGCCGCGTTCGTAGTTCCGCGGTATCTCCGCCACCTTCCGCCCAAGCACATCCTTGAACGACGTAAGCAAATCGAACGACTTCTCGAGCACCCCCGGCGCCCCCGTCTTCAGCAACTTCCCCCGGCTGATCTCATCCGGGTTCAACGATTCCGGACTCTCCTCAACCAGCGCATGCGGCCGCATATCATCGTCCGAACTCACCATGAACGCCCCCAACGTATACATCAGCGTAAAATTCCGGTTCCCGCCATAACTCGGCCGGAACAAACTTCGCACCAGCGAAGTCAGATTCTTGTCCCGCAGCTTTCTCTTCAGAAATTCAAGAAACTGCTCCTTCTCCACCGGCCCCACATAATACAGCTCATTCGCCGTCCTGGTTTGCTCCAGCAGCGAGTAATACTTTTGATGATTCGCCAGGCTCGAATCATCGAACACCATCATTTTGACGGAATGCCCGTTGCTCCAAAAATGCCGGTCGTAAGTTTCTATCGTTTCCGGCACGTCGCGCAGGCGATAGGTCGGTATGGTAAAGATCGTTGCGTCAGACTTCACGAGGTACAAATACGTTTAAAAAAACGACCGCCCCGGCGTCGCCTTTGGTTGCCTGTATGTCCGGAGTCGCCATTCAGCGCGCGCGGGGCGGTACAAGGGTAAAACTCTCAGCGATTTGAGATGAGCGCGTTCCGCTCATATTCCTGCCGCATCTCGAGCATGACCCCGACCAGGTTGATCGCCTGTTTCGAGCTCGCATCGATGTCCAGCGCCTTGATCAGATGCTTGTTCGCCTCGCTGAAATCCCGCAGGTTGATCGCCCGCTTCGCGGAGCGCAGGTAATAGTCAAAGTCGCGGACTCCGGCTCCATCCAAAACCGAAGAGTGGCGCAGCAGAATATCATGCACCACGTCCCGCACCTGTTCGGGCGTCGGCGGCTTTGGCAGAAAATCAATCGCCCCCAGTTGCATTGCCCGCACGGCATCCGGAACCTCGCCATACGCTGAAATAAACGCCACCGGCGTTCTAATTCCCATCTCGTGCATCCTGGCCAGCAGTTCCAGCCCATTCATCCCGGGCATCCGCAGGTCCAGGATCGCGACTTCAAATTTCTTCGTTCGAAATTGCTCCAGGGCCGACTCGCCGGACGTGGCCTCGGATATATCGTAATCCAGCCCCGCAAGCGCGGCCCGATACATCATCCGAATATTGGGTTCATCATCTACAATCAGGATTGGCGTACTCATTTTGTTTTTTTCACTCAACCCGCGACTCGCAAGCACCGGCAAAGCCCAGTGCCATCGCATACTACGCGAATAATTCATGGATTCTCTTTAGCTGCTAATGTGCCAAGTATGCGCCGTCCCCCTTTAGTGCTTCTCTCCGTTGCACTTCCGTTCGCCACATTATTTCCACCCCCGCTGATAAACCATGCACATTGCAAGATTCCATAATAAGTCCGATGCGTTTTGCACGTCTCCGCCACGGCCGCAACTGCTCCAGACCCAACCCTCACGCATGCTTCTTCCTCTTCCGATACAACGTCGCCGGATCAATCCCCAGCACGTGCGCCGCTTCCTCCAGTGTCCGCGAGTTCTCCATGACCCGCCGGATATGAAGGTTTTCCAACTCCGCCAGCGTGACCTTGCTCCCAATCCTCACTTCGGTATATTTGCAGATGGTTTCGGAAAGATCGATCAACTGAATCTGATCCCCCGCGCAGAGGATCGCCGCACGTTCCAAAACATTGCGCAGCTCCCGCAGATTTCCCGGCCAGTTATAGCTCTGCATCTGCTCCAGGGCCGCCCGGGAGATCCTTTTCACCTCTTTCCCCGATTGCCGTGCAAGATAGTTCAAATGCGTATTCACCAGGCTGCCAAGATCGCTTAGCCGCGCCCGTAGCGGTGGCACTGTCACGGTAATCACATTCAAGCGGTAATAGAGATCCTTGCGGAATGCTCCCTCCGCGACCTTGTCACTCAGGTCCCGATTGGTTGCCGCGATAAGCCGCACATTGGACTTATGGGAGTTTGTTTCCCCCACGCGCTCGTACTCCTGCTCCTGCAATAACCGCAGCAATTTCCCCTGAATATCCAGGGGCAGGTCCCCTATCTCATCCAAAAACAAAGTTCCTCCATCTGCCGCTGTAACCTTTCCCCATTTTTCCGCGATCGCCCCGGTAAACGCTCCTCTCGCGTGCCCGAACAGGTCGCTCTCGAGCAGCTCTCGCGAAAGACTCGGGCAACTTACAGTAACAAAGGCCCCGGCCCTCCTGGGGCTGCGCCGATGAATCGCTTTCGCCAGCACGCTTTTTCCCGTCCCGCTTTCTCCAAGCAGCAAAACCGTCGCATCGCTGCCCGCCGCCTTAAATGCCACTTCGAGCGCCTTCTGCATTTGAGGAGCCTCGCTGCTCAAGATATAATCGAGCGCGCCGCCGGTGGAATCCGATTCCAGTTCCGCCACCCGGTTTTCCAGCTTTCGCGTCTGCTCCACCCGATCCAGCACTTGTCTTAGCTGCTCCGGAGTGCATGGCTTCGAAAGGCAGTCGAACGCTCCCCGTTTGATCGCCATCACAGCGGTTTCAATAGTTGCGAATGCAGTCACGAGAATGACGGCGATTCTCGGCGATATGGTCAATATCTCATCCAGCAATTCCAGCCCGCTCTCCTCGCTCAGCCGCATATCCAGCAACACCGCTTCAAAGCCGTTGGTCCTCAGGGCGTGCAGCGCCAGCGCCCCGTTCGCTGCCGCCGTAACCTGATGCCTCATCGATTCGCACGCCACGGTCAGGGCGGAGCGGATACTCTTTTCGTCATCGATAATTAGAATGCGCACAACGATTGCCGAGTTTAAGTCGACTGCACTCCCGCTTGGGGGGAAGCTTGACAACACGGCTCTATTAGCTTCCGTCGTGCCGCGCCCGCCCCACAGTTATATGTCTCACAGCCCGTTGGACCTGCTACACGGCCTCCCCCTTCGCCCCCTCTTTTCGGAAATGCATTTTGCATGATTCCCGTTCCGTTAGCTTTGCAATTTGCAATGCCCCTCGGGTCCCTTTCATCCTGCGGATCGGCGCTCTCGCGGGATCGGACCACGCCAGCGCCGTTGCGCCGGTCAGGTTACTGAGGCGCCCCGTATTTTTGCCGAAGCTCGAGATTCACTTCCAGCACGTTGACCAGTTTCTCCCCTGCAAGGCCTCCGAATGGCGCCGTCGCCTCCGCCTGAAGCATGTTCTCAATCTCCCCACGCACGACCGCCGGGTCCCGCTTGGTGTCCGTCGCCCATTTCGCTGCAACACCACCATCCAGTTGGAATTCCGCATTCTGTAGCGTGATATTCGGGTCCAGCCCCGATCCGGACGAGGTCACCAAGTCCCCGGGCACATCCTGCAAATCCACGTTCGGATGGTCCTGCAGCCACATATCAAAGAAGCTGGACTGAATATCGGACCCCACCTTTACAGGCTGAATCGCCACCGAGGCTGTCTTCCCGTCCGTCCCCGTTTGGGCCACGATGGAAGGGAACTGTCCCGGGTGGTCCTTCGAGTAATGCTCGAAGAATACAACCGCCAGGTCAGTCGGTTGCGGCGTCTGGATCGTCGGTTTATCCTTGATGAATTGTTTCACGATATCCGGATGCGCCGTCCCCCAATCTCCTATGGCCTGGAGGTGGTTCGCGTCCGTCTTCACCCATCCCTGCGCCATCCCGTTATGCGCGTCAGCCCATTGCGCTACGATTGCCGGAGCCCCCTGGAACTTATCCTGTTGGAACCACGTCTCGATGTCCGGCGCCACAGGCTTTCCGGCATTAGGTCCGCTCTTGTAACTCACAATCGGCCCCAGCGCACCCGCCACGCGTCCGCGAAGCGCATAGTTGGATGCCGCGATGGCCGATGACGCCGATGCCGATGCGTCATAGGAGCACGCCGACGGGCGCGGCTGGAAATACTCCGGCTTCGTGAACGGCTGCGCGATCAGCAGCGACCCCACCGGCGTGCCGTCGGGGCCATTCACCATGCTCCCATCGGCCTGGAACCGGAAGAATACCTGCCCGATCACCCACACTGCCGCCGGATAGATGATGCAGCAGATAATGACTGCGAATGTTAACAACCAGATGCTTTTGGTAATATATTTCATAAATAATAACTCCTTTTAAAATCAGGCAACGAAATGCATGGCGACCATGGTGAGATCAATCACCTTGATGCCGATAAACGGCAGGATGATCCCTCCCAGCCCCCAGATCAGCAGGTTCCTTCGCAGCAGCGCATCCGCGCCCAGCGGCTGGTACTTGACTCCCTTGAAAGCGACAGGGATCAGCGCCGGGATAATAAGCGCATTAAATATCACCGCCGATAGGATCGCCGAGGTCGGCGAATGCAGCCGCATGATATCGATCACCTTCAGCCAGGGCAGCGTCCCCGCGAACAATGCGGGAATAATGGCGAAATACTTCGCCACGTCATTCGCCACAGAGAAGGTCGTCAGCGCGCCCCGCGTCATCAACAGTTGCTTCCCGATCTCCACGACTTCGATCAATTTGGTCGGGTCACTGTCGAGATCGACCATGTTGGCCGCTTCCTTCGCTGCCTGGGTTCCGGCATTCATCGCCAGCCCCACGTCAGCCTGTGCCAGCGCCGGCGCGTCATTGGTTCCATCGCCCATCATGGCCACCAGTTTTCCCTCGGCGTGCTGCTGGCGCAGATAAGCCAGCTTGGTTTCCGGCGTGGCTTGCGCCACAAAGTCGTCGACACCCGCCTGCTTTGCAATCGACGCCGCCGTCAGCGGATTGTCTCCCGTGATCATCACGGTCCGCAATCCCATCTTCCGCAGCCGGTCAAAGCGTTCCTTCATCATCGGCTTCAGCACGTCCTCCAGGACCACCACTCCCACTACCTGGTCGCCATCGGCTACCACGAGTGGAGTCGCACCCTTTGACGCCACCCCATCAACCAGCGGTTTCAATTCAACCGGCGCCTTCTTTCCCCCAGCCTCCACAAGATTCACTATGGAATCGCCTGCTCCCTTCCGGATGCTGCGTCCTCCAGGCAGATCCACCCCGCTCATCCGCGTCTGCGCGGTAAACGGCACGAATTCGGCCCCCGTAGGAATGCTGACCGCCGGCTCTCCCAGCGCCTCAAACGCCTTGACGATGCTCTTGCCTTCAGGCGTTTCATCCGCTGCCGATGCCATGGCCGCGAGCCTTCCGACATCCGCCGCCGTATACTTCCCTACAGGCAGGAATTGCGTCGCCCGCCGGTTGCCCATGGTAATGGTGCCCGTCTTATCCAATAGCACGATATCCACGTCGCCCGCCACCTCCACGGCTTTGCCGCTCTTTGCCATGATGTTATGCTGCAACGCCCTATCCATTCCCGCGATGCCGATTGCCGCCAGCAATGCGCCGATGGTTGTCGGGATCAGGCACACCAGCAACGCCACCAACGTGGGCACGTCCGTGCCGAGGCTATGCAGCGGGTCTGTAATCCCCATGTAACCCATCATGTATTGCTCCGCGTTATAGGACATCGGCCACAGCGGCACGACCACGATCAGGAAGATCAGGGTAAATGCCGTCAACACCAGGGTCAGCGCTATCTCATTCGGCGTGCGCTGCCGAATCGCCCCCTCCACCAATGCGATCATCCGGTCAAGAAATGATTCCCCCGTCCCCGCCGTAATCCGCACTATAATCCGGTCGGAGATAACCACCGTCCCGCCTGTCACACCCGAACGGTCTCCTCCCGACTCGCGGATCACCGGCGCCGATTCACCCGTGATCGCCGATTCATCGATCGACGCGATTCCTTCGATGATCTCGCCGTCGCCGGGAATCGTCTGTCCCGTCTCCACAACCACGCAATCACCAGGCTTCAAAAGCGTCGAAGACACATCCTCGGTCGTCCCGCCGCTCCGCAGCCGATGCGCGATGGTGTCGCGACGGGTCCGCCGCAGCGAATCCGCCTGCGCCTTACCATGCACTTCCGCCAGCGCGGTCGCAAAGTTCGCGAACAGCACGGTCGCGAAGAGCCATGCATCCAGCGCTATGAAGTAATTGACCGACACCTGGCTCTCCGACTGCCCCATCGCCGCCTTCACCACGAAGAAAAGCGTCAGAAAGGCGCCGATCTCCACCACGAACATGACCGGGTTCTTCCACTGGATATCCGGCCGCAGCATCACAAACGCCTGCTTCATGGCCGGCATTGAGCTTTCCCAAGTGAAGACCGCCCTCTGCCGGCGCAGCGGGCGCCCCTGGCCGGGAGTGTAATTAAGATCCGGCGTTATTACTGTATTCATCGATTATTGGTTCCTGTTAAACTTATGAGTTGGAATTTGTAACTATAGTTGTCACTTCGACTTAGCCGCCAAACGGGATCGGACCAAAGTGCTCCGCTATCGGTCCGAGCACCGCCACCGGCAGGAAGAGCAACGCCTGGATGATCACGATCGTCGCGAACAGCAGGCAGCCGAATTCCGGCGTGTCGTCCCTCAGCGTTCCCAGGCCAAATGGCGCCGCCTGTTTCGCCCCCAGATAGCCCGCCATCGCAATCGGCGCCACGATCGGCAGGAACCGGCTGATGATGATTACAATCGCCGTCGCTATATCCCATGCCACGGCCGTTGGCGCCGGGTTCGCATTGTTATTCAACCCATACGTGACCCCCAGCCCGTCAAACGCCGACCCATTATTGGCCGATGCCGACGAGAACTGATACATGATTTGCGAGAACCCGTGCGGCCCCGGATTGCTCGTAGCCGCGGTCCCCCAGCTCGTCGCGGCAAACAATCCGGTCGGCCCCAGGACCATGATCGGATGGATTAGCAGCGCGATCATCGCCAGCTTCATCTCCCGGCCGCCAATCTTCTTGCCCAGGTATTCCGGAGTCCGTCCCACCATCTGGCCCGCTATGAATATTCCCACGATCAGGAATAGCAGCAGGTTGATCATTCCCACACCCTTGCCCCCAAAGATGCAGTTGATCCACATCCCCACCATGGGCGAGAGCGCCGCAATCGGGTTCAAGCTGTCATGCTCGCAATTGATTCCGCCATCGGTCACGTCCACCGTCAGCGCCGCAAACGTCGGTCCGGCCGATGTCCCGAAACGCAATTCCTTGCCCTCCAGGTTCCCCAGATGCTGGTCCACCGGCAGCCCCAGCACAGCCGGCAGCGTCACCGTCCGTTTGCCACCCGGCGCCGTTGCGCTCGGCATATCATAGCTCCTGGCAACAGGATGCGCCGTCAATCCAGGGTTCGGTTGCAGCGTGTCGAAGCAAATGGCCCACACCACCGTCCCGATCATCATGACCATCATGACGCTAAAGATCACCCACCCGTGCGCTAGCCGCTTGAGCATCCGCCCATACATCAGCACCAGCGAAAATGGGAACAACATCATCGCCACACACGACAGGAAGTTGGTAAGCGCCGTCGGATTCTCAAAAGGATGGCACGAATTCATCCCAAAGAATCCGCCGCCGTTGGTTCCCAGTTGCTTCATCGGCACAAAGCACGCCAGCGGCCCCACCACGATGGTTTGTTGATTCGCCACCCCATTGGTCGTCCCCATCGCACCCGCCTCCAGCGTCGATACAATGTGCGCGCACTTCAGCGTCATCGGGCTCCCCTGTTGCAGGAAGACAATCGCCAGGATGAAGGAGATCGGCAGGAACATGTAGACCACCACCCGCCACATATCGACGAAGAAGTTCCCCACGTGCGGGTCCCCGCGGAACGCCCGGATGATCGCCGTAAGTCCGCAAAAACCAAGCGACGCCGACAGGAAGAAGTTCGTCAGACAGAAAAATATCTGCGAGAAATTCGAAAAATGCTGATCCCCCGAATAATGCTGCAAGTCGGTGTTCGTCATGAACGAGATCACCGAATGAAAGATGGTCGTGGGCGCCAGCGCCCCGCGACCCAGGTCATTCAGCGGCATCACCGGTTGGAGGGTGAGCACCACGAAACCAAACACAAACAGCGCGGTATTGAAGATCAATAGCGCCGCCGTGTATTGCTTCCAATTCATCGGGCCGCTGTCCAGGCGGTGCTCGAAGAATTTGAAGAACCCGGGCGCCTTGTAGGTCCCGTTCATGATCCATGTCAGGTACTTGCTGAGCGGAATGGCCAGCAGGGCCGTGACCAGGAGTATCAATGCTGGAGTAAGCCAGATTTGCATATGTTCGTCTTTCTAGGTTCGGTTCAACGCCTCGGCGCTTAGAACCATTCGGGCCGGATCATGGCCACCCACAGGTAAATGAAGAGAAATAGCGAGATGCCTGCTGTCAGGTATAACATGGTATTTTTTTGGGTTAGATATGCTCGCACGCCACCAGGAAGAGGTAGACGCCCGCCATGGAGGCGATTCCCGCCGCGAACAACGCCGGCAACCAGATGTATAGATTCATATTTTTGATTTGTACTCCTTGTGTATTGGGACTTCCCGCCAGGGTAACACCTGACATTGAAATCGTGCCCGAGCCATAAGCAGTCCATGTGCCATCCAGAATTACACACCAGCTAACTCATTGATCTTAAGCCTCTTACAATTTAACACAGTTTTCCACCCCGTTCTATCCACCCTTCAAGACACGGGTTATTAGGTATAAAATCCGCCATCACGGTTACTGTCACTCCGTTGCATCCTGCAAAAAGCATGATTCCTTGGATGAAGCCCTGCGCAACTCATTCCACGCTATGTCACCAACGGGGAACCGATACCCAAAGCCGCGGGTCACCCCCTTTCGAAACCTTCTAAACGCCTCCTTGCCTCTGCAATTCGCATGGAAATAATTCAACAAACATTGCAGAACGCAATCCTCCGGCGCCTATGGAAAATATAAAATGGCTCGCAAGCATCACAATATAAACCCCTTGGCATCGGTTCTTCCACCATGGCATGACGTTTGCAAACTGCCATGCATTGACCCGGCCACAAACCCAGCAGCCGCTGGTCACGCTTTCCGCCTGCTCGCCGCCCGCACCGCCAGTCCCGCTTCGAAGTAATCTCAAGCCGCAATTGACTGCCCCGGGAAACATCGGAATCCTCCTGCCCATTCCAGCTATGACAGAAATGTTCAATGTCTATCCCATAGACCGCCCTCTTACCCCCGGTCGCCGCATCAAAATTGATCATTTCATCCAGGCCCACCCCGGCCGCCTGGACCGCGATATCTCTTCCCATTGGGAAGATTCCGGATCGGTCCTCATCCTTGCCAGTCATCCCGTGCAATGGAAACTCGTTTTTCACCCTCGACGCGTCGAGGTCTTCGCCAGCGCTCCTATTTGGGTTAGGATGCTGTTTACTGAAAAAAGGAAAGCCGTCGCCCACCAGGTTATTCTTCAGATGCTCGAAGCAGCGGATTTATTTGCTTCACCTGCTCCCGAAGATGCCAATACAAAAGCCCCCGCTCCCGCCTCCGGCGCCAAAGCCGAAAAGAAATCCTCATCGCAGTAGGCCCTCCTGATTACAAAAGTGACCGACGACCCCACACCCGATTCCCCCGTCGCCCCGCCCCCTCCCCCCGGCGACCCTGGCGTCCTGCACGCCCATGTCGACCCTTCGAATAACACGGTGATGATCGATTTCGATCCCCGCGTCGTCTCTCACGATCTTGTCCAGAAGATCGCCGAGAACCTCGCCCCAGTCGGCCACCAGCATTACTCGAAAACCATCCTCAATCTCGGCGGACGCGCCTCCGGCGCCGCAGAGCAGAAGCTCGAGCGCAAAGCCCAGCAGATCGAAGGCATCCGCCGCGCCCGCGCCACCTTTCTTGGCGGCGTAATGACGGTCACCTTCGACGACGCCCATCTTTCGGAAGCCCAGGTCATCGAGCGCGTCCGCGAGACAGGCGCCCCGGTCCAGCCCTTCGACCTCGAGCCTGAGCGCGAGCCCGCCAATCTTCGCGAGCGCCTCGTCTGGTGGCCCACTGGCGACCGCCTCGAAGCCCTGTTCATGGTCTTGACCCTTGTCTTCATGATCACCGGCTGGTCGGTCTCCCGGTTCGGCCTCGGTTGGTACAAGGCATTCTACGTCGCCGCTTATCTCACCGGCGGTTATTTCGGCGTATGCGCCGGCCTCCAATCCCTGCGCCAATGGACCATCGACGTCGATCTCCTCATGGTTCTCGCCGCTCTCGGCGCCGCCGTCGTCAACGCCCCCTTCGAAGGCGCGACACTCCTCTTTCTCTTCTCGCTCTCCAACGTCCTCCAGTCCTACGCCATTGACCGCACCCGCAAGGCCATCAAGTCCCTGATGAAACTCCGCCCGGAGAAAGCCCTCGCCCGCCGCGATGGCGGCACCCTCCTTCTCCCCGTTGAGGACCTCGTCGTCGGCGATGTCCTCGTCGTCCGCCCGGGCGAAAGCATCGCCCTCGATAGCGTCATCATCGAAGGCGCCAGCTCCATCGACCAATCCTCCCTCACCGGAGAGTCGATGCCTGTCTCGAAAAAAACCGGCGACCCGGTGTTCGCCGGCACCATCAATCAAACCGGCGGCCTCGAAGTCCGCGTCACCAAACTCGCCAAAGACTCCACCATCGAGAAGCTCGTCCGCATGGTCGAGGAGGCTCAGACCGAGAAGGCCGACACCCAGCGCTTCCTCGACCGCGCCGAGCAGTACTACGCCGTCGGCGTCATCCTTTTCACGTTCGCACTCATCGTCCTCCCGATTCTCTTTCTCCACGATCCCTTCAAGGTCGCATTCCTTCGCGCCATGACAGTCATGGTCGTCGCCTCCCCCTGCGCCCTCATCATCAGCACCCCCGCATCCATCCTTTCCGCCATCGGCGGCGCCGCACGCCGCGGCGTCCTCTTCAAAGGCGGCGTCCATCTCGAACGCGCCGCCACGGTAAGAGTCGTCACCTTCGACAAGACCGGCACCCTCACCGAAGGCAAGCCCCGCGTCACCGACGTCCTCGTCGAAGATCGCCCCATTGATTTCAGTGATCTCCGCTCCACTCCCGAGCCCGATGCCCTCGCCCTCCTCGCCCTCGCCGGTTCAGTCGAGGCAAAGTCCGAGCACCCCCTCGCCCAGGCAATCGTTAAGGAATGCCATCATCGCAACCTCGCCCTCCAGGATTGCGCCGCCTTCCAATCCATCTCCGGCAAAGGCGCCAGCGGCATCGTCAATTCCCGCCGCATCGCCGTCGGCAACGCCCGCTACTTCACCGGCCAAAACGTCCCCATCCCCGATCTCTTCGCCGCCCGCATCGCCGCCTTGCAGGACGAAGGCAAAACCTGCGTGGTCGTTGGCGATATCGACGAAACCGCCGGCGCCACCCGGCTCCTTGGTGGCATCGCCATAGCCGACGTCCTTCGCCCCGATGCCGCATCCGTCATCCGTCAACTCAAGGCCGACGGCATCGAGCGCGTCGTAATGCTTACCGGCGACAACTCCCGCGTCGCCCAGGCCATCGCCAGCCAGGCCGGAGTCGACGAGTTTCACGCCGACCTCCTCCCCGAGGACAAAGTCCGCGTCGTCAAGGAGCTCAAAAGCATCGGCCCCGTCGCCATGGTTGGCGATGGCGTCAACGACGCCCCCGCCCTCGCCACCGCCACCGTCGGCATCGCCATGGGTGCCGCCGGCACCGATGTCGCCATGGAGACCGCCGACATCGTCCTCATGAGCGACAGCCTGCAAAACATCGTCTTCGCCCTCGCCCTCAGTCGTCACGCCCGCCGCGTCGTCTTCCAGAATCTCGCCTTCGCCATGGCAGTGATCGTCGCCCTCATCATCTCCGCCCTCGGCTTCAATCTCCCCCTCCCCTTCGGCGTCGTCGGCCACGAAGGCAGCACCGTCCTCGTCTGCCTCAACGGCCTCCGCCTCCTCTCCTTCCGCGCGCAGAAGGAATAACCTCGCTTCCACCTCGCCATCACCAGGCCCAAAAAAATAACTCGCCTTATTATTTGCTGCCGCTAACAAAGATAATCAAACCTAACTTTCTGTCTCGCTTCATGAAACAACCGTCGCCTCTGCTTCCCGCCACAGCCGCGATGGCTCTCCTATTCTCCGCCCTCCCCGCATTTGGCCAGTCCGCGACGGCCCCTGGCCCTCTCCAACTCCTCCAGGCGGCTCCCGTCAACCTGGAAAACAGCATCAAATCCCTTGGCGATAAAGGCGCCCAGTTCCAATTCAACTACTGGGGCGAGGCATTTGGAAATTTCTCGGGCGGTGTCAGAAAAGGTGGCGACTACGAGGGGCTTCTCAAAATATCCTTAAGCCTCGATCTCCAAAAGCTCGTCTCATGGAATGGCGCCACCATTTACGCCAGCATGCTCTATCCCCACGGCAGTGGTATCACGGATAAATACGTGCACGACTACAACGTCATCAGCAATATCGATGCTTACGACACCGTCCGCCTTTTCGAATGCTGGCTCCAACAGGCCTTGTTCGACGGCAGATTCACCATCCGCGTCGGACAACTCACCACCGACAACGATTTCTTTGTCTCGAACTACAGCGCCCTCTTCATCAACAGCGCCTTCGGCACGATCTGCACCTCGCTGCATAATGTAGTCTCCCCGATTTACCCGGTCGGCTCCGAAGGAGTCAGGCTCCATTATGACTTCAATCCCTCCTTCTACATCCAGGCAATGGCTCTCGATGACAATGCCGGCCTTCAAAATTATGACGATAAGTATGGCACCCAATTCGGCCCCAATCGCAGCCACGGCGTTCTGAGTTATCTCGAGGCCGGCTACACCGGACCTTCCCCGGGTGGCAGCGGTTCGGGCCTTCAGGCCGCCTACAAACTCGGGGGCTACGACGATTCCCAGTTCCATCCCGATATTTCCAACTCCACCTCCGCCCATGGTGACTACGGCTTCTACGCCGTGGTCGATCAACCGCTCTATATGGCCCCCGCCAGCACAAAGGACGCTCCTCAGGGACTCAGCGGCTTTCTTCGGGCCAGCTATGCCCCGGACGATCGCAACGCCGTCGAATACTACTTCGATACGGGCATCAATTATGCCGGCCTCCTGCCGGACCGGCCAAAGGACATCTTCGGCGCCGCGTTCAGCTTCGAGAGGCTTGGCGCCGACCTGCAACTCGCCTCCGGTGCTCCCGTCCTATCCCACCACGAGCACGTTATCGAGTTCACCTACATCGCAAATTTGACCGACTACTTCTCCCTGCAGCCCGATCTCCAGTACATCATCAATCCCGGCGGCGTCGGCAGGATTCCCAATGCCCTGGTCGCCGGCATCCGGTTCAATCTTACGTTTTAAGGGACCGCTGACGCCGGCAAAGCCAGTGATTGACTCCGCTCATAAAAAGTCAATCGTATGGCCCGTTGAAAGTCCCCCTCCATATCGTCAGGGCTCGCCGCGAACGCCTGGCCTCGATGGTCGCACAGCAGGGCTTTCTCCCCGTCCACGAACTTTGCCGCCAGCTCGGCGTCTCGGAGGCCACCGCCCGCCGCGATTTGTCCGCCCTCGAACACGAAAAAAAACTCCGCCGCACCTATGGCGGCGCCATTTCAAAATTCGACAACCGCTTCCCCTCCTTCACCGAGCGCCGCAATCAGTCCCGCCGGGCAAAAGACAAAATAGCCAAAGCCGCCCTCTCTTTCATCATCCCCGATTCCACCTGCTATTTTGACGCCGGCACCACGATGTTCGCCATCGCCGAAAAATTCCGCGCGAACCCGATCACCCCTTTAAAAATCGTAACATCCAACATCCCCGTCGGCGAACTGCTCGCCGAAATCGAAGGCGTGCAAGTCTTCCTCCTCGCCGGACAACTCCTCAGCCGCCAATCCGTCCTCCTGGGAGAAACCACCCGCAAGAGCCTCGAATTCTGGCAATTCGACCTGGCCTTCCTTTCCGCCGAAGGCATGGACTCCGCCGGCATCTGGAACTCGGATGCCTCCGTCGTCGAGCAGCAAAACGTCGTCCTCCGCCGCAGCGCCAGTTCCGTCTTCTGCCTCGACGCCAGCAAGCTAAGCCACAAAGCCCTCCATTTCCTGATCCCCTGGACCAAGGTCGGCACCCTCCTCACCGAAGTCCCCCGCTCCCGCCTCCAGCAAGCCGGCATCAAAATCCGCGCCCCCCAATACCGCCTCGCCGCCTAACCCTCGGGTCCCTTTCGTCCCTCCCCCCTTTGCTTCCTTGGTTCCCCTTCTGTTCAATTCCCCTTCTTTATCCGTGCCCCTCCGAGTCCATCCGTGGTTCAAATTCCCCTCTCTCCCTCCCCCTTTGTGTCCTTTTTTAAAATCCTCCGCCACCTCCGCCTAACCCCACTACGTCCTTCTGTTCAAATTTTTCTCCCCCCAAAGAAAATTCGAATTAACCTTTGACAAACCCCCGATTTTATATGATCGAAGTCCATCATATAACTTTTTCCCCGCCTCCGCCGAAATGTCCGCCTCCCCCACCTTCAACCGCTCCCTCGTCGAGTCCCTGGTCCGCGACTCCCTCCTCCGGCAGGTCGGCAGGCAGCCGTCAGATCAGGCCAGCCCCGCTCCCGTTCTCCTCGTAAACAGCTCCGCCCGCCACATGCACGTCTCCCCGGAGACCCTCGAACTCCTCTTCGGCCCCGGCGCTCAGCTTACCGTCCACAAGTGGCTCTATCAGGAAGGCCAGTTCGCCTCCCAGCAGACCGTCACCCTCATCGGCCCTCGCCGCCGCGTCATCCCTAACCTTCGCATTCTCGGCCCCTGCCGCAATCTTACCCAGATCGAGCTCGCTCTCACCGACGCCGTCCAGCTCGGCATGGACATTCCCGTCCGCATGTCCGGCGATATCGACGGCGCCCCCGGCGGCTACGTCCTCGGGCCAAAAGGCATGCTGGAAATGAAAAACGGCATCATCCGCGCCGCCCGTCACGTTCACATGTCTCCCGACGACGCCAGGCATTACGGCGTCAAACATCTCGATAAAATCACCCTCAAAGTCGCCTCTCCCGGCTGCAACACCCGCTTTGACGACCTCATCGCCCGCGTCGATCCCGCCTTCAAGCTTGAGGTTCACATCGACACTGACGAAGCCAACGCCTGCGACCTCGAGCGCGCCTCCAAGGTCGAACTCTTCAAGACCTGATTCATCACAACTCACCCTCAAATCCATTCACGACTACAAAACCTAATAACATCCAATGAACGAAGCAATCGGACTCATCGAAACTCGCGGCTACGTCGGCCTGGTGGAAGCCAGCGACGCCATGCTCAAAGCCGCCAATGTTGAACTCATCAAATCCATCCAGATCGGCGGCGCCCTCGTCACCACCATCGTCCAGGGCGATGTCGGCAGCGTGAAAGCAGCCGTCGAAGCCGGCAAGGATGCAGCCTCCCGCGTCGGCAATCTCGTCGCCTCCCACGTCATCGCGCGCCCGGCCACCGAGCTCCTGAAATTTTTCACCGCCTAATCCTCCTAAACCTCCCAACCCAAAACACTCGAAAGGAAACTATACCCATGGCTGGACAAGCACTTGGAATGATCGAAACAAAAGGCCTCACCGCGCAGTTCGAAGCAACCGACGCGATGCTCAAGGCCGCTAACGTAGAACTCATCGGCTGGGAAAAAATCGGCTCCGGCCACGTCACCGTCTTCGTCAAAGGCGAGGTCGCCGCTGTCAAAGCCGCCGTCGAGGCGGGCGCCGTCGCTGCTGGCGCAATCGGCGAAGTCGTCGCTGTCCACGTCATTCCGCGCCCTCACGACGATCTCGTCGGCCTCGGCAAATTCCTCACGACGAAGTCCGCGCCCGCCAAGTAATCCGGGGCGGACCCCCGCCCGCCGGCACACATGACGCCCAACCAGATCCTCGTTGCCAACATCGGCAGCACCTCATTCAAGTTCCGCTTGTTCGAGATGCCTTCCGAGCGCGTCCTGGCGCGCGGCTGCGTGGAGCGGATCGGCTGCCCGGATTCCGCCTACTCCATCCGCGTTGGCGACCAGCCCGGGCAAAAGGGCCTCGACGCCTTCCCGGACTACGACTCCGCCATCGCCCTCGTCGAGGAAAAGCTCGGCGGCTTCGGCGGCCTCGCCGCCGTAGGCTTCAAGCCCGTCATGGCTCGCGACATCTCCGGCACCCAATTGCTCGATGAGCGCGTCCTCCTTGCCATGGAGGAAATCATAACCCTCCTCCCCGCGCACAATCCGCCCTACATCGCCGCCGTCCGCAGCTTCAACCGCACCCATCCGGAGCTTCCCTGCATCGGCACATTCGAGACCGCGTTTTACGACCACGTCCCGCCTCACAACCGGCGCTTCCCCGTCCCGCTCGAGTGGGAGGAAAAATACGGCATCCGCCGCCACGGTTTCCACGGCGCCAGCCATCGCTACGTGACGCAGCGGTGCGCCGAGCTGCGCGGCACGGACCAGCTCCGTCTCATCTCCTGTCACCTCGGCGGCAGCTCTTCGATAGCCGCCGTCCTTAATGGAAAAGCCATCGACTCCAGTTGGGGCATGACCCCTCAGAGCGGCCTCCCTCAAAATAATCGCGTCGGCGATTTCGATGTCTTCGCCCTCATCCATCTCATTCGCGATCACGGCCTCGGCATCGACGCCGTGGAGAAAGCCCTCACCTCCCACTCCGGCCTCAAGGGCATGTCCGGCCTCTCTTGCGGCGACATGCGCGATATCGTCGACGCCTCCGCCAAGGGCAACAAAAACGCCGAGATCGCCTTCCAGGTTTTCGTCGGCGCCATCCGCAAATACATCGGCCAGTTCCTCATGGAGCTCAACGGCGCCGACGTCCTCATCTTCACCGCCGGCATCGGCGAGAACGAACCGCTCTTGCGCGCCGAGGTCTGCGCTAACCTCGACTTCTGCGGCCTCGAACTCGACCCCGAGGCCAACTCCCGCCTCCGCGCACACGAGGGCATCATCTCCTCCCCGCGCTCGAAAATCGAGGTCCGCGTCATTCCCACCAACGAGGAACTCATCATCGCCCGCAACGCCTGGCACAAGCTTTCAACCCTAGAGCATTTTAAAAAATTATGTGGCCGTTGATCTGGAAGCGCCGAGGGTTGGTGCGGTTGGTTTCAAGCGCAGCGCCCGTATGAATACATACCGGCCAAGCTTGAAACCAAGCGCAACGACCCTCGCCGCCACATAGCGACGGCCACAGAATTTTTTAAACTGCTCTAATATCCCAAACACAAAACTAACTATATGGCACAACAAGCACTTGGAATGATCGAAACCCGCGGCCTTGTCGCACTCGTGGAGGCAACCGACGCGATGCTTAAATCCGCTAACGTCGAGCTTCTCGGCCCCATCACTCAGGTCGGCAACGCGATGGTCACCGTCTGCGTCACCGGCGATGTCGCCGCCGTCAAAGCCGCTACCGAAGCCGGCAAGAACGCTGCCCAGTCCCTCGGCGAAATCGTAAGCATCAGCGTCATCGCCCGTCCTCACAACGATCTCGGCGTCGTCCTCCCGAAGAGCGCCGCGAAGAAATGATCCTCGCCCGTGTAGAAGGCAGCGTCGTCGCAACGAAGAAGAACCCCAAGATGACGGGGAGCAAATTCCTCGTTGTCCGACCGCTCGTCATCGATTCGCCCCAGGCCACCGCCTTCAAGCTCGGCGCCAGCACCCTCGTCGTCGTGGACTCCCTTGGCGCGGGCAAGGGCGAAACCGTCCTCGTCGTCCAGGGCAGTTCCGCGCGCCTCGCCGCCGAAGACAAGGACTCCCCGGTCGATGCCGTCATCATCGGCATCGTTGACACTGTCGATATCGGCAAAACGGTGCTCTACCACGCCCACTAACTCTTTTGAAATTCCATGTTCACGATTGATCCGCAACTCGTCTCGAAGGTCGTCAGCGAAGTCCTCGCCCGCCTCCAGTCTCAAACTGCCCCTGCGAAATCCACCCAGACCAGCTTCGGCGTTTACGACCAGATGAACGACGCCGTGGACGCCGCCAACTGCTCCTTCGAAAAACTGCGCGACCTCGGCGTCTCCGCCCGCAAAAAAGCCATTGCCGTCATTCGTCGCATGTGCGTTTCGAAGGCCCAGGAATGGGGCGCCCTCGAATTCGAGGAAACCAAAATCGGCCGACTCGAACACAAAATCGAGAAGCTCAAAATCTGCGGCGATTTGGTCCCAGGCGTCGAGATGCTGGAGCGCATGGCCTTTAGCGGCGACTATGGCCTCACCATCATCGACTTTGCCCCGTGGGGCGTCATCGGCGCCATCACCCCTTCGACCCACAGCGTCCCCACTCTCACCGGCAACGCCATCAACATGATCGCCGCCGGCAACGCCGTGGTCTTCAACACCCACCCCGGCGCCGCCAAATGCGCCGCCGTCGCAATCCGCGGTTACAATGAAGCCATCTTCCAGGAAACCGGCATCTCCGATCTCCTGACCACGGTCATAAAGCCGACGCTCAACACCTTCGACGAGATGTGCAAGCACCCCGCCGTCAAGCTCCTCTGCGTCACCGGCGGTCCCGCCGTCGTCGCCGCCGCCATGAAAACCGGCAAACGCGCCATCTGCGCCGGCCCTGGCAATCCCCCTGTCGCCGTGGACGAAACCGCCGACCTCAAGCAAGCCGCCCTCTCCATCATCCAGGGCGCCAGCTACGACAACAATCTCCTCTGCATCGGCGAGAAGGAAGTCTTCGTCGTCGATTCCGTCGCCGACAAACTCATCGCCGAATTAAAAAATGCCGGCGCCGTCCAGCTCGACGCCGCCCAAATCGAGGCCCTCACGAAAAAAGCCTTCGTCTTCTCCGAAGCAAAAGGTGCTGGCTGCCCCCACGCCTCGGTCAGCCGCGACCTCATCGGACGCGACGCCGCCGTCCTCGCACAGTCCATCGGCCTCAACGTCCCGCCCGCCACGCAACTGCTCTTTGGCGAAACCAAAGCCGATCACATTTTCGTCGACGAAGAGCAGATGATGCCCTTCATCCCCGTCGTCCGCGTCCCGGATGTGAATGCCGCCATCGACGCCTCCATCCACGCCGAGCATGGCTACAAGCACACCGCCGTCATGCATTCCCAAAACATCCGCAACCTCACCAAAATGGCGCAGCGGGTCGACACCACCCTCTTCATCAAGAACGGCCCCAGCATGACCGGCCTCGGCCTCGGCGGCGAGGGCTTCCTCTCCTTCAGCATCGCCACCCCCACCGGCGAGGGCGTCACCACTCCCATGACATTCACCCGCTCCCGCCGTTGCGTGATGGTGGAGAGCCTTAACCTCTACTAATGCGCATCGCCACCATCCGCGGCCACGTCACCTCGACGGTCAGGCACCCCAGCTTTGCTGGCCAGCGCCTCCTCATCGCCGTGCCGGAGAGCCCCGACGTCGCGCCTCAGATCGTCCTCGACTCCCTCGGCGCCGGCCTCGGCCAGCGCGTCCTCATTTCCAGCGATGGCGGCGAAGCCCGCAAATTGGTCCACGACGAGCTCAGCCCCGCCCGCTGGACCGTCTGCGGCCTCATCGATCCCAAAACCGCCTCGAAAAGCACCCCATGAGAATCGGCACCGTCATCGGCCGCGTCACTTTGAGCGCCCGTTCGCCCCGTTATTCCGGCGAGCGTCTCCTCCTTACTCTCCCATGGAACCGCGAGACCCTTTCCGGCGAAGACTCCTTCGATCCCGCCATCGTTGTTTACGACCAGTTCGGCGCGAATCCCGGCCAGAACATCGCTATTAGCGAAGGCCGCGAAGCCGCCTGCCCATTCCCAAAACCAACCCCAGTGGACGCCTACTGCGCGCTCCTCATCGACGAATTTACCTACAAGTCCGACCTATGAAATTGTTCGCCCAAAAAGAAGCCGAAGCATTCATCAAGACAGGCGCCAAAGAGTTCCGCTATAACCGCGACATCCAGCTCACCCCCGGCGCCAAAGACCTCTTCTCCGAATCCGGCGTAAAAGCCGTCTTCGATTCCGCCTCCTCCTCTACGTCCCCTGCCTCCGCGCCCGCCTCATCCGCTCCGGCCCCCGCCACCGACGACGCCCGCCTCTTCAACTCCCCCGAAGCCCAGTCCCTCAAAGAGCAGATATGCGACATCGGACGTCGCATCTGGATGCGCGAGTACTGCGACGGCAACGGCGGCAACATCTCCGCCCGCCTCGGCCCGGATCGTTTCCTCGTCACCCCCACCGGCGTCAGCAAAGGCTTCATGAAACCCGAGATGATGTCCCTCGTCGATATCACCGGCGCCCAGCTCGCCGGCGCATGGAAGCGCTCCAGCGAGTTCACCACCCATGCCGCCGTTTACCGTTCCACCCCCGACGCCATGGCCGTTTGCCACGCCCACCCTTGCTACGCCGGCGCCTTCGCCATCAAAGGCCTCCAACCCCCTCCCCGCTTGATTCCGGAGCTCGAAGTCTTCGTCGGCACCGTCGCCTACACCCCCTACAAAACCCCCGGCAGCCCGGAGATCGCCGACGAAATCTTCCCCCTCGCTCCCAAGCACCAGTCCATCCTCATGGGCAACCACGGCGTCATCTGCTGGGGCAAATCCGTCGAGGACTCTTACTTCAAAATGGAGATCACCGACGCCTACTGCCGCACCGTCATTCACGCCCAGGCCCTCCCCGGCGGCGAATCCATTCCCTGCACAAAACTCCCAGAGCTCCTCGACATCAAAAAGAAACTCGGCCTCCCGGATGACCGCTACGAATTGAAGCCCGCCGAACTCTGCGAGGTCGATCCCTGGGCCCAGGTCTGCGGTCAGCACGGCGTCTCCACTCCCGTCACCCCATGGACCCCCATGACCAACGGAACCAACAACTCAGCCTCCGGTGCCGAGCTCGAAGCCCTCGTCCAGAAAATCACCGAGGAAATCGTCGCCACCCTTAATAAGTAAGTAACCAAATCACCTTACCGGCAAGAAACACATGAAAGTAGCAATCATTGGCGGCGGAGGCCGCGTCGGCTCCTGTGCCGCATTCGCCCTGCAATGCTCCGGCCTCGTAAAGGAAATCCTCCTCCTCGACGCCAACCAGGCCGCCGCCGAAGGCGAGGCCCTCGACCTCCTCCACGGCGCCGCATTCTGTGCAGATCAAACCATCGCCGCCGGCAACTACTCCGATTGCGCCACCGCCGATATCGTCTGCATCACCGCCGGCCTGCGCCGCAAACCCGATGAGTCCCGCCTCGATCTCATCAACCGCAACGTCACCCTCTTCCTCGGCATCCTGCAGAGCCTCAAAGCCGCCGGCCTCAAAAAGGACGCCATCGTCCTCGTCGTCTCGAATCCCGTCGACATCCTCACCCAGCTCGCTGTCGAGCAGACCGGCCTGCCCACCCAGCAAGTCATCGGCCTTGGCACCGCCCTCGACACCTCCCGCTTTAGCTCCCTCATCGCTTCCGCCCTCACCCTTCCCGCCACCCAGGTCCGCGCCATGATCCTCGGCGAGCACGGCGACACCATGGTTCCCATCTGGTCCTCCGCCACCGTTGGCGGTTTCCCTCTCCTCAAAATGCCCGGCGTCACCCCCACCTTCCAGACCCAGATCTTCGAGCGCACCCAGAAGAGCGGCGCCGAAGTCATCTCCCGCAAAGGCGGCGCCGGTTACGCCGTCGGCGTAGCCATTCGCGAAGTCATCGACTCCATCGCCCTCGACCGCCGTCGCATCCTCCCCATCTCCAGCCACGTCAAAGGCGTATACGGCATCCGCGACGTATCCATCAGCGTCCCCACCGTCGTAGGCCGCGCCGGCGCCCTCAAGCACATCGAAGTCGAACTCTGGCCCAAGGAAATCCAAGCCCTCCAGGCCAGCGCCAAAGCCCTCAAAGACACCCGCGCCAAAATCCTGTAGCCATGGGCCGCCGGCCCATGCGGGCGTGCGCCCCGTGTTCCTCTTTCCACCTAAGGTCCGTTTAGGTCCCTTTGGTATCCAGCCCGCAAATAACGTACACGCTTTCCACGTTATTTCCGCCCATTCCGCAATCCGCATTCCGCAATATCACTAGTCCGATTCCCGAACCTCCTCTAAGGGTCTACCCCTATAGACGCCCTTGGGGTCCTCTAGTACTTTATCTAATACCCCATATGAACGCGTGCCGTCCCCAGCGCGGTTCCATCATAAAGACGATCACTGATGGTATCGCCAAGCGTGGTTTCTACATCGTCCCTTCCCCCGATCAAATCCCGGGCTGTCATCGAAGTAACAGCAAAGCTAATCTCGATCGCATTCACGAGTTTGCCCGGGACAATGCTTGGCGCGTCACCATTCACGACGAAAACGGTTGGCTTCTTTTCAATCCCGACCATTCCCATTCGGTGCCCGACCGTCAACACGACCTGCTTCAGCATAGAGAACTCATCAGCGCCCTCCTCCGCAGACCCGCGATCGGCTAATTGGCGCCCCTTTGCGTATCTTCGTCGTAGAAAATCATCCCGACACGCTCTTCTGGCTCACCCAGTATCTTGAGCAGTTGGGGCATATCGTCCTGGCCGCCCGCACCAAGGCCGAAGCCATGGAAGCCTTGCCCAACGCCGCCTGCGAAGTCCTCATCTCAGACATTGGCTTGCCCGATGGCGACGGCTGGGAGCTCCTGCAATCCGTCCTCCTTCCACGTCCCATTTACGCCGTCGCCATGAGCGGCTTCGGCATGAGCGCCGACCGCGCCAAGAGCAAGGCCGCGGGCTACCGCCACCACATCCTCAAGCCCTTCGATCCCAGCGCCCTGGATGCCATCCTCGCAGAGGCGGCAGCGGAAAAAACTGCTGCGCATCCTGCCGGCTAGGAGCCTGATGACATATTCAGGTATGTCCCAATATTTCATCAGGCTCCCAAGGCATCCATCGTCGGCATTCGGATCGTTCTCTTTTAAGGGAAAACCCTTATGTTTGCGCCCACCGAGATGAGTGTGCCGCTTCTACCCCCCGCCAAGCCTTCCCGCAAAGCCGCGTTGACTTCCGAGGCGTCCAGGCGCCGGCGGCAGGATCGTGCTGCCGTCGAAGCCATCGACTGTGAGCAATATCGGCTGGCTCAAATCCTCCACGACACTATTTGCCAGAGTCTCAGCGGCATCGCTCTCCTTACCCGGGTCGCCCTTCGCAAACTCGAATCGGCGTCCCCCCAAGCCGCCCAAGGCGCCGCCGACGTTGCCGAACTCGGCCGGGCCATCGCTTCTGCCTCTTCCGAAATCCACGGTCTCGTCCGCTCGCTAAGGCCCACTGGCGGTCATTCACCAAACCCCGTCCCCGCGCTCGCCGATTTGCGCGAAGCCGTTTCCCGGATCATCCCGTGCGATCTCGACGTTCCGGAGCCCATTCTCCTGCCAGACCCTTTCGCCGCCACTCAATTCGTGCAAATCGCCCGCCAGGCCGCAAACGATGCTCTTGGCCATGCGGGCGTCAGCCGCATCTCGATTTCTCTTCGCGCACAGGACCGGCAGGTCATCCTGACCATCCGGGATGATTGCCCCTCCCTCGATCGCCAGCCCGCCGCCGAACTCCGTCACAATCTAAAATTGATGCGCCTCCGGGCCAGCGCGATTGGCGCCACTCTCACAACCTCCTGCCAACAAGGCGCCACCGTCGTATGCACACTTCCGCGATTCAGCTAAACTGCGATCCTTCGCAAACTGCCAGGAGCCGGATTTTCATCGTCGATGACCACCCCATTTTCCGCCAGGGCCTGGCGAAGATGATTAATCTGGAGCCCGACCTCGAGGTCTGTGGCGAAGCAACCAGCGCCGCTCAAACCCTCGATGCCCTCCGCCGCATCAATGCCGACGCCGCCGTCGTGGACATCTCCCTTCCCGGAGCCGATGGCATCGAGTTGGTAAAACATCTCCATGCCGAGCATCCAAAACTCCCCATCCTCGTCATCTCCGTCCACGACGAGCGAGTTTACGCCTTGCGCGCATTACGCGCCGGCGCCCTCGGCTACCTCATGAAACGCGAAGGCGAACACCTTTTGATTTCCGCCCTTCGCAGCGTATTGGCCCACAAAGTCTGGGTCAGCCCCGCCTTTGGCGAGCAACTCATCTACAAAGTCGCCAGCGGCGCCGCCGAAGGCGTTTCTCCCCTCGACTCACTCTCCGATCGCGAGTTGGAGGTCCTGCGCCTGATCGGAGAGGGAAAATCCAGCCGCGAGATCGCGGAGGCCCTCCACCTCAGCGTCAAGACCGTCGAAAGCCATCGTCTCCACGTAAAAGAAAAGCTGAACCTCGGCACCTCCTCCGACCTGGTCCGTTTCGCCGCCGAGTGGGCCTGCTCCCTGGAGTAAACCCTCTGCGCCTGCGGGAGAAATACCCTCTGAAAACAGCGAGGAACCTCTTTTTGCGATCTTCGCACCGCAAACCCTGAATATTTCCGCAGCCACCGTAGATTTTCACCTATGCCCTCTCCCCCCTTTGTTTCCTTCGTTTCCTTCTGTTCAAAATTCCCCTTCTCTGCTCCCCCTTTGCGGCCTTTGCGTTCTTCTGTTCAAACCTCCGTTTTGGTTGCGGCCGTCAGGCCGCGCTAAGTTCTTTGTGGTTAAAAATCATATTCTAACCGCACGAACGCAGAGAGCGCCCGGCGCTTTGATGCTGGTCCTGTCACGGAGGCAAACGGCATAATCCCTCCATGTCTGACGACATACCCTCCCAGGAACCCGAAGCCCCGCCCCCCGCGGACCAGTCGCCGCCCCCCTCCCCCCTCATGCCCATGGTCGGCCTCGGCGGCTCCGCCGGCGGCATCCAACCCCTCCTCTCCTTCTTCCAGTCCATGCCGGCAGACTCAGGCATGGCCTTCGTCGTCATCCTCCATCTCTCGCCAGATCACGAGAGCACCCTCCCCGCGCTCATCCAGCGGGTCACCTCCATGCCCACGCTCCAGGTCCAGGACACCGTGAAGGCGCAACCGAACTGCATCTACATCATCCCTCCCGGCAAGGCCCTCGCTTCCACCGATGGACAGTTGCGCGTCCGGGACCTTCACCCCGAGCGCGGCACCCGCGTCGCCATCGACCTCTTCTTCCGCTCCCTTGCCGATTCCCACGGTCCCCGTTCCGCCGTCATCGTCCTCTCCGGCGCCGATTCCGATGGCGCCTTGGGCATCAAGCGCATCAAGGAAATGGGCGGCCTCACCATTGCCCAGGAGCCCGACGAAGCCGAGCACACCTCCATGCCCCGCGCCGCGATCCAGACCGGCATGGTCGACTGGGTTCTGCCCGTGGCCCAGATGCCCGCGCGCCTTCTCAGTTATTTCCGCATCGCAGACCGCCTGAAACTCCCCCCGGAGGAAGGCCCGCCCCCGGAGCTGCCCGCCTCTCCCGCCCCGAGCGAAGCCGAGGCCGCCTTGCGCGAGGTCCTTGCCTTTCTCCGCACCCGCACCGGGCGCGACTTCTCTTATTACAAGCGCGCCACCATTCTGCGCCGCATCGCCCGCCGCATGCAGGTCAATGGCGTTGACGATCTCCCCGGATATCTCACCCAATTGCGCACCCATCCCGGCGAGGCCGGCGCCCTTCTCCAGGACCTCCTCATTTCCGTGACAAACTTCTTCCGCGATCACGATGCCTGCGATGCCCTCGCCCTGCATATCCCGGCGCTCTTTCGCAATAAGGGGCCAAACGCCTGCGTGCGAGCCTGGGTCCCCGGATGCGCTTCCGGCGAGGAGGCATATTCGATTGCCATGCTTCTGGCCGAGCATGCTCGCACCCTTGATGCGCCCCCCGCCCTCCAGGTCTTTGCGACAGACCTCGACGAAGAGGCTATCGCCACCGCGCGCACCGGCGCATACCCCTTTACCATCGCCACCGATGTCAGCGACGAAAGGCTCCGCCGCTTCTTCATCATGGACCATCGCGGCTACCGCGTCCGTCAGGAGCTCCGCGAGACCGTTCTCTTTGCCTGTCATGACTTGCTTAGAGACTCGCCTTTTTCACACATGGACCTCGTCTCCTGCCGTAACCTCCTCATCTATTTGAACCGCGACGCCCAGGCTCGCGCCTTCGATACCTTCGCCTTCGCCCTCTGGCCCCAAGGCCGCCTCTTCCTCGGCTCTTCGGAATCCATCGACGACGACAGCCAGCTTTTCTCCGTGGTCGATCAGAAACATCGCATCTATCTCCACCGCTCCATTTCCCGGCCGATCATCCCGGTTTCCAATGGCCAGGGGTTGCTGGCACGCTCCCTGCAAGTCCAGAATCAAATGCGCGAGCACCCCCTCCTTGCCCGCCCTCCGCTTCCCGGCCGCTTGCCAATCCTGGCACTGCCGCAACTCCCGGCCGCGGATAATGACCGGCTATCCCTGGGCGAACTCCATCTCAAATTGATCGAGCGCCTCTCCCCTCCTTCCCTGGTCGTAAACAAGGAGTACGACATCGTCCATCTTTCCGAAAGCGCCGGCCGCTTCCTCCAATTCAGCGCCGGCGAGCTCAAGCGCAATCTCCTCGCCCTGGTCAATCCTACCATGCGCATCGAGTTGCGCGCCGCTCTCTTTCAGGCCTCGCAAATTCAGGCGCCGGTGGATATCCACCGCGTCCCCGTCGACATCGAGGGCCGCCCATCGTCGGTCGATATCCGTGTCCGCCCGGCACCCGATCTCGCCCCCGATTTCCTCCTCGTGACCTTCGATTCCACCGGCATCGCGGAAGTCTCTCCCGAGCCCCCTCTCATCCTCAAACCCGAAGTAGAGAACCTCACCCACAACCTCGAGTGCGAGATTGACGCCATCAAATCCCAGCTCCGTCAGACGCTCGAGGAATCCGGGGCATCCACCGAAGAACTCAAGGCCAGCAACGAGGAGTTGCAGGCCATGAACGAGGAGCTCCGTTCCGCTACGGAGGAATTGGAGACCAGCCGCGAGGAGCTTCAATCCATCAATGAGGAACTCTCCACCGTCAATCAGGAGCTCAAATGCAAGCTCAACGAACTCAGCCAGGCCAATAGCGACCTTCACAACCTGATGGTCTCCACGGCCATCCCCACCATCTTCCTCAATCGCGAACTCCGCATCATGCGCTACACTCCCGGTGCCGTCCCCATCTTCAATCTCATCTCCACCGATCTCGGACGCCCCCTCAGCGATCTCAAACACCGCCTCCAATACCCGTCCCTCGAGGAAGACGCCCGTCATGTTTTGCTCCACATTTCCCCCGTCGAGCGCGAGATCGCCGACATCCAGGATGGACGCTGGTTCCTCTCTCGCCTCCTCCCTTATCGCACCATGGAAGACGAAGTCGCCGGCGTTGTCCTCACCCTGGTCGATATCACGGAAAGCAAACGCTCCGCCGCCGCCCTCCAATCGAGTGAAACCGACCTCGCCGCCGAGTTGAAGGCCAGCAAGCTGATCATGCAACAGTTGGAGCACAGCCGTGTGGAGCTCTGGGAGTCTTTGGTGGAAAACGAGCGCGTTTGCGCCCAGCTCGCCGCCGCCGCCGAGGCAAAAGACAATTTCCTCGCCGTCCTCAGCCACGAGTTGCGCACCCCCCTGACCCCTGTGCTCATGGCGACAGGCATTCTGGCCCGCCGGGCCGATCTGCCGCCAGACTTGTCCGACACGGTCGAAATGATCCGCCGCAACATCCGCATCGAAGCACAACTCATCGACGATTTACTCGATGTCACCCGCATCGAGCGCGGCAAGCTCGAGATCGTCAGCGAGCCGGTCGATCTCCACGCCGTCATCCGTCACGCCATCACGGTCACCGAAGCCGAATTGCAGGCAAAAAAACAGCCCTTGACCGTGGAGTTGAATGCCGCCCGCCACCAGGTCCTCGGAGACCCCACCCGCCTCCAGCAGGTCATGTGGAACCTCCTCAAAAACGCCTCGAAATTCTCCCCGGACGAAACCCCCATCCGCGTCGCCACATGGAATGAGGACAACCGCGTTCTCGTAAGCGTCTCGGATCAAGGCATCGGCATCGACCCCGCTTCCCTCCAGCTCATCTTCGACCCATTCCGCCAGGAGAATCGCGATGTCACGCGGACCTTCGGCGGCCTCGGCCTCGGCCTCGCCATCGCCAGGGCCACCGTCGACGCCCACGGAGGCAAACTCCGGGCCGAGAGCCCTGGCCAGGGCGCCGGCGCCACCTTCATCGTCGATCTCCCCCTGCCAGCTTAGGGAACCACTGATTAATCCAATCGCAACTAAGGGCCAAAGGCCCGTCCCAAGCTAGCCCAGGCCAACGGCCTGGGTAAACCGCCCGCAACGGGCCAAGCCCCAAAGGGGCGCAACAAATTCTTCGGCTACAATATGAGTTAAACCGCTCCAAACCCTTATGGCGTCTAGTACTGCAACCCCGGTGTCCCCTGGTAGTGGTTCGACATCGTTGTCGGGTCATAATATCCTTGGGACGACCCGCTCGTCAGCCATTTCGCCTCGGCAACATGCCCATCCGCGTACAGCAGGTTCACCACCCCGTTATGGAAGGGCGACTTTACATCGATCGGATTCTGCGTGTAATCGTCCTTATCCGCATCCATCTGTGCCTCGGGCCAGTCGGTGATATCTCCGCTCAGGATTTGCTCCGCCGGCATCGAAATCAAATCCCTCCTTACCGGTGCAAATCCGCCGGCGGCCACGTACGCCGCATGCGCCCCATTGAAATAGCTGTAATATTTGTCGAACGAAAGAGCGTAACTGCTCGACGGACACGTGAAAACGCTCGCCCCCTGCGCCTGCGTTGCCGGGTCCGGCGCGTTTCCAATATACGGCGCAATCTGCTGCATCCACGAGTACGGCCCCGTAGTCCCGGTGGTCCACGTGATCTCCCCGCCCGACTCAGGAAAACAATCCGAGTGATCCTGCGAAAACAAAATCATTGCCGCCCCGATCTGCCTCAGGTTGCTCGCGCACTTCATCGTCTTGCTGTTTTCCTGCACCGTCCGGTACGACGGCATCACGATTGCCGCCAGGATGAGGATGATCGTCACCACCACCAGCAATTCGATCAGGGTAAAACCCCGCGTTTTTCTGCGGGTGATTTCTTTGGTCATTTTTGCTCCGGGTTGGTTTCCGCAGGCTCGCTGCCAGACTGGCCAGCCTCCAGTTTACGCCGCTTTTTCTCCTCTTTCTTGCTTTTCTTTTCCAGTTCCCTCCGCCGCTTTTCAAACGAATAATTGGGTTTTGCCATATTTCTCCCTCTAAATTAGGAACCCCCGATTAAATGGAAAGGACATTTAATCACCGTTTTCTTTCCCCCGTCATGCCCGCGGACGCGCCGATGAATGGAAATCTCAAATTTACCCTGCCGTTCCCTGGCTTTTCCCCATCCGATGCCGCCGCTCCACCTGCAATACCAGCTTGTTGATCGCCCACCAGATTTTCGATTCGCACACGCCTCCTCCCACATGGACGTGACAAAATTTATCGGGAGATTTTTTAAAGACGATCTTTTCGGCAATTCGCTCTTCTTGAATCTTGCCTCGCAGCGCTTCGGACAGAGACGGGTTATCCGGCGGGACAAGAACACTAATCGTAACTTCTTCCATAACCGATTCATTATAAGGCGCTACGCCCGCCCTTCAAGCCAAATAGCCATGCTGTATCTTGTCCCGCACATGCCCCGTATTGGTTAAGGCTTATCCGGACCTATCCCTTATTTGTGATTCAATATAAGTAATACGGCAACTTCCAAATCACCCCTCCGGCACCCCGTTCTTCACCGCCGTTTCCAACTCCTTCGGCGGAAACACCCCCCTCAGTATCTCGCTCAGCCTCTCCAAATTCACCGGCTTGATCATGTGCACATCGAACCCAGCCTCCATCGACCGCTCGATGTCGCTCTCCATCCCGAACCCGCTCAACGCCACCGCACGGATCGTGTCCCCCCGCAGCCGCCGCAGCTCTTTCATGAGGTCAAACCCCGTCCCGTCCGGCAGCCCCAGGTCGCTGATCACCAGCTCAAAGCGATAATTGCGCGCCAGCTCGATCGCGCTTTTCACGTCGTGCGCCGTCTTCACCCGGTATCCACGCCGCTCCAGGATCATCCGCATCCCCGTGCACGTATCCTCATGGTCGTCCACCAGCAGGATTTTATGTTGCAGCGATCCCCCAGTGATAGTCGGCGTCCGCGGCATCTCCTCGCTCTTTGCCGGCGCCGCGATGGTCCCCAATTCCACGCTAAACGTCGCCCCATGGTCCTTCCCCGGGCTTCGCACCCTCAGCGCCCCTCCATGCGCTTCAATCATCGCCTTGGATATCGCCAAGCCCAGCCCCAGCCCTCCAAACTGCCGCGTGATCGAGCTTTCCCCCTGCTCGAACGGCTTGAATATCCGCGCCAGCCGCTCCCGCGTGATCCCTATCCCCGTATCCGTCACCTCGATGATCAGCCTCCCCGCCCCATCGTTCGTCGACCGGATGGTAATCAACCCCCGCGGCGTGAATTTCACCGCGTTCTTGATCAGATTCCACAACACCTGCTGGAACCGCGCCGGGTCCGCCTTCACGTGGTACGCCGTCGCCGCCAGGTCCAGCCGCACGTCCAGGTGCTTCCCATCGATCTCCCTCTGGCAGATCTCCAGCGCCCGATGGATCGCCCCGTGCGCATCGATCGCCTCCGGCGTCAATTGCAGCTTCCCATGCGCGATCCGCGTGATGTCCAGCAAGTCATCGATCAGCCGCGCCTCCAGCTCCACATTGCGCCGGATGATCTCCAGCGCATTCCGCCCCTCCGGCGAGTCGGTCATCTTGTCCAGCTCGGACACCATCGCGATCACAGGCGACAGTGGGTTGCGCAGCTCATGGGACAGCAGCGCCAGAAACTGGTCCTTCGCCGTGTTCGCCGCTATCAAGTCCCGCCGCGCCTCCACATCATGCGTCGCGTCTTCCATCAGCAGCAGCACCCCGTGCGTCCTCTGTTCGGCATCCTGGAGCCGCATCAGATTGATGGATAAAAAATGCGTCCGCTTCGCCCCGTCCTGCACGCTCTGCTCCCGCGTCTGGAATGGCCGGCCCGATCCCGTCACCCGGTCCACGGCCTCATCGATCCCCAGGTTCGGCAAGTCGCTCAGATGCAGCTCATCCATCGGCCGGTTTGGCGCCACCCCCCCAAATTCCCGCGCCATCTCAAGAAATTTCCCGTTCGCCTCCAGCACCCTCCGCGTCTCCGCGTCCAGCAGCGCTATCCCGATTGGCATATTCGCCAGGATCGTCTGGCTGAAGGACGTCTCCCGCGCTATCCGCTCCGTCGCCAGCAAATGGTTGCGATACAGCCAGCTCACCAGCCACGACCCCACCGCGTACAACGCCACCAGCCACGCCGCGATCACCGCCGTCTTTTCCACAAGATTCCGCACCGGCTGGTACGCCACCGCTATCGGTTGCCTCAGCAGCGCCGTCCATTTCGCTCCCTCTATCTTCTGGAAGGTCACCAGGTCATCCTGCCAGCGGAAGTTCGCATCCTTGCTCTGGTCCAGCATCTCGAGCAGTTGCGGATCCTCCGACCGTGCCGTCAGGTTCGGCATCAGGTTCGAGTCAAACAGCGGCTTCCCCGTCTGATCGATCACCTGCACCACCGCCTCCTCCCCAAAATCCAGCGACGCCAGCCGCCTCCCCACCCGCTCCACCAGGATATCCGCCCCCACATAACCCGCGATCACCCCATCCTTCCCCCTCACCGGCGCCACGATGAAGGAGCACAGCCGGTTATCCGGCAGCCGCAGATGCGTCGCCGATACGTAATACCCATCCCGCTGCCGCGTCTCCGCAAGCCACGCATCCGTCGAAAAATCCTTCCCCAGCAATTCCGCCCCCGTCGCCGGGATCGACCCGATCAGCCGCCCCGCCGCGTCCGTCACAAACATCCCGTCCACACGCGGATGCGAATAAAACGCATCCGCCAGCCACGCCTGTGCGTCCACATCGCCAGGCTGCCGCTGCACCAACTGCTGCACCAGCGGAGTATTCTGGTAATACTCCAGCATCTCCCCCGGCCGGCTCGTCTCCCCGTTCACCAGCCGCGCCAGCGACAACACCAGCGTATGCCGGTCCCTCACGATGCTGCTCTCCAGCGTACCCCGCAGGATCGTATAGGAAATAACCGCCATCAGGATCGTCGGCACGCACCCGGCCAGGAATAGCGCCATCGCGACATCCAGCGGCTTGAATGGACCCTTTCTGAAAATAAGTGGCACGCAGTTTTCCTTCTAAATCGTTTCCACAGGCCCCGGTTGCGCTTCCCATATCCAATTCCATGGGCTCGCCCCGTACGAAAGGACGTAATCGTTGTATCGCCGTTCCGTCCACCCCTCCACCCCTACCAGCCTCGCCGTCAATCCCTTTTTGGCAATTGCTTCGCTCATTCGGCTCGTAACCCGCTCATCCTCCGCCAGCAGCGTCGGTTCCCGCCCCATTTCCACCCCTTCATGAGGGAAAAGTTCATGCCTCCTACCGAGAAATCGGTCGGTCAGACCCTCGAACTCATGCACCTGTCGGGATTTTACTTTGGTTTTTGACCTTTTCATTGCTCTTGACGCTCTGGAGTAAACCGGCATCATTCGGCCCGAATTTGGCGCTACCCGCCACTAGGACCGTTTTGAACCACCATGTGCACCGCGTTGTTGATTCATTTTGAACCTGCGCAAGGCGCAAGGCGGATGAAATGTCTCCCGTTTCCGGGCTCCGGATGCGACTGCCATGGCATGTGCACTTTCGGGCATCCCCCCTACAAGAACAGTAAACCTCCGGCATTTCAACCGGCTCGCACTCAAGCTCGCTCTCAAGCTCGCACTCATTACGCACTGACGACGCATATACACTGAACTATGGACGGACGCGCCGGACACCTCATTTGGGCTATTTGTTACCTCACCGTTCTCTTTGGCCTCTGCCTCTACGGCGTTCACCGGTACGTGATCGTTTACCTCTTTTTCAAGCATCGCAAGAATGTGCCCGTCCCGGTGCGTCTCTTCGACAACCTCCCACGCGTTACCGTTCAACTTCCCATCTTCAATGAGCTCTACGTCGTCGAGCGTCTCCTCGAATCCGTCAGCAAGCTCGACTACCCTAGGGACCTCCTCCAGATCCAGGTCCTCGACGATTCCACCGACGAGACCCGCGACATCTCCGAAGCCCTCGTCTCCACCCTCAAAGCCCAGGGCTTCGACATCGAGCACGTCCACCGCGTCGACCGCACCGGCTTCAAGGCCGGCGCCCTCAAGGCCGGCCTCGATACCTGCAAGGGCGAGTACATCCTCATCCTCGACGCCGACTTCGTCCCACCCGCCAATCTCCTCCGCGAGACCATCCACTTCTTCACAGATCCCGGCACCGGCATGATCCAGTCCCGCTGGGGTCATCTCAATCGCACCTACTCCCTCCTCACCCGCGTCCAGGCCATGTTCCTCGATGGCCACCTCGTCCTCGAGCAGACCGCCCGCAGCCGCGCCGGCCGCTTCTTCAACTTCAACGGCACCGCCGGCCTCTGGCGCCGCACCTGCATCGAGTCCAGCGGCGGTTGGCAGCACGACACCCTCACCGAGGACCTCGACCTCAGCTACCGCGCCCAGATCATGGGCTGGAAATTTGTCTACCTCGCAGACCTCGTCACCCCCGCCGAGCTTCCCGCCGAGATCAACGGCTTCAAATCCCAGCAGCATCGCTGGACCAAAGGCTCCATCCAGACCTGCAAAAAACTCCTCCCTGCCATCTGGCGCAGCCATCTCCCCCTCCTCATCAAGCTCGAAGCCACCGCCCATCTCACCTCAAACTTCGCCTACCTCCTCCTCGCCTTCCTCTGCGTCCTCCTTCACCCCATCAGCGGCGGCCTCGGCAGCGGCGTCTGGCGCACCGTCCTCCTCGACATCCCCATCTTCGTCGCCGCCTCCATGTCCGCCTGCGTCTTCTACGTCTGCGCCCAGCGCGTCCTCTACCCGCGCACCTGGATGAAGGAGATCCTGCTCCTCCCCCTCCTCCTCGCCCTCGGCATCGGCCTCGCCATCAACAACGCCCGCGCCGTCCTCGAAGCCCTCTTCAACCACACCAGCGAGTTCACCCGCACCCCCAAGTACGGCATCGTCCGCAACACCCAGACCTGGCGCGCCAGCCGCTACAGCGCCCTCAAGACCGCCATCCCCCTCATCGAACTCGGCTTCGCCGCCTACTTCACAATCGTCCTCATCGAAGCCATGTTCCGCAACCAGTGGGGCTCCGTCCCCTTCCTCCTCCTCTTCCAGGGCGGCTTCACCTACGTCGGCTTCTCCTCCATCGCCCAATGGCGCCCCCGCGCCCCCGAAGCCGCCCCCGACCCCGACGAAGACGCCCTCCCGGCATAACTTCGTACCTTCCGCGCGTACCTCTATTCTCGAGGTGCACCCCTCTCCTCCCGAAGGCCCGTCCCAAGCCAGCCCCAAGGCAACGCTCTGGGTAAACAGCCCGCAACGGGCTAAGCCCTGAATGCGCGTAAACGATCGCCTTATACGTCCCATAGCTCCCATCACCCCTATATCCACCGTCTCTCCCGCTTCCACCATATTTACCATACTTTCCTCCGCTATCCATAAAGGGTTTCTACTGATATTCCCTTGCGGTCATTAGGTATTTTAATTGAATCACCCTTTTACCATTTGCGCGCTGGCATCACCCATGCTCCCTAATGGCACGTCATGCGTCCTCTCCTAATCGGCATCCTCTCCTGCCTCTTCTCCATCCCCTCCTTCGCCGCCCCCCTTGATCGCACCGCCGTCGTCAGCGTCCGCGACCAAAAAATCGCCATCATCGAAAACGGCTTCACCCTCGCCCGCTTCCCCGTCTCCACCTCCCGCTACGGCATCGGCGACCGCTTCAACAGCTACGCCACCCCCATCGGCGACATGGAAATCGCCGGCAAAATCGGCGACCGCGCCCCCCTCGGAGCCGTCTTCAAAAACCGCCGCATGACCGGCGAAATCCTCTCTCCCAACTCCCCCGGTCGCGATCCCATCGTAACCCGCATCCTCTGGTTGCGCGGCCTCGAGTCCGTCAACGCAAACGCCTTCAGCCGCAACATCTACATCCACGGCACCCCCGTAGAGCGCCTCATAGGCCGTCCCGCCAGTTACGGCTGCATCCGCATGCGGAGCAGGGACGTAGTCCAACTCTTCGACATGATGCCCGTAGGCGCCCGCGTCCAGGTCTCCGAGGAGCCCTTACAGCGCGCCATAGCCTCCCTCACCGCCGAATCCCGCTACGCCACCACCTCCATCGCCAGCGACATCCGCATGGCCGCCAACACCCGGCCCTAATCCGCACATCCGTCCCTTCCCCCTCTTGCCCCGGGCGTAGCGCCTCAAGCGGGCAAAGCCAAGCGACGCCCCGTTGCGTCCTTCGCTTCCTTCTGTTCAAATCCCCGCTGCGCCGAAGGCGGCAAATATCCTCAATCCGAAATCCGCATTCCGAAATCCGCATTTCCCCATCATGCTCTGCATCGGTCACCGCGGCGCCGCCGGCCATGAGCCGGAAAACACCCTCCTCTCCATCCGTCGCGCCCTCGCCATGGGCGCCGGCGCCATCGAGATCGACGTCCGCAGCCACCACGGCGCCCTCATCGTCATCCACGACTCCACCCTCGACCGCACCACCAACGGCGCCGGCCCCCTCCGCCGCCACACCCTCGCCGCCATCCGCTCCCTCGACGCCGGCAAAGGCCAACAGATCCCCCTCCTCCAGGAAGTCCTCGACCTCGTCGACCGCCGCGCCCTCATCAACATCGAGCTAAAAGGCCCCCGCACCGCCGCCCCAGTCCTCGCCCTCCTCCGGCAGTACCTGACCCGCGGCTGGTCTCCCGCCGACTTCCTCATCTCCTCCTTCCGCCGCAAAGAACTCCGCCAGCTCCGCGACAGCCCCTTCCCCATCGGCATCCTCTACGCCCGATCCGCCCGCCTCTACCGTCGCCTCGCCCATTCCCTCCGCGCCTCATCCATCCACGTCCCCCTCTCCCACGTAACCCCCCGCCTCATCTCCCGCGTCCACGCCGACGGCCTCAAACTCTTCGTCTACACCGTAAACGCCTCCTCCGAAATCGCCCGCATGCAATCCTTCGGCGTCGACGCCATCTTCACCGACTTCCCCGACCGCTGCCCCCCCCTCGCGCATTAGAGCAATTCAAATAAGACCATGGCCGTTAAGCATCGCCCGCGCGCCAGCGTGTACTTGCACTTACACTTTAACTGAACATGAACCTCTTCGCCGCCCCCGCATTTGCGGCCACACTATCTCTTAAACAGCTCCAGCGTAAACGTGCTCTTGGCCCGGAGGGCCGAGGCGGAGGAAGGAGTTAGCGGGGGTTGGAGGGCGGGCGAGTCGGTTAGGCCAAGCGCCACCCTAGGTTACGCCGTCAAAGCGGCAATCGCCGACACCTGCCAGGCGATGGGAATTTCCTCATCTATGCGACATTCCCGCCAGCTTCTATTGGTCCTATTGGTCTCATAAGTCCCATCCCTCCTATATTATTGCTCTTTCCCCCCTGCCTCGCGCACCGCCTCAAACATCGCCGCAATATTTTCCGGCGGCACGTCGGCCATGATATTGTGAACCTGCTGGAACACAAAACCGCCGCCCCCTTTCCAGATCGCAAGTTGCTCGCGCACGTGCGCCCTCACTTCCTCCGGGGTTCCATTTGGCAATATCTGACGCGTATCGCAACCCCCGCCCCAAAATACCAGGTCCCGCCCGAAGTCGCGCTTCAGACCGGCGGGGTCCATGCCCGTGCAAGTGATCTGCACCGGATTGATCGCATCCAGCCCGGCGTCAATGAGGTCGGGAAGCAATTCGCGCACTCCCCCGCAGCAATGGAGCATAACCTTTACCGGAGCCAATTCCTTTGCGCGCCGCCACATCGCCGCATGACGCGGCTTGAAGAATTCGCGGTACATCGCCGGCGAAATCTGCGGGCCGGACTGCATCCCCAGATCGTCCCCAAACAAGATAACGTCGATGTTCGATCCCACGGCGCCAAGAAACCGTTCGAGGTTTTCCATGTGCATCTCCACCAACGCGTCCAGAAATGCGTGCGCCTGCTCCGGCTCCCCGGCCAGGAGCATGAAGAAGTTGTCATTGCGATAAAGGAACTGCCCGATCTCGAGCAGATTCCCGCCAAACAAACCGATGATCGCACGATCCGTCCGCTGGCGGAGGTTTGCCGCCCCCTCGCGCAGTCTCCCCACGCCTTCCGGCCCCCCTGTCTCCGGCCCGGGCGGCGACGCAATCGCCGTCCACATCGATTCCGATAGCACTTCACGGATGCGCCTCGGGTCGTCATCGCCATCCGCGAAAGGAAAGTACGTCTGCTCAAAATAAATCGCCTTGCCGGGCATCGCCGCGATCACCCGTCCCGTGACCTTTGAGCGGATCACCCATCCCTCCGCCGTGCGCTCGGGCGACGCCCACGCGGGCATCTGGCACGCGGTGCCATCCGGCAGCGTCCAGTCTGCCCACCATTTGTCTTCGAGCGCAAAACCGCGTCCCAGTTCGATGGTATAAATCCCGAGCAGATCGAGCACATCCTCATCCACAATCGCGAGCTGCTGCACCGGATCGTATACCCGGATGGGCCGCTTGGGCAGGCCCAGATGATCGCGCAATTTTGCATACGCCATTGCCGCTATGCCCGAGGAACGGTGGCCGCCACAATCCACCGGAACCCGGTCGGGTTCCTGATGGTTGAGTGCCTGAAGGACGCAGTGACGGGAATTCATCGATTTCATAAACGGCGGGCAAGGTCATTCTTACATCCAGCTTTCGCCCCTGGCGTTGCAAATCTGAAACAAGATGGGGCCGGATGGGCGCAGGATATTCACCTTCCCGCCCTTAATTTCCAGGTCGAATCCAATGCCACCGTAATGGACCCCATGAATCGTCATGCGATCGAACGCACGCGGCAATTGAGGGTGGACCTGTAATCCATTCTCGTGAATACGAATTCCGGCAAACCCCATCAGAATGAGTTGCAGCAAGCCGCCCAGCCCGGTCATAAACGAAGCCGTCTCGTTCGCCGGACTTTCGCTCACCAACAGAAACGGCTCGCGAAAATGAGGCAGAAGTTTGAGCATCGATTGCCAGCCAAGTTCGGGTCTGCCCAATTCGCAATCAACAATTCCGTCGATGGCGGATGCCATCATAATGTGACCTTCGGGGTACTTTGTCCGGTAGTAATCGACAATGTTCGCCTTTAACGTATCGGACATTGGCATCTCGTAAGGATAAACGAGCAGGGCGGTGTCGGCCTGTTTGATCGTCTGCCCGGCGTAGCCTTCGTATTCGAGAATGTTCCCGGTGGCATTATCGCGCGGAATCCACATTTTGGACGCTATGTCACGCCATGCCGGCGGAAACGGCCGGCCAAGAAAGGAGGAAGCAGCCATCGCCAATTCGAGCGTTTTCACCGCGCCGAAATTCGTGTGGGCATTATTGTCCCGGACTTCGGCGTACTCGTCCGCGCAGCACACCTGCAGAATCTCGTAGCGGTCGTGTTCCTCCACATAGACCACACGGCTGGCCCAAAATTTTGCCGACTCGATAATCAGCGGCGCGCCTTTCTCCCGGAACCAATTGTCATCGCCGGTAATTTTCCAATACCACCATTGGGCCAGGGCCACCGCGGAATTTACATGGTGTTCGTAATGATAGATAAGCTGAGGGATGACCTCGTCGCCGAATTCGGCGCTCTCCCAGGCAATGCACACCCCATCGTATCCGGCCGCCTGCGCGTTGCGATGGGCGCCGGCACGCGTTTGCGTGCGGTAATCAACGAAACCTTTGGCGAGCCCAGGGTTCAACAAACAGATGCCCGGAAACATCCACAAATCGCTATCCCAGAAGACGTGTCCGCACCAGGCGTTGGCCGACAGGCCGGTCGGCCCGAGACTCCATACGCCGCCTTCGCGGAGATTGGCATAAAACTGGTAAAGAGCGCTGTTTAGCAAAAGTTGCAATCGAGAATGCGAGACCTCGATGCGATGCTCCCATACTTGTCCCCATGCCGCCAAATGAGCCTGTTCCATGCGATAAGGATCAAATGCACCGGCTTCGGCCAGCGCCTTGGCCGCAATTCGAGGCGCGGGAGCGAGGTTGTCGGGAATTAGCGCAACCACCTTGGTGATGGTGTAAGAACGCCCTGCTTCCACGGCAAAAGACACTGTCCGACCCGCTTTCTTATCGGAGGCATGCAACTCGACATTTACCGGGAGGCTCGGGTGCAGGATGGAAGGCTGCTTTTCCGTGATGAATCCCTCCTCGAATGCGAGCCTAGATACCAGCGCCACCCGTCGGTCCCTCGGCCCCATGCGCAATTCCATCGACAAGGCTTCATGCGGGTCCACGCTCTGGAAGAAATCCCAGCCGGCGGCATCGTCGATAAACGTCCCATCTATCTCATCCGTCAGACCGACGTTCCCGCTGAATTGTGGAGTAATCGTGCGGGAAATGACGCAGCGCCCCGAGTTGCACCGGTCAATGTAAGCGCGTGTGACCAGGTGGGTGATACGCTCTCCGTTAACCCAGAAAAGTTCCGTTCGGACGATGCCGGTCCGCAGATCCAGGCTTTGTCGGTAATCACGCCAAACCCCCACGCCACGGCCAAAACGCGCCGTCCCGTCAAAGTAATGCAGAAGAGCCCAGTTCGGAGGCGCCATCAAGCCGGTTTCATTCCACAGCCCGTGAACCAGGCATCCACTGGGCGTGAATGGATGGCCCTCCAATGGATATGCTGATGCGTCGCCCTCAATCCCCAACCGTTGTCCGATAAAGCCGTTTCCAATAAAGGCGTCTCGATGTCCCGCATCGAACGGTTCGATGGTTTCCAGCAGCCATTCGCTCTTTGTCGTTTCGTCCAACCACCCGGCATCCAATCGTCCGGAGCCGAAAGATGAATTCATTCAGGATTTCCCATTTGGGTTCTCGTTAAGGAAGCGCTGATTAATGCAATCGCATCTAAGGGCCAAAGGCCCGTCCCATGCCAGCCCAGCGAGGAGGCGGAGGGGATTAGCGGGGGTTGGAGGCCGGGCGAGCCGGCAACGCCCTGGGTTAACAGCACAACGGGCTAAGCCCTGAAGGTAATTCCACCGTCCGCCTCTGCCTCTAAGGGCCAAAGGCCCGTCCCAAGCCAGCCCAGCGAGGAGGCGGAGGGGATTAGCGGGGGTTGGAGGGTGGGCGAGCCGGCAACGCCCTGGGTTAACAGCACAACAGGCTAAGCCCTGAAGGGGCGGGACAACCATTTTCATTAATCAGTGGTTCCTTAATGGTGGGTTGGTGTGGTTTTCTGTGATTTTCTCTTTGACCAGCGGCTTTGCAAGCCTGCCGAGTGGCAGGGCAAAACTCCCATTCCAAGCCATTTTCTTGATTAATTTCACCGCGAACATGAACCTTCATCCCCTCCTCCCCCTGGGCCTCTGCTGCACCCCAAAAGAAGCCGAATCCTTGGATCCCGCCGCCTTCGACTTCATCGAAGTCAACGTCCAGAACTTCCTGGTCCCCGGTCTTGACGACTCCGCATTTCTCCCTCACCTGGAACAAGCCCGCGCCGCCGTAAAGCCGGTTAAGTCAGCCAACTGCTTCCTCCCTGGAGCCCTCAAATGCGTCGGCCCCGCCATCGATTCGGATCGTCTGCTCCGCTACGCCGGGACCGCCTTCACCCGCGCCCGCCGCGTCGGTATCGACACCATCGTCTTTGGCAGCGGCGCCGCACGCATCGTCCCCGATGGCTACCCGCATCCGCAGGCCCTGCACGATTTCGTCCGCCTCCTGCGCCTCCTGGCCCCCATCGCGCAACACCACGCCATCACCCTCGTCATAGAGCCGCTCAACAAAGGCGAATGCAATTTCATCAACTCCCTCGCCCAGGGCGCCGAAGCCGTCGAGCAATGCGCCCATCCCAATGTCCGCCTCCTTGCCGATTTCTATCACATGCTCAAGGAAGCCGAGCCCGCCTCCGAAATCGCCCGCTACGGACATCTGATTAAACACACCCACGCCGCCGAACTCGCCGGCCGCTCCTTCCCCGGCAAATCCCGCGAAAATTTTCGCCCCTTCTTTCAAGCCCTCCGCGAAGCCCGCTACACCGGAGCGATTGCCCTCGAATGCGCATGGGATGACCTGCAAGCCGATCTTACCCCCAGCGCCCAATACATCCGCCACCAAATGGCTTAACGCCGACGGGGCTGGAACCTCCGGTTATCCGGAGTTTTTGCCGTCGCATCCCGGCAGGGATGCCAGAGCCGGGTACCTTCCGGCACATGGGTTACAGTTTCTTGTCAGGACATGGGTGACGCGTTGTTTTCATCAGGGTGGTGACATTGCAGAGGGAGGTGCGCTGAAGGGGCGGTTTTGGGCCGAAGCGTAGCGTAGACCCAAAACCGGCCCTATACGTCTCGACGGCGGAATCCGACTTCTGGTTTCTGGATCGCAAGTTCAGCTTCCTGTTTTGGTTGATTAGCTTCATTGGCCGGCATTTCGCCACTCCTGCTCTACTGCGGCTTTCCCAAATCCGTGTCCATCCGTGCCCATCCGTGGTTCAAATCCCCCCTTTGCATCCTTCCGTTCAAATCCCCTCTCCGCCGAAGGCGGCAAATATCCCATTCCGAAATCCGCAATTGCTTCCCCCCTCCCACAATCCCTCGTTGACGCCCCCCCGCCCCGTGGACTTTTATGTCTCGCGCGGCCTGATAGATCCCCGCCTCCCTCGCCGCCCGCTCCATGAGAATCACCCTTTTCGTCCCCTGTTTCATCAACACCATGTATCCCCAGGCCGCGACGAGCATGGTCACCGTCCTCGAGCGTCTCGGCCACACCGTCGATTTTCACCCCGACCTCTTCTGCTGCGGCCAGCCCGCCTTCAACGCCGGCTACTGGGACGAAGCCCGCGTCGTCGCCGGCCCCGTTGTCGAGAAACTCGCCGCCGATCCCGCCGACGCCATCGTCATCGGCTCCGGCTCCTGCGGCGCCATGATCAAAGTCTTCTACCGCGACCTCTTCGCCAACACCCCTCTCGCCGCCGACGCCATCGCCGTCGGCGACCGAACCTGGGAGTTCTCAGACTTCCTCGTCACAAAACTCAACCTCACCGACGTCGGCGCCCGATTCCCCGCAAAAGTCACCTTCCACGACGGCTGCCACGGCCTGCGCGAACTCAAAGTCAAGCAACAGCCCCGCCGCCTCCTCGCCCACGTCAAAGACCTCGAACTCCTGGAAATGCGCGACTCCGAAACCTGCTGCGGCTTCGGCGGCACCTTCTCCGCCAAATTCCCCGCCATCTCCACCGCCATGGGCGAAAACAAATGCGCCACCGCCCTGGAAACCACCGCCGAATACATCGTCTCCAATGACTCAAGCTGCCTCATGCAGATCCAGGGCATTCTCGACCGCCAGAAAAAACCCCTCAAGACCCTCCATCTCGCCGAGGTCCTCGCCCGTCAATAGGGAGTAAGATAATGGCCTCCATCTTCTCCAAACAATTCAAAAGCGACTCCAAACGCGTCGCCGCCGACCTGGGCCATCGCAGCCTCATCCGCAACGCCCTCACCAAATACGAGACATCCCGCGACTTGCACAAAGCCGCCTTCCAGGACTGGCAGGGCGCCCGTCAGGCCGCCGCCGAGCGGAAATGGGAAGCCATCAATCACCTCGACAAATACCTGGAAGAATTCGCCTCCAAACTCGAAGCCCGCGGCACAAAAGTCCACTGGGCCAGCACCGCCGCGCAGGCCCGCCAGATCTTCCTCGATATCCTCAAGGAGAAAGGCGCCCACTCCATCATCAAATCCAAGGCCATGACCGCCGAGGAAATCCACCTCAACGACGCCCTCGAAAAAGCCGGCTACAGCGTCGTCGAGAGCGACCTTGGCGAGTACATTGTCCAGCTCCGCAACGAGCCCCCCTACCACATCGTCTTCCCCGCGATGCATCTCACCCGCGGCCAGATCAGCACCCTCTTCACCGAAAAACTCGGCGCCGCCCCCACGGACAATCCCGAGGACCTCACGATGATCGCCCGCAAGGTCCTCCGCGACAAATACATCACCGCCGATGTTGGCATCACCGGCGCCAATTTCGCCGTCGCCGAAACCGGCATGGTTTCCATCACCGAAAACGAAGGCAACGCCCGCCTCACCGCCGCCCTTCCCCGCACGCTCATCACCCTCCTCGGCATCGAAAAAATCGTCCCAAACCTCTCCGACCTCGCCCTCTTCCTCCCCATGCTCGCCACCGCCGGCGCCGGCCAGGCCATCACCGGCTACAACTCCATGTACGGCGGTCCCCGCCAGCCCGGCGAAACCGACGGCCCCGAAGAGTATCACGTCGTCCTCATCGACAATGGCCGCACCACCCTCCTTGCCGACCCCGAGCAGCGCGACGCCCTCCACTGCATCCGCTGCGGCGCCTGCCTCAACGTCTGCCCCATCTACCGCAACGTCGGCGGCCATTCTTACGGTACAACCTATTCAGGCCCAATCGGTTCCGTAATAACACCCCACCTCCGCGGCCTCCAGGACTGGAAACACCTTTCCCAAGCCTCCTCCCTCTGCGGCGCCTGCTCCGAAGCCTGCCCCGTCAAAATCGACCTCCACCACCACCTCCTCCAAAACCGCCGCAACGCCATGGCCCTCAAGCCCGTCTGGTGGGAAAAACTCGCCTTCCGGGCCTTCGGCTTCCTCGCCACCAGCCCCGCCCTCCTCAACGCCCTCATCCCCCTCGGCCGCTTCGCCCAGAAATGGTTCCACTGGATCGTCCTGGGAGGCCCCCTCGACCCCGCCCGCGTTTGGACCGAAACCCGCGATCTTCCACCCATCGCCCCCCGCACCTTCAACGACATCTGGCGGGAAAAAAGCCGCACGTGCGGCATCCAGAAGCATAATGCGCAATGACCAGCGAGAAGCAAAACATCCTCCGCCGCATCCGCGAAGCCCTCACCCTCCCCGCCTCCGCTCCCGGCCATAACCATCATGGCTCCAACGAGCCCATCGCCCACTGGCTCCCCCAAGTCGGCCCCGGCTTCGAAGTCCAGGCCGACCTCTTCGCCCACAACTCCGTCCAGCTAAAATCAACCTTCCATCTCCTGGAAGACGAAGCCGCCGCCGCAGCAAAGCTCGCCGAGATCGCCCGCGCCAACGCCTGGCAGCGCGTCGCCTCCCACGGCACGCCCTCCACCCGCGCAATGGTCTCCGCCCTCAACCTCCCCACCCTCTGGACCGACACCGGATACGACGTGCGCGAGATGGAGCAATGCGATGCCGGCATCACCGAGTGCGACGCCCTCGTTGCCCAGACAGGCAGCGTCCTCGTGACCGGTCGCAGCGCCGGCGGCCGCGCCCTGTCCGTCCTCCCGCCCCATCACGTAGTCCTCGCCCGCCGGGACCAGCTCGTGGCCGATCTCCCCGCCGCCTTCGGCCTGCTCCAGCGAACGTACGCGGAGAAATACCCCAGCTTCATCAGTTTCATCACCGGCCCCAGCCGCACCGGCGACATCGAGCGCATCCTCGTCCTCGGCGCTCACGGCCCCAAGGCTCTCACCATCCTCTGCTGGTAACGGGGCTTCAAGCGCGGTCTTGCCAGCAAATCGCCTTGCTAAAACCAGCCTCTATCCTTATCCAACAAAGCGTGTTATGAAAAAAATCGAGGCGATCATTAAGCCATTCAAAATGGAGGACGTAAAAGAAGCGCTCTCGGAGATTGGAATCGAAGGAATGACGGTCAGCGAAGTCAAAGGCTTCGGCCGTCAGAAGGGGCATACCGAGATCTACCGGGGCAGCGAGTACACCGTGGATTTCCTGCCCAAGGTCAAATTCGAGATCGTTATTTCCGATGACCGCGTCCAGAAAGCTGTCGACACCATCGTCAACGCCGCAAAGACCGGGAAAATCGGCGATGGCAAGGTCTTCGTCCTGCCCATCGAGGAAGCCGTCCGCATCCGGACCGAAGAGCACGGCGACAGCGCCATCTAGCGCCATCCGCGACCTTCACTTCTATTCTCCTGGCGCATGAATTACCTTCAAATCCTGATTCTTGCCGTCGTCCAGGGCGCGGCTGAATTGCTGCCGGTTTCCAGCTCCGCCCACGTCATCGTCGCCGAGAAATTGATGGGCCTCGACCCGTCGAGCCCCGCGATGACAATGCTGCTGGTAATGCTCCACACCGGCACGATGTTTGCCGTCATCGTCTACTTCTGGAACGGCTGGCGCCGCGATTACTTCTCCTCCGGCCTCAAGCTCAAGGATTTCATCGTCCAGGTCATTGTCGCCACCATTTGCACCGGCATCGTCGGATACGGCCTCAAGCTGGTAATCGAAAAGGTTTTCATGCACGGCATGGAAAAGGCGGAAATTGAGGACCTCTTCTCCAATCTCCCCCTCATTGCCAGCGCTCTCTTTGCCGTCGGCATCCTGATCATTTACGCCGGTATCCGCTCGGAAAAGACCCGCCAGGGCGCCGAGATCCAATTGCCTCAAAGCTGCTGGATCGGCATCGTCCAGGGCATTTGCCTTCCGTTCCGCGGCTTCTCCCGGTCCGGCGCAACAATCTCCACCGGGCTGATTTTGGGCCTCTCGAAACAGAAGCTCGAGGAATTCAGCTTTGCACTCGCAGTCGTCCTCACCCCACCCGTTATCGCGAAGGAAGGCCTGCGGCTGCTGAAGGCTAATAAAGAGGCAGCCAACCACATCTCGATTCTGCATCTGCTCACACCGGGTCTTGTGGGAATGTTCTTCAGCTTCCTCGCCGGGCTGGTCGCCCTCAAGTGGCTCTCCCGCTGGCTCGAAGCCGGCCAATGGAAGCTCTTCGGCTTTTATTGCGTAGCCGCATCCATCGGAGTGCTCGCTCTGCACTTCACGATGGGGCTGTAAAAGCTCACGCCCCTCGTTTCCGCTCGTCCGCCAGCAGCTTGTACTCGAGGCTGTCCGTCAGCGCCAGCCAGCTTGCTTCGATGATGTTATCCGACACGCCGACGGTCCCCCAGCTATTCTTCCCATCCGTCGAAATAATCAGCACCCGCGTCCGCGCCGCCGTGCCGAGCTGTCCGCCGATGATCCTCACCTTGTAATCCTCCAGCCGCACGGAATCGATCTGGGCATAGAACGGCAGCAGCGCCTTGCGCAACGCCGCGTCCAGCGCGTTCACCGGCCCGCTGCCTTCCGCCACCGTATATTCGTTCACGTCACCGACCCGCAGCTTCACGGTCGCCTCGCAGGTATCGCATGCGCCGGTCCCTGACCGCCGGTAGGTCGTATGATATTCGAGCAGCTCCCACATCGGCCGATGATGCCGGAGCACTTTCTGAATGAGCAGTGAGAGGGACGCCTCAGCCGCCTCGAATTCATACCCCTCATTTTCCAATTGCTTCACACGCTTGAGGATCTCGTTCACCTCAGGCGCTCCCTTCTTGAGATCGAACCCGAGCGTGGCGGCTTTCACGAGAATGTTGCTCTGGCCCGACATGTCGGAGATGACGATATTCTGCCGGTTGCCGACCAGCGACGGGTCGATGTGCTCGTAAGTGCGCGCCAGCTTCTGCACCGCATGCACGTGCAGCCCGCCCTTGTGGGTAAATGCGGATGCCCCTACGAAGGGCGCACGAACGTCGTGCACCACATTGGCCATTTCGTCGACGAAGAGCGATATCTCGCGCAACTGGGAAAGATCCTGCGTGACGGGCAACCCCATCTTGAGCTGAAGGTTCGGGATCACCGTGATGAGGTTGCAATTTCCCACGCGCTCCCCGTAGCCGTTGATCGTCCCCTGGACCTGCACCGCCCCGGCGCGCACAGCCGCCAGCGCGTTCGCGACGCCAAGGCCGGAATCGTTATGCGTATGGATGCCGACCGGCATGCCGAGTTCCTTGATGACGGCGCTTGTGACAAGCTCGATCTCCCCTGGCATCGAGCCGCCGTTGGTGTCGCACAGGACCACCATGTCCGCACCAGCGTCTCTCGCGGCCAGCACCGTCCGCATC
>Ga0182030_10000050_pt1 | contig 161175 bp, 146 predicted proteins | sample 812S3MmetaG_FD_121299 | JGI IMG/M metagenome (GOLD analysis project Ga0182030, IMG submission 121299) | Permafrost microbial communities from Stordalen Mire, Sweden - 812S3M metaG (Illumina Assembly) | ecosystem: Environmental > Terrestrial > Soil > Wetlands > Permafrost | place: Sweden...
ACGAGACCATCGAGATTAAAGCGCGTGATGGTGTAGCCGTAGTTGGGAAATATCGGGTGTTCGGGCCAGTTCAGTTCCAACGAGGCTCCAAATCCGAAGGCGCGCAGCCCACTGTACCGGTGGCCGTTCGCTGCGACGGTCGACTCAAGTCCCATTTGGGCGAGCTGGTGGACCGCCCTCGGAGTGAGACCATCGCCGCACGTTTTTTCGCGCGGAAAGTCCTTCTTCTCTACGAGGCAGACCGACCATCCGGCCTGGGCCAACCAGTACGCGCAGGCCGAGCCACTGGGACCGGCGCCCACGATCACGACGTCAAAAGTGACGGGCTTTGAAATCAGCTCGCCAAGTTTTGTCACGGACCAACACTAGGTCCTTTGACCCAGACGGCTACCTGGAGGGGGTTGTCCAGTCTGGTAGAAATGATGGAAGTGGACCAGTACTTACCAATACTGGGGCTTCTGATTCTCGGAGTGCTGTTTGCCTCGGGGTCGTTGGTGATGTCGTCAATGTTGGCGCCGCACAAGCGACCATCGGACGCGAAATTGGCACCGTACGAGTGTGGGATTGTCCCCGAAAGTGAACCGCCGCAGCGATTCCCGGTGCGCTTCTACCTCGTGGCGATGATCTTCGTGATCTTTGACATTGAAGTGGTGTTCATGTACCCCTTCGCCGTGGTCTTTCGCCAATTGGGTCTCTTCGGCCTCATTGAAATCCTGGCCTTTTCACTGACCGTCTTCGCCGCACTGCTCTTCTTGGTGAGCGAGGGGGCCCTCAGTTGGGGACCGGTCAAGCACCTCACCAAGGGAATGCCGTCTCGCACCAGTTCGTCGACCATCGTGCGTATTGGCGCCGAGTCCGATCAGGCGGCGTAACCCGTGGCGTTAGAGGATCTACAACACAATTTCCTCACGGGCCAACTGGAAGACCTCGTGCGCTGGGCCCGACGAGCGTCCGTATGGCCAGCTTCGTTCGGCCTGGCCTGCTGCGCCATTGAAATGATGGCTGCGGGCGCCGCTGACTTTGACCTCGCGCGCTACGGCATGGAGGTGTTCCGTAACTCGCCGCGCCAGGCCGACCTCATGATCGTGGCCGGACGGGTCTCGCAAAAAATGGCGCCGGTGCTGCGTCAGGTCTACGACCAGATGATGGAGCCCAAGTGGGTCATCTCGATGGGCGTGTGCGCGTCCACCGGCGGGCTCTTTAACAACTACGCGATTGTCCAGGGTGTGGACCAGATTGTGCCCGTCGACGTCTACGCGCCCGGCTGCCCGCCCAGTCCCGAGACCTTGATGCACGCCATCCTGACGTTGCACGAGCAGATTCGCACCGGTGAGTTGATGAAGCGGCGCACGGAGGGTCGATCCTTGGCGATCGACCCACAACAGAGTCCCTGGACACCCGACGTCCCGGTGGCGGTGAGGATGGGCACGCCAAAGTGATCGCCCTTTCCCCCTCGGCCCCCCCAGGCGTCCTTACCAGTGAGGCTCACTGTGCGGATTTGTGCTGTTATCCCACGCGAGGGCAGTACTTCGCGCTCGTTGCGTCCTTTAAGGCCGACGACTTCGAGATGTGCGTGGACCTCTGTGGGGTTGACTATCTTGAACATCCCGACCGGGCGCTGCCCCAAGGAGTGATGCGCACCCGATTCGAAGTCGTCGTCAACCTGCTCAGTCTTTCGAAGCGCCAGCGGGTACGCGTGCGTGTCCAGGCCGGCGACGACGAACCGGAAGTCGATTCGTTGTTCGTGCTCTTTCCCGGTACCGAAGCCATGGAGCGCGAGGCCTTCGACCTCTACGGTGTGCTCTTCACCAATCATCCCGACCTGACGCGCATCTTGATGCCCGAAGAGTGGGAGGGTCATCCACTGCGCAAGGACTACGGCAGTGGGCGAGTGCCCGTGCAGTTTAAAGAAGCGCCCGGTCCGCGGTGAGTGACGACACCGTACGCACGGTCGAACGCTTCGATCGACTGACGGCTGAGACCTCTGAGGGCGCACAGGAACTCCTGCGCCGTGACGTCACGAAAGCGCCCGAGATTGGACGCGAGGTCGGATCGGTGCTGCGCGTCGATGGCCACAGTTTCGACCCCAACTCGGTGGACTACGAGCGGCGCGACGACGAAACCATGATCATCAACATGGGTCCCTCGCATCCCTCGACCCACGGCGTGCTGCGCCTGATGCTCGAACTCGACGGCGAATTCGTGCTGCGCACCAAGCCGGTCATCGGTTACTTGCACACCGGCATGGAAAAGACCGGCGAAGAGTTGAGTTACGTTCAGGGCGCGACCAACGTGACGCGCATGGACTACCTCAGCCCCGTGATCAACGAACTCTGTTACTCCATGGCGGTCGAGAAGCTGCTGGGCATCGACGTGCCCGAGCGCGCCATCTGGATTCGCATGATGATGAGCGAGCTGAACCGCATGTCCTCGCACCTGGTGTGGATGGCGACCAACGGCATGGACCTGGGTTCGACCTCGATGATGATCTACGGACTTCGCGAACGTGAACTCATCCTGGCGTTCTTCGAAAAGACGGCCGGGCTGCGACTCAACCTGAACTACGTGCGTCCCGGCGGCGTCGCGGCCGACCTGCCCGACGGATGGCAGGACGACGTGCTGGTGATCTGCGACACGATCTACGAGCGGACCTTCGAGTACGACCAGCTGCTCACCGGCCAGCCAATCTTCCGCCAGCGCCTGATCGGCGTCGCGCCAATGACCGCCGAAGAGGCGCTGGCCCTGTGCGTGACCGGGCCGCTGCTGCGCTCGACCGGCGTGCCGTGGGACCTGCGCCGCACTATGCCCTACCTCGCCTACGACCAGGTCGAGTTCGACGTCATCGTTGGCACCTACGGCGACAACTTCGACCGCTACGCCATCCGCCTCAACGAGATTCGCGAGTCAATCCGCATCGTGCGCCAGTGCATCGACATGATGCCTACGGGCGACTACCGCAGTCAGGATCCCAAGGTCACGCCGCCGCCGCGCGCGCGCATCGGTGAGTCGATGGAAGCGTTGATCCACCACTTCAAACTCTTCACTGAGGGTTTCCACGTGCCCGCGGGCGAGGTCTACATGGCCGTTGAGTCGCCGCGCGGTGAACTGGGTTGCTACCTCGTCGCTGACGGCGGGCCCAAGCCATATCGCATGCACACTCGGGCGCCAAGCTTCGTCAACCTGCAGGCCGTACCGCTCTTGATGCGCGGCGGCATGGTCTCTGACGCCATCACCGTTATCTCTACCGTCGATCCGGTGATGGGCGAGGTGGACCGGTGAGCCACTTGCGCGCCGATATCCGTCAACGCTGCGTCGACCTCGTCGCGCTCTATCCCCAAGCCCGTTCGGCCATGCTGCCGTTGCTGCACCTCGCCCAAGAACAGGACGGTTACCTCAGTGATGAGGGCATCGCCGAGGTCGCCGAGCTCACGAACACCACCCCGGCGGACGTGCGCGGCACGGCGTCGTTCTATGAAATGTTCCACTTGGAGCCGGTGGGCAAGTACGTGGTGTCGATCTGCACCAACATTGCCTGCCTCTTGGCGGGCGGCGAGGAGATGCTCGAACAGGTCGGTGCCTCACTGGGTTGTGCCGTTGGCGGCACGTCCGATGACGGGCTCTTCACGCTCGAAGAAGCCGAATGCCTGGCCGACTGCAACTTTGCGCCGTGCGTGCAGGTGAACCACCGCTACGTACGTACGACCACGATTGAATCGTTCGACGCACTCGCGATCCAGTTGCGCAAGGGGCAGCTGGATCACGACGTGCCCGCCCACGGCACGCTGGTGCGCGTTCGTCGCAGCGTGGGCCTTCGTGCGCCGCGCCAAGAAGTCGTTGAACAGCGCGCCCTCGCGCGCGCCGCGCGCGCCGCGCGCGCGGCTAAGGAAGAAAAGTAGTGGCCACGATCGACGCGCCGCTCATCGTGTCGTCGCGCGCGGAGTTTGCCGACTCCTTTACCTTGGCCCGGTACTTGGAAACGGGCGGTTACGTTGCTCTGCGCAAGGCGCTCACGATGTTTCCCGAGGACGTGGCCGCCGAAGTCGACAAAGCCTCGCTGCTCGGACGCGGCGGCGCGGGATTCCCGGCCGGTCGCAAGTGGTCGATGCTGCGCAAGTCGCCGGTCTCGTATCTCGTGGTGAACGGCGACGAGTCGGAGCCCGCCACTTTCAAGGATCACTTTCTCGTTGAACGCGACCCCCATCAGTTGGTCGAGGGCGTCATCATCGCGGCGTACGCGCTCCAGGTGAGCCAGGCCTTCATTTACATTCGCGGAGAATTTGCGTTGGGACTCGAGCGGGTCCAACAGGCGCTCAACGACGCGTACGAGACGGGTGCGCTCGGCAGCAAGATCTTCGACTCGGATTTCTCGATCGACATAGTGGTGCATCCCGGCGCCGGCGCCTACATCTGCGGCGAAGAGACGGCGCTCATTGAAGGACTGGAAGGTAAGCGCGGATTCCCGCGCATCAAGCCGCCTTTCTTCCCGGCGGTGACGGGACTCTACGGCGAGCCCACCGTGGTGAACAACGTCGAAACGATGTCGAACTTGCCGTGGATCATCAACAACGGCGGCGCGGCCTTTGCCGCACTGGGCGAAGGACGCTCCACCGGTACGCGTCTGTTCGCGTTGGCCGGGCGGGTCAATCGACCCGGCGTCTACGAAGTGGAAATGGTAAAGAACACGTTTCGCGACCTCATCTACGACCCCCACTTCGGTGGCGGCGTCGTCGATGACAAGAAGATCAAGGCCATCATTCCCGGCGGCGTATCGGCGCCGTGGTTCGGGCCAGAGTTGCTCGATCTGCCGCTCGGCCAGGACGAAGTAGGCGAGAAGGGTTCGATGCTCGGATCGGGATCGGTCGTCGTGCTCGACGAGACGACGTGCGTCGTGCGCGCGACCTGGCGCATCACGAAGTTCTTCTCGCGCGAATCGTGCGGCCAGTGCACACCCTGTCGTGAGGGATCGGGTTGGCTCGAGCGCGTCCTGTACCGACTCGAACACGGTGGCGGACGAACTGAGGATCTTGACCTGCTGCTCGACCTGTGCGACAACATCGCGCCCGGCCTCTCCTGGCCGCCCCAGCAGACCACCATCTGCGTGCTTGGCTCATCCATCCCGTCGTCAATCCACTCGGCAATCAAGATGTTCCGCGACGATTTCCTTGAACACGTGAATCACGGGGGATGCCCTTATGACTGACGTAATCCGTGCCTCCGTGTCACTGACGATTGACGGCCGCGAGTTCGACGCCAAGCCAGGTGAACTCGTCATCGAAGCGGCCGAACGGGCGGGCACCTACATTCCGAGGTTCTGTTACCACCCCCGCATGGAGCCGGTGGGCATGTGCCGCATGTGCCTCGTCGAGATCGACGGTCCACGGGGCGCCACGCTGCAACCGGCCTGCTACTTGCGCGTCAACGACGGAATGAACATCATCACCGATTCGGAAAAGGTGAAGAAGGCCCAGGACGGCGTGCTCGAATTCCTGCTCGCCAACCACCCGCTTGACTGTCCAGTATGTGACAAGGGCGGTGAGTGTCCGCTTCAGGACCAGACGCTGGCGCACGGTTCGGGAGAGACACGGTTCATCGAAGAGAAGCGCCACTTCGTCAAGCCCGTGGAGATTGGCGAACTGGTCCTGTTGGACCGTGAGCGGTGCATCCAGTGCGCGCGCTGCACGCGCTTCGCGAGCGACGTGTCCGGCGACACGGAGATAGCCTTCGCCGGCCGCGGTGACCTCATTGAGGTCGCGACGTCGCCGACCGTGCCGTTCGATTCGATCTTTTCGGGCAATGTGGTGCAGATCTGCCCGGTTGGTGCGCTGACCGCGAAGCCCTACCGTTTCACGGCACGGCCCTGGGACCTGGAACAAGTCGAGAGCACCTGCACCGCGTGTGCCGTTGGCTGTCGTGTTGCCGTCCAGTCGTCGGCTAATCGACTAACCCGCGTGCTCGGCGTGGACAGCGAGCCGGTCAATCACGGTTGGCTCTGCGATAAGGGACGATTCACGTTGGACGCCATCGACGGCAACGGAGATTCCGTTGACGTTCTGCGTGACAGCACGCGCATCAAGGAACCAATGGTGCGCCGCGCCGGGACACTGGTTCCCGTCAGTTGGGGCGAGGCGCTCGGCGACGCGGCGACGATACTTCGTGACGCCATATGGTCACCCGGCGGCGTCGGCGCTATCGGCGGAGCGGCCCTTACTAATGAGGGGGCCTTTGCCTGGGAGCGATTCGTGCGCGGCGTGCTGCACAGCGAGAACGTCGACGCGCAGTTCGGTGACGGCCTCGACCCCGCGTTGCTCCAGGCGCTTCCCAAAGCGTCGATCGATGAGGCGGCCAACGCCAAGACGGTGGTGACCCTGACGGGGGACCTTCGTGAAGAACTGCCAATCCTTTTCTTGCGCCTGCGCGAGAGCGCGGTGCAAAAGCACAACAACATCGTGGAGTTCTCCTTCGGCGCGAGCGGCCTGCGTTCGGTCGCCCGTCAGTCTCTGCCGGTACGACCGGGTGAAGCGCACCTCGTGGCCAAGTCGCTCACCGACGGCGTGCTCGCCAAGGGCATGGCCTTCGGTCAAGGAGAACTAGACGAAGCCCGCCAACTCATCGGTGAGACCGGTGAGGGAGTGGTCTTTGTCGTCGGTCGCCCCAACGTCGCCGAAAGCGCGACGGTCATCGAGAGCGCCATCCGCCTGCTCGCAGAGGGCTTTCCCTCCGCCACGTTCTTGCCAGCCCTTCGTCGCGCCAACGTGAATGGCGCGCTCGACATGGGTCTGTCGCCCCAGCTACTGCCGGGTCGCGGCTACGACGCAACCTTGCGTGGCCGCGACACCCTCGCACAACTGGCGGCGCTCGCGTCGGGTGAGCAGAAGGCCGTGTTGTTGCTCGGAGGCAACGTGCTCGGAAACGTGATCGACGTGGACCTCGCGACAAAGGCGCTCGACGTCGCAAAGGTGGTCGTGGTCTCGGGACACGGCGGTTCGACGCTGGCCTACGCCGACGTGGTGTTGCCCGCCGCGGTCCAGCACGAACGCATCGGCACCGTCACCAACATTGAAGGCCGTGTGACGGCGGTGAACGCAAAGATTGTCCCGCCGGGGTCGGCCTGGCCCGACGTTGCGATCGCCTCTGAACTGGCCGAAGAGTTTGGACAGAGTCTCGGCTTGGCGTCGGTGGAAGAGACGGCGAAGGCGATCGAAGAGACGACCGGGTATCCGGCGCTGTCGGTACTCAATGACGGGTCGTGCGATGGCGTGATGTTCGGGCGCGCCGCCACCGCTCCATCGCGACTCCCCCTCGACCCGATGGCCTTTCCTGGCATCCGCTCGGCGTTCAGCGTCGGACTCGGTTCTCGAGCCGGCACCATCGTCGAGACTGGTATTGCGACGACGTCGTCAACCACGAGCGCGAACCTCAGTGACGTGGCGGCTGGTCGTGGCGTGGACGTTCCGTTAGCCGACGCCTATTCCTTGCGCGTCAACGTGAGCCGACGGCTCTACGACCGGGGCAACGCCATGCTCGCCTCGCCGGCGTTGGAAAATCTCATTGACACCACTCGGGTTGGTCTTAATCACTTTGACCTCGACCGTCTCGGCGTCACGACCGGTGACGTGGTGTCGGTCACGGGTGCGCACGGATCGGTGTCGCTGCCGGTCGTGTTGGACGACGGCGTGCCGCGAGGATGCGCGGAGCTCGCCTTTGCCACGGTCGATGCCGATGGTGTCAATGTCTTAGCGCTGCTCGTCGACCATGCCAGCGTGATAACGCAAGTTCGATTGGAGACGCGGTGAGCTACTTGCTCGGCTCCGTCGACCCACTCTTTCATCACGGCGTCAACGGACTCTTCGGCGTGATCGTGCTGATTGTCCTGATTAAGGTGCTCGTCGGCTTTGGCGCTTTGATGGGCGCCGTCACCCTGATGATCTGGTTCGAGCGCAAGGCAATATCGGACATGCAGAGTCGCATCGGTCCCCAGCGCTGGGGACCCTTCGGGATGTTCCAGACCTTGGCCGACGGACTGAAACTGATCCTCAAGGAAGACCTCATCCCCGAGCAGGCCGACCGTTTTGTCTTTAAGCTCGCGCCCTACCTCGTAGTGGTGCCCGCGCTCATCACGTTCTCCATAGTTCCCATCGGTGGCACGTTGCACATCGCGGGCCACGTTGTCATGTTGCAGATCGCCAATCCTCCAATGGGCATCCTCCTGATGCTCGCGATGTCGGGCATCTCGGTCTACGGCGTCATGTTGGCCGGCTGGTCGTCGGGATCGAAGTACCCGTTGCTGTCCTCGGTGCGCGCGAGCGCGCAGATGATCAGTTACGAGGCGGCGCTCGGCATGACGATCGTCACCATTGTGTTGGCGACCGGTTCGCTCTCGACGCACAACATCGTCGACGCGCAGTCGGGCGGCATCTGGCACTGGAACCTCATCCGCCTCGGTGTCATTCCCTTCGTGGTGTTCATCATCGCGATCACCGCGGAACTCAACCGGCCTCCCTTCGACGTCGTCGAGGGTGAAAGCGAGCTGGTCGGCGGATTCCACACGGAGTACTCCTCGATCCGCTTCGGACTTTTCTACTTGGCGGAATTCATGAACACGATCACCATGTCCGCAATCATCGTGACGCTCTTTCTTGGCGGCCCGGCCGGCTGGGTGCCCAATGTGGCCCACTTACGCTGGTTGTTCCCGATCGTCTGGTTCTTGGCCAAGACCGTGACGTTCGCGTTCTGTTACGTGTGGTTCCGGGCCGCGCTGCCGCGGTTCCGCTACGACCAATTGATGGATATGGGCTGGAAGAAACTCATACCGCTCAGCCTGGGCTGGGTGTTGATTGTCGCCGGCTTCCTCATTCGCCCGGCGTGGGGATTCCTGATGATCGCGGTCGTGCTGCTCGCCTGGATACTGCTCACTCGAGCCTTTGACCTCGGCTACACGCGCGAGCGCGGTGACGAGTCGGTGTTGCGAACGGTGGGACGACGCCCACTGCCTGGCGAGGTCCTTCGCGCGACGACGGACGAGGAGGAGTAGTGGCCAACTTCTTCACGTTCTTTGGCGGCTTCAAACTGACCTTGCAACACCTCAGCCGTCCAACGGTGACCACGAGTTATCCGCAGGCCAAGCGACCCAAGCAGCCACGCCAGCACGGCCGACACGTGCTCAGTCGCTACGAGGACGGTATGGAGAAGTGCATTGGTTGTGAACTCTGCGCCGGCGCCTGTCCCGTTGATTGCATCTACGTGCGCGGACTGGACAACCCGCCTGACCATCCCGTGAGCCCCGGCGAGCGCTACGGCTACATCTACGAGATCAACTACCTGCGCTGCATCCATTGCGACCTGTGCGTTGAGGCCTGTCCGACCCAGGCCATCACTGAATCCAAGATGTTCGAATTCTCATTCACCAATCGTGCCGACGCCATCTACACCAAGGCTGAACTCTTAGTGGACGATCAGGGCATCCCGCAACGTCTGCCGTGGGAGGACTGGCGTGAGGGCGAGGCGGCGATGACCGGCGGCTGGATGCGCGCGACATCGCCGAACGGCGAGGCGGCCTACGAGGGCGTCGTCCAGTGGACCGGTGACCTCGGCTTTGGCGTGCGCGCGGCCGAAGCGGGACAGTCCGCGCACCGCGACGACTCGGCCACGGGCTCAAAGCAACTGCGCAACGTCTTTCCCAAGCACCTGCTGCCCGAGGACGTGCCGCTCGATCAACGCGGTCTCCAGGGCATGGTCAACACCGCGCGGGCGAAGATGCCGCGCCGTCATCGCAAGGATCCGCACTGATGCTCGGCGTCACGCTTCTGTACTCGTGGCCGAGCATCTTGGTTTTTGCGACGGCGGCGTTGCTGATTCTGGTGGGCGCCATCGGCGTCATCACCTTGGCGAATCCGGTGCACGCGGCCCTAAGTCTCATCATGACGCTCTTTGGCGTGGCCGTCGCCTTCGTGGCGCAGTCAGCCGACTTCTTGGCCGCGGTCCAGATCATTGTCTACGCCGGCGCCATCGTGGTGCTCTTTCTCTTCGTCATCATGTTCTTGGGCGTGGACCGACGTGACTCGGTGACGGTCGATCCGCTCGTGGGCCAGCGGGTCTTCGCCGCGGTCGGCGTGCTCATTACGGTCGCGGGACTCATTACCTTGATGGCCCGATCGCACTGGGTGACGGGAGCCCTGTCGGTCTCCACCCACGGACACGCGCTGACGACCGGATCCCAGAACGTAAAGCAACTCGGCACGGCGATCTTCACGACGTATCTGTTCGCCTTTGAAGCCACGGCCGCGCTGCTCATCATCGCCGTCGTCGGCGCGGTCATGCTGGCTCGGCGTGAACGGGTTCCCGATCCCGAAGAGATCGACGTATGAACGTCCCCGCCGCCTGGTATCTCGTGCTCGCCGCGCTGCTCTTCGGCGTGGGCGCCTTTGGTCTGCTCACCAAGCGCAGCGCGCTCATCATGTTCATGTGCGTCGAGCTGATGCTCAACGCCGTCAACCTCACGTTCGTGACGTTCGCGCGCACGCTGTCGGACGTCGGGGGACAGGCGACCGTCTTCTTCGTGATGGTCGTGGCGGCCGCCGAAGTGACGGTTGGTTTGGGCATCGTGGTCGCGGTCTTCCGTCGACGCTCGTCCACGTCGGTTGATGAACTCTCCGAGATGAAGGGTTGAGATGGCCCCGGTCACAACCCTGATCCTGCTCATGCCGTTGGTGGGCTTCCTGTTTGTCATGTTGCTCGGACCGTATCTGAAAGAGAAGCAGGTCGGTTACCTCGCGACGAGCGTCGTCGGCGTCAGCTTCGTGCTGACCGTGATCGCGTTCTTCTTGCTGCTCGGCCACTCGTCACGCGAAGTGACGGTCAATCTCTTCGCGTGGATCAACGTCGGCACGCTGCACATCCCGGCGGCGCTCTTAGTTGATCCGTTGTCGATCACCATGTGCCTGTTCGTCACCGGCATCTCCATGCTGATCCACCTCTATTCCATTGGCTACATGCACGGCGAGAAGGACTTCCGCAAGTTCTTCATCTACCTCAACCTCTTTGTCTTCTCGATGCTGCTGTTGGTGCTCGCCAACAACCTGGTGCTGACCTTCGTTGGCTGGGAGGGCGTGGGGCTCTGCTCCTACTGGCTCGTGAGCTTCTACTTCGACCGCGACAAGGCAGCGTCGGCCGGCAAGAAGGCGTTCATCTATAACCGCGTTGGTGACGTGGGCATGTTGGTGGCGATGTTTCTGCTCTTCTCGCGTGTGCACACGCTCACGTACTTGAGCATCTTCGCCAAGGCCGGTTCACTCACGCCCACCGTGGCGACGTTGGTGGTACTCGCCCTGTTGCTGGGTGCGACCGGCAAGAGCGCCCAGATTCCGCTGTTCAACTGGCTGCCCGACGCGATGGAGGGCCCCACTCCGGTGTCGGCCCTCATCCACGCCGCGACCATGGTGACCGCCGGGGTCTACTTGCTCTGTCGCATGTCGCCGGTGCTGGCGCTCTCGGTGCCGGGTCGCACCACCATCGCCGTCGTGGGCGGCGTGACGGCCTTCGTCGCCGCGACCATTGCCTGCTCGCAGAAGGACATAAAGAAGGTCCTCGCGTTCTCGACCATCAGTCAGATTGGCTACATGGTGTTGGCCGTGGGCGTGGGCGCCTATTCGGCCGCCATCTTCCTGATGATCAGTCACGCATTCTTCAAGGCGCTGCTGTTCCTCGGATCGGGATCGGTCATCCACTCGCTGAACGGTGAACAGGACCTGCGAAAAATGGGCGGATTGCAGAAGTATTTGCCGCTCACGTTCCCGACGTTCCTCATTGGCTGGCTGACGATTTCGGGCGTGCCGCCCTTCGCCGGATTCTGGTCCAAGGGCGACGTGCTGGCCAACGTCTTTGAGTACTCGCCGGTGCTGTGGGTGCTGGGCGTACTGACGGCACTCTTGACGGCGTACTACATGAGTCGACTGTTCGTGCTGACGTTCCGCGGCACCGAGCGTTTCCGCGAAGAGACCGAAGGTCACGACCCGCACGAATCGCCGTGGGTGATGACCGCGCCGCTGGTGGTGCTGGCGGCGCTGTCGGTCGTGGGCGGGATCCTCGACCTGCCCTGGGTGCACCACAACTCACTCGGTGGTTTCCTTGACCCCAGCTTCGGTTTCATTCCGGTGATCGGTCACGCCAGTGGTCTGGCCCAGACCGTGCTCGCGCTGGTTGACGTCGCGGTCGCCGTCATCGGCATCATGGCGGCCTTCTCCATCTGGCGTAGCGGTCCCGACCAACCGCGCTACGAATCCTCGTTCTTAGAAAACGTCTGGCACTGGGACGACTTCTACGACGCCACGATTGGTCGTCCACTGACCACGGCCTCGCAATTCGGTGACGACGTCATTGAACCCAACATCATCGACGGCGCCGTCAGCGGGGTCGCCGTGAGCGTGCGTCGTAGCGCCGAGGGTCTGCGCAAGGTCCAATCGGGCTTCGTGCGCCAGTACGCGTTGGCCACGGTGCTCGGACTCGCGGTCATCGTGGTCTACCTCGTGGCGAGGGTGGGCTAGTGCACTCCTCGCTGTGGTTAACCCTGCTCATCGTCGTGCCGCTCGTCGGCGCCGTGGGCTCGATGCTCACGCGCAAGGTCGAGGGTCGGGCGTACGCGGTCGCGGTCGCGGTGGCCGGTATCGAGATGGTGCTCACGCTCGTCATCGCGGTGATCTACAACAATCACGTCGCCGGCGCCCAGACGTTCGATTTCGCCACGCGCCACGTACTGTCCGCACCCTTCGGGCTGGCCTATGACGTAGCGCTCGACGGTATTTCACTGTTCATGGTGGTGCTGTGCGCGCTGGTGTTGCTGCTCGCACTGCTAGGCGCGCGCGACAAGCGCCGCGAGGGTGAGTTCGTCTCGTGGTTGTTGCTGCTGACCTCGTTCACCATGGGCAGCTTCGTCGCGCACGACTTCTTGGAGTTCTTCATCTTCTTTGAGTTGACCTTGGTGCCGACCTACTTCATCGTCTCCTTGTGGGGTGGGGCCCAGCGCGCCAAGGCCGCGATGAAGTTCTTCATCTACACGTTCACCGGCTCGGTCTTCCTCTTCGTCGGCGTGTTGTATCTGGGCTTCCTGCACCAGCACGAGACCCAGGGTGCGCTGACGTTCGCCTATAGCGCGCTGTCGGCCACGTCGATGAGTCACGGCACGGCGGTCTGGCTGTTCATCGCCTTCGCCATTGCCTTCGCGGTGAAGTCGCCCATCTGGCCACTGCACACCTGGTCGCCCATCTCGTACGCCGAGGCGCCCACCGCCGGGTCGATCGAGATGTCCGCACTGCTCGCCAAGCTCGGCTCCTACGGTCTCTTGCGCTTCACGATCGGCTTGTTACCCCTGGCCTTCGTCAGCATGCGACCCGTCATCTTGACGCTCGCGGTCATTGGCATCCTGTACGGCTCGGCGCTCGCCTGCGTGACGCCCGACCTCAAGCGCTTGGTGGCGTACTCGTCACTGGCCCAGATGAGCTTCATCACGCTGGGCCTCATGGCCGGGTCCAAGCTCGCGATGGTTGGTGCGGTGCTGTTGATGTTCAACCACGGTGTCATCACGATTGGCTTCTTCCTCATCATCGGCTTTGTTGAACGCAGACGCGGCACGGCGACCATCAAGGACCTGTCCGGCCTGCAGGGCCCCATGCCCGTGATGGCCGCGCTCTTCACCGTCGTGATGCTGGCCTCGATCGGGCTGCCCGGTCTGTCGGGCTTCGTGAGTGAGTACTTGATCTTGATCGGCACGTTCGGCACGCACGCCTGGTGGGGCGTGTTCGGTGCCTTCGGCGTGGTCGCGGCCGCCGTCTACCTGCTCTGGGGATACCAGCGCGTCTTTCACGGTCGCGCGACGGGGGCCAATGCCGACGTCAGCGACGCGTCGACCAAGGAGCGTTGGGTGTTGGCGCCGGTCATCGTGCTCATCATCGTGCTGGGTGTCTTTCCGCATCCGGTGCTGGAGCGCATCTCGCCTTCGGTCCAGCAACTGATTGAGCACGTCGCGCCCTCGGGGGTGTCCAAGTGACCGTGACGATCCCCTCGATCCACTACCTGGCCATCCTGCCGGTCATCATCCTCTTGGGCGGCGCGCTCTGCCTGCTGCTCGCGACGGCCCTTCTGCGTGACAAGGTCTCGACGGCGGTAGCGACCTGGCTCACGGTGGTCGTCTCCTTGGCCGCCTTCGCCACGACATTCTGGCAGTGGCGCTGCGTTGATCGATCGGGTCCGACCACCACGATTGCCCACGCCATCGTGCTCGACGGATTCTCGGTCGTCGCGACCGGCGCCATCGTGCTCGGACTCGCCCTGTCGGCGTTGGTCGCGCACGATTGGGCCATCCGCGAACGGGTCCAGGGCGCGGAGTTTCATATCCTCGCGCTCACGTCAACGGCCGGCGCGGTCTTGATGACCCAGGCCAATGATCTGATCGTCATCTTCCTGGGTCTGGAGATCCTCTCCATTGGCCTGTACGTGCTGGTCGCCTTCGACCGCCACCGCGCCACGTCGGCCGAAGCGGCGTTGAAGTACTTCCTGCTCGGCGGCTTCGCCTCGGCCATCTTCATCTACGGTGCGGCCCTCGTCTACGGCGCGACCGGGTCCACCAACCTCTCGTCAATCTCGTACTTCCTGGGGGCCAACGTCGTCTTGCGTCCGGGACTGCTCTACGCTGGCGGCGCCTTGTTGCTGGTGGGCTTTGCCTTCAAGGTCGCGGCGGTGCCCTTCCATCTCTGGTCGCCCGACGTGTACCAGGGTGCCCCGACACCGGTCACCGGACTCATGGCGTCCATTGTCAAGGTGGGCGCCTTCGCGGCCTTCATCCGGGTGCTCATCTCGGCGCTCGGCACCCAACTGGACACCTGGCGTCCGATCTTCTGGGTACTCATTGTCTTTACCACGTTGGTGGGTGCCAGCCTCGCGTTGGTCCAACGCAACACCAAACGCATGCTCGCCTACTCCTCGATCAACCACGCGGGCTTCATGCTGTTGGGATTGTGGGCCGGCACGATTCGCGGCACCGCGGCGACACTCTTTTACGTGATGACCTACGCGCCGATCGTGATCGCCACGTTCGCCGTGCTGACGCTGGTGGGCGGCGTGGGCGACGAAAACCACGACATCGCGCACTATCGCGGCCTCGCGCGACGCCAGACCTGGCTGGGTGGCGCGCTGGCCGTGCTCTTGCTCTCCCAACTCGGTGTGCCGCTGACGACGGGCTTCTACGCGAAGTTCGCGGTCCTGGCGGCGGTGGTCGACGCTGGCAATACCACGCTCGCGGTCATTGCCCTGCTCGGAGCCGCCATCGCGGCGGTCTTCTACTTGCGCTGGACCTTCACGCTCTACGCCGACGACGACCTGGACAGCACACGCATCGTCGTGCCCCGAATGACCGGACTGGTCATTGGCCTTGGCGTCGCCGCCACGGTGGTCTTCGGTGTCTGGCCCGGTCCACTGGCGACCCTGGCCCAGCACGCAACGGTCCTCTTTAGCCCATGATCCGGGTGGCGATCGTCACCTGCGAGGGCAACGACCTCGATCCCGACTGGCCAATACTGCTCGGCGCGCTGGCCGACGAGGGCGTTGAGGCCGAGTTGGCGCTGTGGGACGACGAGCACGCCGACTTCGAGTCCTTCGACCTCAACGTGATTCGCTCGACGCGCAACTACACGTCGCGATTGCCCCAGTTTCTTCACTGGGCCAAGGGCGTCACGCGCCTGGAGAATCCCTATCCGGCGATCGAGTACTCCACCGACAAGCACTATCTCGCGGACCTCCAGCGTCGGGGCCACGCGGTCGTGCCCTCGGTGTTCTGCGACGTCGGCAGCGAGGCGGTGTTCCCCGACGAAGACTTCGTGGTCAAGCCCTGCATCGGCGTCGGATCGATCGACGCGGAGCGGTACCGGCCCAATGAATTGGTGGCGGCTCGCCGTCACGTGGAGCGATTGCACGAGTCGGGGCGCGACGTACTGATCCAGCCCTACGTGCAGTCGGTGGACGTGGTGGGCGAGCGGGCGCTGGTGTTCATCGACGGTGAGTTTTCCCACGCCATGACCAAGGGCGCGATGCTGAACACGCCCGCGCCCGATCGCCACGTCCTCTTTCGCCGTCTGCAGATGGCTCGCGCCGAGGCCGAGCCCGACGCGGTGGCCTTCGCGCAACGGGTCCTCAGCGATCTCGGCTACCAGCGACTGCTCTACGCGCGCGTTGACCTGGTTGGCTACGAGGGCGGGTGGGCGATCATGGAACTCGAACTCGTCGAGCCGGTGCTCTTCCTCTCCTACGACGAGCACGCGCCCGTCAAGTTCGCCCAAGCAATCAAGCGCCGGGCGATCAACGCGACGATACGTCGCTGATCTGTCGGGCCGCCTCGAGCACTTCGGGCGGCACGACGGTGCCGGGGCGGTTGGACGGGTCGCTCGCGAGGAAACGGCCAATGACCGGGAACTCGGTGATTGATTCCGCGCGTAAGGTCGCGGCGACCACGGGCACAAAACTCTCCACGGCGGGATAGACCAGGTAGCGCGGCAGCCACTCCGGCTGGTACTTCGCGTTAAAGCTCCAGAGCGATTCAATGGGCAGGATGCCCGAGAGTCGCTTGAGGGTCCAACGCTCAACCCGGGTGAACGTGCCTTCTCCGCGCTCGCCGTCGAGCACCGATCGGAAGGCCGAGAAGTTGAGACTGACGCCACGTATACCCTGGTCACCGAGGTGTTTGATGGTTGAGCAGAGGGCGTAGTCAATGAGCCCGTTGGGGTGCTCGCCCGGATCGCGGCGCATGAGGTCGAGCGAGTAACCCTCGATCGCGGGCGAGGGCACAAACTGGCAGGCAGCAACCGGCTGGCCGTCGGGACCGTAGACAACGGTGAAGAGCAGGCCCTTGTCCTTGGGGTCGAACAGTCGGCCGAGCATCATGGAGAACCCCCGCTCGTTCTCGCCCCGGCGCAGCAGCGAAATCATCGAGAGCAGTCCGGGAACGCGCTGGGGATCGATCTCGGCCGGGTCGAAGAACTCCACGGTGTAGCCCTTGCGTGCGAGGCGCGAGCACGCTTGACGCAGCCCCTTCATCTTGCCGCCCTCGAGTGAGAACGACCGACAGTCGACGATCGCTTCGTCGCCCAGATAGAGGTAGTGCAGCCCGGCGGCGTGATAGATCGGCAGCCACTCCTCACCGGCGCCCATGACGCCGAGCGTCCAGCCGTGGGTCTCGGCGTAGGCGCGAAAGGCGCTGAACACCTCGGTGCGCTCACCTTTGGGACCAATCGGGTCGGGCGAGAGCAGCGCCACGCCGCCGTAGACCGCGTAGGCCACGAGCGAATCGCGATAGAAGAAGAACTGCTTGTCGTCGCGCAGGGCGAAGTAGTCGAGCGTGCCGCGTCCGTGTCGGCGCACTATCTCGCGCGCGCGCAGCTCGGCGAGGCGACGTTCGGCGCTGGTGCCCTTCTCGGAGAGCCGACGGTCAACCACCGGCCGCGTGATCAGATAGAGCGCGCTGACCAACAGCGAGATGCCGATCGTCGCGAGCGCGGGGTTGGTGAAGTCAGCCACGCCGTCGGGCAGCGAGACGTTGTACTGCGCGACCAATCGTTCAATGCAGGCCACCAGCACCACGCCGAAGGACGGCAGCTGGTGGCGCGTCGGGGAGAACTCAATGGCAATCGCGGCGGCGAAGACGGCGACGAGGGCGACGAGCACGAGGCGGGGCAGCGCCGAACGCACGCTGGTGCGGTCCGACGTGCCCTGGAAGTACTGGCGCTGGACAATAAGGATGCCCAGGAGGAACGCGGTGAGCACCGCCGCGAGCACCGACCCGCCTCGCGCCACGTGGGCGACACTGGTCAGGGCGAGGGCCGAGACAACAATGAACCACGCTCGGCGTTGGCCCCGGCGAAGCCCGCGGGCCATCATGATCATGCCAATGCCGGCGACCGCGGTCACGGCGTCGGCCGACTGCGCGACGCCCAGGGGCAGGATCGTCAGCACTCGGTGCAGCCGGCTGTGCAGCGGTATCGACGCCGACACCGTCACGTTGATGAGCCCGACCAAGAAGATGAGTCCGCTGGCCCAGCGGCGCACTTGGCGTTGGCGGTGCTGGACGCGCAGGCGGTCGGCGTTGAGCGGGAAGGGATTACCGGTGGGCCATGACCCGACCGTGGCCGTGGCCCCGGGCGGGGAGGGTTGCATGGTTGATCCGCCAATGAGATGCTCCAGGCGCGTTTCGCGCCGGCGCGGTGACTGGCCAACGACGAGGCGGACCTGGACCGTGCTGGCCGCTTCAATCTCGACGATGCCGAGCCGGTCGACTGAGGTGAAGACCGGCGGCAGACCGAGGCGCCCGCGTCGTTCGACCACCACGGTGCGCGATGGTCCCGGCGCCGCGCAGACCGCCCGGTCAAGCACGGCCAGCGCCGGACGGGGGGCGCCGCCCACGACCGCACCGACGCCGCCGTGCTCGGCAACGAGCCGTGCGTACTCCGTCGCGTCGACACTGTCAACGGTGGTGGTCGCGAGAGGCTCGCTCAGGTTTGGGGCGTCGGCCTTTCGGGCCTCACGATCGAATCGCCTGCGGACAATCAGTCCGGCAACTGCCACCACGATGGCCTCGAGCGCCGCAATCAGTAGCAGGTTCAGTACCAGGTTGCTCCAAAAGCTGCCGGTGTGCAGGGTGCGTACGTGGAAGTGATGGTGGGTGAAGTGGTCGAAGATCGTGGTCAGCGTGCTCGACAGGTCGAAGACGGCCATAGCCAGCACTGGGAACCAGACCCAGCCGCTGAGTCGGCGATAGAGCACGCGAGAGGCCACGAAGCGTGCCAGGGCCGGGGGATCTTCCAAGCGGTCGGCGTCCTTGCGGTCGGCCTCGTCGGCCCGTGACAGGTCCACGGTGCTCGTGCCCGCGACCACGCAGAGATCGCGCACGCCGTTGGCCGTCGTGACCTTGAGCGTGAGGTCGCTCGCCATCGTGATGCCCAGCGCCTCGAGTTTTGCTTGGGGGCTCAGTGCGTGACGCAGCTCGTGGTCGTCGCTGCCCGGCAGCACGATGAACTGGTGCCCCTCGTGCAGGGTGAAGGCCGTGATCGTGCGCCGCAGCGTGGGCAGGTTCTTAAAGGTGGCGTCGATGAATTTCGTGAGGTCCGACGTGGCGTCGGGGTGCAGGAAATTGCCGGCGATCACGACAACCGCGGGGTCGTCGATGTTGTCCAGCAGGTCAATCAGCTCGCGAATTGGACGGCTCGCCTCGCTCGTGGTGGGCGACAGGGAAAGGTCGCTGAGCACGTAGACGTGGTGCCCATAAGGGACGTTCAGAGTCAATCGTTCATTCGCGCCCACGGCGTCTAGTCTCGCAGACATGCCCGTGGTGAGCGCCATGGCGGCAAGAACAGCTGATGGCACCACACAAGAGCAACGACAATTGGCACTGGCGCGAGGATTCCCTGACCCCAGGCGCGGCGGTGATTTTCGACATTGACGGGGTCCTGGCTGACGCCGCGGGACGCCAGCATTACCTCGACTGGGGTGACTGGCACAGTTTCTTCGATGCCTGCGGCGATGACCCGATCATCGAGGAAATTGAGCGGTTGCTCGAATTGCTCGACCAGTCGCTTCTAATCATCCTGCTCACCGGTCGACCCCGTCGGGTCCAGCCTCACACCCTGGCCTGGCTCGAGCGCTACGGACTGCGCTGGGACCTACTCATCATGCGTGAGTACGGCGACTACTCGGGCGTCGACGGCTTTAAGCGCGGCGTGCTGCGCGACCTCGTGACCAAGGGGTTTGACATCCGTCTGGCCCTCGATGACGACCCGAAGAATCACGCGATGTACGTGAGCGAAGGCGTGCCGTGCATCTACATCCACTCGGGCTACTACCTCTAAACCTCGAGAGCGCCCAATATCTCCCTGGCGGCGTTTCGTCCCGAGCCAATGCTCGCGGGCACGCCCACACCGTCATAGGAGTTGCCGGCCAGCGCTAAGTGCATCGGCGCGCCGGCCGCTCGCGCGGCGCTGACCATCTGTTCGTGGCCCACGTAGTACTGGGGCAGTCCCGGCAGCCAACGTTGGACCAAGGTTTCGTTCGGTGCAGCAAAATCTCCCAGCAGCACGGCGAGTTCGCTCACCACGCGGGCTGCGAGGCCTTCGTCGTCATAGTCCATCCAGCGCGTGTCATCACTGCGTCCCACGTGCGCGCGCAACAGTACGTCGCCCTCGCGCGAGAGGTGCGGCCACTTTCGATCGAGCAAGGTAATCGCCGTCACCATCATCGAACCCTCGCCTGACCACTTGGTGCCCAGCGGCACCAACACCCCCGTGCCGTGTTCGGGCAGGGCTACTCGGGTCCGGTCAATGCTGAACGTGATCATGGCGGCGCCCGCCGTCGCCACGTGGCTCAACTGTTCGAGGGCTGGATCAAAGTGACCGACGAGGTGTCCCGCTTCGTGCGCCGGTGTCGCGACGATGATGGCGTTGGCCGGCGTGGTCGTCGTCTGCGTGTCAACCTCCCAGGGATAACTGCCCGAGGGCGAACGTCGCAGCGCGGTCACCGCGGTGCCCGATCGCAGCACCACGCCGCGCATCCGCAATCGACGCGCGAGTTCTGCGGGCAGTGAACCGACGCCACTGGTGAGCGTAAAGAACAGCGGGTCGGCGCTCGACGCCGCGTTGGTGGCACTACCCATCTTCTTCAGTTTCTTCATGATCGATCCTCCCTGTCGGGCCGCTTCATAGAGCGTGGGGAACACCGTCTTGGCGGAGAGCTCGTCGATGCGGCCCGCTTGAATGCCGCCGACCATTGGTTCAATGAACGTGTACGCCAATTCCGCGCCGAGCTTGGCGCGCAGTATTGCGCCGATCGAGATGTCCTCGCCGACGTTGAGTGGTCTCGGCAGCAGTTCGTCGCGCCGTGCGTGCAGACGCGCGTTGCGACTCAGTCCCGGCACGGAACGGACCATTTGTGATGACGTGGGCACGCCGAGCGCCAATCCACTCGGCAATTCGCTCAGGGCGCCCTGTAACCAGATGCTCGAGCCCGCCGCGGCGATGGGCTCGAGGCGGTCTCGCCAACCGAGTTCGTCCACCAACGCCGTGCCTTCAGGGCGCCGGGCAAGGAAGCCGTCCGCCCCGAGGTCGATCGTTCGTCCCGCGAACGAGGCGGTCGCGAGCGTGCCACCGAGATATTCGTTGGCCTCAATCAGTTCGACGCGTGGGCTCTCGTCACTGGGACCGTCCTTGGCGCCCGTGAGTTCCCACGCGGCGCACAGACCACTGATCCCACCGCCAATGATCACAACCGAACTGCGGGTCACGGGCGGGCCGCGTGCATAATCACGTTGGCGAGGATGGAAATGAATTCCGGATCATCATTCAGCGACCTCGTGCGATACAGGTGCAGTCCGATCTCGTGGGCGACACGTTGGGCGGCGATGTCGATGTCGTAGAGCACTTCTAAATGATCCGAGACGAAACCAATGGGGCACGACACGAGGTCAGTGACGCCTTCTTCTTTCTTGGCGGGTAGCACCTCGAGGATGTCGGGAACTAGCCACGTGTCGGTGGTGCGACCCGCTGACTGCCACGCCACGTCGTAGCGCGTCACGCCGGCGAGTGACGCCGCGTGACGTGCGCTCTCGCGCAACTGATCGGGGTAGGTGTCGCCCGTCTCGAGAATCTTCTCGGGCAGCGAGTGGGCCGAGAATATGACTTCGGTCGTGCGGTGACGTTCGCCGGGTACGTCGTCGAGCACTTCGTGCACTCGCCCGGCGATGAGCTCTAAGAATCCCGGCGCACGCCACCACTCGTCCACGCCGATGAAGGTGACGTCCGCGCCCAAGGACTCGGCGGCGCGCGACATGTACTGGCCCGTTGACATGGCCGACGAGTGCGGCGCGAGCGCGATGCCGATCACCGTGGTGAAACCCTCATCGCGAAACTGTTGGGCCGTGTCTTCAATCAGCGGCGGTTCGTACTTTGAGCCGAAGCGGACGTCGAACTGGCCCGGAGCGAGTTCGTCGAGACGTCGCGAGAGGGCCGCCACCTGGTCGGCCGTGTTGCGCGCCAGCGGGGAGATGCCGCCAATCGCGTTGTAACGAAAGACCAGGTCAGCGAGCTGTTCTGGAGTGGGAGGGCGGCCGTGGCGAATTCGCGTGTAGTACGCCTCGACGTCCTCGGGCGTGGTGGGCGTGCCGTACGCCATGACGAGCACGCCGGTCTTCACTTGACCCCGGCCCTTCCTTCGTCGTGCACGAGTGTGACCACCGCTTCGAGCACCGTGGGATCGGTGGAGGGCAACACGCCGTGGCCGAGGTTGAATATGTGCCCCGCGTCAGTGCCCGCACGTCGAAGCACGTCGCGGGTCGCGTCGAGCGCCAACTCCACGCCACTCAAGCATCGGGCCGGATCGAGATTGCCCTGGACCGCGAGTTGTCCCACGCGTCGGCGTCCTTCGTCGAGGTCTACGTGCCAGTCAATGCCGACCACGCAACTGCCGGCGGTGGCCATCAGGTCCAGTAACTCGCCGGTGCCGACGCCAAATAATATTGTCGGCACACCCAAGTCCGCGACGCCGTCGAAGACCTTCATGGTCGCCGGCAGAGCGAAGCGCTCGTACTCGTCTCGCGTGAGCGCACCGGCCCACGAGTCGAACAGCTGCAGGGCCTGAGCGCCGTGCTGGACTTGCGCGCGCAGGAACGCGATTGTGATCGCCGTGATGCGACCGAGGAGTTGGTCGAAGAGTGCCGGGTCCGCGTGCATGAGGCTCTTGATGACGGCGAAATCTCTGGTGGGACCGCCCTCGACCAGGTAGCTCGCCACGGTAAAGGGCGCCCCGGCGAAACCAATGAGCGGAGTATTCGTGCTCGCCAACTGCGCAACGACCAATTCAACCGTTCGGGTCACGTGCGAGATGTCCTCGCTCGTGAGGTCGCGGAGGCGCGCGAGATCCGCGTCTGACGTGAAGGGTTGGGCAATGACCGGGCCCCGGCCGGGCACGACGTCGACCCCGAAGCCAATGGCGTGGAAGGGCACGACGATGTCCGAAAAGAGCACCGCGGCGTCGACGCCGTAGCGACGTACGGGTTGCAGCGTCACCTCACAGGCGAGCGCTGGATCGCCAATGGCGTCAAGGATTGAGCCGGTTCCGCGCAGGGCCCGGTATTCGGGCAACGACCGGCCCGCCTGGCGCATGAACCATACCGGAACGTGCTCGACACTTTCTCCCCGACAGGCCCGAAGAAACACTGGCTCGTTCACGAAACTCCTTTAATGCCTTCCAATCTAGGGCGGATGTCATTGCCAACATTTTGTAGTTCGGTCACGGTCGCCTAGGATAGACAATCCCCTTATTGGGGACTTTTAGAGAGGTCATTGTGGCGCACGAGCGTGAGATTGCTGAGGAACAGGCGTTCCTTGATCTCTCCCTGGGGGCGCTGGACCACATGCGTGACGAAGCGCGCTCACTGCGCGATAGTGCGGCGGTGGCGAATATGCGCGGTGCCGGAGACCTGGTCGAACGCGACGTCGTCATGGCCACGGCGCTGTCTCGCTTGGACCAACTCGCGATTGGCGATCAGCCGTTGTTCTTTGGACGCATTGACTACGCGCTCAACGGTTCGGCGCACGCGGACGTGTATCACGTGGGCCGCCTCGCGGTCTCGGACGAACATCTCAATGCGCTCGTCGTCGACTGGCGCGCGCCCGTCGCCGAAGCCTTCTACCGCGCGACCGGCGTCGAGTCGCTTGGCCTGTCGCGCCGCCGTCACGTGGCCATCCGCAACAACGAGGTCACGGGCGTCGAAGACGAGTATTTCGCCGACGACAACGGAGATCTGTCGTTGCCCGAGGACGAGGTGCGATCGGCCACTGACGAGGGACTGGTGGACGGCGGTTTCGCGCTCGGTGGTCCCGGCGCGCTGTTGGCTGCCCTCGGTCGTGCGCGCACCGGTCACATGGGCGACATCATCGCCACCATCCAGGGCGAGCAGGACAAGATCATTCGCACGCCGCTCGCGGGCATCCTCTTGGTCCAGGGTGGTCCGGGAACTGGCAAGACGGCCGTGGCGCTGCACCGCGCGGCCTACCTGCTCTTTACCTACCGCAATTCGCTTGAGCGTCAGGGCGTGCTCGTGGTAGGACCCAACCCGCTGTTCCTTAACTACATCGAAAACGTGCTGCCCTCGCTCGGTGAGTCGGGAGTCACCCTGTCGACGATTTCTGGACTCGTGACCAACGTGCCCGTTCGGGGTCGCGACACCGAGCCGGCCGACTTCTTGAAGGGCGACCCGCGCATGGTGACCTTCATTGCCAACGCGCTACGGACCCGACAACACCCGCTACGAGACGACGTCAAGATCCCAATTGGTCGCGCGATCGTGGTCCTCAAGGCGCAGTACACCAAGGAGGTCGTCGAGCGGGCGCGCCGACGTCCCGGGAACCATAACCAGCGCCGCTCGGCCATTGGACGCGAGCTCGCCAATCGACTCGCGACCGAATACCAAGACCGCTTCGTGCATGACGGAGCGGACGACATCTCCCAGGTGGGCGAGCTCGCCGATCTCATCCGCACGTCAGCGCAGTTCCGCGAAGTGCTCCAACGCATCTGGCCGCGACTGTCGGGCCAGGAGCTGCTGTACGACCTGTTTGGTGCGCCGGCCCTCATCCGCGCGGCCGGCAAGGATCTGCTCAGTGACGAGGAGATGGCCCTGCTCCACCGCCCCCGGTCCGTCTCGTTGGAAGAGACGTTGTGGACCAAGGCCGACGCGGCGCTCATTGACGAAGCGCGCACGCTGCTCGGACCGAGGCGCCGTCCCCGCCCGGCGCCAAAGGTCGGCGAAACTGACATTCTCGATGGCGTTGACCTCGATTCCTACGCGCTCAACGTGCGCGCGGCGGCGCTGCGTGAAGCGGCCCGACTCGCCCCGGCGCCAGCACTGGTGCTGGACGAAGCCGAGTTCGTCACCTACGGACATATCGTCATCGACGAAGCCCAGGACCTCTCACCCATGGAGTTGCGCGTGCTCAAGCGTCGCGATTTGACCGGATCAATGACGATCGTTGGTGACATGGGACAGGCGACCACGATCTCGTCGTCAGCGTCGTGGAACACGCTCATTGAAATTCTCCAACCTCGGCGTGCCGTCACCCGAGTGGACCTGACGGTCAGCTACCGCACGCCCGAAGAAGTGCTCGATTTTGCTGCGCCAACCCTGCGGGCGGCGGCGCCGGATTTGGAGCCGCCGCGACCCGTTCGCCGGGCGGGCTCGGTGCCCACGGTCGAAATGGTCGATCCCGAGTACTTCAACAAGACGCTCGTCGAGGCCACCCGTCGCGAATGCTCGACCGTGGCGCCCGGCCGGGTGGCCGTCATCGTCACCGGTTCTCGGGTCGAGGAAATGGTCGAGTTGCTGCGCGGCGAAGGACTAGACGCGATTGACCCGCGAGACCAGGAGTCTCGCGGACTGGGCGCCGACTTGGTGGTGCTGGCGGCCGAAGGGGCCAACGGCCTCGAGTTCGACGCCACGATCGTCGTCGAGCCGGCCCAGATTGCCAGCCGCGGTTCGGCCGACCCGAAAATCTTTACCCCACGGGGTCTGCGGACCCTCTACGTGGCCATGACGCGCCCAACCCGGCGTTTGGCCATCGTCGCCTGCAGCGCGTTGCCACCGACTTTAGGATGACCCGGGAGCTGGCGAAACCATTTAGGGGTCGCAATTTCTACTAGAAATGTACCAGTGAGTCAGGCAATCCCCCTTAACGGCCTGGCGAAGCAAGAGAAGATTGTTCACGATCGACCACCGATGCTGGCCATCGGTGTGATGATCTGGCTCGGCAGCGAGCTGATGTTCTTCTCGGGACTCTTCGCCGCCCTCTTTACTATTCGCGCGCACCTGGCCGCGTGGCCACCGGCGGGCACGAAACTCGACACGCTCCAGGCCGGCGTCTTCACGCTCATCTTGGTGGCCTCATCGTTCACGATGCAGTGGGCCGTGTGGTTGATCGAGCACCGTCGGCGCGCGGAAGCCCGTCGTTGGATCATCACGACGATGATCATGGGCACGTTGTTCGTGAGCAACCAGGCCTACGAGTGGACGCACCTGGCGACGCGCTGGAACACCAACTCCTACGGCTCGATCTTCTTCATCACCACGGGCCTTCATGGTCTACACGTCTTCCTCGGTCTCGTCGCCATGGCCTTCCTGCTCTTTCGCATGCGCGGCAGTGAGGGCGACCCCGGCGAGCTCTCGACCTTCCAGGGCGTGAGTTACTACTGGCACTTCGTTGACATCGTGTGGATTGGGTTGTACTCGGCCCTCTTCCTGCTCAAATAGGCATCGACGTGAAGACTTCGCTCCTTAAGCGCTCACTCATTCTGCCGACGCTCGCGCTGATCAGTCTCGGACCGATTTTGTTGTTCGTGGGTGGCGCGAATGCGTCTGGTCACACGCCGTATCAAACGACTCGCAAGAACGCGGGCACGCCGAATTCGTCGACCGTCAAGAAGAACAAGAGCGGCGTCGTGATCAGCTACGGCAACAGCGCGATCATGTACAACGCGCCATCCTCAACCTTGGACACCCTGGGTGAAGCGCTCTTCATGCAGAACTGCGCGTCGTGTCACGGGACCAAGGCCAATGGCGTGCCGGCGAACGGTGTCGCGGCCGCGTACCCGGACCTAGTGGGTCTTGGACCCGCGACGATTGACTTCTGGATTGACTCGGGTCGCATGCCGGCCGCTGACCCACGCGTCGTCGAAGCGCCACGTCGGTTCGCTCGTCTCACGCCCGATCAGGCGTTGGCGGTTGCCGCGTGGGTGAACTCACTCGACCCGAGCCTGCCCGACATCCCCACGCCCAACTTGAAGAACGCCAACGCGGCCGACGGCGCCGCGCTGTTCGCGCTCAACTGCGCGGCCTGTCACACGATTGAAGGCGACGGCGACGCACTGGCGAACTCCACCTTTGCGCCATCGCTGCGCGATATCCCGGCGTTCCAAGTGGTTGAAGCAATTCGCACCGGCCCGGGCGATATGCCGCGCTTCACCGGCAACCTGAGCGACTACCAGGTGCGCGACATCGTTGACTACGTCACCACGGAGATTCAGCACCCGCAGAACCCCGGCGGTTTGGGACTCGGAGGTCTTGGACCAGTCGCGGAAGGCTTCGTCGCGTTGCTGCTGGGCGTGGGCGTCCTCGCCCTCGTCGGGTTCTGGGTGGGAGAGCGCGAATGAGCGACCACGAGCAGCGCACGCCGGTCGAGCTACAGGGTCTGGCCGCGAACGACCCGCACCTGCAACCCGCGTCGAAGAATCCCAAGCAGGCCGAACGGGTCATCGCCGTCTGTTTTGTACTGGGAATAATTTTTGTGGCCGCGTTCGGCGCGTGCTTCTGGATCAACGCCCAGCCGTGGAAGATCGGCGCCACCTTGGGCGCCGGGCTCAGCTTCCTCGGCATTGGCCTCGTGGCCTGGGGCAAGTACCTGATGCCCCAGGGCCCGTTCGTCGAAGATCGTCACGATCTCGCTAATTCGACGGACGACCGCGACGCCTTCGCCGCCGCAATCGTTCAACGTGGCGGTGACGTTGTCAAGCGTCGCAAACTACTCGGCGGACTGCTCGGGGCCGGCATGGGAATCTTCGGCGTGGTGGCCATGTTCCCGTTATTGCGCAGTCTCGGTCCGCTGCCCAAGAAGACACTCGACTCCACCGACTGGCGCAAAGGCACGTACGCCGTGGACATCACGGGACGACGCGTGCGGGTCGGCGACCTGGCGGTGGGATCGATCGTGACGGTCTACCCCGAGGGCACGCAGAACACGGACCGCGGCCAGGCCGTGGACCAGACGGTGCTCATCCGAATCTCCAACGAGAACTTCACCACCATGAAGGGTCGCGAAAATTGGGGCCCCCAGGGTTACCTCGCGTACTCCAAGCTCTGCACCCACCTCGGTTGTCCGGTCGGACTCTACGAGCAGGAGTTACAGGTCCTCGTCTGTCCCTGTCACCAGTCGACCTTTAATGTGCTCAACGGCGCGGAACCCGAGTTCGGTCCGGCGCCGCGGCCTCTGCCGCAGCTGCCGCTCTACGTTGACGCCTCGGGTTACATCCGTGCCCAGTCCGACTTCGACCAGCCGGTCGGTCCGGGATTCTGGGAGCGCTCGTGAGTATTGACGTACCCAACACCAGGCGCGCGAAGGCGCAGGCGAAAGGCCCCTTCGGATCGGTGGGCAAGATCCTCGACGAACTGGACGACCGTCTGGGCGTCGCCAAGGGTGGACGCACCTTCATGGACAAGATCTTCCCCGATCACTGGTCATTCATGCTGGGCGAGATCGCGCTCTACTCCTTCGTCATCTTGTTGGTCACCGGCGTCTTCCTGACGCTCTATTACATCCCGAGCTCGGACCTCGTGACCTACCACGGTTCCTACCTGCCGCTCGTGGGCCAGCGTGTCAGCGAGGCGTACGCGTCGACGGTCAACCTTTCGTTTGCGGTGCGTGGCGGGCTGCTGATGCGCCAGATGCACCACTGGTCCTGCGACATCTTTGTCGGCGCGATTGTCGTGCACATGGCGCGCGTGTTCTTCACCGGTGCGTTCCGCAAGCCGCGCGAACTGAACTGGTCGATCGGTCTCACGCTGCTGACGCTCGCCATCATCAACGGCTTCCTCGGCTACTCGCTGCCCGACGACCTCATCTCGGGCACTGGCATTCGCATTGCCTATTCCATTGTCCTGGCCATGCCGGTGGTGGGCACGTACATTGCCTTCTGGCTCTTCGGCGGCAACTTCCCGGGCACCGCGATCATTCCTCGATTCTTCATCCTGCACGTGTTGATCATTCCGGGCATCATGCTCGCGCTCGTGGGCGCGCACCTCTACTTGCTGGTGCGCCAGAAGCACACGCAGTTCCCCGGCAAGGGCAGAACCGAGAAGAACGTCGTGGGTTCGCCCATGTTCCCGGTCTTCATGGCCAAGACCACTGGGTTCTTATTCATCGTCGGGGGGATAACTGCGCTCTTGGCCGCGTTCGCCCAGATAAATCCCATCTGGCAGTTCGGTCCCTACGAGGCCTCGCGCATCTCCTACGCCGTCCAGCCCGACCTGTACATGGCCTTCCTCGACGGGGCGCTGCGCATCTGGCCGTCGTGGACCTTCCATAGCTTCGGCCATACAATCCCGTTCGAGGTCTTCGTACCGGCGATCGTGTTCCCCGGTCTCGTCTTCGGGTTGTGTTACATGTGGCCGACGATCGAACGGATATTTACGAAGGACAACGAGCTGCACAACTTGCTCGACCGCCCAATCAACCGACCCAAGCGCACCGCGGCCGGCGTGTCGGTGGGCATGCTCATCGTCGTCTTGTTCTTCGCGAGTTCCACGGACGTCATCGCCAACTTCTTTCACGTCTCGCTCGAAGAGGTGCTCATTGCCATGCGCGTGCTGGTGGTTATCACGCCGCTCATCTCGTATCCGGTCACGTACAAGATCTGTAAGGAACTACAAGCGGCCAAGGGCGGAAAACGCAAGGTGGCGAACACGGTCACGCGTTCCGAAGAGGGTGAGTACGTCGCCACGCCCGCGCCGGTCTACGTTGACGACCTGCACAGTGACCTCGCCGCCATGCAAGTACCGCGCTTCATCGCGCCCGCGCCCGACGACGTCGAAGAAGGCAGTGGCACCCGAGTCGTGGAGCGCTAGGCGGCGCGAATAAGGCGCGGCACGGCCTTTCGGGCACTATTTGTTCGCGGCGCCTGCCTAGCATGGTCACTGTGACTACAACGAGCGATCCGCTCTGGCCATCGGCCGCGACGCTGCTCCAATCGGCTCCCGATCCCCAGCGCCGCAACGTAGGGTTGCTCGGTGTTTCGACGTTTGCCACCTCGCTCACGCCCCGTTCCGCGCTCAGTACGCCCGACGCAATTCGCTCGGCCCTGGCTCGGTACGCAACGTGGTCCTACAGCGACATGTTTGATTTGGCCGACACCATGTGTCTGGTGGACTACGGCGATGTCGCCGATCCCGACGGCGACGGAGGCAGCGCGCGCGTCTTCGAGGCAACAGAGAAGTTTGACCCGTCACTCGAACTACGGGTGCTCCTGGGCGGTGACAACGCAATGACCTGGCACGCCATGCGCGCACTCGCGGGCGGTGATCTTTCCAGTTGGGGGCTCATCACGATCGACGCCCACCACGATCTGCGCGACGGTCGTAGCAACGGCTCTCCGGTGCGTCAGCTGCTCGACGAGGGACTCGACGGACACCACGTGGTCCAGGTCGGTCTCGCTGATTTTTCCAATTCGCCCGACTACTCGCGGCGCGCCCACGACGCCGGCATCACCGTCATCTCCCGCGACGTCCTGCGGCACCAAACAATTGAAGAGGCGGCGACGCACGCGATGGTGGTGGCCGGTGCCGGGGGGCGACCGGTCTACGTGGACATCGACATGGACGCGGCCGATCGTTCCGTGGTGCCGGGTTGCCCAGCGGCGGCACCGGGCGGCTTGAGCGCCGACGAGATGCGCCGATTTGTGCGAGCGGTCACCCACGGTGCCCAGGTGCGCGCGATCGACATCACCGAGATTGACGTGCAACTCGACTCCGAGGACCAACGAACGGTCCGGCTCGCGGCGTTGCTTGTCTTAGAGGCGCTCGTCGGCCTGCATAGGCGACAGTGATGCCGATCGAGATCGGTGTCGAGCCGCCGACGGGAGTTCAGTTGATCGCCGTCGCGCGCGAGTACGAGACGGTGAGTCTCAGCGACGAGGTAGTGGCGCGTCTGGACCGCCAACGTCGGGCCATCGACGTGCTGGTGGAAAGTGGCACGCCGGTCTACGGACTCTCGACGGGTTTCGGATCGCTCGCGACCACCTTCATCTCGCCCGACGAGCGTCGCGCCCTGCAGCGCTCGCTGATCCGATCCCACGCCGCGGGCGTGGGTGACGAAGTGGAGACCGAAGTCGTGCGCGCGATGATGTTCTCGCGACTCACCAATCTCTGCAGCGGCGTGTCGGGCGTGCGGCCCTCGACGGCGCGGGCGTACTGCGCGATGCTGAACGCCGGCATCACGCCGATCGTGCACGAGTTCGGTTCCCTGGGCTGTTCTGGTGACCTGGCCCCGCTCGCGCACGTGGCGCTCGCGTTGATGGGCGAAGGCGACGTGCGCGACCGAGGCGGCGAGCGCATGATGGCCGCGACGGCACTCGCCGCCGCCGGGCTGGAGCCGGTGGAACTCGCGGAAAAGGAGGGCCTCGCGCTGATCAATGGCACCGACGGCATGCTCGGTCAGCTGATCCTGGCGATTGAAGACGGGCAACATCTCATGCGCTTGGCCGACGTCGCGGCCGCGATGTCGGTGCAGGCGTTGCGCGGCACGGACCGAGTGTTTCTTGACGACATTCAGGCGCTACGTCCCCACGTCGGTCAGCGCGACAGCGCGGCCAACCTCGTCGCGCTGCTGGCCGACTCGCCAATCGTTAATTCACATTTAGAGGACACCACGCAGGTCCAGGATGCCTACTCGCTGCGCTGTGCGCCCCAGGTCCATGGCGCGGCGCGCGACACGTTCCGCCACGCCGCGAAGGTCGCCGACATCGAGATGGCGTCGGCGATTGACAATCCCTCCGTGCTGGCCGATGGCTCGCTCGTGTCCAACGGCAACTTCCACGGCGCCCCCATTGCCTACGTATTGGATTTTCTGGCGATCGTGTTGGCTGACGTTGCCTCCATGGCCGAGCGACGCACCGACCGCCTGCTCGACGTGGACCGCAGTTTCGGACTGCCGCCGTTTCTCGCCCATCAGGCCGGAGTCGACTCGGGACTGATGATCGCCCAGTATTCGCAGGCGGCCATGGTCTCAGAGATGAAGCGCCTGGCCGCGCCCGCGAGCGTCGACTCGATTCCCTCGTCGGGCATGCAGGAAGACCACGTGTCGATGGGCTGGCACGCCGCGCGCAAGCTGCGTAAATCGGTCGAGTGCTTCGCGGACGTGATTGCGATCGAACTGCTCGCGAGCGCGCGTGCCTTGGAGTTACGCGCGCCGTTGGCCCCGTCGCCCGTGACGGCCCGTGTTGCCGAGCGCATTAATGCCGTGTCAGGTGGGCCCGGTCACGACCGCTGGCTCGCGCCCGAGATCTCGGCCGTGGGCGAGTTGGTGCGCGACGACGAGTTGCTCGACATCGTCGCGCGCTTTGTCACACTGAAGTAGCCACACGAAGGAGTAGTCATGGAAGGTGCCCGTCCGGTGCGCGCAGCGCGAGGCAACACGTTGTCGACCCTGGGATGGCCCCAGGAGGCGGCGCTACGCATGCTGCAGAACAATTTGGACCCCGAGGTGGCCGAACGTCCCGACGACCTGGTGGTCTACGGCGGCACCGGACGCGCAGCGCGAGATTGGCGCAGTTTCGACGCGATCGTGCGCACGTTGACCACGCTCAAGGGCGACGAGACGATGCTGGTCCAGTCCGGGCGCCCGGTGGGGGTCTTTCAGACCCACGAGTGGGCGCCCCGGGTCCTGATCGCCAACTCGAATCTGGTGGGCGACTGGGCCACCTGGCCCGAGTTTCGACGCCTCGAAGCGCTGGGCTTGACGATGTACGGCCAGATGACGGCCGGTTCGTGGATCTATATCGGCACCCAGGGAATCCTGCAGGGGACATTCGAAACCTTCGCCGCCGTCGCGGCGAAACGCTTCGGCGGCACGCTCGCAGGCACGCTCACGCTCACCGGCGGCGCGGGCGGCATGGGTGGCGCCCAGCCGCTGGCGGTCACGATGAACGACGGCGTCTGTCTCTGCGTTGACGTAGACCCCACCCGTTTGCAGCGTCGCGTCGAGTTCCGCTACCTCGACGAGTGGACTGATGACCTCGATGACGCGGTTGCGCGCGTACTAGCCGCCAAGAAGCAGCGCCGGCCCCTCAGCGTGGGGCTGGTCGGCAACGCGGCCACGATTTTTGCGGAACTGCTTCGTCGCGGTGTCGAAGTGGACATCGTGACCGACCAGACGTCGGCCCACGACCCGCTCAGTTATCTGCCCGAAGGCATTGATCTGGGCGACTGGCACGACTACGCCGACAAGAAGCCCGAAGAGTTCACCGACCGTGCCCGACTCTCCATGGCCAAGCAGGTTGAGGCCATGGTCGGGTTCATGGACCAGGGCGCCGAGGTCTTTGACTACGGCAACTCAATTCGCGGCGAGGCGCAGCTGGGCGGCTACAGCCGGGCCTTTGAGTTCCCTGGGTTCGTGCCGGCCTACATTCGCCCGCTGTTCTGCGAGGGCAAGGGCCCCTTTCGCTGGGTCGCGCTTTCGGGTGACCCCAAGGACATTGCCCGCACCGACCAGGCGGTGCTCGACCTCTTTCCCGACAACGACGCGCTGCACCGTTGGATCACCAAGGCGCAGGATCGTGTGGCCTTCCAGGGGTTGCCCGCACGGATCTGCTGGCTCGGTTACGGCGAACGCGACCGGGCCGGTCTGGCCTTTAATGATCTCGTCGCGTCGGGTGAGGTCTCGGCACCCATCGTCATTGGTCGTGACCACCTCGACAGCGGATCGGTCGCGTCGCCGTATCGCGAAACCGAATCGATGCTCGACGGTTCGGACGCGATCGCCGACTGGCCGCTGCTCAACGCGATGCTCAACACCGCATCGGGCGCGTCGTGGGTATCCATCCACCATGGCGGCGGCGTGGGCATCGGACGCTCGATTCACGCGGGCCAGGTCTGCGTCGCCGACGGCACCGAGTTGGCAGCTCAGAAGTTGGCCCGGGTGCTGCGCAACGATCCCGGCACGGGCGTCATTCGCCACGTGGACGCGGGGTACGATCTCGCCGACGACGCCGCGCGCGAGCGCGGCGTGCGCATTCCCATGCGCGAGGGCTAAGTGACGGCGCGACTGTTTACCAACATTGGTGAACTGACGACCAACGATCCGTCGTTCGGCGACGGGTCGCCAAGCGGACGATTGGTCAATGCGGCGTTGGTGGTCGACGCACAACGCGTGCTGTGGGCGGGCCCGACATCGGGCGCGCCCGACGCCGATGAGTTAATCGACGTTGAGAGGGCCGCAGTGGTGCCGGGATTTGTTGACTCGCACACCCATCTCGTGTTCGCTGGCGAACGGTCGGCGGAGTATGAAGCGCGCATGTCGGGCGAGCGCTACGACGGCGGGGGAATACTGGCGACCGTGGACGCGACCCGCCGCGCCACCAGCGACGAACTTCGTTCGGCAACCGCAACGCGCGCTCGGGCCCTGCGCGCCGGCGGCGTCACCACGATGGAAATCAAGTCGGGTTACGAACTGACGCTCGAGGGTGAACAGCGGCTGGTAGAAATCGCGGGGGAGTTCAGTGACGAGGTGACGTTCCTAGGTGCGCACACCGTGCCCGAAGAGTACGCGCACGACCGCGAGGGCTACGTGGACTTGGTGGCGGGCGCGATGTTGACCAACTGCGCTCCCCACGTGCGCTGGGCCGACGTCTTTTGCGACACTGGGGTCTTCAGTGTTGACGAAGCTCGCCGTGTACTGCTGGGCGCTCGCGACGCTGGACTCGGTCTACGCGTGCACGCCAATCAACTCGGCGACAGCGGTGGGGTAGGACTCGCCATCGAACTGGACTGTGCCAGTGTGGACCACTGCACGCACGTGAGCGACGCGGACCTCGACGCGCTGTCGTCGAGTGCGACCGTCGCCACGTTGTTGCCCGGCGCGGAGTTCTCCACCCGTTCGCCCTACCCGTCGGGACGACGTTTTCTCGACGCGGGCGTGACGGTGGCGCTCGCCACGGACTGTAACCCCGGCACCTCCTACGTCACGAGCATGTCGCTGATCATCGCCCTGGCGGTGCGCGAGATGGCGATGACCGTTGACGAGGCGCTCTGGGCCGTGACGCGAGGCGGCGCCAAGGCCCTGCGCCGCGACGACATCGGTCATCTCGGAGTGGGCGCGCGCGCTGACTTCGTGATCCTTGACGCACCTCGGGCCGCCCACCTGGCGTACCGGCCTGGAGGCGACGTCGTGCGCCAGGTTTTTCGCGCTGCACGCTAGGCGGACGCCCGAAAGGCGCCATTGCCTCGACCTTTACTATGGAGGAATGACGACCCCCAAAGTCCCCGAGAATCTGCCCACGACGTTCGGCGCGCTGCGCGAGAGCGGGTTCGAGCCCACATCCGTTCGTGAAGAGTTGCGCCGCAATCTGGAGCAACGTCTCGCCGACGGAAAACCGCTCACCTCGTCCGTACTCGGCTACGAGGACTCGGTATTGCCCCAACTCGAGACCGCCCTACTCGCCGGCCACGACATCATCCTGTTGGGCGAACGCGGACAGGCAAAGAGCCGGATGATTCGCTCCCTCGTTGAACTACTCGACGAGTGGCTGCCCATTGTCGAAGGCTCGGACGTGCGTGACGATCCCTTCGCCCCCATCTCGGCCTACGCCATCGCATTGGTTGAAGAGCAAGGTGACCAGACGCCGATTTCCTGGCTGCACCGCAGCCAGCGATTCGCGGAGAAGTTGGCGTCACCCGACACGTCGATGGCAGACCTCATCGGAGAGGTGGACCCCATCAAGGTTGCTGGCGGCCTGTATCTGGACGATCCGCGAGCGCTCTCCTACGGCCTCGTGCCCAAATCCAACCGCGGCATCTTCGCAATGAACGAACTGCCCGACCTGTCCGAGCGCATCCAGGTGGGACTGCTCAACGTGCTCGAAGAGCGAGACGTGCAGATTCGAGGGCACCTGGTGCGCCTCGAACTGGACATCCTGGTGGTGGCGACCGCCAACCCCGAGGACTACACCAATCGCGGGCGCCTCATCACTCCATTGAAGGACCGTTTTGGTTCTCAGATTCGCACGCACTACCCCTACGAAATTTCGACCGAGATCGAGATCGTCCACCAAGAGGCTCGCCTGCCAGTGACGACGAAACCGATCATCGTGCCGTGGTTCATTGACGACATCGTCGCGCGCGTGAGCCACGTGGCCCGCAAGAGCCACGTCGTCAGCCAGCATTCCGGGGTGTCGGTGCGTCTGTCAATCGCCAACTACGAGACGGTGGTCGCCAACGCGCTGCGTCGCACCCTGCGCACCGATGACGTCGCCGTGGTGCCGCGCGTGAGCGACCTCAGCGCCATGGTGCAGTCGACCCAGGGCAAGATCGAATTCGACTCCATGGACGACAGCGACTCCGATCAGATCATCGCCGCGCTCGTTTCGCTCGCCGTTCGCCAGTGCTTCGCCGAATACGCGCTGCTCGAAGAGGGACCCGAGATCGTCGAAGCCTTCAACGACGAAGTGTTGGTGCACACGGGCGACGACCTCGCCGACCAGACGTACCTCGACGTGCTGGCCGCGATGCCGGCGCTCGACGCATCGGTGCGACGCATCGCCGGACCCGATGCCAGTGATGGCGAACTCGCCGCGGCCATTGAATTCGTGCTCGAAGGTCTCTATCTCACGAAGCGACTCGCGAAGGACGCCTCGGGGGCCCGAGCGCTCTACCGCGCCAGGAACCGGTAGTGCCGGTTCGCTACGGCTACCGCCGATTCGGCGAGGACGATGACTTTGACGACCTCGACGCGGAAGAGCTGCTGCGACTGCTGACGGATGACTACTTAGAGAGTGGCGACCTCGACGACGCGATGGAACGATTGTTGCGCGAGGGATTCGTCTCGCCCGACGGCACGCGCAACGAAGGACTGCGCGAGCTGCTCGAGCGCGCGCGCGCGAAACGGCGCGAGCTTGAGCGTCAGGCCGATCCCGACGGTGAGATGCAGCGCTACCGAGAGTGGCTCGAAGAGATAGAGGCCACCGAGTCCAATGAACTGGACACGCTCTTACGCGACGCCGAGGCGTCGGATGACGAGCGACGCAAGGAAGTGACGCGCGACTACGTCGAGCAGAAGTACATGCAGCGAAGCCTCATGAGCGACCGACTCGCGGAGCGCTTGGCGAATTATCAGAACTACGAATTCGTATCGTCCGAGGCGCGTGAGCAGTTCGAGCAGTTACTGCAGGAACTGCAGAAAGACGTGCTCGACACGTACTTCCAAAAGAGCAAGGAGTTCATGAACAACCCCGACTCCGAGGAGTTGGCCCGGACCCGTGAGATGATGGATGCCCTCTCAACCATGATCGAACAGGACCGCCGCGGCGAGCCGCTCGATCCGAGCTTCGACGACTTCATGGAGAAGTTCGGTGATTTCTTTCCGGGTGCTGAGTCCTTAGAGGACGTCGTACGGGCAATGGCCGAGCGGGCCGCGGCCGCCGAAGCAATGTTCAATTCGCTTTCCGGAGAGCAGCAAGGTGAACTGCGTGGACTCTTTGACCGGATGATGCAGAACATGGAGTTGGACTTTGCCCTCAACCGCCTGGTGTCGAATTTGCGTCAGGCCACGCCGGACATTGACTGGAATCGAGCGCATCGCATGCGAGGCAGCGAGCCCTCCTCCTTCGCCGATTCGACCTCCGTCGCCGAGCAACTGGGCGAGCTGCGGGGTCTCGAACAGTTCTTGGGCCAGGGCAACGCGGCCCAGGGTCTGCCTGAAGTAGACGTCGATGCCGTGCGGCGCAACCTGGGTGCCGACGCGGCCCAGCACGTCGTGCGACTGCAAAAGGCGCTCAAAGCGCTCAAGGACCAGGGTTTCATTGATCGACATGGTGGTCAGTTGACGTTAAGCGCCAAGGGAGTACGCCAAATTGGTCAACAGGCACTGAAGGACCTCTTCGCCCAGCTGCGCAACACGCCGGCCCTCGGAGCCCACCGCGAGACGACGGTCGCGCGTGGTGGCGACCGAGAAGAGACCGCCAAACCGTGGGAGCCGGGTGAGCCGTTCGCGCTGCATATTCCCCAGACGCTGCGCAACGCCGTGTTTCGCCAGGGCCCCGGTACGCCAGTACAACTGCACCCCGATGACTTCGCGGTTGAAGAGTATGAGGCAACCCGCCGCTCGGCGACGGTCTTCGCGATCGACCTGTCGCTGTCGATGGCCATGCGATCGAACCTCGTGCCGGCCAAGAAGATGGTGCTCGCCCTCACCCAGCTCATTCGCTCAAAATTCCCGCGGGACTTCTGCGCGGTGGTGGGCTTCGGCGAGACCGCCCAGGAACTACGGGTGGAGGACATTCCGGCATTGAGCATCGATTACGCCTACGGCACCAACCTCCAACACGCCTTGGCGCTAAGCCGGCATCTCATGCGCAACGAACGCGGGGAGCGACAGATCGTCGTCGTGACCGACGGAGAACCGACGGCTCATCTGATGGATAACGGCGAGCCGTTCTTCTCCTGGCCGCCGGTGAGGGAGACGCTGGAAAAGACCATGGCCGAAGTTCTGCGCTGCACCAAGGCCAACATCAAGATCAATATTTTTGCGCTCGACATAGAACGCAGCCAGTTTCCTTTCGTCGAACAGATCGCGCGCGTCAACGGCGGGCGAGCGTTTTACACGTCAGTAGACGAACTTGGCAGCTACGCGCTCGATGATTTTGTTCGTCATCGTCGCGCAAGTTAGTGTAAAAAGATATTCTCGACGACCAGGGATTTTAAGATTTGCATTTGCTTTTTGCGCCAAACCCCGCAACAATGACACCGTTGTAATTACAACGGTGACAATTGTTACCTGCGGGAGGGAACGCAACATGGCATTTGTTGACATATTGAGCGGCATGGAAGATCGAGGCTGGCAGTCCCGGGCGAACTGCATGGGCGTCGACCCCGATCTTTTCTTTCCGGAACGCGGGGCATCGACCCGTGAAGCGAAGGAAGTGTGCCGAGGATGTGTGGCTCGCGAGGACTGTCTCGAATACGCGCTGGATAACGGCGAGAAATTCGGCATTTGGGGCGGGATGAGCGAGCGCGAACGGCGCCGGCTTCGTCGGGCCCGGGCTATCGAGCGCCGGGCTCAAGCAGGATAATCACCCGCTAGATCATCTAGCCGTTCCAGTTGATAATGCGCGTCTCGATGGTCGTGTCACGCGCGAGCCCGAGTTGCGTCCACCTCGAGGGCTCCTCGCGCTCGAGCAGCGAGGTCGGCACGAGGCCGACCAGCTCCGCGCGGTTGATGCGGCCGGGCGGGTTGAGCAGGGTCGTCACCTGGTCGTAGATCTGCGAAGGCAGTATGGCGTTGGTATCGATGATGTTGCAACTCACCTGCACCTGCTCGCCCACTTGAAAGGCCAGTGAACGAACCGCCGCCTGACGGACCGCTCTGACAATGAGCTGCGCTTCGTCGAGTGACACGTCATCGAGCCAGAGGTTCCACGCAACGAGAATCGGCCGGGCTCCCACCGCGACGCAACCTCGCTCGCTCGACGCAGTCGCGGGCCCCATGTCGGGCATCAACGAAATGAACGCGGTCTTGCGCACCTCGGGCAGCGAGCGGATTGGATGGCCGACCAGGGGGCCGTAGAGAAAAACGGGCACCTCGTAGTTATCAACCAGCCAGCGAGCCAATTCATCACGCAGCGTCACTGCGTCGGCGGCCGCAGTTGCGTCGAGGGCCACGAAGGGCACGACATCAACGACGCCAAAACGCGGGTGCACGCCCTGGTGAGTACTGAGATCCAGGCGTTCGTAACAGGTCGCGACGAGGGCGTGCACGCTGTCGACGAGGGCGACGGGCTCATTAATCAACGTGAAGACGGAGCGATTATGGAACTCGTCACTGTGCATGTCCTTTAACGACGGGCCCGAGACGTCACACAGTTCGTCGATGACGTCTGCGTCGCGGCCCTCAGAGACATTGATCACACACTCAAACATCGACACAGATTATTGGATGAGGTTGATTTTCGCCAAGCGGCGGCGTGAACTGCGCAGACGACGGCGTTCGCGTTCACTCTTGCCGCCCCAGATTCCGTGATCGACGTGGTGCTCGAGTGCGTATTCCAAACACTCTCGTTCCACCGGACACTCATCGCAGATTTTTTGAGTTACGAGTACCCCAACGCCGTCGCGAGGAAAAAATACTTCCGCAGGGTAATCGCGACACTTCGCCTGGGACATCCATTCGGTACTCATATTCACCCCCTTATGGTAGGGCTCTCTTTTAGAGTACCCACCCAACTCTCAGTACTGTCTAAGCATTTGATTACAGTTCGCGGAAGAAAATTTCATTTCGTAATTCGTTCGTAACGTTGCACGCGCAAATTGTTTTTGTATCCGTTTACATTTCCAAACAACGCAAAATTATTTTGAAATCTGATGAACAAAATTGTTAGTTCGTCGGTATGACGTGGTGACGAGGAAGAAGAATCACACCTGCCCCTAGAGTGACGTCCATGGAAATTCCCATTGCGTGCTCACTCGAGGCGAGCGACGCACGCGCGCAACTCGGTGAGTGGAAAGAGATTTTTGCGCGCGTCGTGACAACCGTCGAACGCACGTCGCCGAATCGATTCGAAGCGTCGCTTCGAGCGCAGTCGCCCGGACTGAGTGACCTGGTCCATCTTGCGCAACGAGAGAAAGCGTGCTGTCCGTTCTTTGACTTTGCCTTGATCATTGATGCGACCTCGACAACATTTGTTGTCGAGGTTCCCGATGACGCGTCGTCGGTACTCGATGATTTCGTCGTCAGTATTACTTAGAGTTTCCTGGTCATCTCGCGACAGAAATCATCATTCGACCCAGTCGGAAGGCTGTTCTTGGCCAGCCGGTAGAATGATTGTCCGCAAGTTATTTTTTTCGAGGAGCATCGTGAGTCAGGTCCCCACCACCGAAGTGACCGAGGTCATTGACCCGGTCGGCCACGTGCAAGTCATCTACCTCGGTCCCGTTGCTCCGCACTGGGAGTGCCGCATGGTCTTTGGTGATGAGGAGCAGATTCAGGCCTTTGTCGACCGAATCGATGCGCGTCTGCGATTCTTGCCACCTCACGATCCGCAGTTCCGCCGCAACCGTGAACGCGTCAATCGCGACGCGGAGCGTGAGAACCTCATTGTCGAGTGGAACCTCGGGTACGACGAAGAGGCCTAAGCCAACGGCGAGTTCGTCACTCGTTCGTACCACGCATCGGGATTCGTCAGTTCACTCGAACTCGGTAGTCCGTCAACGCGCAGCAACGCATCAAAGACCTTGAGCGTGTGCTCACGCTGCAGCGTCGCGACAAAGTCGTGGGCCAACTCGTGGTGCGGTCCCTGCGTCGAGATTCCAAAGAGTGCCGCCGCCGCATCTTCGCCGCGCGCGTCGCTGTGACGGTGACGGCGATAGGCCTCAACGAGCGCGGGGCGCGGGCCGAGAATCGTTTCGGCAATTTCGATGGCAGCCGCATCGAAGAAGGCCAATAACACGCTCGCGGCGGCGTTGATGGCGCGAGTGGCATCGGTCTCCTCGGGCATCTCGATGCCGTCGAGCAACGCCTCGGGATTGTTGATGAAGGACGTGAGGTCTTCGGGATTGACAATCGACTGCAGCCGCGTGAGGAGATCACCCTGGGCGATCGTGGCTTCGCGCACCGCGTCAAAGAGCAGCGCGCGCAGCGCGTCGCCCGTGCCCGGTTGCGTGAGCACTAGCGACGCCACGAACTCCTGGGCGAGGGCGAACACGAAGACCTCGTCGTGCTCTAGGGTCCACGCTTCGGCGAAGCTCGCGAGATTGTTCACTACGAGCAGGCGGCCAGCATCCTCACGCGGCAGCGGCAGGACGGCGAGGGACCACGCTCGTTCGGAGAAGTGACCGGCGACCGATCCCATCTGGAATCCGGTGAAGAGCGGTCCGAGCGTCGACGCCATCTGGGCCATCATCGCGTTGGGATTCTGATCGAGTTGGTCAATGTCCTCGCTCGGGGTCTCGGGACTGGTCATCATTGGCGAGATGAGCGGCCGCCACTGCGTGAGGGCCGCGATCGTGAGGGCCGATCGATTCACCGCAGTGAAGACCGGGGGACTCGAGACGCCGAAGAGCGCATCGACGTGTCGTCCGACCAACGGGGCGAGCTCTTCTAATCGTTGACGCTCAATCGGTTCGGGATTTGGGTCGCCGTCAGTGCCGCGCGCGATATTCAGCGCTAACTGGGTCGCCGTGTCAAACCACGCGTCCGGACCCTGTTGGCCCAAGATGTTAAAGATGTCGCCGAACATTCCTTCGAATGGATTCTCACTCACGAACACAACTTAAAGGATGTCGAACGCTGTCGCCACGCCCGATACCCGTAGGCAAGAACCCGTGGGAGACCGACACAGGGTCGGTATGGACCTAGCATTGAAGGTCTTGGCCACCGACGTAGCACTGGATATTGGGACTGCAAACTGTCGATTGGCGACGGCCCAACGGGGCATTCTCTTTGACGAACCAACGGTGGTGGCGATCGACACCAATTCCGGCGAGGTGATCGAAGTGGGTTTCAGCGCTCTCGATTCGGTCGGTCGTACGTCACGCCACATCGTGGTGTTTCGGCCCTTCTCTCAGGGCACCACCGTCGACTTTGACGTGACCGCTCGACTTATCTCTGGACTTTTTGATCGCGCGGGGATTTCGAAGATGAGTCGGGCCCGTGTCGTGATGAGTGTGCCGTCGCTCGCTACGGCGATTGAACGTCGGGCGTTGCGACAGGCGGCCATACAGGCGGGAGCGCGTGAAGTGAGCCTGGTCGAGGCGCCAATCGCCGCGGCGATTGGACTGGGCATGCCAGTACAAGATCCGCTCGGGTCCGCGGTGACGATCCTCGGCGCCGGCGCCTCCGAGGCCGCGCTCATCTCCTTGGGCGGCATCGTCACGGGCAGCGGACGCCGCCACGGTGGCAATGACTTGGACGCGGCGATTGCGTCGCTACTACGTCAACGACACGGCGTGGTCGTCGCTCCGAGGATCATCGAGGTGCTCAAGTGGAACTTGGCCTCAGCCCTCGGTCACACACACGGCAAATCGGAGATCGTGTCGGCGCGCATGGTCGACACGGGTGATCCCGTGGAAGTTGAAGTCGGGGCCGACTTGGTGAACGTCGCGCTCACCGAGGTGCTCAACTCCACAATCAAGATGGTCCAGGACTGCCTGAGTGACGCGCCGCCGGACCTTTCCCAGGACGTCAGCGCGGGCGGACTTACCCTCGTGGGTGGTCACGCGCAGCTGAGTGACTTTGCCGAACTCATCGCCACCGGTACGGGTATTGAGGTCAACGTGGCCGACGATGCCGATCTCGTGATCATTCAGGGACTGCAGTTATGTCTGGCTGAGATGTCCTCGTTGCACGCCCTCTTACGCAACGTCGATCGTTAGTCGTCGTTCTCGCGCGCCAATTGATTGACAGCGGCGCGAACCTGCCAGTCGCGATCTTCGCTCGCTCGCGCTAACGCCGCCTCAATATCGGGTCCCTCAAAGTTCGACAGCGCGACGATGGCGTGTCGGCGCACCGGTGGCTTATCCTCGAGCGCCCCCAATACCGCTGCGCGCCCGCGATCGTCGCCAATCGCGCCCAGTGCAGCGACGGCCGCCTCGCGGCATCGGGCGTCGTCGTGGCTCTGCGCGACGAGACACAGTGGGTCGACCGCCGCAACGTAGAGTTGCTCACCGAGCGCGAAGGCCGCGCCATCGACCACCAAGGGATCGGGATCGTCCAGCGCCTCGATGATTTGATTGAAGATGTCGCTGCTTGAGATCTTCTCGTAGGCAATCAGAGTGAGTGCCTCTCGGCGAACATCGAGGTCGTTGTCTTGCAGAGCGCTGAGCCAGTCGTCGTTGGTGAGAAGCGAATGGCGAGCACCACCTCGTAGTGCGAGCACGCGGTGGCGCGCAGAACTCGCGCGCAGATTGGACCTGATGAGTTGGGTGGCCTCGTCACCTTGCGCAAAACCAGCACGCAGGAGTGCCTCATCGAGCGCCTCCGGTAATGTTGAATCATCTCTGTGCACGACCCCATCTCAGCACCTGCGCGCGCTCCCCGGCGATTCCTGAAGCCGTTAATCGCCCTGATCGTGGTATTCGCCGCGGTGCTGATTGGCGGCAGATGGAACCTGAATGAGTACGCGATTACTCCCGGACAAGCGACACCGGTCGCACCGCTGGTCAAGGTTCAGGGAGTCAAGACCGACCCGCACAACGACAAAATCATGTTGGTCGACGTCTATCTGTCGACGCTCAATGTGTTCCAATGGATCGGGCTGCACTTCGAGTCACACGTGCAATACGTACCGGCGGACGAACTTATAGAACCGGGTGTTCCGAGCGGCGAACTCGGCCCTCAGGGCTATCAAGAAATGAACGACTCGAAACAGGCCGCGGAAGTCGCCGCCTTCAGGGCACTGGGATGGAAAGTTCCCGCGACGCAGACGGGCACGGCCATCACGGGCATCGTTGCTCCGTCCCCGGCCTATTCGGCCAATCTGCAAGTGGGCGACGAGATTGTGGGCGTTGACCGCCACACGGTCACCAGTAATTGCGGGCTGGTCGCCATCGTGCATTCACTTGCGCCCGGAACGCGGTTGCGTCTCAGTGTCAAAAAGGCCAAAATCAGTCAGTCCGGCGTCTTCACTCTGGAGAGGGCGACCACCGTGGTACTCGCCACCGCCAAGGCACCGTCATTCGTGGGCGCGACCGGGTGCGCCGGAGTGACGGGACCGAATCGTTCGTGGCTCGGCGTCACCATTGAAGACGCAACGAACTACATGCTTCCCGCCGCGGTGTCGATCAATACGGCCGACATCGGCGGTCCGTCGGCCGGTCTGGCCATGACGCTCGCACTGATCGACAAGTTGAGCCACGGATCGCTGACCGGCCACCACGTGATCGCGGTGACGGGAACCATCGCCGTCAACGGCTCGGTGGGCGACGTCGGTGGCGTTGCCGAAAAAACGGTAGCGGCCAGCCGCGCGGGTGCGACCATATTTTTTGTCCCCCAGGTCGAGGTCGCCACGGCCAAAAGCGTCGGCGAACCGGGCCTGCGCATTGTGGGCGTCACGAGCTTGAAGCAAGTGCTTTCTGACCTTCGTCTACTGGGTGGGGCGGCGCCCATACCCCTTACAAAGCCGCACTAAGCCAATATTTCGGTGCCTCACGCCGTAGTCTTGAAGGAATGGACGACCGCAGAATTCTTTCAACCACGCGTCAATCGTCGACCGAGATCACCCGAGTTAATTTCACGACCGTGCGAAAAGGGGGCCTGGACCCCCAGGAAGTTCGACTTCACCTGGAGTCCGTCGCTCGCGAGGTAGCCCACCTCGAAACCAGGATTCGCGAGATGCAAGACCAGCTCATCGAGGCCCAGCGCCGAGTTGCCAATCCCACCTTCGACGAGGTGACCCTGACGAACGCGTTGGGCACACAAAGCGCTTCGATTCTTCGCGGGGCCCACGAGGAGGCCGGCCGGGTCACCGCCGAAGCACAAGAACGCAGCGCGCAGTTGTTCTCCGAGAGCCAACAACGTGCGGCGTCGCACCTCATCGAAGCCCAGGAGAGGGCCACCGCCATCATCACCGAAGCCGAGAACACCGCCACGCAAATCGATCACGACGCGCGCCTGGGCGCCGAGCGACTCATTGACTCGGCCAAGGTCAACGGCGAGGCGCTGGTTGACCTCGCGCGCGAACAGGGCCGCGCCATTCTTGAACAGTCCAACGAAGCGCGCAAGACGGTGCTCAATGACTTGGCCGTCAAGCGCAAGGCGCTGCACATGCAGATCGATCAGCTGCGTGCGGCGCGCGACACACTGGGCACGTTTGTCGGAACGCTCAGTGAGCAGGTCGAATCCGTTCTGGCTGGCATCAACAGTTCTGACGACGCCGCGCGCAGTGCCGCGCTCGAGGCACTGCGCCAACACCCCGCCACACCCGAACCCACCGAAGAGGAACTGCTCGCCGGCACGCCGCTGCGCCACGTGCCGACACCCGAGATTCCACCGATCGCGGACGCCCCCGAAGTTTCCAAGGCCAAGGCCCCCAAGGCCGAGAAAGTCGAGGAGCCGAGCGGGGAAATGCTGCTCGAGGACGATCCTTCGGGCACTGACGTCGTCAACGAGATCTTTGCCCGTTTGCGCAAGGCCACCCTCGAAGAGCGCGGTGCGACGGCGCCCGCGCCGCGCAAGGCACCGCCCGCGAAACCCGAAACGCCCACTGGAGAGCTCTTCGAGCGCCGCGACGGCGCCCTCGAAGAGCCGCTCGCCGCGTTGACGCGCAAGGTCAAGCGGGCCCTGCAAGATGACCAGAACATCATGCTGGAACGCCTGCGCGACGTGAAGGCAATGATCACGACCGAGCTCGAGGACGAACACGCCCAGCGCGCCCGCTATGCCGAAGCGGCCTTTGACGCACTGGCCGGAGCCGCCGACGCCGGCGTGAAGTTTGCCTTCGAGGAGGCGGGCGCCGCGGGAGGGGCAATTAACCGCAGTGATCTCGAGGAGTGCTCGGCGGACTTGGCGGTCACCATTGTCTTGGCGTTGCGCAAGAGGATATTGGCCGACGGCAGTGGTGACGGTTCGGAACGAGTGAACGCGGCCTACAAGGAGTGGCGGGGCGCTCGGGTTGAGCGCCTCTGCACTGACGCGGCGCGCCGGGCGTTCAGCGTCGGGGTGATCGCCGGATCCCAGGGGCGGTCCGTTCGTTTTTATGTGGCGCCCAATGACGCGCCGTGCGATGCCTGCGCGCTCGATGCGAACGCGGGCGAGCGACTCGCCGGTCAAGTTTTCCCTAGTGGTTCGTGCTATCCGCCGCTGCACGCTGGCTGCGCGTGCACCATCGTTCCCGTCTAATTCGCTGGACTTGCCAAACCCATTAGGCTCGCCTTGTGCGTAGCCCCACCGATGTACCACCGCGTCCGCGACGTCTCAACCGACTGAGCCGGCGCTTTTGGATTGGATTGGTGATCTTTGTAGTTCTTATCGGTTTTCTCTCGCTGCGCAGCCTGGCGGTGCTCTGGACCGATCAAATGTGGTTTTCCTCAGTGGGTTACGGCAGCGTGTTTTCGACCCTGTTCTTCATCAAGGTCGGCCTCGTTCTCGTCTTCGGCGCCATCTTCTTCGCGCTGATGTGGGGCAACTTGCTGCTGACCGAACGTTTTGGCGCGCGCGACCTCTCCTTTGAACCAGAAGATGAAGTGGTTCGTCGTTTCCAGACGCTGGTCCGCCCGTACTACAAGCGCATCTACGCGGCGATTGCGTTGATCCTGGGATTGATCGCCGGGCTCAACGCGGTGAGTCAGTGGAACACCTTCATCCTGTTCATCCACTCCAAGCCCTTCCACATCGTTGATCCGATCTTCCACAAGGATTTGAGCTTCTACGTCTTCACGCTGCCGTTCGTGTCGTTCGTGGTCACCTGGACCGTCGTCTCGCTCTTTGTGGTCCTCATCGTGACGGCCGGTTTCCATTACCTCAATGGCGGGATACGCACGGTGCGCGGCACTCCTCGCGTCTCGCCGCGCGTGAAGGCCCACCTCTCGGTGATTGGCGCGGCGATTGCGCTGGTAAAGGCCGTGGGGTACTTGATCGCCAAATGGGAATTGGTCAATTCCACCAACGGGTACGTGCAGGGCGCGGGTTACACCGACGTACACGCGCGCATGCCGGCGATGACCATCCTCTTCTATCTGTCGCTCGCGGCGGCAATCATTCTGCTCGTGAACGTGCGCTCACGCGGCTGGTCGTTGCCGGCCGTGGCGGTCGGCCTGTGGGTGTTTGTTGCCTTGGTGATCGGGGTGCTCTATCCGACGCTGCTCCAGGCCCTCAAAGTCAGCCCGGCGCAGATTTCTCTTGAGGCGCCCTATATCGCGCGCAACATCACGGCCACGAGACAGGCCTTTGCCCTGGACAAGGTGGTGCAACACAACTTTGCCGGCGCCCAGACGATTTCCGCGGCCGACGTGAAGGCCGACAAGGGCACGCTGGCCAACATCCGACTCTGGGACCCGGCGCCGCAGATTGCGCTCGAAACGACCATTCGTCGCCAATCAATCCGTTCGTACTACACCTTTACGACCTTGGCGGTTGACCGCTACAAGATCAACGGGAAAATCACACCGGTGCTCATTGGCTCGCGCCAGCTGAACAGCGCCAGTTTGCCCTCGCCCAGCTGGGTCAACATCCACTTGCAATACACCCACGGCATTGGCGTCGCGGCGATCGCCGCCAATACGGCCGTGGCCGGCACCGGCAACCCGGTCTATGACGTCTCGGACGTGCCGCCGCTCTCGACCAACGGCATGCCGAAGTTGACGTTTCCCGACATTTACTTCGGTATCAATCAGTCCGGCTGGGTCGTTGCCAACACCAAGCAGGCGGAACTCGACTACCAAGTCGACTCGGGTGCCAATGCCGGCCAGCCAGTCGAGTCGCACTACAAGAGCACTGGCGGCGTGGCCGTTGGGGGCATCTTCAGCCGCGCCGCGTTGGCGCTGCGCCTCGGCAACTTCAACTTCCTGATCTCCAGTCAGATCACGCCCACGAGCCGCGTGCTCTTCGTGCGCGACGTCCTGCAGATGGCCGAGAAGGCCGCGCCCTTCCTCACGTTTAATTCCCAGCCGTATCCGGTCATTGCCGACGGATCCGTGCAGTACGTGCTGGACGGATTCACGACAACCAGTCAGTATCCCTACAGCGAGAACGCGGGCAATCTGAACGTCGATGAGGGCGGACTACCGGCCAACTTCAACTACGTGCGCAATTCGGTGAAAGTGGTCATCAACGCCTACACCGGATCGATGAAGTTCTACGACGTCGACCCCAGTGACCCAATCCTGCAGGTCTACCGTGCGGCCTTCCCCAAGATGTTCCTGCCATTAAGTGCGATGCCTAAGGCGGTCCGAACCCACCTTCGCTACCCGACGGACCTCTTGAGCGTCCAGGCCGCGACGTACGGCGCCTATCACATCACGTCACCGAACTCGTTCTACTCGGCGTCGGATAAGTGGGAGATCTCGCCCTCGACCGGCGCCGGCACGCCGAGCCAGGCGCTCGCCGAGAACGTGCGCACCGACAACGCCGGCAACGTCGTCTCAACCCAGTTGGCGCCCATGAGTCCGGTCTTCCAAGTCGGTGCCCTGCCCCAAACTAAGAAACAGCAGCTACTCGAGACAATCTCCTACGTGCCGTCGGGCAACTCGGGCACGGTCCAGGGACTCACCGCCTTCATTGAGGCGACGAGCAATCCGAACGACTATGGGAAATTGAACCTGTACGTGACCCCGCGTGGCACGTCGGTCACTGGTCCCGCGCAGGCCGACTCGGAAATGGAACAGAACTCAACGGTCAGTTCAACCATCTCACTGCTCGATCAGCACGGTTCTGAAGTGCTGTTGGGCAATAACTTGATGGTGCCGCTGGACCAGAGCGTGCTCTATATTCGCCCGCTGTACATCACGAGCACGACCAACTCGTTGCCGCAACTTAAATATGTCATCGCCGTCTTTAACCAGGACGTGGATATCTCGCCCACGCTCGCGGGCGCACTCACGAGCGTCTTGGGCGCCAACGTCAGCGTCGGGCCTCCTGGCAGCTCTACGGGTGGCACCACGCCACCGAGCGGCGGCTCCACGCCCAGCGGCAAGACGGCCCAGGACTATCTCAAACAGGCGGCAGCGGATTACACGGCGGCGCAGACGGCGCTGACCAATGGCGACCTCGGAACGTATCAGGACGACGTAAAGGCAATGGACCAGCAGTTGCAACTGGCCCAGAACGCGCTCAAGTCGAAGTAACCGTTCTCTACCTAGGGTGTAGTTGGCTCGCGTCTAACTTCGCAGCGCGCTGAGCGAAAATCAGTTAATTAGCGATGAGTGCCCAATCTGTGCCCAATCTGCGAACTCTCACCGAGTTTTCTAAAACTAGCGAGTTATCTTTCACATTGAGGACGTCCGGACCCAGTTTCCTTCTGACCTGACAGTTGTTCAGGAATTAATGCGGAAAGTTGGACTTGAAATGGAAAACCTTACCCACGAACCCGTCAGCGCTCGAACAATATGTTCGCCCTGGACAAGATTGTTGGCCCTGGGCGCCACGTCAGCGATGCTCATCGCGGGCGTCACGCTGCTGGGCGCAATGCCGGCATCAGCCGCGGGCACGACATCGAACACCATCAGCGCCAGCGCGGCCCCGTCTGCGGGTAGCGACCGCGGGAGCTACACACCGAGTGCCAGCGCGACGTCGAATGACACGGTCGCGATAACGCTCGATAAGGATTCATCGGGGTGCTCGCTCGCTTCGGGCAAGGTGACTTTCACCGGCGCTGGCACCTGTCTCGTGGACTTCAACGACGCGGGCAACACGACCTACGCCGCGGCCGCCCAGGTCCAGCAGAGCATCAAGGTGTACGCGGCTAATGCCATCACGACGAGTACGGCACCTGCGGCCGGCGGTGCCGGTGGATCGTTCGCCCCGGGCGCTTCGGCGACGTCGGGCGATGCGGTGGTGCGTACGCTTTCCAGTGCCTCGACGGGCTGTTCGCTTTCCGGCGACACGGTGACCTTCACGGGTCTCGGTACCTGCAGGGTGGACTTCAACGACCCCGGTAACGGCGCGTTCGCGGCCGCGACGGAAGTGCAGTTGAGCGTCCCAGTGCATTCGGGTAACTACATCGCCGCGTCAACGCCGCCCGCCGCGGGAGTCATCAACGCCACGTACATGCCCAGTGCGACCGCAACGTCGAAGGACACCGTAGTCATCAATCTCTCAAGCGCCTCGACGGGTTGCTCGATTGACAAGGGCAAGGTCACCTTCACGGCGAACGGATACTGCAAGATTGACTTCAACGACCCCGGTAACGGCGCATTCGCCGCGGCCAAAGAGGTCCAGCAGACCATCATGGTTGGCAACGGCGGGCAACTGAGCCAGGCGACGCTCTACCTGTTCACCACGGGCGGCAGCTACGGCCGCAACATGACCTTGCAATCGTCCGGGGGATCGGGCACCGGCGCCGTGAGTTTCGCGGTGACGACCATCGGTACGGCTGGATGTTCCATTAGCGGTGCGGTACTGAGCGCTACTCGAGTGGGCACATGCACGGTCACGGTCTCTAAGGCGGGCGACAGCACCTACAAGGCGGCGACGTCTGCGGCCACGACTGTCACTATTGCCGCGCACTACCCCCAGAAGCCCAAGGCCAAGCGCATGGGTTCTGCGGTGTTGACCGGTCGAACTGTCGTGACCACCATTATCGGATCGGGTTTCTATGGTCACCCCCGCGTGATGAGCAACTCGTTCGGCACCAAGGTGTACGTGACGCGTGACAGCGGTCGCGTGCTCTCAATCCGCGTCACGGTCAGAGCCGGCACGCGCCGAGGGGTGCATACCTTTACTGTCGTGTTCGCTCATGGCGAACGCACCACGGTGAGGTACAACCAGCGCTAACAAGTTCTACATTCCACCTCCCGCACGTGATGCCCTTGATGTGCTGGAGGTGGAATGCTCCGCTTTCCCAGGACGACGAAGTCCATGCGTTCGAGGTTTGACCATTACGGCGGCCCTGGAGCTCTTTGTTGATTTCTACTAAGATGAACTACGCATCGCGGGGTGGAGCAGTCTGGTAGCTCGTCGGGCTCATAACCCGAAGGTCGCAAGTTCAAATCTTGCCCCCGCCACCAAGTGGTACTGAATCCGACTCGAAGGCCCAGGTGATTCCTGGGCCTTCGTCGTTTGGTTGCGCGTGTTTCTGAAATATGTCGTATGGAAATGCAACGAGCCGACGGTATTTGAAGCAATCTCGTAACATTTCCTCATTGAGACGCTTACCTTTCTCTTCACTGACATTGAGGGTTCGACGGCACTTCTACGCCGCCTCGGAGACGACGCGTATTCTCGGGCACTGAGCGAGCACCATCAGATTGTCCGACACGCCCTTGACTCGCACGATGGACGTGAACAGGGAACTCAGGGTGACTCATTCTTTGCGACGTTCACTTCACCTAGGGCCTGCGTGAACGCCGCGATCGAAATGCAGAGAGCGCTCACACATCACGAATGGCCTCTTGGTGAGCAGTTACGCGTGCGCATGGGTATTCACACCGGCGAGGTCACTGACGTGGCCATTGGTCTCGTTGGCTACGAGGTTCACCGAGCCGCTCGAATCGCAGCGGTGGGCCACGGTGGCCAAGTTCTGCTCTCTTCGGCTGCCGCTGGACTCATCCAAGAATCGCTGCCCGTCGATATGTCGCTGCGCGACCTGGGCGCACATCGTCTGAAGGACCTTGGGAGACCCGAGACGATATTTCAACTCGTCGCCGAGGATCTCACTTCAGAGTTTGAGCCACTTCGCTCGCTTGATAACCCGGAACTCACCAACAATCTCCCCGCCTCGCTCAATCCGTTCATAGGTCGCTCGACGGAGTTGGAAGAAGTGCGGAACCTCGTCATGGATAGTCGGTTGGTGACACTCACCGGTGCCGGCGGTTCCGGAAAAACGCGTCTCGCACTTCAGGTTGCCGCCGAACTCCTCGATGGAAGCGGCGAAGGAGTTTGGTTCGTCGAACTCGCACCGGTGACCGAACCGGAGCACGTGCCCGCGACCGTCGTCACCGCGATGCAACTTCGACGAGAGGCCGACGGTCTGCCGCTCGAGGGCTTGATCAAGATTCTGAGAGTTCAAAACGTCCTCATCATTTTGGACAATTGTGAACACGTGATTGATGCCGTGGCGAAGTTGGCTCACGGCATCGGCCGCGATTGTCCCCGAGTATCGATCATCGTGACATCTCGTGAGCCGCTCGGTATCGACGGTGAGCGGGTGTACCGGGTGCGATCGTTATCGTTGCCCGCTGATGATGTAGAGGGAACAGCTGAACTCGAAGGTTCTGACGCCGTCGAACTCTTCGTAGCTCGGGCGCGAGAGAAGGATTCGACATTCGAACTCAGCGACAGCGTGGCGCCACTTATTGCGTCGGTATGTCGGCGACTCGACGGCATTCCCCTCGCTATTGAACTCGCCGCGTCACGCCTATCCTCCATGTCCCTTGACGACCTACACGGGCGCCTCGATCAGCGGTTCCGACTGCTGACGGGTGGTAGTCGCAACGCTCTGCCTCGCCAGCAGACCTTGGGGGCCACCGTGGCGTGGTCGTACGACTTACTCACTGAACCAGAGCGTGCACTGTTGCGTCGGCTCTCGGTCTTCGCAGGCGGCTTCGACCTGCAGGGCGCCGAGGCCGTATGCGCCGACCGCCAAATCGTGTCTTACGACGTCCCAGACTTGATCAGTTCGCTGGTCAATAAAAGCCTCGTTACCGTCGAACGCCTTTCGACCTCCCTGCGTTACCGCCTTCTCGAAACCATTCGCCAGTACGCCGCCGCCGAGTTGGTCGAGGTAGGAGGCGAGGACGAGGCGGCGAGGACCAGGCAGTTGCACGCAGATCACTATCTGCGACTCTGTCTGATGGCGGCACCAGAATTAAAAGGTCCTCAACAAGGCGAGTGGCTCAAGCGATTGGACCTCGAGTACGACAACCTCGTGGCGACGTTCAACACGCTTTCTGCGGACAAGGAGCGAACAGCGGACGTCCTGAACCTCGGCGTGGCCCTATATCGCTTCGTGCTCACGCGCCGCAATTACGTCCTGCCACAGTACGCGCGTGACGCCCTGTCGAAGAGCGAGACCGTACCGCCTTCGGTGCGGGCCGATGCGCTATTGACACTGTCCCTTATCGCCAGAGTGATCGGATTGGATGAGCGTTCCAAACAGTTCGCCCTCGAACTCAGTGAAGAGGCGCTCGCCATCGCGAACGAACTCGACGACGAAGATCTGATGATTCGGGCGCAAATTAATGACGCGAATGTCCGGTCCGATCTAGGTCGACGTGACCTGGGACTTGAAGCGGCGAACGCCGTACTCGATCGGGCGCGATCCACGAACAATCCCGAACTGATCGGCCAGGCGCTGGTCGCCGTAATTGTCGGTCATGAACTGCTATCTGAGACACGCGATCTGTGTCACGAAGTCCTGAGCATTTTTCGTCAACTGGGCGACTCATTCATGGTCACCCAGTCGATTTCAACCCTTTCGGTATCGCTCGGAGAGACTTCGCGTGACGTACGAGAGGCCCGAGCGCTCAACGCTGAAGCCATGGCGTTGGCCGAAGAGATCGGCTCAACCTTTCAAATCATTCTGCTCCAGTACCTCGCTGGTGCATTTAGTTTTTTCGCCGGCGAGTTCGACTTGGCAGTCAAACAAAGTCAGAAAGCTTTGCGACTCTCGCGCAGGAACGGTTCGCCGGCAATCAATACGTACTGGGTGCTCTTTACGTTGTCGTGCTGTACGACGCAACAAGGCCAATTCTTGCTCGGCGCCTATTTGACTGGCGCCCACGAGGGTATGGAAGAAAGGGCGGCGGAGCCGATCGGGGGCTGGTGGTCGCCAATTGAGATCCAGGCGCGCGAGAACAATCGGATCAAGTTGCGCGAGGTACTCGGCGAAGAAGAGTTCGAACGAGCGATCGCATTCGGGAAGGATTTGAGCGCCGACCGAGTGTATGACTTGGCAATGGGACGCACCAGTCCAATGGAGGTTGGCTATCACGACGAATCGTTGCCAGGTGCGCGTAGGACAGTGACGACGTAGGTTACAGCGGCTCGCTACGTTATCGAAATGGCTCCGTCAACGTCACTCCATAAACTCAGCCAGCACCCGACGTTGACTGGGGTGTGCAGAGGGGTGTGCAACCTGGGTGTGCAGGGACTTCAACCAGGGAAGTTGGGTGACACTCCATTCGAAGTTGCCGTTTCACCGCAGTTCCCCCGCCACGAATAGTCTGCAGAAGGGCCGGTCCGAAAGGGTCGGCTCTTCTGCCTTGGCGTTATGCGGTCATCGCATCTTCAGGGGGAGGCGTTTCCTATGTTGGCCAGGCGTCCCGGAGTTTCTGCGCGAGGAGATGCATCTCAGAGTGATCGGCGAGCACTGCTACCGCGTCAAGTTCGTCTCCTTCATAACGAGGGTAGACGCGAGTGTGTAAGTGCCAGACCTCCTGATTGCGGCACGCGGAACCAATCGGAGCTTCGGTGTTGATAGCGTATCTGCTATCATGTTGTCGTGCGTACTTCTGGAGTTTCGTCGACGGTGGCGGGGAGCCTTCTTGCCTTGGCCCGCGTGCGTTTGAACCTCACTCAGCGTGAATTAGCAGCGCGAGCTGGCGTCGCTCAGTCAACGATCGCTCGAATCGAATTGGGACGAATTGATCCTGGATTTGAATCGGTGCAACGAATTCTTGCTTCGGTGGGATTGGAACCAAGAATTCATCTTGAAAGTCTGGACGACCACGACCAGTTGTTAGCCGAGAGGCATTCACGGCGCAGTGGCGTTGAACGACAGCGAGTTGAGGATCGACACAGAGCGAATGTTGCTGGATTCAAGAATGCGCGAGTGATCGAGGAGAGCAGTGAACCACGAACTAGAAGCGGAAGTGATCATTGAGGCATTCAATAGATTTGCGGTCGACTACGTGGTGATCGGGGCATTTGCGGCCATTGCGCAGGCCGTACCGATTCCTCCCACCATGGACATTGATTTCTATGCATCTCCTGACCTGTTGAATTTGGACCGCCTCGCCGACGCCCTTGAACATCTTGACGCGAAAATTCGAGTCAATGATCTAGAAGAGGGTCTGGCATTCGATCGGTCTCCCGAGTTTCTCGGGAGAATGCAGATGTTGAATTTGACTTGCGATTTCGGAGAATTTGACGTCCTCTTCGAAGCCGATGGAATTCGAGACTATCGGAGCTTAGAAGAGAGGTCGCTCACTGTAATTGTGGGCCGAACCGAAACTCACGTTGCATCAATCGAGGACATCGCCCAGTCGAAACGGGCCGCCGGCCGTGTAAAGGATTTGAAAGTCTTGCAGGTGTTCGAGAAGTTCTTGAGGGCTAGAGACAACGACCTTGGTCTCGGTCGTTAGATAGGTACGAGTCACAGAGCCGCATTGGTGGCGTTTCGTGGGTTGGGCTCATGTAGTCGGGGCAGGATTTAGCGCTCAAAGGCGTTTGCACCCGATTTGCACACTTCGGTTGATGTAGGCGGCTCATAGGGCATCTTTGCCACGTTCTAATTCGGACTAGTTGAGCCTCCTCAGATTCCAGTGTTTCCAAGGAAAATCAGTGCTCGATGAACGGGTGAATTCATTCGCGCCGAGCTAACACTTCGCACGCGAGTCGGGCTCATAACCCGAAGGTCGCAAGTTCAAATCTTGCCCCCGCCACCACTACGAAGCCCCAGGTACGGCCTGGGGCTTCGTACTGTCCGGAACCCATTTCTCCGCGCAGTCAACCGAAAATGTGCTCTTCACGACTTCACAATTGCCACGCGACCTCGGTTAACACTGCACTAATAGAAGCGGCTGGTCTTCGGCTGCCTTCAGGCTCGGGCGATGTGCCCTATAGCGGGTAGACCACGAGAGACTCCCAAATGACATACTACTGGTAGTATCAAAGTATGAAGATCAGTATGAGCCTGCCGGAAGAGGACGTCACTTTCCTCGACGCGTACGCCGAGGAGAAGGGACTCCCGTCTCGCTCGGCCGCACTTCATAAGGCGGTTCGACTGCTCAGAGCGACTGGCTTGGGTGCCGCGTATGAAAGTGCGTGGGCCGAGTGGCCACGCGAGGACCAACAACTTTGGGACGTTACTGCATCAGACGGTTTGCAGTAGTGCGTCGAGGCGAGATCCATGTCGTCAATCTTGAGCCAGTGAAGAGCGGTGAAGCGAACAAGCGACGACCCGCCGTCATTGTCAGTAACGATGGAGCGAACGTTGCCGCCGAACGAACTGGCCGGGGTGTCATCACCGTCGTGCCGGTGACCACGAACATTTCACGGGTCTACCCCTTTCAAGTACTACTCCCAGCTAATGTGACCGGACTGGAGCACGACTCCAAGGCCCAGGCGGAGCAGGTCCGATCCGTTTCCGTGGAGCGAATTGGATCTGCTGTCGGAGAGGTGTCTCAAGACATGATGGCTGAACTCGACGAAGCGCTTCGCCTCCACCTTGCACTCTGACGCTTGAAGACCTAGGACTAGGACAATCCTTGACTTTCGTTCGTTCTTCGCCGGAAGCCTTCTCCCAAATAGTCAACAGATTCGATGGAACAGATAGGTTTCATAGTCGTCTCGTAACATTCCATCATCGAGACATTGACATTCCTCTTCACCGATATTGGGGGCTCGACGGCGCTGCTACGCCGCCTCGGAGACGTCGCCTATTCGCGGGCACTGAACGATCATCACCGAATAGTCCGGGACGCTCTCAACTCCCACGATGGACGTGAACAGGGAACTCAAGGTGACTCATTCTTTGCGACATTCACTTCCCCCAGGGCCTGCGTGAACGCGGCGATCGAAATGCAGAGAGCGCTCACACTTCACGAATGGCCTTTTGGCGCGCGGTTACGTGTGCGCATGGGTATTCACACTGGCGAGGTCGCTGCTGAGGCCACGGGTCTAGTCGGCTACGAGGTCCACCGCGCCGCGCGAATCGCCGCGGTGGGTCACGGTGGCCAGGTTCTGCTCTCGTCTGCCGCCGCTGGACTCATCGAAGGCTCGCTCACCGCCGATATGTCACTGCGCGATCTGGGCGCACATCGTCTAAAGGACCTCGGCTATCACGACGAATCGTTACCAGGTGCGCGCGGGACGGTGACGACGTAGGTTACAGCGGATCGTTACGTTGTCGAAATGGCTTCGTCAACTTCTCTCCATGAACTCAGCCAGCACCCGACGACTGGGATGTGCAGAGGGGTGTGCAACTTGGGTGTGCAGGGACTTCAACCAGGGAATTTGGGTGACACCTCATTCGAAGTTGCCGTTTCACCACAGTTCCCCCGCCACCAAGCAGTACATAAACGAAGTCGAAGGCCCAGGCAATGTCTGGGCCTTCGTGCTGTCTAGTATGGATTTCTCTGCGCATTTGACGGACAATAGCTGCAATCTCGTTCTCTGACGCCTGAGCAGGATTCGTTGCTGGCAAAGCATCTCTAACTGAAGGGGACGACAACCGGACCAGGTATGCGCTCGTAGGCCGCGAAGAAGTCGCGGTCGTCGGGATAGAGGTAGCGATTCACAGACTGAACGGGCTGGGGCTCCACCATGGTGGGATTAAGGCCGTGCACGTGGCTGTAGGTAATCAACGTGTGCCAGTCGGCGTTGATATCGAACTCCATGGCGTCGATCGCTCCCGCGTGCCGAAGAATCTGGGCGAGCGAGACGACCGTCTGGTCGTTCGCTACCACGTAGATGAGGTTCCCCTTCTTGTCGATGCCCACGCCCGTGCGCCACACCCTGACCGCGTTCCCGACCGTGAAGCCCCACTGGGGACTGTCGGGATTGGTGTTGAGTTCGGGGTTAAGTATTCCGTGCCATACGATCGGCGTGAGGCTCTGTCTGGCCCAGGCGACGTTCGGTCCGGGGTCCGGACCGCCGTGCCAGATGACGATGGAGATTTGTCCGTCCTTGTAACCGACCAACGTCGCGTTTCCGTCCGTGAGTGGTTCGTTGGTGTGCCCGTTTACCGCTGAGCCGTTGTCGCCATCGGAGTAGATGAAGCCCGCGTTGAACGTAGCGAGTAGTCGGTACCGCTGGTCGTACGGAACCATCGAAGGACCGCGGTCGCCGGCTTTCGGGGGTTCGTAGCGACCGGGATAGTAAGCCAGATCGACGAGGGAGTGGTTGAACCAGGCAACGTAGGCGACCATTTGGGGATAGGTCGGGTCGGGTCGGTACGTGGTCACGAGCACCGGCGGTTTCCCATTGACTGAAGGACCAGTCCGCTTCCACACCCCTTCACCCGCCAGGGGGGCGGCGAAGACTGGCGTAATGGGCGCCGGCCAGGCGCTCTGAGTGTGGTGTGCTCCGGGCGTAGTTAGTAACTCTCGACCTGCTGTTTTGCTGAGGCCGACACTCGGCAACTTCGTGAGTTGAGGTCCGCCTTTCTTCGGCGCGTGATCGCTGTAGTAGATGTGTTCGACCTCATCAACGGCCCAGTTACCGAACGGGAGTGTGCGAACCCATTCGGTGCTCTTTTCTGAGAAGTTCATGCTGGAGGGTCGGAGCATGTAGACCGCGAAGGAGGACACGAGCCACACGAGGATCCCGAGGACGAGGCAGCCCAGACCTACGAACACGCGACGCAGCGGGAGTCGGCCCTTCGTAGTTCGCCGAGGATCCAAGTTGGATTGCGTCGCCTGCTTCGTGTCCATGGCTCTAGGGTAAGCGCACTCACCGAACCCAGTGAATGTCAAGAAGTGACTTGGATGTGCAAGAGGGTGTGCAACGGGGCAGTGCAGAACCTCCTACTGCGGGAGTTGGGCAGTTAATTGTTCCGCGTTCGCATGTCACGTCAGTTCCCCCGTCACCAAGTCGTAGATGACGAAAGTCGATGGCCCAGGGATTCTCCTAGGCGTTCGCGCATATTACGATTGGGTCATGATTGCGGCCACTATTTTTAGGCCTGGGCAGTGGACCGATTTCTTCCTTTTGGTCGGGACAGGCGCCGTCACGCTCACCGGCTTGGTTTTCGTGGCGATGTCACTCGACCTCAAAGTAATAGTCATCGATGCTACACATCGCAATCGAGCAATCAACACACTGACCGGTCTGGCACTGGTCTTCTTGCGCTGTTCGCTGGTCCTCATGGGAGCTCAAAACCATCATTCGATAGGCGCAGAACTGTTTGTGGTCTCTGGCATCTCGGCGGCGATTTTTATCAGGGGCTACGTCAAAGCCATTCGGTGGAGCAGTGGTCTACGACGCTCACGCATAGTTGGTGGAACCCTCGTACACCTGGTTGAGATGATCGGTGCGGCGCTCTTCTTTTTTGGGCACGTACTCGGTCTTTACATCGCGGCGATCGCTATCGTCACCAACACTTGCTACATGATTACGGCAGCGTGGTTACTGGTCGTCGGCGCCTTCGATCAAAGGAACGCGTAGTTCGCTAACTCGGTAGGGTGTAGCGGCATGAGTCGTCGTATGCCAAACCTCAACGTCCGCCTCCAGGGCTATGAAAGCACGATATTCGCCGAGATGTCCGCGCTTGCGACGGCGACCGGATCAATCAATCTGGGACAAGGCTTTCCCGATAGCGACGGACCCGAGGCGATAATGCGGTCCGCGATCCGAGCTATCGAAGACGGACACAACCAGTATCCGCCGGTGAACGGCATTAGTGAGCTGCGTTCGGCAATCGCGTGGCATCAGAAACGTTTCCGGGGACTCGACTTCGATCCGGATACCGAAATCGTGGTCACCGCCGGTGCGACCGAAGCAATCGCGGCGAGCCTTTTGTCGCTGTGCGAACCGGACGATGAGGTCGTGATGTTCGAGCCGTACTACGACTCCTACGCGGCCTGTACCGCGATGGCTGGTGCGCATCGCCGCGTCGTTCAACTCCGCGCTCCTGACTGGTCATTCGATCCTGAAGCGCTTGAGAACGCGGTCAGCGGCCAGACGCGGCTCATCTTGGTGAACACCCCACATAATCCCTCCGGCAAAGTATTCAGCTACTCCGAATTGCAAGTGATTGCCGACGTGTGCCTGCGTCACGACCTCATTGCGGTCACCGATGAGGTCTACGAGCACCTCGTCTACGAGTCGCCACACGTCTCGCTCGCGTCGCTTCCTGGCATGGCGGAGAGGACGATCACGATCTCGTCGGCCGCCAAGACATTCTCCGTGACCGGGTGGAAGGTCGGCTGGGCGTGCGCGCCCCACGATCTCGTCGCGGCGGTGCGCACGGCGAAGCAGTTTCTCACCTTCGTGAATGGCGCACCGTTCCAGTATGCGATCGCCCACGGTCTCACCAACAGCGACGACTACCTCGTCGAGGCGGCCCAGGTGCTACGCGACAAGCGTGACTTCCTCGCGGCGGGACTTGAAGCGGTGGGCTTCAAGGTCTTGGCGTCCCCCGGCACGTTCTTTCTCACGACGGACATCACGCAGCTGTCGGACGAGGACGGTTACTCGTTCTGTCGAGCGCTTCCCGAGCGGTGCGGCGTCGTGGCAATCCCGAGTTCGGTCTTCTACGACGATCAGGGCGCCGGCCGGAACTATGTGCGTTGGATGTTCTCGAAGCGGCGCGAGGTACTCAACGAGGCGGTTGCGCGCCTCGGACGACTGCGCTGAGAACTTTTACGACGACATTTCGCGGTGTGCCCGATCACTCCGAGGCGGCACCGTAGTCTTTGCGTAGCCGCTGCGGAGGAACACGATGACTGAAAGTACGTTAGAGGGCGCGCTGCACGGTCCAACGCGTTTTGCCGAGCTCAATACTGTTCTCGCTGGTCTCGTGGAAGTTTCACGTCGGGAGTTGAAGGACAAATTCGTAGGCGCATACCTTCAGGGATCCTTTGCCTTGGCAGCGGGTGATCTCGCGAGTGACTGCGACTTCATCGTTGTTACCTCCAGACCCGTAACGACCTCGCAGGAAATGCGGATCCGTGGCTATCACGACGAATTGCCGACACGCGATGGCTTCTGGAATCGTCACCTTGAAGGTTCCTACGCGCCGGCGGATGAACTTAAGACGCTCTCCGGGCTTGGGCGCGACTGGCTCTACATCGACCACGGCTGGCGAGAGATGCAATGGAGCGAGCACTGCAACTCGGCGGTCGCGCGATGGATTCTGCGTGAGCGCGGGGTGACGCTCGCTGGTCCACCCGCGCGTCAGCTAGTGGACCCAATTCCTAGAGGTGTCTTGCGTGACGCAATGATTCGCGAAATCCCAACGTTCATCCCTGACCTGCTCGGTTGGATCTCAATGGACATTGCCTGGGCCCAGCGCTACGCGGTCGAGTCGTTGTGCCGTATGTGGTTCACGTTCGAGATGGATCAGGTCGCTTCGAAGCCAGATTCCATCCGCTGGGCTCTTGCGCGTCTCGAAGCTCGCTGGCACCCCTTGCTGCACAATGCTCTCGACGACCGGATGCTTGGCTTCGACCCTACGCAGAGGCCAGCCGCAGTCTTGGTCGAGCGGACTCTTGAGTTCGCCGAGTTGGTGACACAGGTCGTTCTTTCGTCCCACCTGGAGTAATTGGTGGCCAAGTGCGGCAAGGAAAAGCTGTCGGGTGGGGATTGTGTTGTCCCATGTCGGAGTCTCGAAGTCAACAGCGCCATTTAAATGTGCAAGTTAGGACTTGCACATTGTTGGAAAATGCGCTAGTGTGCACTTGCGTATAAATACATCGATATTGGAGGATGAACTGATGAACACGGACAGCATTGAACGCGAAGTCTCAATTGAGGCGCCTATCGAACGAGTGTGGGAAGCGCTGACGAGCGCCGAATCCATCGGCACGTGGTTCGGTGTCGGAGCCCCAGCCACCATTGATTTGCGCGTAGGTGGCGTGATGGTCATCAACCACGGCGATCACGGAACATTCAAGACCCTGATTGTCGCGGTTGACCCGCCACGCGCCTTCTCCTACCGGTGGGCGAGCGCGTATCCCGACGAACTGGCCACCGAAGAGAATTCCACGCTGGTGGAGTTCACGCTGCGATCGAAGGGCGACGGCACGGTCCTTCGCCTCGTGGAGAGTGGATTCGATGCGCTGGACATTCCCGCTAATCGTCCGGACGCCAGTTACGAAAGTCATTCAAACGGCTGGACGGGTGTCATCGCTAAGTTTGCCGAGTACGTCATGGGTAACGACGAACAGCCGTTGGTCTCCTCGTCGTGAGCGTCGCCGAGGTCCTGACAGCGCTCGCCGATCCGACGCGTCGAGACCTGCTCGAGTTGCTCTCTGTGCGCGGTGAAGCAACAGCAACGGTTCTCGCGGAAGACCTTCCGATCAGCCGCCAGGCAGTGGCCCAGCATCTGGCCGTACTCGACGGAGTGGGACTCGTAGCCGGTCGGCGTGAAGGCCGAGAACACCACTTCGTCGTTCGACCGGACACCCTCGACGAAGCAGCCCGCTGGATGAGTCAACTGGCCCAACAGTGGGACAGGAGACTACGGACGATTAAACAGATTGCCGAGACGGCACACCGGGCGTCGCGGTAAGGGCGAGTCGTACACCGGGCTGCACACTTGCAGCACGAACCGATTGAGTTGGTTTGTAGCACAATGTCAGACGTGGCGATTGGTCAACTCAAAACCGCCCGTGCGTCGTTGAGACGTGCACAACGGGTCATTGTCCTCACGGGTGCCGGTATCTCCACGGCCAGTGGTATCCCTGACTACCGGGGACCGCAGGGAGTGTGGACTCGTAATCCGGCCGCCGAACGTGCGTCGCACATTGACGTCTACTCGAGTGACCCCGAGGTGCGCGAGGCGTCGTGGAGCCGCCTGCTGATGCGCGCCGAGGATCCGCCGCAGCCCAACGAAGCGCATCGCAGCCTCGCGCGCTTCGGGGTTACGGGCTGGCTCGGCGTCTTGGTGACGCAGAATATCGATGGCTTACATCTGGCGGCCGGTACATCGCCGGAGCGGTTGATTGAGATCCACGGCCACGTTCGTGCGGTTCGCTGCCTCACGTGTAGTGCGCGCCAACCAACAGGCGACGTGCTCGCCCGCGTCGCGGCCGGAGACGCTGACCCACGATGCGAGGTCATCGTCGATGGCCGTCTCTGTGGCGGCGTGCTCGCGACAACAATCGTGCGCTTCGGCGAACAGCCAGATCCACTCGAGATGCACCGGGCGAAACGCGCCGCGCGCGAGAGCGACCTAATGATGTGCGTCGGCACGACGCTCACGGTGTATCCCGTTGCCGGACTTGTCCAGATGGCCCTGGACTACGACGCGCAGCTCATTATCGTCAACGACGCGCCAACGCCATATGACGACCGTGCAATCTGCGTGCGCGGAGATATTACCGAGGTCCTACCCACGATGCTCGGTGACGCTGATTCTTACGAGGGTTAGTACTCAGCCGCTGAAGTTTGGCGCATCGACGAACGACCACGTCGATCCGTTCCACTGTTCAATGAGCGAACGCCCTGTCCCCATCTCGTTGGGGAATTTGCCCACCGCGAAGCAGGTGGTTGCGCTGACGCAGCTGACGCCATTGAGCTCGACGAATCCTGCCACCGTTCCCGTGATGAACGGCGATTTGATTTCGGACCAGGAGTCCCCATTCCAGCGCTCGACCATGCCTTCTGAGGTCGTTGACGTCTCTTGATTTCCTACCGCGAAGCAAAGCGTGGTGCTCGCGCAACTCACGCCGTTGAGTATGTCGTACGGACCTGATCCATTCGGCGCGGCAACTCGAGTCCACGAAGCACCATTCCAACGTTCGATAAACGTGTGCGCGGTGCTCGTTGAAAACGGATCGCCGTTGTACGAACCGGTGGCGAAGCACAGTCTGGCGTTCGCACAACTCAGTCCGGTCTGCACATTGTCCCCTTTTCCGGGATTGGCTGACGTCACGATCTGCCACTTCGCACCATTCCACCTTTCGACGAGGGTGTGTTCGTAGTTATCTACAAAATGGTGTCCCAGGGCGAAACAGGTTGAACGTCCGACGCAACCAACCGCGTCAAAACCTAAAAAGACGAGTCCGTCAGTCTCATTGATGGTTGGTGAGCTCATCGTCGACCATGTTGTGCCGTTCCATTGTTCAATCAACGTGCCGATATGTCCGCCTCCTGGTGCACTATTGCCAACCGCAAGACAGCGCACCGCACTGGAGCACGACACGCCGTCCAAGATGGAATACGGAGCGGGACCGGTATTGACGATCGACCAACTGGCGCCGTTCCAGCGCTCGATGAGTTTTGTGTAGCCCCCGGTCAACACGGTTTTACCGACGGCGATGCAGAAGGATTGACTGGTGCAACTCACACTGAGCAGGCTCGTCTGGCCGGTAGCGGGGCTGGGTGAGGGCACCACTGACCACGCTGATCCGTTCCACTCTTCGACCAGCGTTTCGGTGTTGGTGTATCCCTTCGGGCTGAGGTTGAAATGCTCTCCTACGGCGACGCAGTAGGAATCGACCGGACAGCTAATTGCTTGTAGCACGTTCTCGTCGCAGGCGTACACCGTGCACGATGACGTTGTGTCGGCTGCCGCAGTAATCGTGGACCCGTGTTCGACCCCCGGTCCGTGTGAGCCCTTGAGAACGATTGCAGCCCCGCCAATGACGAGAGCGAGCACCACGATGACGGCAATCCAACGTCCTCGGCCCTGCAGCACGGGTGCCGTGTCGGGCGACGAAATGTTTGAAGGTTCCCATGGAGTCGACTCGCGTCTGGGCGCCATGTCATTGTGGACCGATGGCGACCGCGGCTGGATGCCCCTACTTGCCCAGTAATTCTCGCGGGTGCGCGGTTCTGGACCGGGGGCGTCGGGTGCGGCATTGTTGTTGTCAACTCGCGCCGTTGGTTCATCTTCGTGGGGCGGTTCTTGGCGGTCAGACACGGGACTTCCCTTCCAAATGATGTTTTGTTCGGCTTGATGAAGGACCAGACTATCGACGCGAGCGTAGACAGCGTATCTTTCACTGCCAATTCGATTCGGCGCCGATGACTGGTTCAACTGCCAGATTGATCGCGCTCGACCTCTATCTGTCGCCTTTGCCGCACGCGATCATCGCGGACGATTTGACCTCAATTGTCCGAGGTGAACTGCGTGTGGTGCTTGATCAGCACTTCGCTTTGGCCGACACCGGTGAATCCCACGCGTACATCGAGAGCCGCAAAGCCTTCGGACCGTTCGTCTTAATTCCCTGACGACGTTGGGCGGATTTGGCTTGCCGAAAAATAGGGCAGTGGTATGCCGGTCGTGACGTAGTTGGCTAAGTGCTGGAGCGTCATGGCCCACGTTTGGGCCGTGCCGCCGAGGTCGTTTTCTGCGATGCCGTCGCCAAAGCCGCGGTGGCGAAATATCACTGTGGTGCAATTCTCGTGGTCGCTGTTAGGGCGCAATTCCCATTCCCACGTTGATCCGTCCCAGAACGGGAATCCAGACTGGACTTGCATGCGAACCAGATTGTTCGGTTCGGTGTCCACGCTCACTTCTAAGTCCACCGGGGCGTCTTCAAAGCCGAAGCGCGCGTGGTCGCCGGCGACTTCGCAGTTCGACGTCCAAAAGGCCGGCTGACCTTCGGTCGTCGAGAGTATCTCGAATACGCGGTCCGACGCAGCGTCAACATTGATGGCGAGCAGGATTTCGTGACTCATTGGAGCTCCTCTAAATGGCGCGGGTGTTCGACTTCACTGTCCCTTGGCCATAGTACCCAGCGTCACGAGGGCGACCGAGCGAACGTGGCCGCTCGGCCCACCTAAGAAGGAGGTTCGCTGCCAGGGGCGAAGTGGCCCATCTCGGCACCAATTTTTTTTGCGATATTGGAGACGTGAAGATGGATCTCTTCTAAGAGATCGGTGTTTTTCTTCATGCGTTCGGTGAGCGCCGTGTTCTCTTCAATCAACGTCTTAATGTCGTCGGTGTTGTTGGCCGTGTGCAGCGCCACCTCGGACGAAATGGCGTCGGCCCGTTTGGCGGCAATCAGCAAGGTGGCGCCCTGGATGCCGGCGAGCATCGAGAGAAAGAGGTTCAGCAGGATGTACGGATACGGGTCGAAGGCCTTGTGGTTGAGGACGTGCTGGATGAGCAGCGTGTTCGTCAGGGCCCAGGCGATCATCACGGCGAAGAATCCGAAGACGAAGGGCCACGAGCCCATGGCGTTGCGCATCTTGTCCGCGGCCCGCTCGCCAATGGAGAGGTCGTCGCCGGAACGGACGCCGGGATGCTTGTGCCAATGAGAGGTCCAGGCGGATTCGTGCATGAGTGCAATGTTCGCACAGGCGGACGCTCACGAAGGGGACTGCGCCGCGCGATTAGCGCACGTGACCACCAGACTCGGGGCGGAAGGTTATCTACCCCCAGTCTGGTGGTCAGCGTGACGCCTGGTGTTCCCGCTGTTACTGCAGTGCCGCGCGGTGCGATCGGACTCTTCGACTCAGTAGATTGGACGAGCTCGGGCTGAAGTACGTCCTACTGAGTCGATTCGGCGATTTCTTCGTATCACTCGTGCGACATCTGGCTAAATAGTAAGGAGGACGGGAGCGCACAACCACCCCAAAGTTGTTGTGTAGCCCGGTTTGAAAACCCTCGATGCAGACCGGCGGTCCCCTTGGCTTAGGTACGCCGGCAGTGGCGACCCCGAACGACATGAGAGCGTTGCGGACATGGGACCACTGGTTATTCGGCAATCGCGAACGCCAACCGCCGCCCGTGGCCACCTCACCGACGTGTTGCGACTAACCCAAGGGACGGCGTCCTTCTCACAAGGGTCAACTCCTTCAATTCACTGTTGATCGCGCTGCGTAAAGAGCAAAGTTGTGGGTAGGCGGCGCGCCAAGTTTCACCTACTTTGCATCTCATGACTTTGGTGGACACCTTCACGCTCGCGGGCGAACCGTGCGCACGCGGTGCTCATTACTATCGATTGCATGGGGCGATCGACCGTCGCGCACCCCACCAATGTCCTGGAGTCCGATGACCACTTATCTCGTCCTGGGAGCCAGCGGTTTTCTCGGCAGCCACGTTCATCAGGCCATCAAGCGTTCGCCGGATTCTCCAGCCCTCGTCGCGGCGAGTCGTCGTCCCCCGCGAATCGCTCTGCCGGCAAATAGTAGTTGGGTACCGCTGGACCTCACTCGCGCAACCGTCGACGAGCTCGTGATTCTGATTGAAGCGAGCCGACCCGACGCGTTGATCAATTGTGCTGGTCTCACCTCAGGTTCGGCCGAACAGATGTGGGAGACCAACACCACCTTCGTGGACAAATTGATCCAAGCCCTTCGCCAATGCGGACCCCGACCACTCGTGCACTTCGGTTCGTCCGAAGAGTACGGACCTCAAGCCTCGCAAGAGCCGATCAAGGAAACCGCGACGGAGCATCCGGTGAACGACTACGGCCGGTCGAAACTGGCGGCAACGCGCAAGATCACGCACGCCACCGAGCAGGGTGACATATGCGCCACAGTGCTGCGGATATTTAGTCCGGTTGGTTCAGGCGCGCCTCCCCAGTCGCTCGCCGGACAGGCCGTGCAAGAGTTGAACCAGGCAATGAAGAGGAAAAGTTCTTCGATCACGCTGAGTTACCTGCAGACGTATCGCGACTATGTCGCGGCGGGCGACGTCGCGCGCGTCGCGCTCGGCGCCACGCAATTACTGGGTCGCGCACCGGTCATCAATGTCGGCCTGGGTAAGGCAATGTCAAGTCGATCGATGGTCGAACTCATTGCCCACGCCGCAGGTTTCGAAGGCGAGATCGCCGAGGAAATCGATGACGCGTACGTCGAAGAAGTGCCCTGGCAACAGGCCGACATCTCGCGCATGGGACACGAAATTGGATGGATACCGCAAACCACCGTTGCCCAAGCCGCCGAGGAACTCTGGAGTGGCGATTCCGAGATCACGTCAACGGCTGGCGGGATTGCCGACCAGGTGAGCAGTTGGTAGGTGAATCGATGATCGACGTGAGTGAGGGATTGTGACCGACTACGCAAACGAGGGTGGGTCGATGCCGCGCTTTCGTCCCGCGCCGATGACGCCCGACGAAATTCGCAATAGAAGGTGGCGCTACCGACTCATTGCCTACGTCGATGGGGTACTGCTGTTTGTCCTCATGCTCGCCTTCTCGCTCGAGTGGTTTCTCGTGTTCATTATCTGGCTGGTTGCCAATTTTGTGGTACTCACGTGGGACTATCGCAACAACATTAAGAACCGTCGATTGAACGTCGTGGGCTGGGCCGAGGAGGATCTCATCCACATCAACATGGACATCTACCGCCAATTGATGATGGCGCTTCGTTGGGATGTGGTGGGTGGCGCAGTATTCCTCGTGGCGGGCTTCTTCAATCCCTGGGGCTTCGCGATGGCCGGATTCATGGGGCTATCGGGTATTGCGATCTATCTAGTGGCCAAGCGATATCGCTGACCCGTTGACCTGGAGGGCGGGGTCGATTCCAGCACCCGCATTGGTCCCAGCGCCCTACTTTGATTCGCCGTCCGCGTCTTCGTCGTTTTCGTAACGCCCGCGAGGCCCGAGGGCTTCGGCCAACTCGAAGCGAGAGGTGACTCCCAGCTTGCGGTAGGCGCGAGAGAGGTGGCCCTCGATGGTCTTCACATTGACGAACAGTTCATCGGCGATGGCTCGGTTGGTGACGTTGGCCGCCGCCATGTGCACGGCACGCAGTTCCGCTGGCGTGAGTGAGTCAACGCCCGTTGAACCCAGGCGGCGTGGACGTGCCCCGGCCGCGCGAAGTTGTGTGCCCGCCACTTCGACGAGTCGATGCGCCCCGCAGAGCGACGCGAGCGACGCCCCCTTGTGCAAGATGTCGCGAGCGCTTTCGGGATCCTGACGGTCCACGAGCGCCGCGCCGAGGTCGACCATTGCTTCGGCCGTCTCCAGGCGGGCCGGAGAACCCTCCAGGACCTCGACTGACTCGGTGAGCCAGGCCGTTCGTTCGTCGAGGTCTTGACTAGAGGCGCCCATGGCTCGCAGCGCCGTGCCGAGGCTTCGTGGAGCCCCGAACGCGCGAGCGGACACGAGATGGCGTTCGGCCAGTTGGTGCGCCTCTTCCCATTGACCCAGTGACGCCAATACCCGAGCGGCCGGAGGATGCCACGCCACGAGCACGGGATTAGTGATGCCCGCGCGCGCGGCGGCCGCGCCCGCCTGCTCGAATTCATCCAGCGCCTCCACCGACTGGTTGCACATCGAAAAGAGTCGGCCGCGCTCGACGTGGGCCTCGACCCGGTCGAGCGGCTGGTCAATCATTTCGGGGTCGAACGTGCCCAGCTCGTAGATCGCTTCCTGGGTGCGGCCCTGGGCAATGAGCAGGTCGATGAGTCCCACCACCGGACGCGAACTGAACGTGCCGCCGAGTTCGTGATGTCGCAGTAACGCCTCTTCGGACTCGCCCAGTGATCCCTGCCATAACTTCGACAGCACGATCAGGCGCAGCACTTCGTCCTCGCTGGTGTGGTCGCCCTGATCGAGTGCGCGTCGGCGTCCGACCTCCAGGATTCGGTCGACCGTGGCGAATTCGTCGGCGCCCAGCAAGATCCGACAGGCCATGGTCTGCATCATCTCGCTCGACAGTTCTCCGGCGACCGATTGGTCGGGATCGATCACGGCACTCAACATCTTCGCGACGGATTTGGCCGACATATTGGGATCGGACTCAAAGTCGTGAATGCTCAAGAACGCGGTCGCCACCTTCGCGACATTGGAGGCGGCATCGGATTGCGGCAGGAGTTTCTGAATCTTGGCCACGCCGTCGCTTCGCTGGCTCGGCAGGTTCGCGAGCAGCGTCAAACCCATTTCGAACTCCAGTTGCAGCGCGGGGTCGACGCCCTTCGTGTCCGCGGTTAACTGCTGGAGCATCGTGACGGCTTCGGCGCGAAGTTCGGGCCAGCCCCGCAACGAACGCATCAATTTGACGGCGATTCCGTACACGTCGGTGTTGTGTTGCGCACCCAGGCTGAGGGCGCGCTGGAATGAGGAGACTGAGCTCTTGAGACCCAACTGGGTCTCGCAGCGAGCGAGATCCAGCCACATGGACGGCTCCTGCACGGCAACGGGACCCTCATTGATTGATCGGCGAAGGCACTGGCTCGCGAGGCGGAAGTCGCCGCGCGCAATGAGTGTGCGTCCCGCGCGCGCGAGTCGCCCTGCCAATTCGGTGTTTCCAGAAGGTTCTGACGCCAGCAGGTGTTCAACAATGAGCGACTCGTCGGCGCCAGTTTCCGAGAGGTACTCGGCGCAGCGTGTGTGCAACTGGGAACGTCGGGCCGGCGAGATGTTTTGCAGCAGCGCCCAGCGCACGATGGGGGCAATAAAGACCAAGGGGCGATCGCCCTGGAGCAGTTCGGCGCGCGCCGAGACGTCTGACGCCAACTCGGCCGCGACGGGATCGATGTTGCCCAGGTAGCAGGCGAGGCCCAAGTCAGTGCTGTTGCCGTGTATCGCGCAACACTCGAGCAATTCGGTGGCGGCGACGTGTAACCGTTCGAGACGCACGAGGACGCGCTGGGAGATTCTCGGAACCGGGAGTCGGCTGAGCTCTCCCGCCATCGAGGCGTTGGGCGAGATGCGTTCGTTGACGCAGGCCTTGGCGAGTTCAACAACGAACTCGGGCCGTCCGCTCGTGGCCTCGTAGGCGGCGGCGACGAACTGCGGATCGGGCGCTTCTTCGAGGTAGCCCGCGAAAATCTGGCGCACACTGTCGGGACTGAGCGGCTTCAAGGCGAAGTGTCGCACGTGGCGATTCACCAATAGATGGTCGACCACGCGCGAGCCGACTCCGGGAAGACGTGGTGGGGAGGCGAGCAAGAGCCAGATCTGCTGGTCATCAACGCGGTGGAATACGTACTGGAGCGTCATGAGCGTGGCGTCGTCAACAAGGTCGGCGTCGTCGATTGCGAGCAGGATCGGCCCGAGGCGACGCACGGCGATCAGCAAGGCGTAGAAGGCGGCGCCGAGTTGTCCAAAGTTCTGCTCGCCGTTCTTGTTGATCAGCGCGCACACCGCTTCGACGCGTTCGGACACCTCTTCGTCGGCGTTGCGCAGCGACGCGACAACTTCAATGAGTCGCAGCAGCGCCCCGAAGGAGGCGTGTTGTTCGAGGTCGCCACCGCGGGCGCGCAGCACCAAGCACGACGAACGGTCGGCGATGAGGCAGGCTTCGTTCAGCAGGGTTGTCTTGCCCGTGCCCCAGCCACCCTCGATTGACAAACATCCGCTATGCGAGGGGACGGTGCGGCTGAAGATCGCTTCGAACTCTTGAAGGAATTGGCTGCGTTCGAAGAGCGGGGACGTGTCGTTGCCACGCGACGAACGAAGCGATGACCACGCAGGGCGCTCGGTCTCGAGTTTCACGGACATTCCTCTAGCTTTCGACAACTCATTCAGTTTCCACACGTGTGGAAGTACCAAATATCAGTGCCCTGGACAACTCGAGCAGTGCTCAAAGTTGCCACCCGTAATGCCTGGTGTTATAGCAATTTTAGGACCACAGGAGGTCAAAATGCAATAGGCCATGCACTTTCATGCGTGAAAATGCAGGCTATCGCGGGGCGAAGCCCGGTTTCTTCTTGCGTCCAAAGGGCCCTCGCGAGACGATTTTTCCTCAATATTGCGTCCGCCCTGGTAAACGGTGTCAATTTCTGCCAGTCGGTGGCGCAGACAAGCTTGACGTGACATTCCAAGACCGCTAACTCTGTGGCGTATCGAAGTTCAGCATCCAGGTGACACCGAACTGGTCGGTGCAATGCGCGACGATGGCGCCCCAACCGCTGTCAGTCGGCGCGAACACCTCGTTGCCGCCGTCAACCAGCAGGGCGTAGAAATTTCGCAATTGCTCCTCAGTGTCGCAATTCAGCACCACGCTGCTCTCGCGCCCGGGTTGACCGTCTTGGAGGTCGCTGCCCATGAAGTGAATATCGCCCGACTGAAAGTCCAAGTGCACGACACGCCCGCCCTCTGACTGCACTTGGGCATCTCCACCGAACACGCGTTTGTAAAAGTCGACCGCCGCGCCGCTCCTATTCACGAAGTTGATGTATGGAATAACGTTCGCCACGGTCCCTACTCTCCACTAGTTCTACTCACTGGCCCACTACTGACCATGAGTTCGCTTTAACGAAAGCCGTTTTGCATTGCCGCTAACTCCGCCCCCCCGGGGCAGAGCTTTTCGAAGGGCACGCTGTTGAGACCCTCTACGGGTGTGTGGTTCAGCTGGTGCACGTCCTTGGCGGACTCGTCAACGTAGAGCAGTCCGGTCACGATTTCGCCGCGGCTCTGGCGGTCGTGAATGTATTGCTCCACTTTCTGGCGATCAGTGGGGTCATAGCCGGACGGTAAGGAACGGAACTGGACCACGCTGCCATCGTGCATCGCGACCGAGGTGACGCCGTCGTCGGGGATGGAGGCGTGAATCTCCTTGCGCAGCGGCACGAAGTCGGTGTGCACCTCTTTCACTTCGTGTTCGCGCATGAAGAGGTAACTCTTGGTGGAGCCTTCGTGGTCATTGAACGTGACGCACGGCGAGATGACGTCGATGAGCGCGAGCCCATTGTGCGCCACGGCCGCCTTGAGTATCGGCACCAACTGCTCCTTGTCGCCCGAGAAACTGCGAGCGAGAAACGTGGCCCCCATGCTGAGACCGAGCAGTATGGGATCGATCGGTGCGATTTCGTTGGGTTCGCCCTTCTTAGCCCGGGTGCCAATGTCCGCCGACGCCGACAGCTGACCCTTGGTCAGTCCGTAGACGCCGTTGTTTTCGATCACGTAGACCATATTGATGTTGCGCCGGATCGCGTGCGCCAGGTGCCCTAAGCCAATGGAGAGTGAGTCGCCGTCGCCCGAGATGCCGATGTAGGTCAGTTCCCGGTTGGCGGCGTTCGCCCCCGTCGCGATGGTGACCATGCGACCGTGCGCCGAGTTAAAACCGTGGGCGCCCCGAACGAAATATGTCGGCGTCTTCGACGAGCATCCGATTCCGCTTAACTTGGCGATCATGTGCGGCGGGGTGGAGAGCTCCCAGAAAGCGTGCACGATGGCGGCGGTGACCGAGTCGTGGCCGCATCCGGCGCACAACGTGGACATGGCGCCTTCGTAGTCACGGATGGTGAGGCCGAGGTCGTTCTTCTCCAGCAGCGCCAGCGGTATGAGTGGCTTGACGATTGAGGGCATGACTAGTTCTCCAGCTCAGTGATAACGGCGTTGACAACGTACTTCGCGCTGAGGGGAAACCCCCCGTACGCGTTGACCGGGTGCATCTTTTCGATCGCCACGCCGGTCTCGATGGAAATGAGCGAGCGCAGCTGGGCGTCGCGGTTCTGTTCGACGACGAAGCAGTGGTCGTGTTCTTCGACGAAGCGGCGCACCAGATCGACGAAGGGAAAGCCGCGCACGCGCATGAAGTCAGCCGTGACGCCGACTTCTTCGAGCTCGTCGATGGCTTCACGCACCGCCAAGTCGCAACTACCCAACGTGATGATGCCAATGGTGGCACCGTCGCGCCGCTGGATAACTGGCGCAGGCACATGGCTCGCTGATGAGGCGTGCTTGGCCTTTAATCGGTCGACGACCTGCTGGTACTCGTCGGGAAGCTCCGTGTAGCGACCGAATTTGTCGTGACCGGAACCGCGAATGAAATACGCACCCTTGGAATCTGAGCCGGGCAGGGTCCTGGGGGTAACGGACTCCTCGTCGGCGTCGGCGTAGCGATAGAACTCCTTTATGCCCGCGAGGTCAACGTCGCTCAAGACCCGACCCCGGTCCGGGACGTAGGCGTCATTCCAGGTGAGCTGGGGCACGACCCAGTCGTTCATGCCGATGTCGAGATCGGACATCAAGAAGATCGGCGTTTGGAAATGTTCGGCGAGATCGAATGAGGCAACGGCAAACTCGAAGCACTCGGCCGGGTTCGCGGGGAATAGAAGTATGTGCTTAGTGTCGCCGTGTGACGCGTAGGCGCACAGCATGATGTCGGCCTGCTGAGTGCGGGTGGGCATGCCCGTCGAGGGTCCGGCGCGCTGCACGTCGATGATGACCGCCGGGATCTCGGTGTAGTAGGCGAAGCCGAGCAGCTCGTTCATCAACGAGATCCCCGGACCCGACGTCGAGGTGAAGGAGCGCGCCCCGCTCCACGACGCGCCTAAGACCATGCCAATGGCCGCAATCTCGTCCTCGGCCTGCAGGATCATGTAGTTGTTCTTGAACGTGGTGGGTTCATCGGGCGTGGCGCCGGGGACCGCCTCGCGGCGGTACTTGGCACAGAGGCGGATGAAGTTGTCCATGACGGCGGTGGCGGGCGTGATGGGGTACCAGGCAGCGACCGTGGCGCCCGCGTAGAGGCAGCCGAGCGCCGCCGCCGTATTGCCGTCAATGAGAATTGAGTCGTTGGTGGCATCCATTGGCTCCACGTGGAAGGCCAACGGGCAGGTGAAATTTTCAATTGCGTAGTCGTAGCCGAGACGCAGGGCTTTCTGGTTGGATTCGCGAAGCAGTTCATTCTTGGCGAACGTCTGCGACAGCAGTTCGGCGACGAGGTCGACGTCAATGCCGATCAGCGCCACGACGGCGCCGGCATAGGCGACGTTCTTCATCAGAATGCGCTCGCGCGGGGCGTTGAAATTCTCGAGGCACATCTGAGCGAGCGGCACGCCGAGGAACGTGACGTCCTCGCGCAATAATTCAGCGTCCAGCGGCCATGAGGAGTCGAAGAGCACGTAGCCGCCCTGGCGTACATCGGCAATGTCCTGCTCGTAGGTCTGCGAGTTCATGGCAATCATGAGGTCGTAGTCCAATGCCCGCGCCGTGTAGCCGGTCTTGTTGACCCGTATCTCGTACCAGGTGGGCAGGCCCTGGATATTGGACGGGAAGAGGTTCTTGCCCGACACGGGAATACCCATCTTGAAGATGGCTTGCATCAACAAGCTGTTGGCGCTGGCTGACCCGGTGCCGTTGACGTTGGCGAGCTTGACGGAGAAGTCGTTCACCTGAGTGATGAGGTCGCGGGAAGTATCGATGGCCATTGTCTAATTCCTTGCTGAAGATGAAGCGCCGCTCATGGATTTCACGGGGATGTGCAGAAAAAATCCGGTGGCGGCGTAGGGGATTTGTAGGTCGAACTTCTCCATGTCCCACGCGGCCGTGGGACAGCGCTCGGCACACAGACCGCAGTGCACGCAGACGTTTTCGTCCTTGACCATGACCCGTCCGGTTTGTGGCAGGGCCGACGAGACGAAGAGCGACTGCTCGAGGTTGGTTGAGGGCGCGGACAGTCGCGTACGTAAATCTGCCTCCTCGCCGTTTGTGGTGATGGTGAGACATTGGACCGGACAGATATCAATACAGGCGTCGCACTCGATGCACAGCGGCTCGCGAAATGCAGTTTGGATGTCACAGTTGAGACAGCGCTGGACCTCGTGGGCCGTCTGCTCGGCGGTGAAGCCCAGCTCAACCTCTAGGTCGAGCGACTCGAAGCGCTTGGTGAGTTCCACGTGCGTCATTCTCTGACGTGGCGAAGGGTTGTAGTCATTGTGGTAGCTCCACTCGGTCATACCCATCTTTTGACTGAGCAAATTCATGCCCTGTGGCGGGCGCACGGTGAGCGACGCGTCGGTGCAGAGCAGGTGAATCGAGATCGCCGCCGCGTGGCCGTGCGCCACGGCCCAAATGATGTTCTTGGGTCCCCACGCGGCGTCGCCGCCGAAGAACACGCTGGGGATCGATGACTGCATGGTGACTTCGTCCACAACGGGCATGTCCCATTCACCGAACTCCATGCCGAGGTCTCGTTCAATCCACTGGAAGGCGTTCTCTTGTCCGATCGCCAGGATGACGTCGTCACACGGGATGATCACCGTGTCGACAGTGGTCGAGTGCTTGGCCCCTTCATCCCACTCGAGGATGTCGAACTCCATGCCGACCAACTTCCCGTCTTCAATGACGAAGCGCTTGGGTGCGTGATTGACGACGATTTCGACGTTCTCCTCTTCGGCGTCTTCGAGCTCCCAGGGCGAGGCCTTAAAGAACTCGCGCGGACGACGGGCCATCACCTTGATGTCTTTGCCCCCCAGTCGTAGTGACGAGCGACAACAGTCCATGGCAGTGTTGCCAACGCCAATGATGAGCACGCGCTCACCCACGGTACTGACGTGACCGAAGGCAACCGACTCCAGCCAGTCGATGCCGATGTGGATGTTCGTGTTGCCCTCGTCGTGCCGTCCCGGCAGGTCAAGTTCCTTGCCGCGCGGCGCGCCGACGCCGACAAAAATTGCGTCGAAGTTTTCTTCCAGCAACAAGCGCATGCTCGTGACGGGCGAGTTGTAGCGAATGTCCACACCCATGTCCAAGATGACTTGGGTCTCTTCGTCGAGCACTCGGCCGGGCAGGCGGAATTCGGGAATGTTCGTGCGCATCAGGCCACCAGGTACGCCGTACTGCTCGAAGATCACGACTTCGTAGCCAATCGGCATCAGGTCGTTGGCGACGGTGAGCGACGAGGGTCCGGCACCGATGCAGGCAATTCGTTTGCCGTTCTTTTCGCTGGGAATAATGGGCAGGCGGTCAGTGATGTCGTCGCGCAGGTCGGCGGCGACACGCTTCAGCCGACAGATCGCGACGGGGCTGCCGTCGACGCGGTCGCGGCGGCATGCCGGTTCGCACGGTCGGTCACAGGTGCGGCCCAGGATTCCAGGAAAGACATTGGACTCACGATTGAGCATGTACGCGTCAGTGAATTCCCCCTGGGCAATCATGCGCAGGTACCCGGGGACATTGGTGTGCGCGGGGCAGGCCCACTGACAATCGACGACCTTGTGGTAGTAACTCGGGTCCTTGTCGTTTGTACGCTCCACGCCGCGTCCTCCTTTAATAGGGCCTCACGACGCGCAACGTACCGCGAGTTAATCCTCAAAGCAACTGTACCCGGAGCCCATCAGCAATATGCCTCATTGACGGTCCCTCGAGCGCTTGTTTAACCCCTGTTGCGCCTGGGTTGTGTTGAGTTGTGACTATCGGCCCTATGGGTAGCGGTGGCGCCATTTCACCGAGAGCGCCGGGGCAGTTTGGTTTTTTGAGTTAGGCGGAGTCGATCTCGAGACCGAGGCGCGTCAGGTAGCCCACACCCATGATGGCCGCTTCGCACCCGATCTCAGCCAAGCGCGCGACGTCAACGTCGTCACGTACGCCGCCGGCGGCAACAACGGGCAGGCCGCTCGCGCAGGCCTGCGTGTAGAGGTCGAGGTTGGGCCCTTGCATCATCCCGTCACGGGCAATGGCGGTCACGTGCAGTCGGCTCACGCCCGCGCGTAGACACGCGGCGAGCGCGTCGTCGACGCTCACACCAGTCGTTGAGAGCCAGCCGCGTACGGCGAGTTGGCCGTCGCGCACGTCAATGGCCGCTACCAGTTGCTCGCCCAACGCGTCCACGTACTGGGCGAGCGCGTCAGGTTCGCCCCACAGCGCGGTACCCACGATGACCCGCGACGCACCGACGTCAAGGGCCGCTCGCGCGGCGTCGAGTGAGCGAATGCCGCCCGACACCTGCACGGGGATGGGTCTGGCGAGCTGTACGCACCTTTGCACGATGTCCGCACGTAAGGAACCGTCACGGGCGCCCTGAAGGTCGACGACGTGAATGAGCGGTGGCGATGTCGCGACCACGCGCCGGACGAATTCGTCGAGCGGTTGGCGAAAGATGACACGGTCGTAGTCGCCCTGCTCGAGGCGCACGGCGTCGCCGTCGAGCAGGTCAATGGCGGGGATCAATTGCATAGTAGCGTAGTAGCATGCTATCATGTTAAAATGACATCAGGCAAGGTAGTCCCCGCCGACACCAAACCGGAAACGGTCACCCGCTTCGAAGAATTGGTCGAGGCGTTCGCGCGACTGCGCGAACCATCCGTGGTCGCCGCGTTCTTGCGCGACGTGTGTACCACCAACGAACTCGACGCCATGGGCCAGCGGCTCCAGGTAGCGCGACTCGTTGACGAGGGTGTTCACTATCAAGAGATCTCGCGCCGTACCGGTGCCTCGACCGCCACGGTGACGCGCGTCGCGCACTGGCTTCGATACGGTGAAGGTGGCTACCAGGCCGTACTCAAGCGAGGTCGCAAATGAACCGCCGACTGACCTTGGCGCTGCCGTCCAAGGGTCGCCTGCGCGAGCCGTCGTGGTTGTTGCTCGAGGCGAGCGGTGTTGCGCCCCAAGAGCCGGGCGAGCGCGTGCTGCAAGCCCACTGTCGTAACGCCGACATTGACCTGCTCTTCGTGCGCGCCGACGACGTGCCCGAATACGTGCAGGACAGCGTCGTTGATTGTGGCATCACGGGCTTGGACCTCGTGGCCGAGCGCGACAGCAACGTCGAAGTGTTACTGTGCCTGGGTTTCGGCACGTGTTCCCTGCAGGCAGCCGTGTCCATGGAAGACAGCGCCGTCAGCTTGAGCGATCTCGAGGGTCGCCGTGTCGCGACCTCGCACCCGCGCATCGCCGCCAAGGCCTTTGCCGAACGCGGTATTACCGCCGAATTGGTGCAGGTCGCTGGATCGGTCGAGATTTCGCCTCGCCTCGGCCTCGCCGACGCCATTGTTGACCTCGTCTCGACGGGCAGCACGCTGCGCACCAATGGCCTTCGCTCCATTGGCACGCTGTTCGAATCCGAGGCGGTCCTCGTGGGCCGGTCTGGTTCAGTGGACCACGAAGCGCGCCGGACGTTGACGACGCTGCTCGGTTCGGTCATCAATGCCCGTGCCAATCGATACTTACTGTGCAATGTATCCAAGGACCGTCTCGACGAGGTGACTGCGGTGCTGCCTACCAAGGGGTCGCCTACGGTCATGGACCTCGCGACGCCGGGCATCGTCGCGGTGCACGCCCTGGTGCCGGCCGCCGAGATCTGGTCACTGCTGCCGAAATTGGCGGCCTGCGGCGCGACATCGATTCTGACGCTGCCGGTCGAACGGATGGTGCCGTGAGCACTCCGGTCAAAACCGAGCGGACCATAACGATCGAAGCGATCGTCAATGACGTGCGCGCGCGTGGCGACGACGCCGTGGCCGAATGGTCGAAACGCTTTGACGCCACGACATCCTCAAAACCGGAGCGGGCAGTCGCCTACGGGGACATCCCCACCGCCGCCGTGCTCGCGGCGGCCGCATCGGTGCGGACGTGGCACGCGGCGCAACGTCCCGTCGACCTCATGATGGAAGTCTCACCGGGCGTGACCCTCGAGCGACGATGGACGCCGCTGCGCTCGGTGGGGATATACGTGCCCAAGGGATTGGTCTCGTCACTGATCATGACGGCGGTCGTTGCCCAAGAGGCCGGTGTCGAACGCATCGTCGTCTGCACCCCGCCCAGTGGCGCCGCCGCCGTGGCCCAGGCCGCCGCGTTGCTGGGCATCGATGAGGTGTGGGCGATCGGCGGCGCCCAGGCAATCGCCGCGATGGCCTACGGCACGCAGTCCATTGCTGCCGTGGACAAGATTGTCGGTCCCGGTGGCGGCGCCGTCAATACGGCCAAGTTGCTCGTGAGCCTCGACGTGGCGATTGACCTGCCGGCTGGACCGAGCGAGATCGTGGTCGTTGCCGACGAGGGTGTGTCCGAAGCATTGATACAACAAGAGATCGCGGCCCAGATGGAACACGGTCCCGATTCCAAGGGCTACGTGGTGCGCGTCGGGGATGACCTGGACGCGGCGCTGGCGCAAGTCGAGGGGTACGCCGCCGAGCACGTGGCGCTCTTGGGCGAGCGAGCGGAGTCGTTAGCCGGACGCATCCGTAATGCCGGCGCGGTCTTTGTGGGTCCCTATTCGCCGGTGCCGGCGGGTGACTACGCCACGGGAGGCAACCACGTGCTGCCGACCGGGGGATGGTCCAAGTCAACCGGCGGACTCGGACTGGAGTCCTTCATGAAGACCGTGACGGTCCAGCGCGTGACCAAAGAGGGCCTGGAGCTCTTGGCACCGGTCATCGAAGCGCTGGCCGACCTCGAGGGCATGCCCGCGCACAAGGCCACGGCGCGTCGTGAGTAAGCCCCAAATACTCGACGCCTACCAGTGGCCACCGTCGACCGAGGCGCTGGCCGCCCAGGTGGGGCTCAATGCCCGAGAGATTCTGCGCTTCGACGGCAACGTGCCACCTGCCCCTCCGGCGAGCGCGAGGCCGGCGGCCCTGGCCCGGGCCCTCGCCGACGTCAACGAGTACGACCGGGGCCGTTACGAGTCGCTGCGCTCGGCGATTGCGGCGCGTCACGACGTGGGCTTCGATCAGGTATCGCTTGGCGCGGGCAGCGACGAATTCATCGTGCTGGTCGCGCGCACCTTCGCCGAAGGTGGCACCGTCGCGACCGTGCCGTCGTTCTCGTATTCGATGTACCGTTACGCCGCGCTGATGGCCGGCGCGAGGATGATCGACGACCCGGCGAAGGCCGACCTGGTGTTCGTGTGCCGTCCTAACAATCCCACCGGAGAGTTGCCGGAGATTCCCGACGTGCCGGGACAGCTCGTCATTGATGAGGCGTACGCCGACTACGCCGGCGTCGACGCGCTCGACCGCGTGAATGACGGCGTCATCGTGCTGCGCACGTTCTCCAAGGCGTACGGTCTCGCGGGTGCGCGCGTGGGTTACGCGCTGGCGACGCCGGAACTCACGTCGGTGATTACTTCGCGCCAGGCGCCGTTGTCGGTCTCGTCCCTATCGGCCGCGCTGGCCCTGGCGGCGCTCAACGTAGAGCCGGACGTGTCGGACCAGATTGCCGAGCGGGAACGATTGACCAAGGAACTTGTGATGCTGGGCCTCGTCGCGTTGCGCTCGTACACCAACTTTCTGTTCATTCCCATGGACGAACCCCAGGCGCTCGTGGAGAAATTGCTCGTCCACGGCGTGGTGCTTCGCGCCTACCCCGGCGGTCTGCGCATCAGCGTGCGCGACGAACTCGACGACGACTTCTTGCTCGACGCGTTGCGCTGTGTGCTGCTGGGCGCGCCAGCACCGACGCACCAAGTGCGTCACCAGCGCGCCACGGCCGAGACGCTACTGAATATTCGCCTTCGGGTGCCGGGCGAAGGTCGGGTCTACGTCAACACGGGACTCGGGTTTTACGATCACATGCTCACGCAGCTGGCCTTTCACGGTGGCATGGATCTGCGACTCGAAGGGGTCGGCGACTTGGAGACCGGCGAGCACCACACGGTCGAAGACATGATGCGCACGTTTGGCGAAGCGCTCGATATGGCGCTCGGTGACCGGCGAGGTTTGACGCGCTACGGCGAAGCTCGCGTGCCGATGGATGAAGCACTGGCCTACGCGGTTGTCGACCTCTCGGGTCGTGCGACCGCCAACATTTCAATTACGCCCGATCCGGGCATGGCGGCTCACGCCTTTCAGTCGCTGGCCCAAACGGCACGTATCACGCTGCACGTGACGGCCACGGGCGAGAACGATCACCACGTCGCCGAGGCGAGCTTCAAAGCGGTCGGTCGCGCCCTGGCCCAGGCCCTCACCCGGGACGGAACTCTCGTTCGCTCGACGAAGGGCTCGTTATGAACGACGTCGTGGTCGTGGACTACGGGGCGGGCAACACCCACTCGGTGCGGGCCGCGCTCTCGCGCCTGGGTCGCACCAGCGTTGTCTCCAGTGATCGCGCAGTAGTTCTCAGTGCGCAGAACGTCGTGCTCCCGGGCGTTGGTTCGGCGCGCAGCGCGATGGTCCATCTCACGGAGACGGGCGCGGCCATGGCACTGCACGAGCGATTTGCCAACGGCGGGCCGATTCTCGGCATCTGTCTGGGCATGCAGTTGGCGCTCGAGTCCAGTGAGGAGGATGGCGGTGTCGAAGGTCTCGGACTCCTCAAGGGTCACGTGAAGCGCCTCACGTCAGGGCGCGTACCGCGTCTGGGTTGGGCGATGGTCGAGCCGTGGGGCGAGGCGTACTACTTCGCCCACTCCTACGCGAGCGATTCCCTGGACACCGTCGCGACGTCTGACGGCGTCTCGGTCGCGGTCCGGAGCGGTTCATTCTTTGGCGTCCAGTTTCACCCCGAAAAGAGCGGCCCGGCCGGTCTCAAACTTCTCGAGTCATGCCTCTCGCCCGCCTGATTCCCTGTCTTGACGTGGCGTACGGCCGCACCGTCAAGGGCGTCAGTTTCGTGGGCTTGCGTGACGTGGGCGACCCGGTGGAACTCGCCGCGTTCTACAGCGCCGGCGGCGCTGACGAACTGGTGTTGCTCGACATCGCGGCCACGCCCGACGATACCGAGACAATGACGTCGGTGGTGGTGCACGTCGCTGAAGTGCTCGACATCCCCTTCACCGTCGGCGGTGGGGTGCGCAGCGTTGACGACGCCTCGCGAATCATTGACTCGGGCGCCGACCGTGTGTCGCTGAATTCAGCGGCGTTGGCCAATCCTAACCTCGTCACCGCCATTGCCACTCGCTACGGCAGTCAGGCGGTGGTGGTCGCCATCGACGCCGGCGGCGGCGTCGTGCACACGCACGGCGGGCGCGTGGCGACGACGACACCGGTGGTCCCGTGGGCGGTGGAAGCGGCCGAACGCGGTGCCGGCGAGATTCTTCTGACGTCGATCTTCCACGACGGTCAGCGACGGGGCTTCGATCTGGATCTCACCGCCCAAGTGCGCAACGCGATTTCCATACCGGTCATCGCGTCGGGCGGGGCGGGCTGCGCCCAACACGTGGCTGATGCGCTGCGCATCGCTGATGCGGCCCTCGTGGCCTCAATCGTGCACGAGAACCCCGCGGGGTTGCCGGGGTTGCGACGCGAACTCGAGGAATTGGGAATCGAACTGCGTCCGGTCGAGGAGCGCGTATGAGCGACGAACTACGCGCGGCGATAATCCAGGATGATTCCACCGGGCGCGTCTTAATGCTCGCTTGGATGGACGAAGAGGCGCTGGCACTCACTCGTTCGAGCGGGCTGGTGCATTTCTTCTCCCGGTCGCGACAGAAGCTCTGGCAAAAGGGCGAGACTTCGGGCAATACGTTGCGTGTTGTCGAAGTCGTACTCGACTGTGACGAAGACGCGGTGCTCGTGCGCGTGAATGCCGACGGCCCCACCTGCCACGACGGCTCGACATCGTGTTTCACGCCCTGGCTGTGGCGGCGGATCTTGCAGCGCGAGTTGGAGAACTCCGAGGACTCGTACGTGGCGTCGATGCTTCGAAGTGGTACGTCGTTGGCCGCGCGAAAGGTGGGCGAAGAGGCCGTTGAACTCGTGGTGGCGTCCTTAAGCGACGATGACGATCGGGTTGTGAGCGAGGCGGCTGACCTGTGGTTTCACAGCCTCTTATTGCTGCGCAGTCGGGGCCTCGACCCGGCGGCGGTCGAAGATGAGTTACGCAGCCGCGATCGGTAGACCTAAGGTCTTCATCGGGGTTTGTTTCGTTTTCTGCTGATCCACGCGAGAGGTGTTGCGCTTTTGATTGCCACAGTGTTCTCACCGGGCGTTGTTGTCCTCGTCGGCGCGGTCTTTCTGGCCTGCACCGTCGAGATGGTTGAAGCGCTCACGATCGTGCTGGCGGTAGGTCACACCCGTGGCTGGAGGTCGGCACTCGAAGGGGTCGGTGCCGCACTCATCGCGCTCGCCGCCCTGGTTGCCGGTTTTGGACCGGCGCTGGTGCACGTGCCGCTTAATTGGTTGCGTCTTGTGGTCGGCGGAGTGCTCTTGATCTTCGGCATGCAGTGGCTGAGAAAGGCCATACTGCGCTCGAGCGGACTCAAGGCCATGCACGATGAAGACGAGATTTATCGCCGTAAGGTCGCGGAGCTCAAGGTGGAGCACGCCGCCGTTGGACGTGACCGGGTGGCCTTCGTCGTTGCGTTCAAGGGCGTGTTCCTCGAGGGCCTCGAAGTGGTGATCATCGTGCTGACGCTGGGAACGTCGGCGCACCGGATGAGTTTGGCCATCGTGGTCGCCGCGCTCGCGGTGGTGCTAGTGAGCACGGCAGGCGTGGTGGTCGCCCGACAACTCTCACGCGTGCCGGAGAACGCAATGAAGACCAGCGTGGGCGTTCTGCTCGTCACCTACGGCACCTTCTGGACGGGCGAGGGACTCAAGATCACCTGGCCGGGCAATGACGTGATGCTGTTTGTGTTTGTGGTGCTCTACGCGGTCGTGACGTGGTTGCTGATCCAGTTGATGCGGCGGGCGCATCCGAACGTCGACTCGGCGGTCTCGTAGTGGCGACGAGGTCTTCATTGCCCGTGCGCCTGCTCAAGGGTTTCGCCATGTTCTGGTGGGATTTCTTGGTGGGTGACACGCCGGAACTGTTCGCCGCCGTCGTGTTCACGATTGGTGTGGTGGCGCTGCTCAGTCTTGACGGTCACTTCAATGCCGCGTCGGTGATCGCGCTGCCGACCCTCGCTGTTTTCGCGCTGGCCATCTCGCTGTGGCGGGCGAGTCGCGCGGCTGGAAAATAGGGCTCAGGCTCCCGCGAGTTCGTAGGCCGTCATCGAAAGCGAACCCATCTCGTAGCCGTCGATCAGGGTTCGCGCGGGCGAGTTGGCCGCGGCACTGAGCCCCGCGACGTACGCCAGCGGCAAGAAGTGGTCGGGGGTGGGCACGGCGAGCGAGTAGTCGCGGTGGTTCGACACGCGACCCAGTTCTCCCGCGTCACTCGTCATCAGTGCTTGCACTTCGTCATCGAAGCGGTGGGCCCAATCGGTTCCCTGTCCGGGCGCATTGCGGTCGACCAGGCGCAGGTTATGCACCACGTTGCCGCTGCCGAGAATCAACACACCCTCTTCACGAAGGGCGTGCAACTGGGCGCCCAGGTTGAAGTGGTAGTCGAAGGGCAGCTCGGCGTTGATCGAAAGTTGCAGCACCGGCACGTTGGCCTCGGGGAACATGTGCACCAGCACCGACCACGTGCCGTGGTCGATGCCCCAGCTGTCCTCGTCGAGTCCCACGTAGGTGGGCTGGACCACGTCGACGATGCGCTGGGCGACCTGGGGGTCGCCGGGAGCGGGGTACTGCACGGCAAAGAGATCAGAGGGAAAGCCGTAGAAGTCGTGGATGGTGCGCGGCACGTGCATCGCGGTCACCGCGGTGATGTTGACGTACCAGTGCGCGGAGATCACGAGAATGGCCCGGGGTGTGGGCAGTGACGCGCCGAAGCTGGTCCAGGCCTGCGTGTAGCGATTCTGTTCGATTGCGTTCATTGGATTGCCGTGGCCAATGAAGGCGGCGGGCATTAATTGGGACATCAAAACCTCTTGGTTAACGGACGAGCCCAGCGTAGTAGTGAAACTTTGGATTGAGCTGCTCGAGGGCTCCGAGGTCCTGGAGCTACAAGTAGTGGGGCGGCACTTCGTGCTGATCGTGACGGAGCCGGCGAATCTCGTCCTTGAGCCGGGCGACCTCTTCGCGCAGTTCTCGCAGCAGCGCTTCGAGCTCTTCACGAGTTGGTTCCGTCAGTGACATGACGTCACCTTCTGGAATGCGGCGGGGGACCTCTTCGAAGTATCGGTGAGGTTGCGGGACTGGCTCAAGGAAAGAGGCCGCGAAGCTCGGTCGCTTCGGCGATTCGCTCTACTCCCACCGCCACCGCGGTTTCGCGCATCGTGACGTCGAGTTGCTTGGTCCGGGTCCAGACGTGGTCGAACGCTTCGAACATCGTCTTTTCCAGCCGTTGCTGGAACAGTTCGGTCTCCCACATGAAGCCCTGGAGGTCCTGGGCCCATTCGAAGTACGACGCCACGACGCCGCCGGCATTGGCGAGCACGTCGGGCACCACCGGGATGTTGCGACTGGCGAGCATTTCTGCTCCCTCACCGGTCGTGGGGCCGTTGGCGGCCTCGACGACAATCGACGCTTCCATGGTTTCGGCGACCTTCTCGTCGATCGCGCCGCCGAGTGCGGCGGGGATGGCGATATCGCTGTTAATAGTGAAAAGTTGGCCGGCCGGGACATCGTCGCTGCCGGGGTAGCCAACGACGGTGCCCGCTTCGACGTAGTGCTCGGCCATGGTGATGTGATTGATGCCATTGGGCACGTGGATGGCCCCCTTGACGTCTTCGATACCAACCACTTTCATGCCGCGGTCGCTCAGCAACTTGACCAGTGGCGCGCCGACTTTGCCGTAGCCCTGGATGACCACGTGCTGTTCATTGGCCATGCGACCGAGACGTTGCAGAATCGCGCTGATGCAGATGGTGACGCCGAGTGACGTCGCACCGGCGTGTCCCACCGTGCCGCCGATGGCGAGCGGCTTGCCGGTCACGACGCCGGGCGTGTTGTGACCGCGCAGCATTGACACGGTGTCCATGATCCAACTCATGACCTGGGGATCAGTATTGATGTCGGGCGCGGGGATGTCGCGGTCGGGTCCGATGACCGGAGCAATGGCAAACGCGTAGCGACGGGTCAGTCGTTCCAACTCGCCACGTGAAAGCAATGAAGGATCGACTTTTACGCCGCCCTTGGCTCCGCCGTAGGGAATGTTCACGACGGCGCACTTGATCGACATGTCTGCGCTTAATGCGGCGATTTCGTCGGCGCTGACGCTTTGGTGGAAGCGGATGCCGCCCTTGCCCGGTCCGCGCGCGGTGTTGTGCTGGATGCGCCAACCCTCGTACATGTCAATGTTGCCGGTGTCCATGCGCACCGGCACGGCCACTTCCAAAATCCGTTCCGGAGTGACAATGCGTTTGATCATCCCCTCGTCGAGGCCGAGCAAATGGCCCGCTTTTTCTATGAGGGAGACGACGTTCAGCCACGGGTTGTACTCGTGGGCGAGCGCCTCTTCTGGACGTGTGACCACGTTGTCACCAGCCTTTGAACTAAGTGGGAACGATGTTGTTCCCGTCTTCAACAGTAGGGCACGATGCTCGATGCAAAAGGCCAGGAACCACTTACTCTCAAGTACTGTGACAAAGGTCCCTGAATGTGGAAGGTCAAGATGAAGATATCGCTGATGCTCGACTACTCGGGGGGCTTTAAAAAGGCCGCTCACAATGTCGCGAACCTGGAAAAGGTCGGACTCGACATGGTCTGGGTCGCCGAGGCCTACGGACTCGACAGCCCCTCACAAATGGGCTACATCGCGGCGCTCACGCAGACAGTTGAGATCGGCGCGGCCATCATTCCCATATATACCCGCACACCCACGCTCATTGCCATGACCGCGGCGGGCCTGGACACGTTGAGCGAAGGTCGGTTTCACCTGGGCCTCGGGGCCTCTGGTCCCCAAGTGATCGAGGGGTTTCACGGCGTTGCCTACACCAACCCGCTCGCGAGGACCCGCGAGATCATCGAAATATGCCGCAGCGTGTGGAAGCGCGAGGCGCCGCTCACACATGAGGGCAAGAACTACACGATTCCCTTGCCGCCGGGCGAAGGCACGGGTCTCGGTCGAGCCCTCAAGATCATTGCCCACCCGATACGAAGCGAGATCCCGATTTGGGTGGCGTCGTTGGGTGAAAAGAATGTCGCGATGACCGCCGAGATCGCTGACGGTTGGCTACCGATCCTCTTCATCCCCGAGCGCGCCCACGACGTTTGGGGATCGTCGTTGGCGGAGGGCGCGGCGAAGCGCTCCGCGCAGCTCGGTGAGCTGATGATCAGCGCGGGAGGGCTGCTCGCCATCGGTGACGGCGACGAGGTGACCGATCTGCGGAACCTGCAGCGATCCATGATCGCGCTCTACGTGGGCGGCATGGGCGCGAAAGGCAAGAACTTTTACAACGAATTGGCCGTTCGCTACGGCTTCGAGAAGGAGGCGCGGGTAATCCAGGACCTCTACCTCGACGGCAAGAAGCGCGAGGCCGAGGCGGCGGTGCCCGAGGAGTTCATTGAACTCACCACGCTCTGCGGGCCCAAGAGTTATGTCGCTGATCGGATTGCGGCGTTCAAACAAGCGGGCGTCACCCACCTGGAGATTCACCCCGTCGCCCTGGGCGAACAGACCGTGGTGTCGGTCATTGAGACGCTACGAGAGATGGTCTAGTCCGTTCGCAACGAACGGACTGACGAGATGGACCGTGACGCTGACGTAGTCGTGGTGGGTGCGGGCGTGATGGGTGGATCGATTGCGCTCGAACTCACGAAGCGTGGACGGAGCGTCGTGGTGATCGACAAGTTGGGCGCGCCGGGTCACGGTTCTACGAGCGCGTCGAGTGCCATCGTGAGATTCAACTACTCGACTTTCGATGGCGTTGCGACGTCGTGGGAGTCCAAGCAGTGCTGGCTCGAGTGGACTGATCACGTCGGCGTGATTGACGACGCGGGCATGGCCACGTTCCAACAAACCGGGATGGTGGTGCTCGACACGCCGCTCGCACCTCGCGAAAATGTCACGCCGCTGCTGCACGCAGCGGGCGTGCCCTACGAAGAGTGGGACGCCGCCACACTTCGCGAACGGGTCACGGGCATCGACACCGGGCGGTACTGGCCTCCCAAGAGGATCGACGGGCCAGCATTCTTTGATGACGCTACCGAGGAGTTGGGGGCGCTCTTCATGCCGGACGCCGGATTCATCGATGACCCGCAACTCGCCGCGCATAATTTGATTTTCGCTGCCCAGCGTCTCGGCGCGACGACCATGTTTAATGCGGTCGTTACCGACGTCATTCGAGCCAGTGACCGGGTCGTCGGTGTGCGACTGGGCAACGGCACGGTGATTCACTCTCGAGTCGTGGTGAATGCGGCGGGACCGTGGTCCACGCAGCTCAATCGATTGGCGGGCGTGGGGGCAGATTTCACCATTCAAGTGCGCCCGATGCGCCAAGAGGTGCACTACCTTCCCGCTCCCGTTGGCTACAACGTCGCGGGTCAGTGGGGACCGAGCCTCGCCGACATGGACCTGGGCACGTACATGCGGCCCGGTCCGGGTGACTCGATGTACGTGGGCGGCACGGAACCCGAGTGCGACCCGCTCGAGTGGATTGACAGTCCTGACGATTCGAATCCTGCCGTGACCGCGACGTCCTACGCGAACCAATCGACACGCGCCGCGAGGCGACTCTCAACGCTGCGCGTGCCCTCGAGGCCCAAGGGCGTGGCCGGTGTCTATGACGTGGCGCAGGACTGGACGCCAATCTACGACCGAACCGAACTGGCGGGGTTCTACGTGGCGATGGGTACGAGCGGCAATCAGTTCAAGAACGCGCCACTCGTTGGTCGATTCTTGGCGATGCTGATCGAACGCGTCGAGGCGGGAGACGATCACGATTCTGAACCGCTGCGGTATGTAGGTGAGCACACGGGCAACGTCATCAACCTTGGCGCGTTCTCACGACAACGCGCCATTAATGCGAGCAGCGCGGGCAACGTCATGGGTTAGAAAGGGGCGCGTTCGCTACGACGACTTGGCGTCGCGACCACCCGAGGCCAGCCACGCGTCGTACATGGAGGCGTAGGCTCCGCCGGCCCTTAACAGTTCGTTCGGTGTGCCCATTTCGACAATCCCGCCGTGGTCAATGACGACGATTCGGTCCGCCCGCTGGGCGGTGGTTAAACGGTGCGCGATGAGAATCGCCGAGCGGCCCTCGAGCAGGCGGTCGAGGGCGTGCTCAATGACGGTCTCGCTTCGCAGGTCCAACGACGACGTTGCTTCATCAAGAATCAGCACCCTCGGCCTCGCGAGGAAGGCCCGAGCCAGCGCGAGCAGCTGCCGTTCGCCGGCCGCGAGCGTCTGGCCGCGCTCGTGCACTTCCGTGTCGAGCCCCTGAGGCAGACGCTCGACTAATTCCCGCAGGCCCACCACGTCAATGGCCTCTTCAATGTCCTCCTCGGTGATACCAGTGCGTCCGAAACTCAAATTTGTGCGGATGGAGCCGGCGAAGAGGAATGCCTCTTGGGGAACGACGCCCAGTTGGGAGCGAAGCGAACGAAGGGTGACGCCACGTACATCGATGCCGTCGACCAGCACCCGGCCGTGCGTGGGGTCATAAAAGCGATTGGCCAACTTGGCCATTGTTGACTTGCCGGCGCCCGTCGGTCCGACGAAGGCGACTGACTCTCCCGGGGCGATCTCGAGATTGATGTCGTGCAGCACGAGTTTCCCGGGCAGGTAACCGAAACTCACGTGTTCAAAGGTGATGCGACCTTGAATGGTTGGCAGCACGAGTGCGTTATCGACCTCGTCAACGCTCGGTGGGGTCTCGACCAACTCGCGCAGGCGAATGATTGAAGAGCGACCCTGCTGCAGCGCGGTGTACTGCTGGGTGAGCAACTGGATGGGAGAGAAGAACCGGTTCAGGTACAAGAAGAAGGCGACCAGGTAACCGAGCGTGAGTTGACCGTTCAGTACCATGTGCCCGCCGATGAGCAGCAGCAGGGCCTGGGCGAGGATACCGACCATGATGGTCGCCGGTCCGTAGACCGAGTTGACCCGACCGGTGTAGAGGTTGGCGTCGCGATAGGCGCCGACGACGTGTCGGTGGTTGCGGATATTGCGGCGCTGACGGTTGTTGGAGGTGACCACCCGGATGCCGTAAAGCGACTCGGAGAGGTCGGCCAATACGTTGGCAATGCGGTCGCGCACGAGCAGGTAGCCGCGTTCCGACGCGCTGTGAAACCAGATCGAGAGCGCGAAGAGGATTGGCACAACCAGGAAAATCGTCCAGGCCGCCAGCGTCACGTTGAGCGAGAAGAGCACCACCGTGATGACGATCATGGTCAGACCCTGGATGGCGAAGGAACTGATGCCGTCCTGGATGAACTGCTGGAGGTTTTCGATGTCGCTGGTCATGCGGCTCATCAGCACGCCGGATTTCTCGTCGGTGAAAAAGTCGAGGCTCAGGCGCTGGAAGTGCGTGAAGACACGAATGCGAAGGTCGTGCATGACCCGCGAGGAGAGTTTCCCGGTGACGTCAACTTGCATCTTCTGTAACCACACGCTCACCAAGGCCGATCCCAGGTAGAGCACCGCGCAGACAAAGATGACGGTGAGCGATCGATGAGAGTGAAAGTGGCGACTGGTGCCGCCCATACCGTTGTCGATCGCGTACGCCGTGAGTAACGGACCGACCTGCATGACCAGACTGATGAGGATGGCGAGGAACGAACCCGAGAACACCCAGCCGGGATAGACCCGCAAGAGTTTGGGCAGCGTCAGTCGTTGTCGCTCCTTCGCGTTCGGTCGCTGCGTGAAGACAATGCTGGATGGCGTGTGCTCCGGTTCGGTCTTGAGGATCTTGGTCGCACCCTCCATCAGTTCGCTCGGGATCCCGCCGAAGGGCAGACCCGGGGCCGTGGCCCGTCCGCCGAACATGCCGCCGCCGCCTCCCCATCCGCCCCAGGCCATTAGGGCTGCTCAGGTTTCGTTTGGGCGAGCACCTGCACGTAGAGCGCCGACGTGGCGAGCAATTCCTCGTGGGTCCCGCTGGCGACGACTCGACCCTCGTCAAGTAACAGGACTCGACTGGCTAAGGCAATCGTCGAGATACGGTGCGCGATGACGATCGTGGTGCGCTGGCGCAGCAGCGTCGTGAGCGCTTCGTAGATGCCCGCTTCGATGTGCACGTCAATGGCGCTGGTCGCGTCGTCGAGAATCAAGATCGGCGGGTTGACGAGCAAGGTGCGCGCGATGGCGATGCGCTGGCGCTGGCCGCCCGAGAGCGTGTAGCCCCGTTCACCCACCACCGTGTCGTAGCCCTCGGACAGATTCACAATGAACTCGTCGGCGTTGGCCGCCTTGGCGGCACTTTGGACTTCCTCAAAGGTCGCGTCGGGACGGCCGTACGCGATGTTCTCAAAAATGGAGATCGAAAAGAGGAAAGGCTCGTCGAGCACGACGCCGACGTCGGCGCGCAGCGATTCGAGCGTGACGTCGCGAATGTCCTGTCCGTCGATCGTGATCGCGCCGTCGCTCACGTCATAAAAGCGCGTCAGCAGCCGCGCGACGGTTGACTTGCCCGATCCGGTCCGGCCCACGATCGCCACGGTTTCGCCGGGTTCGATCTGGGCGTCGAAGTCAGCCAATATCTCCGCGCCGTTGTCATATTCGAAACGCACGTGGTCGAATTTGATGACGCCGTCGCCGTGGGGCAGATCGAAGGCGTCGGGCCGCTCGACGATGTCGGGGTTCTCGTCGAGAATCTCGAAGATGCGCTCGGCGCTGGCCCGCGCGCGTTGGCCCATCATGACGAGCTGTCCCAGCATCATGAATGGGGCCTGGAGCATCAAGAGGTAGAGGTTGAAGGCCACGATGGCCGGCACCGGCAATGTCCCGTGCAGCACCATGTACCCGCCAAAGAAGAGCACGAGGGCGAGCCCCAGTTGCGGTAGGTTCTGGACCCACGGCGACCACGTGCCGCGAATCTGGGCGTCCTTGATGTAGGACCATGCCACGCGCTCAGCGGTATCGGCGAGGCGATTGACTTCGGCCTCTTCTTGAGCGAAGGACTTGACCACGCGTACGCCGTTCACGTTTTCGTCCACGATGGTGGCGACGTCGGCCAGGCGGGCTTGGATGATCCACGAGATCGGGAACATGACGCGGCGCATCTTGATGCCGACGACGTAGAGGATCGGCATCACGATGAGCGCAATGAAGGCCAGCAGCGGCGAGATGAAGAGCATGAAGATGAAGGCCAGTACGCCGCCCAAGCACTGCACGACGATCAGCGGGGCGAACGTGGAGTACGCCTGGACGCTACGGATGTCGCTGTTGGCGCGGCTGATCAATTGTCCGGACTGCACGCGGTCGAAGAAACTGAACGAGAGCCACGTGAGGTGCTCGTAAATGAGTGATCGCAGGTCGGCCTCGACGTTGTAGGCGGTGTAGAAAAGATAGTTACGCGAAATGATGCCGGTCACGCCCGTCAGAAGTCCGATGACCAAGATGAGGACCACGTAGTGGTCGAGCGCACCGGTGCTATGCAGCAATCCCTTTTGAATGGCTCGATCGAGCAGTAGGGGAATCAACGTCTGGAGAATCAAACTGACGAACGAGAGTCCGATGGCGATGAGAAAGGTGAGCCGGTGCGAGGCAATAACCGGCAACACCCGTCGCCACCAGGGCAACGATTTGTCCCGCAAAATTTGCTTTCGCGGCCCCTCGTACTTGGAGCGAACACCGCCGAGTGGATTGGCCGATTCTTCCTCTCCACCCGACGCAGGAGCGCGGGAGAGGGAAATTGCCATCAGGAGATTCTACTGGGACTGTTAAATCGCGATTCTTGGAACAGTGGGGTTCGCGAGCGTTAGCGGATTGAACAGCGTAATGTTTCCACGTGAACAAACCACTGGTCATCAGTCATCCCATCGTCGCTGACAAGGTCCGTCAACTGCGCGACGTGGCGACGTCGAACGCTGACTTCTTGCGCCTCGCCGGAGAAATCTCACGATTTGTGGCGTACGAGGCCTTTCGCGATACGCCCGTGACGTCGACCACGGTCGATACCCCGGTCGTGAAGGGCGCGCCGGCGGTGCGGGTCGATATTGAATACGTGATCGTGCCCATCCTTCGAGCGGGACTCGGCATGTCGCCCGCGGTCCAGGAGGTCCTTCCTCACCACCGGGTCTGCTTGGTGGGGCTGCGTCGTGATGAAGCAACGTTGCAACCAACCGTCTACTTGGACGGCCTGCCCGAGACACTGGCCGGCACGCACGTGGTGCTCTGTGATCCCATGCTCGCGACGGGTGGATCGTTGGTGTGCGTGCTCGACATGCTGGTCGAGCGCGGCGCGAGCGAGATCACCGTGCTCTGTTTGATCGTGGCCCAGCCCGGCGTCGACTTCGTGTTGTCGAAGCATCCCCGCGTCGCCATCGTCGCGGCGGCGCTGGACAAAGAGCTCAACGACGTGGGCTACATCACGCCGGGGCTCGGCGACGCGGGGGACCGGCTCTTCGGTCCGCCGGTTCACTAGCTACAGGCCAATATCCTCGTTCCACAGTTCGGGGTGCTGGTGGATGAAGGCGCCCAGTATCTCGATGCATCCGGGATCGTCCACGATGATTATCTCGACGCCGAGTTCGCGCAGCCACTCGTGACCGCCATGGAAGTTCGTTGATTCACCTATCACGACGGCGCCGATGTTGAATTGGCGTACCAGGCCCGAGCAGTACCAGCACGGCGAGAGCGTGGTCACCATGACGCATTCGGGATAGTCGCGTCGACGCCCGGCTTTGCGAAAGGCGTCGGTCTCGGCGTGCACGGAGGCGTCGTCCTCTTGGACGCGGCGATTGTGACCCGAACCGAGCAACGTACCATCGCGCAAGTAGAGCGCGGCGCCGATGGGTATGCCGCCCTCGCGCAGTCCGGTGAGCGCTTCGTTATAGGCCGTCGTGAGCATCTCTTGGGCGAGGTGCGTGGCCAGAGGTGTCTTTGAAGAGTGCATCTCGTCAGTATGCTCCAACACCGTGGGTGAGCGCACGTATTCAGCGGAAATAGGGACGCAACATGTGGAGTTACCGGTGGCGTCGCTGAATGATCAGTTGGCCCTGGCGCTACTCATCACGGTAGACATGGGCGTCAAGTTCATGTCCCAGGCCGGCAAGGAACTCGCGCAGATTCTCCTTCCCTACGACGTCGACATCGTGGCGACGGTCGCGACCATGGGTATTCCCCTGGTCGTCGAAGTGACGCGCCACTTGGGTCTGGACCAGTACGTGATCTTGCACAAGACACCCAAGATTCACCTGGCCGACGCCGTCAGCGAACAGGTGCGCTCGATCACTACCGACGCCGAACAGCGCTTGCTCTTTGACCGGGCCCGGATTAAGGACGTCGACGGCAAACGGGTCGCGATTGTTGACGACGTCATCTCGACGGGCGCATCTACCGGGGCGTCGTTGCGCCTACTACGTGGTGTGGGCGCGCACGTCGTGGCCATTGGCACGCTGGTAACGGAGGCGTCGCGGTGGCGCAGTGCGTTGGGCGATGACGCGCTGCTGGTGCGAGCGCTCGGCTCGATACCCGTATTTCGCCCCGACGGCTCGGGCGGACTTGTTGAAGACTGGGTTGGCTGAGAGAAGCGCCAACGCGCTTAGTTCTTGGTGAACCTCTTGCGCAATCGTGTCGAGAGACTCGGATTGACGTAGTACGCGCTGCGCTCGGCGTCGGTCATGGAGTCGTAACGCGCGTCCTCGGTCGCGTTGATCTTGTCCACCTTCATTTCGTCGATGGCGTCTGAGTTTCTGAGTTGGGTCGGGTTGGGCGGAACCTTACGCACAAAATTCAAGGAGAAAACGCGAAGCGCCACGATAATCCTTTCGTCAGTTGCGAATCTAGTCGGTCATGCAAAAACCCCCGGGTCGAAAGGCCCAGGGGTTTTTGCATGCCCTTGCTATCTATCGATTCGGTTCAAGCTCGTTCTGATGTTTCACTTGCTTGGCGACGCGACCTGTTGACTTCTCAAGCACAAAATACACCAACGCAGCGATGATAACTCCGGTCGGCACCGAGAAGTCGGCACCGCCGTACCAACCGGCGGTGCAGGCACCGTGCACGAGGTTGCCCGCGCAGGCGGCGCCGTAGTGATTGGAGATCGGCGTCATCCAATGGAAGGGAAAGCCCACGGGCGGCGGCGCCTTCGAGTAACACAGCGTCGCGGTAATGACGCCGATGACGAAGGCGACGATGGCGTTCCAACTGACCCCACCGGAGCCGCCGAAGTAGATGCTGTTCTTGTCGGTACGTTGCAACTCGGCCGGGTTGTAGCGGTAGCGGCGCAGGATCCAGTCCATCAGGAACACCCCGAGCCATGGCGCAATCCACAAGATGATGACGCCCACGAACTCCTTCATGTAGAGCGAGAAGGTGGACTGGAACATGGCCCAGATCGTGAGGCCGCACGCGAGCACGCTGTCCAGAATCACGGCCTGGTAACGACGCAGACGGAAACCCATGGCCTGGAGTGACACACCCGAGGAATAGAGGTCGAGTGAGTTGATGCCAAAGAGTTGCACGATCGCGAAGATCAAGAACAGCGCGACAACCCAGCTCGGGATGTAGTGCTGACCGTGCAGTGCCTCGAATGGGTTGGCACCATTCCAGTCGGCGACTTGCGCGTTCGACGACAGGAACGTGAAGGTAGCCGCTCCGAGCAGCATCATGAAGATCTCGGGTACCGCGGTGCCGAGGAACACCCAACCCACGACTGAGGCCTTGGAGGCGTCGCGGGGCACGTAACGGGTGTAGTCGTTACCGCACTCGGTCCAGCCCAAGCCCGACAGGGCAAAGACGAAGGCCAGTCCGGCGGTGTAGAGTTCCCAGCCGCCGCCGAATCCCTTGAAGCTGCTCGAGCCGTGCTGGATGTCGAAGATCGCGAGGAGAACAAAAATTGCCCCGAACGGAATGATCAACGCGCGCAGGACTTTGACCATGGTGGCGTGACCGAAGTACGGCACGATGGCCTGGATCGCGGCCGCGGCGACAATATAAAGGACCTTCAACGCGCCGTTGACTTGAAAACCGGCCATCTGGGAGAGCACGATGGCGGCGCCCACGATGAGGATGAGGCCTTCGGTCTCGAATCCAATCTGGGTTATCCAGTTAAAGAAGGCCACCAAACGCGAACCGTGCACGCCAAAGGGCGCCCGGCTGATCGCGAACGCCGTCGTGCCCGTCTCGGGTCCCTGCAGCGACGCGAGACCTAACAAGAGGAATGAGATGTTGCCAATGACGATGATGCTCACGGCCGTGACGAAGCTGAATCCAAACCCCATGAGCAGGGCGCCGTAGATGAAGTATTCGACGTTGATCGCCGAACCGGTCCATAACGCTCCAATATTGCGCGGCGTCGCCCAGCGTTCGGTCTCGGGGACGTAATCGATGCCGCGTTGCTCTACGCGAAACGGTTGGTCGCCGGCCGATCCGTCGTGCGTGTCCAAAATTGATGCCACTGGGTGTGTCCTCCCCTATAGATATTGTTCACCGGATACGGCCCCGAGTTGCTGGTCGTACGCGACATGTTTACCCGATAGCGACGGGTACGTGAAGGGAAAGTGAAGATTTTTTCCTGTGGAAATAATCTGACGCGGTGGTGGTCCCTTGGCGAGGTGTTCCTGAGTTTCCTCTCAACGCATGATGTGCCACGGTCAAGTTCGCGACCGCCAGTACTTTGGGCAACGTCGTGCCTGTCGGTCTAAGGTCAATCCGATGACGGCCGTCGTGGAGGTAGAGGATCTACACAAGTCCTACGGTCAGGTAGAACGGCTGCACGGGATTAGTTTCCAAGTCCAGGCCGGAGAGATATTGGGATTCCTCGGCGTCAATGGCGCCGGCAAAACCACCACGATCGAGATCCTGGAGGGCTACCGGTCCCGCGACGGCGGCCGGGTCTCAGTGCTCGGGACCGATCCGGCACGGGCCAACCGCCAGTGGCGCAACCGAATTGGTCTCGTCCTCCAGGAGTGCGAACTCGATCCGATCTACACCGTGCGCGAGACCGTATCGATGTTCGCCCGTTACTTCAAACACCCCACCGACGTGCAGGCAACCATTGACTCGGTAGGACTGAACGAGAAGTCCGACGATCGAATTGGTCGGCTCTCGGGCGGCCAAAAGCGCCGCCTCGACGTAGCGCTGGGTCTAGTGGGCGACCCCGAAGTCCTGTTCTTGGACGAACCCACCACGGGACTCGACCCGGTCGCGCGCCGAGAGATGTGGTCGATGATCGAGGGCCTTCGCAGCGCCGGCAAGACAATATTCCTCACCACCCACTACATGGATGAGGCCGAGCACCTCGCGGACCGGATCATCATCCTGCGCGCCGGCGTCATCGCCGCCCAGGGCACGCCCGAGGAGTTGAGCGCCACCTTGGGTTACCACACCGAGATCACCTTTGAGCCGTCGGTTGGTTTTGACCTCGAGCGTCTGCGCGCAGTGCTAGGCGCGACGGTCACTCTGGAGGCGTCAGTCGTGCGCTTCAAGACCAACCGCGTTCAAGACGACATGGCGGTACTGCTGGACTGGGCCAGGCGCGAACAGGTAGTGCTAGACAAACTCCAGGCGATTCGCCCGAGCCTCGACGACGTGTTCGTGCAGTTGGCGGGCGAAGCCACGGCCGCGGAAGGCGCTACGCCATGAGCGACGCTGGACTGGCGCTCACGCAGACGCGCTACGCACTCCGCGGCTACACCCGTGACCGCAGTGCGCTGGTCTTCACCGCGATCTTCCCGCTCATCCTGCTGCTGCTCTTCAACGCCATATTTAAGGGCAATACCAAGTTCGACGGTCGCAACGTTGCGTCCGGGGCGTACTACACGGCGTCGATCATTTCCTACGTCATCACGCTCGTGAGTTTTGGATCGTTGCTCAGCCGCATCACGACCGCACGGGAGCGTGGACTGCTCAAGCGCTTCCGAGGCACGCCAATGCCGAGTTGGATCTATCTCGTCTCGGAGATCGGTCGCACCGTCGTGGTGGTCTACGTGACCGTCGCGCTGTTAGTCGTCGTGGGAGCGATTTTCTATCACGTGCACGTGTCGGTGCACCTGCTCGTTGGACTGGTTGTGTACGTGGCGCTGGGCGTGTCGTGCTTTTGTTCGATGGCCCTCGCGTTGGCCGGAGTATGCAAGACGGCCGACGCGGCGTCAGCCATCGGTCCGCTGGCGGCGACGATTCTGTCGTTCCTCTCGGGCGTATTCATTCCGACCTTTCTCATGCCGACGTGGCTGATTGACATTGGCAAGGTGTTCCCCCTAGAGCACACCGCTCGGGGACTGCAATCGGCGTTCCTGCTGAAGGGCTCGACGGGAATAAACGGCCTTGATATTGGCGTGCTCATCGTGTGGACGGCGGTCGCACTCCTGGTGGCGTCACGCAATTTTAAGTGGGAAAAGAGCGGCGCGGGATCCACCTGATTCGTCAACGGATCCGCACAATGTTGGCGCGGGACCAGACGAGTGGACTCCACCCGCCTGGTCCCGTTTCGGAAAACTAATTCGAATCTCACTCCTAGATTCGAGCAAGTGCGTAGTCCCAGGGCTTTGGGTTCCTGGGACTACGCACTTGCTTAGTTCGCCAACGAGTACACGACGCTCACTTGAACGCTGAGCGATTCACTGCCGGCCTGCAAGGGCACCGAGCGCACTGCAGTTGCCGCGGCGGCAAAGGTCACGGGTTCGGGGTAGGGGGAACTCTGATTCTCTTGGTCCGTGACCTTGACGATGCCGGTGAGGCTCGTGCCGCCGGCCGTGGCGATGTTGCTCGCCTCGGTGTGGGCGTTGCGCATGGCGTTGGCCCGCGCCTGGGACAGCAACTTCGAGTCATTGGAGATGGAGAACGTGATGCCGTTGAGCTCGACGCCGTTGCCACCGGCCTCGGCCGCCGATTCAATCGCTGCGCCGGCCTTGGCGAGGTCGTGCATCGTGACGGTCAGGTCGTCGTCGACGGTGAAGCCGGTCACCTGGCCCGCGTTGTTGGTGTTCGCCTGAATATTAAGTCCGGAGGTCTGCATCTCCTTTTTGGTGACGCCGTGCTTCATCAGTGCCGCTTCCAATGCCTTCACCCGTCCGTTGTTCATTGACAACGCCGTTGCAGCGTTGACGTTCATTGTCTCCATGCCGATTTGGAAGCTCACCGTGTCGGGCGTGCCCTTCACGGTCGCGGTTCCCGTCACCGAGATGGTGGCCGGGGACGCGCCCTTCGTGTTGTTGTTGTTCTTGAGCGCGGCGCCCGTGAAGCCCACCGCGATCAGCACTAAGACCGCGACGAGCCCAACCAGCCAATTGACGGGATTGAAGGTTCGTCCGCTCGAACCACGGGGGCCCTCTGTTGAACCGGTGTTGTCACTCATAACTTCTCCTTTTTGGTGGTGCGTTGACTTTTCATTTCTGTTCGCCTACTTCGCTGTCTTGATTCGGTAGTACGAAGGGTTGAGCGCGAGTACCTGCAGGGAGGTGCCGTCGCTCGCGGCGTAGGTGTACTGGGGCACGAGGACCGAAGAACCGTCGGTCAACGACACGAGTTCGTAGTCGAGCTTCGCGGACGTGAGGGTGAGCGCGGCGGCACCGGAGCCGGAAACCTTCTTGCTCGGCGCCGGGATCATGGGTCCGCCGGGGTTAATGCCGTTGAGGGACGAGTTGGACAGCACGCTCGCGCCGTCGGCTTCGGATATGACGGGATAGTTCTTCGGCGCGTAGATCGAGCCGAGCAGTCCGGTGGCGTAGATGAGCGTTCCCTTGTTGGAGAATTGGAATTCCTCGTACTGATTCGTCGTGACGATGTTGCTGGTGCGTAAGGGGAAGTACACGATGTTGGCGGTGCCAGTGAATCGTGGCGGCGCCAGCGTCATCCCGTTGGGGATCAGGTTGCCCGTGACCAGTCTCGTCGCGAGCGGTGTTACCCAGGAAATGAGTTGATCGTGTGAGGCGCCGTGATCGTGGAAGTCGTTGGCCATCGCGCACGATGCTGGCGCCGCGCCGGGTGCCAGTGTGGAGGGTTGGGGACACGGACCGGCAACGTTGTAGGTCCAGGTGAGTGGACCGGGCAACGGAACGATGACGGTCGAAGGGCCTGCACTCTTGATGAATGGAGTCGCGACGACTGTCGCGTTCGTGCCTTTCGCGACGAAATTAAGTGCCGGGCTCGATGGGAGCCCAGTCACCGGCCCGACGTCGCGCACGCCCAGCGCGCCGGCGATGCGCAGTACCTTGGCTTGGGGACTCTTGACGGCGGCGACTTTGTAGACCGCAAGCGAGACCGCCGAAGTAGAAAGACGGGGACCCGCAACGTACGTGCGAGTTGACTTTGCGGCGGTGCCCGACGCCGTGGGTACTTGCGTCGATTCAAAGGTCACGGGCGCCAGTGTCGCGGGTGCGTGCACGGCTGGTCCGGCAATTGGCGTATTGCTCGGCAGCGCCAAGACGGTGAGAGATTGAGGAGCGCCGCTGACGGCGATCACGACGCCGGTCGCCACCAGTGCGGCGCCCGCGACCGCGGAGCTGGCCTTCATTTGCCACGTGCGCAGTAACGGGAATCGACTGGGCACGGGCGTGGAGGTGACGCGATTGACCATTTGGGTGAGGTGGGCCGAATCGATCTCGTAGTTGGTGATGGGATTGGCTTGGGCTAACAGTTCCGTGGGGTCAAGTGAATCGGGCATCTTCGTCATCCTCCTCTCACACCCTTCTTGTACGTTGGAGCATTTCTTTTTCACCCGAGTCGGAGATTTCTTGGTAGACCTCTCGAAGTCGGCTCGATGCCCGCGAAAGTCGCGTCGCCGCCGCACCTCTCGACACCCGCAGCACGATGGCGAGCCCGTCGGCATCGAGACCCTCCCAGAAGTGCAGCAGCAATACCTCTTGATCGTCCTCGCGGAGTGATCCGAGGGCGACGCGGAGTTGCTCGTTGGCGATCACGTGGTCCTCGGCGGAGGCGTCGTTGCCGACGGGTACGAGTTTGTGGTGAGCGTTTTCGCGCCGGGAGTGTTTGCGACGCGCATTGTTCAAAAGGTTTCGCGCGACGCCAATCATCCACGCAATTTCAGCCCCTTCGGGCACATCGTCCAGTCGTCGCCAGGTAACGATCAACACCTCTTCTACGAGGTCGTCGATATCGGCGTTACTGAGTGGATAGGCCCGTCGAGCGAGAAAGCTCGCTACGGCAGGCGTCGCGAGGCGCGCCAAGTCCCGCAATCGATCCTCTCGTGAACCCGCCACGACTACATCATGTCCTGTGCGACCTGATTTTTACCGCGTATCTGCGTCGGCGGAATCGACACGCGTTCGTGGATATCTCACGCGAGCGAGATTGTAGGAAGGACCGGCACTCATCGAGCACGTTCATTTGCAGCGGCCTAATGCGACGAGGTTGTAGTTGCGACTCCCAATTGTCAGCAAAACGCTGGTCTGGGCACGACATGAACGAGCGTTCGTGAAAGGTGTCACAAAATTGTCATAAAAATCGGTATTTAACTAGTTCTTAGCGTGTTCCTAGAGGCCCTTGAAGGTCAACGCCCAAGATGTTGTTCGTGGCATAGAAGTTTCGCACTCGAGGGAGGATTCCTATGAATCAAGTCGCCAACCTCGAAGACCTTCGCGAGACGTGCGAGTACACAATTCAGTCCGCAATTGAATTCCCATCGTTTGACCTGATTAATAACGAAGTATTGGTTCCGATGGACGACGGTGGACGTGTTCGTTTTGTGGAGATGGAGTCCGCTACCTAGCGCCCGTCTCCGCGCTTTTTCAGGACCCAGGCGGTTCCTCCCTTCCGCCTGGGTCCTGAAGCACCACTCAGCCTTTCACCACCATGCACTTTTCGGGGCTTGGTTTCGGGCTAAGTTCACCCCAACGAGGGAATCGGCAACGGGCCGCAACTCCAGGGGAAAGCAGGACATGATGTCATCAAAGTTCGATCGTCGCCAGTTCATCACGCATTCGGCGGCGACAATCGGTGGTGTGGCAATGGCCGGTACGGTCGTTGAGGGCCTCATGGCTAACGTCGCCGGCGCCGCGGTTGGCGTCAGTACCAAAAAGCCCGTAACGGGCGGGACGCTCACCGTGGGGCTGATATCGGACGTACTTTCCTTCTCTGACTTCAACGGCCAGCAAGCGTCCTGGGACCAGTCCGCCTTCTGCAAGGGCAACGCGCTCTTTGACCCGCTCTTTGTCACCTCGGCGAACGGCAAGGAGATTTTACCGATGTTGGCCCTGTCGGCGACGCCCGACGCCAAGTACCAGAACTGGACGGTACAGCTACGTCGTGGGGTGAAGTTCACCAATGGCCAGCCGTTTAATGCGGCCGCTGTCGTCGCGAACTATGCCGCGACCCAGGTCCCTACCAGCCCGGTGGGCCCAGCGATTTTGCCGATTATTGCTGATGTGGTCTCCACGGGGCCGTACACGGTGGTCTACAAACTGGTCATTCCGTTCTCGACCTTCAATATCCAGCTTTCCGAGCAGCAGATCTCCTATATGGCCGCACCCGCAACGCTGGCGGCAAGTTACAAGGGTCACCCGATTGGTACGGGTCCGTTTGAATTTGTTAGCTGGAACCTCGGATCGACCACGGTGGTGAAGAAGAACAAGAAGTATTGGCGCAAGGACGCAAAGGGACGCAAGTTGCCCTACCTCGACGGAATCGTCTTTAAGACCATTCCCGACGACTCCACCCGAAACTCGGCGCTGGCCTCGGGTGAAATCGACATGTTGCTCACGACCAACGCCGGCAGCATCGTGACCATCAAGAAAATGAAGAACGTTTCGTACATTGATGACATTGACGCCCCGCGCGACCCGTCTATCAACTTCATAATGATGAATAACTCGGGTACCCAGAATCAATTTGCGGCTTGGGATGAGTTGGCGTTAGTGCCGTATATCGAAAAGGGACAGGCGGTGCCCGCGGGCGTGCAGGCGGTCATTGAGGGAACTGCACCTGGGATTCGAGGGGCGGTGAATCCATCGTCATTGCAATGGGACCTCACGCTGTCACCGGTAGTAAATAGCCAGCAGATCCGCCAGGCCTGTGCCATGGCAATCAACCGTGACACATTCCTGAAGGTCATTTCTCTTGGTGTGGGCAGCGTCTCAGACGGTATCTACCGCAAGTCATCGCCGTACTACACCAACCCGAACTATCCGGCTTACAACCCCGCTGGTGCCACGACATTGGTCAACACGTACAAGTCGAAGAACAATGTCAGCTCGGTCGGTTTCGTGATCGACCTCGTGTCGGGAAGTGCAGTGCAATCCGAAATGTTCGCGTTCATTCAACAGCAGTTGGCGGCTGTGGGCATCACGGTCACGCCTCGGGCGATAGAACAAGCGTCGTTGATTCAGAACGTTGAACAAGGCTCGTTTGACGCCGCCTTCTTCAACGAATTCGGCGGTGTCGACCAAGGAATCAACTACGTTTGGTGGGACTCAGTACCGGCGGCACCGGCCTATCCAAACGGACTCGGTCTCTCCACGCTGTCGGCGTCTACTTTTATACCTGGAGCGGTCAACTTTGCGCACCAGTCCGACCCGACCGTCGAGATTGCGATGCTGGCGGCCCTGGCGAGCCCGCCCCACTCCGCCGCGTACAACGCCGCGTGGGGCAAGGTGAACGAAATCTTCGCCGCGGACTGCACGTACCTGTTCCTCACCACATTGGTAACGGCGTTTGCGGCGCGCAACACCGTGCAGAACTGGGCCTTCAGCGAAGGATTTGGTGGTCAGCGTCTGCTCAACCCGGATGGTGGCTCAACACGTTGGGACTACGTCTGGAAGACGTGATCGGTTATTTGCGGTAGCAACGAGCGGGGCTTCGGCCCCGCTGCGTGCTTTCTAGGCAGTGTCGCCGTGGGTGATGTTGCCCGTGACGTTGCGCCACCACCAGAGGGTCGAGACCGCCAACACGGCCGACACTATGGCGATCAAGGTGAACGGCAATGCCGGGTTGATGGTGAAGAGCGCGCCCGAGACGATCGCACTGATCGCGAGTGCCGCAGTATTGGACGTCGCGTAGAGGCCTTGGCGCCGACTGAGTTCGCGACTGGCGGCGCCCTGGGTCAGCAGCGACGCGATTGACGGGACCGAGAGCGCAGCGCCAATGGACTCAAAGGAGCCCAAGAACACGATGACGATGTTGTTGTGGATGTGCGGATAGATAGAAAGAAATGCGGCGCCATTCAGCAAGCCGGCCAGCGCGATGAAGCGGCGGTTTTGATGATCGGCCAGCCATCCACCGACACGACTGAGCGCGACCCAGGGCAGGCTGAACGCCGTCCAACTGAGTCGGATCTCCAAGGTGCTCGCGTGGTGCGCGTGCATCAGCAGACTCCACACGGTTTCATAGACGCCAATGAGTAACCCCGTCGCGGCGGCGGCGATCAAGGCCCCAGTGAGTTGCGTGGTCCACTGCAAACGCGGCAGTGGCGTCGGGTCGTACGCCTTGTCGCCGACGTTGGTGCGCAGGGCCTGCACGGCGGCAACGAGACTGACGATGCCGGTGACAAAGAATGCCCAACCGAGGTCGCTCACCGAGGCGAGCACGCCGGCGACCGGACCAATGGCAATGCCCAGTAGTTGCGCCGCGAGAATTTGGGAGACCGCTCGACCACGCTCGGCTTCAGAAAAGAGGGCCGCGACCGCCGACAGCGACGCGACTTCGATTGCCCCTGCGGAGGCGCCCTGGATGATTCGTGTTAGCGCGAACCACGGCGCGGCCACGGGCAGCAGGAATGTCATGCTCGCGAATCCGTAGGCAATGAGACTGCCCACCAGAATTGGCCGGCGTCCGAATTTGTCGGCGAGGCGACCCAGAAAGAACTGAGTCGCAACGCCGGCAATAAAGAACGAGGCCATGATGAAACCAATGATGCTGGGCGTGCCGCCACGGTGCTCGAGGAACAGGGGGAGCAGTGGCAGACCGAGCGTGGCGCCCATCCACTGGATTGCCACGATGATCGTCAGACGGCGCAGCGTCTGTTGGGGAGTCGAATTGGGCACTCAGCAACGCTAGCCGTCGCACTAATGAAGGGCCAGGCACGCTAACGAAAAGTGCCGCACTCTACGAGAATGAGCACACCCAGCGCAACGTAGATCCACGGGATGAACGACTTGGCGTGCGTGATGCCCCACGTCACGATTCGTGGATGCTTCACGAGCGCCTGCGCGGAGGAGATGAAGAGGATTTCCCATACCGCAAAAATGACAATGGTGATGAGTGCGTGAAAGGCACCGTTGGCGCGCAGAAGCGGAATCCACACGGCGAGGTTGTCGCCACCCAGGGCGATCGTGAGCGCGAACGTGGTGATGGCCCCGCGTTTGAACTGCTCACGTTCTGGAGAGTCTCGATGACGCCAGGCGTGGGCCGCGAGCGCCCATGGCACCACCGCGAGGAGGCCAACCCAGCGAGTAGGTATCACAGTGAGCAGCGAACTCACGCCGGCGGCGATCACGAGCAGGGTCGCGACGCCGAGTGCTTGGGCCCAACTTACCCGTTGGTACTTTGTGCGATCGGTGACTAAGAGCTGCGCCGCGAACGCAAAATAGTTGTCACACATCGTGCCAATGAACGCGAGTGAGGCAACGACGACGACGGCGGCGATGGTGTGCACGTGCAGACTTTACCTGGCAGTAAAAATCAGGAAAAGCGTGCCGAGTAAGGTGGCGGCGGAGGTTTTCATGATTCGTCACGTATCCGCACCCACGTCCGAGCAGCTTGAGGCCGCTCGTCGCGTCGTCGCGGACCATCTCGTTCCGACGCCCACCGTCACGATTTCGTTGCGCGGCCGTTCCGTGCTGGCCAAGCTCGAATGTTTTCAACCAACTGGATCGTTCAAGGTGCGCGGCGCCCTCAGTGCCGTTGACGCGTCACGGCGCGATGATCCGCGCGGCGCCGTAATCACCTCGTCGGCCGGAAATCACGGACTTGGAATTGCGCACGCCTGCTCGGTCCTCGGCGTGCTGGCGACGGTCGTGGTGCCCAAGAACGCCTCGATCGCCAAGGTGAAAAAGCTGAGCCAATTCGACATCGAACTCATTCAATATGGCTCCTCCTACGACGAGGCCCAGGCGCACGCGTTGGAATTGGCCGAGAGCCGTTCGATTCGTTACATCTCGCCGTTCAACGACACCAACGTGATTGCGGGCCAGGCCACGGTGTTGGACGAGATGTTGCTTCAAGCTCCCGAACTCGAACATCTAGTCGTCCCCGTCGGTGGCGGCGGATTACTGTCAGGAATGCTGATGTCACGCGACGACAGCGGACGCACAGACTTGCGACTCACTGGAGTCCAGCCCACTGAGAGCGCCGCGCTGTATCACGTGCTGCACGGCGCGACGATGGACCAAGTGCTGCACCGCCCGACGATCGCTGACGGTCTTGCCGGTGGCGGCGACGACGGTGCCATCACCAATGAACTCATTGCCAAGAGCGACGTGCCGTTGGTGCTCGTGCCGGAGATAGAAATCCGGCGGGCCGTTCGTGAGGTTGCTGAGACCAACGGCTTGGTGTTGGAGGGTTCTGCCAGCGCGCCCTACGCCGCCATCACCAACAATCTCGTGGACGATGAGAACTCGCGGATTGGCTTCATCGCCAGCGGACGCAACATCTCGCACGAACTCTTCGCCGAACTGCTCAACGAACCACTGTTCTAGCCCAAACGGAACGTTTTAGGTCAAACGGTAGGGTGGAGTTGTGGCTGTCCCCAAGCGTTTAGCGCCTATCACCCTTGCCGTCGTTGCGCTGGCACTCTCGTTGACGGGCGTGATCTACGCGGCGACCGACTCCAATCCTGGTGGCATAGCCAAGGATCCTTTGGTCCTTAACGGCTATCCCCCGACGTCGGCGCAGTTCGCCCTCAAAGTTTCTACCGGACAGGCGTACAGCCTCAACGCCACTGTGGACGTGAATTTCAAGAAGAACCAAGTGCAGGCGCAACTGCTCATCCCGCTGTTCTTTTCCTCCGCCACGGTGGATCTGCGTTTGACACACGGTCACCTCTACGTTGGCTCGCCCAATCTCGCATCGATATTTGGTGAGGATTGGATCAGCGCGAAGTTGAATTCGCCGTCACTCTTCGGACTCTCGCTGGAGTTAACCAAGCCCGACATCTCGCTCATCAGTGGCTTCAATCACGAGTCGGTCACCAAGAATGGCTATTTGACCACGTACCGCTATCAGCGCGACAACGTCATTCTGGGAATCACCAGCAAGTCACCAATCAAAATGCCATCGAGCGCGACGGTCAATGTCAGTATCACCGTCGGCAGTCAGGGCGAACTGACGGCCGCAACCGTGAGTGAGACCTCGAAGAGGTCCACGTTGGTGCTCGATCTCAATGTGCTGTCGTACAACCAGCCGGTACACGTGCTCGCGCCCGCCGCGAAAGACGTGAAGCCGGTCGACATCTCCCAACTGCTCAAACTGCTCAAGGGCACACCGTTCAAGTCGCTGTTGTCGAAGAATCTTGGGGACATCGGAAAGACCCAAGTCAGTTAGGTTTGCGCCGTGGCTACATCGCATCCCGAACCTCGCTGGCCGGCCTCGCTGGCCCTCGTTTCGTGCGTGATTCTCTACGTCGTGTTGCCCGGTCGCCTGGTGGTGGGTCCCCGGTGGCTGCTGCCGGTATTGGTGGCGTTGCCGCTCGCGCCACTCTCCGCAAGGCGGCACCGACACCCTGACGAGGCGCCATGGATACGAAGAGTCGTCCTGGCGTTAATCACCATTGTCACGGTCGCGAACGTCACGTCGGTCGCCTTGTTGGTGAATCGACTCTTAAGTTCGAACGTCTCGCAGGGCACCCAGCTCATCTACTCGGCCGTCGCCATTTGGCTCACCAACGTCATTATCTACGGCGTGTGGTTCTGGGAGATTGACCGGGGCGGCCCGCATAAGCGCGCGGGCACGGAGGACCTCTGGCCCGACATTCAATTCCCCCAGATGGAGAATCCCGACCTGGTGCCGAAGGATTGGCGACCACATTTCTTTGATTATCTCTATACGTCCTTCGCCAACGGGACCAGCTTTGCCCCCGCCGACGCGATGCCGCTGACGCTGCGAATCAAGGTGCTCTTCGCGACGGAGTCGGCGGTCTCATTAGTCGCGATTGTCGTCGTGGGCGCCCGGGCCATCAACATCCTGCGCTAGCTCAATATCGTCACTCGAGTCTCGTGGTTGGTCACCCTACGCCGCACGGTTGACGGGCTTCACGCGTCGGGCGACGGACCCGGTTTCGATTCACTTCCCGCGCTCGACAATCGTTCGTACCATTTGCTTGCCCGACCGCCGACGCCACGGCGCTGCTCCGTGCGATCGGCCATTGTCGCCAGTCTGATCGCCGAGTTGATGCCCAGCCAGCGCAGTGGCTCCACTTCCCAGCGACGCGAGCGATGTTGTACGAAGGGCAGGCGCGTGAAGTCGGTTTCGGTGTCGGGCGACGTCAGCAGGTCAGCGAGCGCGCAGGACGCGACACGACTGAGCACTACGCCGTCGCCGGTGTACCCGCCGGCGCTGGCCATCCCCGTGTTGTAGTCAACGAGCACGGACGGCATCTGGTCTCGCGGCATCGCGAGTGGGCCGCCCCACCGGTGTGTAATCGCACCGTCCATGGTGGGAAAGAGATCGCGCAGAATTGCTTCGAGCATCGCAAAGACGCGATTGTCGCTGTCGAAGCGTTCTTCCACCGTTGAGCCGAAATGGTACGACGCACCACGTCCACCAAAGGCGAAGCGATTGTCCTGAGTTCGCTGACCGTAGACGATCAGTCGGCGATCGTCGGCGAAGGTCTCGTTGTGCGCGAGGCCCACGTCGTCCCAGAACGAATCGGGAAGCGATTCTGTGGCGATCATGAGCGAGTAGAAGGGAGCGACCGTTCGACGCTCGCCGGGAAGAGTTGGAGTAAAGCCCTCCGTGGCTCGAACTACGAAGTCGGCGTGCACCGATCCACCCACCGTCACCACTTCGGACTGTCGACTTCGGGTGCCGGGCCGGATGCGTGTGACGTGCGTATTTTCGAAGACTTGCACGCCGAGGGATTCGTCGACGCCGCTCAGTCCGCGCACCAGTCGCGCGGGGTGGATGCGCGCGCAGTGCGGCGTGTACGTCGCGCCGAGGGAGTTACTCAGCTTCGCACGTTGATCCGCTTCGCTCTTTTCGAGCCAGTTGAGATCGCTCTCGGCGACACCGAGCAGACGTGACTCTTTGACACTCTCGCGCAATCGGAGGGCCTGGGCCTCGGTGCGCGCGACGACCACCGTGCCGCCGTGGTAGAAGTGCGCGTCGATGCCGTCAGCGCGTGCGCTCTCGCCAAGTTCGCCGACAGCTCGTTCCAGGACGTGGCGTTGATGCATGAATCGGTCCATGCCGTAGCGGGTGGCCAGTATCTGGTCGCTAAGAGGAAACAGCGCCGAGGCCCATCCGCCATTACGTCCGGACGCGCCGAACCCGCAGACAGACTTTTCCAGAACGCAGATCCTCAAACTCGGGTCGCGACGCTTCAGCTCACGCGCCGTCCACAGACCGGTGAATCCGCCCCCGACGATGGCGACGTCTACGTCGAGGTGGCGCTGCAGGGCTGGCCGGGCCGTGACCGGATGCTCGAGTGTCGACCACCACAGTGACCGTGGCGCCTGCACTATTTAGATGGCGTGCTTGACGGCTCCGGTGAATACTTCGCGCAGCGTGCCCACCATGAAGTCAATGTCCTCGCGGGTCGAGATCAGAGGAGGGGCCAACTGGACAACGGGGTCACCTCGGTCATCCGAACGACAGATGAGACCGCGACGGAACATCTCGGGCGACACGTATCCGCGCAACAGGCGCTCGGCGTCCTGGCCGGCCCACGTTTCCTTGGTCTCCTGGTCCTTCACGAGCTCGATGCCCCAGAAGTAGCCCGTGCCGCGCACGTCGCCGACGATTGGGATCTCCTTCAGGGCCATCAGGCTGTCGTGGAAATAGCCCTCGTTGGCCTGGACGTTTTCCAACACGTGCTCGGTCTCGAAGATCTCGATGCTCTTGAGCGCGATGGCGCACGAGACGGGGTGCCCGGCCCACGTGAATCCGTGGATGAACGACGCGTCGTCGTGTTGAAACGGCTCGGCAATGCGGTCCGAAACAATCATCGCGCCGATGGGCGCGTAGCCCGAACTGAGCCCCTTGGCGCAGCAGATGATGTCGGGAACGAAGTCGTACTTGATACCGCCAAACCAGCTGCCCAGGCGACCGAAGGCGCAGATCACTTCGTCCGAGACGAGGATCACGCCGTAACGGTCACAGATCTCACGCACCGACTGCCAGTAGCCCGGTGGCGGGGTGAAGCATCCACCGGCGTTCTGCACCGGCTCTAGGAAGACGGCCGCGATTGTTTCGGGACCTTCGCGGAGAATTGCTTCTTCGATCTGGTGCGCCGACCAAAGGCCGAAGGCCTCGAAGTCGTCCGCGTGGTGTTCGGCCCGATAGAAATTGACCGCCGGCACTTTGACCGCCCCGGGTACCAGTGGTTCGAAGGGCTGGCGATAAGGATCGAGTGACGTAATGGTGAGTGCACCCATCGTCGTGCCGTGATAGGCAATGTCGCGGCTGATCACCTTGTATCGATCGGTGTCGCCGCGCATCTTGTGGTACTGACGAGCCAACTTCCAGGCGCTCTCGACGGCTTCGCCACCACCGGTGGTAAAGAACACCCGATTGAGATCCCCGGGCGCGAGACTGGCCAGCTTTTCAGCCAGTTCGATGGCCTTTGGGTGCGCGTACGTCCACAGTGGGAAATACGCCAACTGGCTGATCTGTTCGGCGGCGGCGGCACCGATGTCGGTGCGCCCGTGTCCGAGCATGTTGGTGAAGAGACCCGAAATGCCGTCGAAGTATTTTGTACCGTTGGCGTCATAGATGTGGGTACCTTCGCCGCGCACGATGATCGGCACCTCGTTGCTATCCGAATACGCACCCATGCGCGACATATGTAGCCAGAGGTTGCGCCGGGCCCGTTCCGAGTAGTTCTGGCTCTGATGTGCTGGTCCATCGACGACGATGCCGTCCGATATCAGCTCATTGATTGTCATTTTGTCCCCCATGCGTAGGTTTGCTTCGCCAATTTCAGATACAGAAATGTTTCAACTTCGGTGACCCCCGGGATGCTGCGGATTGAATCGTTAAGAAGATGTACCAGCGCGGCGTCATCGACCGCGATCACTTCGGCAATGATGTCGAAGCTCCCGGCGGTCATCACGACGTAGTTCGCCTCGTCGATGGCGGCAACTTGATCGGCCACCGTGCGCACGTCGCCGTGTACGCGAATGCCCACGAGTGCCTCGCGGCCGTAGCCGAGCAGTTGGGGATCGGTGATCGCCACAATTTGCATGACGCCGGAATCTTTCAGTCGCTGGACTCGGCGGCGCACGGCCGCTTCGGAGAGTCCAACCTCTTCGGCGATAGCTCCGTACGCCCTGCGACCATCAAGTTGGAGCAGACCAATGATTTGGCGATCAATTCCGTCCAGGCCGTTAGGAGTGGGGATGAGTTCCAGGTTCGAACGTTCGACCCTTTTTGTACTCTTACGTTTCGGTGAGGTGGCTGGCATTGTCGGCTCCCCGGCAAGTAGTCCAACGGACGCACTGCTGCGGATAGAGACAGTATAGCGTATGAAAGCGACTCATTTCGTCGTGTTATGCCCAATGGGGGACTAATACGGTCCCAATAGCGTTTGCGCGGACCTGTCCAATCTGGCAGAGTGGCTACGGGCATTGCTATTTCGGCCGCCCATTTGGAAGGGGATATATGCGTCGACTGGCCAATTTCATCGGGGGCGAATCCGTCGCTCCGAAGAGTGCGAAGTACGTCGAGCTCATCAATCCATCGACCGGAGAGCCCTTCGCCGAGACGCCGGTCTCGGACGAATCGGATATCGACGCCGCATTGCAAGACGCGGCCAAAGCCTTTCAAACCTGGAAGCGCACCACGCCAGCCGAGCGCAGCCTCGCGATACTCAAAATCGCCGACATCTTCGAAGCGCACGCTGACGAACTGGTGGCCGTCGAATCAGAGAATTGCGGCAAGATCATCGGGGTCACCAAGGACTTCGAGATTCCTCCGATGATCGATCAGATTCGTTTCTTCGCTGGCGCTGCGCGCATGCTCGAAGGTCGCGGCGCGAGTGAGTACATGGAAGGCATGACGAGCTACGTCCGTCGTGAGCCGGTGGGCGTGTGCGGCGCAGTCACGCCGTGGAACTACCCGATGATGATGGCGGTGTGGAAGTGGGCGCCGGCGCTGGCGGCTGGCAACACCATGGTCCTGAAGCCGAGCGACACCACGCCAGTATCTACGCTCCTTATGGCGCAGTTGATGGCCGAGGTGCTGCCCGCGGGTGTGTTTAACGTCGTGTGCGGTGACCGCGATACGGGCCGCGCGTTGGTCGAGCACTCGATTCCCGCGATGGTCTCGATCACCGGGTCTGTGGGCGCCGGCATGCAAGTCGCCGCGTCAGCTTCCAAGACGCTCAAGCGCGTGCACCTAGAACTCGGTGGCAAGGCGCCAGTCGTGATTTTTGACGACGCGGACATCGCGGCAGCCTCGGTGGCTATTGCCGAAGCGGGATACTTCAACGCGGGCCAGGACTGCACGGCCGCGACCCGAGTATTGGTGGGACCACATCTCTACGGGGATTTTGTTGACGCGATTACCGAACAGGCAAAGAATACGGTGGTGGGCATGCCCGACAACACCGACGCATTGTTTGGTCCGGTGAATAATGCGAACCAACTCGCGCGCGTTACCGGATTCCTCGGTCGCGCTCCCGGACACGCGTCGATTTCGACCGGCGGCACGCAGGTGGGCGAGAGTGGTTACTTCGTCGCGCCCACAGTCGTCGCGGACATGCAACAGGACGACGAGATGATTCAAAATGAGATTTTCGGACCGGTCATCACCGTGCAGAAATTCAGCGATGACGCGCAGGCCCTTGAGTGGGCGAACGGCGTGAACTACGGCTTGGCGTCCTCGGTGTGGACAAGCGATCACGGTCGAGCGATGCGCTTCACGCGGGATTTGGACTTTGGCTGCGTATGGGTCAATACGCACATTCCCCTGGTCGCTGAAATGCCGCACGGTGGGTTCAAGAACTCCGGTTACGGCAAGGACCTCTCGGCCTACGGATTCGAGGACTACACCCGCATCAAGCACGTGATGCACAATCTCGAGGGATAGGCACGGCACTCCTCAGTCGGACCACTCTGGATCGACGTTGAGCATTTTCCCGACTGAAGGATCCTGTGAGACAATCAAATTGGCAAAGCCACAACAGAAAGGATGATCAACGATGATCATCGGCGTACCGAAGGAAATCAAGAAAGACGAATACCGCGTGGCGCTCACGCCCGCGGGCGTTCGTGAGCTGACGAGCGCCGGTCACCAGGTCCTCATCGAGCAGGGTGCCGGGGTCGGGTCGTCAATTGACGATGCGGACTTTGTGGCGACGGGCGCCACCTTGGTCAAGAACGCTGACGACGTCTGGGCCGACAGCGACATGATTCTTAAAGTCAAGGAACCAATCGCCGACGAATATGCCCGTCTGAGCGCGCGCAAGAATCAGGTGCTCTTCACCTACCTGCACCTCGCTGCCGGAAAGGCGTGCACCGATGCGCTCATCGCCGCACACAATGTGGCCATTGCCTACGAGACCGTTCGCCTGGCCGACAACTCACTGCCGCTGTTGACACCCATGAGCGAAGTGGCTGGTCGCATGGCGCCGCTCGTCGGCGCGTATCACTTAATGAGACCCGGTGGTGGCCGAGGGGCACTGATCGGCGGTGTGCCCGGCGTCGCGGCGGCCAATGTCGTGGTCGTTGGCGCGGGCGTGTCGGGACTGGCCGCCGCGACGATGGCGGTCGGGTTGCACGCCAACGTTAAGATCCTCGATCGCAACCTTGATCGTCTCCGTCAGGTCGACCATCACTTTGACGGCCGCTTGGAGACGATTGCTTCCTCGACACACGCGCTGGAAGTGGCCTGCCTCGACGCGGACATTGTCATCGGTGCCGTGCTCGTCGTGGGGGCCAAGGCCCCCAAACTTGTGAGCAACGAACTCGTCGCGAGGATGCGTCACGGTTCTGTGCTGGTGGACATCTCGGTGGACCAGGGTGGTTGCTTTGAGGCCACTCGTCCCACCACTCACTCAGACCCGGTCTTTGAGTTCAATGGTTCGATTTTCTACTGTGTCGCGAACATGCCCGGCGCCGTGCCCAACACGTCGACCTACGCGTTAGCCAACGCCACGCTGCCGTACACGTTGGAACTCGCCAACAAGGGATGGCGCGACGCGGTGAAAGATGACGAGGCGCTGGGCGAGGGGGTCAACGTTGTTGAGGGCGCCATTACCTACGGTCCAGTTGCTGAAGCGTTGGGCATGACCCATACGCCGCTCGGCCCGTTGCTTTAGGTCTGACTTTCGACCCAGGGGCAGTGGCGACACCCGCTGCCACAGCACGTGCCGCGTTCGCGGTGCGTTTTCACGGTGAGGACAGTGAGACCGGTCGCGGGGTCCCGGTAGTTCGGCTCGCCACGCAACACCGCTTCGTCGTGGGCCTGAATGATCGCGTCGTAGTCGTGTCGCGTGGGCGAGCACCGCGAGGGATGTGGGCGCTCGATTCCTGGCGATTCCTTCATCTCGCGTATCGCAGACTCACTGGTCGACGCGAAGGATAACTTTGCCGAATTTGCCCGGCTGGGCAAAGTACTCGTACGCAGCGGGTGCGTCGTCCAACGCGAAGGACCGCGCGATAGGAACCTTGAGGTCACCGCTGTTCCAGCGCGGCAGCAGCGTCTCAGCGACGCGTTTGATGACTTCGGCTTTTTCATCACGCGATCGAGACCGCAACGTCGAACCGGTGACCGTCGCGCGCTTGGACATGATGACGTGTAGGTCAACGTCCATGTGCGCTCCGCCGCTGCTCACGCCAATGGTCACCACGCGCGCGAACGGGGCGAGGACATTCATGGCGAGCGTGAGATGCCGGGCGCCCACCAGTTCGAGCACCAGGTCAACGGGCTGGATGCTGCTCACGTCGTCCAGGAGAATTGTCACGTCCGCGCCCAGACTCTTAAGCGCATCGTGGTGCTCCTTCGAGCGCGTCACCGCCGTCACGTGGGCGCCCAACAAGTGGGCGATCTGCACGGCGGCCGAGCCCACGCCGCCGGACGCGCCCGAAATCAGTACTCGCATGCCCTCGTGAAGATGGCCCTGCGTGACGAGAGCGTCATGCGCGGTGATGAACGCTTCGGCGAATCCGCCGGCCTCGTTCCAACTCACGTGTTCGGGCACCGAGATGAGATGCTCAGCGGGGATGATGCAGTGTGTGGCCTGCGCGCCACCCCCGACGATGCCGCACACTCTTCGCCCCAGTAGCGCTTCGTGGACCTGGTCGCCCACGCTGCTGACAATGCCCGCCATTTCAAGACCCGGTATCTTTGGCGGCCATCCCGATGGTGCAGGATAGAAACCTTGCAGCTGTAAAAGGTCGGCCCCATTAATGCCGGCAGCCTGCACCGCAACCACGACGTCATTGTGACCAAGCGCCGCGAGATCGAGATCGGCGATCCGTAGTGTCTTCTCGTGGATTTCGACAGAGCGCATGGCCTCAGCCTACGGCTGACACGGTCAAGAATTTCACGGTTAGGGTCTGGGCATGACTCTCTTCGACATCCCCGTACACACCCTTTCGGACGAACCGAGTTCGCTCGCACCCTTCGAGGGCAAGACCGTGCTCATAGTAAATGTGGCTTCCAAATGCGGACTCACGCCGCAGTATGAAGGGCTCGAAGCGCTGCAGAAGCGTTACGAAGGTCGCAATTTCAGCGTGGTCGGTTTCCCGTCGAACCAGTTCGGGGCCCAAGAGCCTGGTACGGCCGAGGAGATCCAGACGTTCTGTTCAACGACGTACGGTGTCAGCTTTCCGCTGTACGAGAAGATTGATGTGAACGGTGAGAACCGCCACCCGATCTACGCCGAGCTGACCCAGACCGCTGACGGCGAAGGCTATGCGGGCGACATCCGCTGGAACTTCGAAAAGTTCTTGGTGGCCCCTGACGGTCACGTGCAGCGCTTCGCCCCCCAGGTTGAGCCCGAAGACCCGGCGATCACCGGGGCCATCGAGGCACTGCTCAGTTAGTACATGCCAATCGTGCGGTGGAGTCGCACGTAGGTCGCGCTAAATCCGTAAGCGGTCCAGTATCGCGCCGCTTCTCGGTTCGTGATCCTCCAGTTCGTTTCCGCGTACACGAATCCCCGTTCGCGCGCGTCATTGAGCGCGGCGTCCACCATGGCCCGTGCGATCCCCTGGCGACGGTGTCCATCAAGCACGACGACCGCGCTCAGATGGATCGTGCCATCGAAGGAGCTTCGCTGATTGGGCAGTGGAAAGGTGACGCACTGAGCAATCGCCGCACCTTCAGTGTCGACAATGAAATGTCGCGTGTCGGGGTCGCTCAGCGTCTCAACCCAGTCGTCACGCTGCGACGCTTTGGACAGTCCGCGAGAAAAACTTGGACCCTGACTCTGGGAGCGCTCTAGTTCGTCGTCAAGTCTGATTGCGAGCGCAAGGTCGTCGAGTGTGCCACGGCGAAGTGTGTAGTTGTCAGCTAAAGCGTGGTGCCCATCATGAAGTCGCATCACGCCTCGCGTATGCATCCTGGCAAATCCCAAATCGAGCCACGCCGTGGTCGTGGAGGGGTCGTCAAGCGTCCAGACGAAGTGTTCGTTGGCGCCCTTCGCGATCCACTCCTCCGCGGCGACCGCGTAGAGTGCCGCGAGCGCGTCGCCGTCGTCGAATGAGACGCCGTCGGGTCCAATCCACACGCCCGATCCGTGGGTGGGATTGTCGAGCAATGCGCCGTAGAGGTGCCCGACCATTTGTCCATCGCGGTAGTCGACCCACATGGTTGACGTTGCGGATGCGAGCGCCGTGCGAAAGATATCGAACGAGAACTTCGGATTAACTAGGGGTTTTAGCGTGGCGTCGCTGCTAAGTCGCTGCGCCACTCGCGCGACAACGTTGTCAACGTCGCCAGCTTGAAGTTTTCGCACGCCGTCCACGGGCCCACGATACTGAGCCGCCGTGTGCCAGAGTTGCGGGGTGACATTGCGAGCGACGTTGTTTGACATGGATGGACTACTCCTCGACACTGAGGTGTTGTGGCACGACGCTGAACTTGAGATCTTCGGACGACTGGGTGTTCCAATTCCCGAAACGGAGAACCGTTCGACCAAGGGCATGTACGTGACGGACGTCGTCGAGTATTGGTACGCCCGCTATCCCTGGAGCGGGCCCAGCCGCGATGAGGTCGTGAGTCAACTCTTAGAGCGCGTTGGTGACCTTGTCGAAAGCCAGGGACAGATGTTGCCCGGAGCAATTCGCGCCCTTGATCTCGCCAGCGCGCGTGGTCCGATCGCGCTGGCCAGTTCAACACCGCTGTCGCTGATTTATCGCTGTCTCGACCACTTCAAACTGCGCGATCGGTTCGAGTCAATCCATTCCGCGGAACTCGAGCCGTACGGAAAGCCGCACCCCGGGGTTTTTCTCAGCGCGGCGGGAAGTCTGGGTGTCGCCGCGATTGACTGTCTCGTCATTGAAGACTCCGCGGCCGGCGTGTTGGCGGCCAAGGCCGCTTCGATGGAAGTTATTGCGGTACCGTCGCCGGACGACCGGACAATGCCCGCATTCTTGCTCGCTGATCTAGTGCTGCAGTCACTTGACGAGTTGAGCGTTGCGTGGCTGGATGAGCGCTTTTCTTAGAGCACCTTGGTGAAGCGCAGGGCCCGGGGATGGCTAAATGAGCCTTCGGGGAAATCGTCAATCGGATTCCAGTCCAATTTTGCATAGAGCGCCTGCGCTTCGGGCTGCGCGTCACCAGTTTCGAGATAGAGCTGCACATATCCGGTACCTCGAGCGCGGTCTTCAATCCTCTCCATGAGCGCTGCCGCAACACCGCTGCGCCGCAAATCCGGTCGCACCCAGAGCCGCTTCACCTCTCCAATATGCAGCACCGGGTTCGCGATCGACCGAACCCCAACACAACCGGCGGGATGGGTGTCGGCACGAGCCAAGAGGAATATGCCCAGCGGCGGCTTGAATTCTTCAAGGTCTAACTGCCAGGTGGCATCGCCCGCGCCGTATCTGCGAGTGAGTTCGTCGATGGCGGATTGGTACGCACTCTGCGCCCCGCTTGACTCAATTGGCTCGTCGTCAATAGTGAGCGAAAACACCTCCTTAGAGTAGAGGGCGGCCTGTGGCGCTCGTCACTTTCACTACCATTAATAGATTCATTGAAGGAGACCATGTTTCGCCCCGTCAGCCCCGATCTTGATTTTGTGGCCATTGAAGAAGTCGAGCTCGCACGCTGGAAGGCCAATGACGTCTTTGCCCGCTCGATGAAGCATCGTGAAGGCGCCGCGCCCTGGGTCTTCTACGAAGGTCCGCCAACGGCAAACGGAATGCCAGGTCTGCATCACGTGTGGGCGCGCGTCTACAAGGATCTCTTCTGTCGCTATCAAACCATGCAGGGCCGCTTTGTCGCGCGTCGGGCCGGTTGGGACACCCACGGACTACCCGTTGAGGTGCAAGTCGAAAAGCAACTCGGCATTTCGGGTAAGAAGGCCATCGTCGAGCAGATCGGCATTGGCGAATTTACCCGCCTGTGTCGCGAGTCGGTGCTCACGTACGTGGGCGAGTTTGAGAAGCTCACCGAACGTATTGGCTACTGGACCGATATCGAACACGCGTATTACACGTTCCACCCGTCCTACGTGGAGTCGGTGTGGTGGCAGCTACAGCAACTCTTTGATCGCGGGCTGCTCTATAAGGATCTCAAGGTCGTGCCGTACTGTCCGCGCTGTGGCACGGCGCTCTCCAGTCACGAACTCGGCCAGCCCGGCGTGCACACCGATGAGATCGATGAGAGCGCCTACGTGGAACTTGCCATCACCGATGCCGAGGCGCACGGCGGGCTATCTGGTGCGACGCACCTGGCGGTGTGGACCACGACGCCTTGGACGTTGCTTTCGAACGTCGCCATTGCCGTCAACCCCGACGTGACCTACGCCGTCGTCGACGGCACCATCGTCGCCGAAGCGCTCATCGAAGATGTCTATGGCGAGGGCGCGACGGCGAGCGCCCTCTTGCCCGGCAGCGCGTTGCGCGGTGTGCACTACGAACGGCCATTCACCGATGTCCCGTTTCCCGACGGCGTCGACGTCTGTTACATCGTTGAAGCCGATTACGTCACTACCGAAGACGGCACCGGACTCGTGCACCAGTCGCCGGCCTTTGGAGAGATCGACCGACAGATCGCGCGGGATAACGGACTGCCCACGGTCAACCCAGTGGGTCCCGACGGGTGCTTTACATCAGCCATTCCCTGGCTCGAAGGCAAGGGAGTCCGTAGCGCGAACGGAGAAATCAATGACGAGCTGGAGCGTCGGGGACTGCTGCTTCGTCGGCACGAATTCAGCCACTCGCTGCCACACTGCTGGCGCTGCAGCACGGTGCTGATCTACTGGGGCAAACCGAGTTGGTATATCGCCACGAGCTCCTTCAAGACGGAAATGTTGAGCGAGAACGCCAAGGTTGACTGGCATCCGGCGCACATCCGCGACGGTCGCTTCGGCGAGTGGTTGGAAAACAACGTCGACTGGGCACTTTCGCGCGATCGCTTCTGGGGGACACCGTTGCCCATCTGGCGCTGCCGCGACGACCACTTCACCTGCGTGGGATCGCGCGCCGAACTGTCCGAGCTCACGGGCACAGACCTAAGTCAACTCGACCCCCATCGCCCGACGATCGACGACGTGGTGGTGCCGTGTCGCACCTGCGGCCTCGACGCGATTCGTGAAGAACCGGTCATCGACGCGTGGTTCGACTCGGGCGCAATGCCCGCGGCGCAGGTGGGTTTCCCCCACGTCGAGGGCAGCAAGGAAGCCATGCAATTCCCGGCGCAGTTGGTCGCCGAAGCGATCGACCAGACCCGCGGGTGGTTTTACTCCTTGCTCGCAATCAATACGTTGGTCTTCGGCGAGTCGCCCTATCAACACGTGCTCTGTCTCGGACACATCGTCGACGAGAACGGACGCAAGATGTCCAAGTCGGTGGGCAACGTCATCGACCCCTGGGAGATCCTCAATACGCGAGGGGCCGATGCGCTGCGGTGGTGGATGTTCTCCCAAGGCTCGCCGTGGACGTCAACGCGCGCCGGACTCGGCGCGATTGACGCCTCGCTTCGCCAGACGCTCGCGACCCTGTGGAACACGTTCAGTTTCTTCACGACCTACGCCTCGCTCAACGAATTCGACCCGGGCGACGCGGGGATTCCCACGCCGCAGAACCGACCGGCGATGGACCGGTGGATCTTGTCGCGCCTCGAGAGCGTGACGATGTCGGTGACGTCGGCCCTCGACGGTTACGAACCGCTCGGCGGCACTGATGCGTTGGTCGCGCTGATTGACGATATGTCGAACTGGTACGTGCGCTGTAGTCGTCGTCGCTTTTGGCGCACTGACCCAACGGCGCCGCCGTCGGATTCGCTCGCGGCCCAGGCCACGTTGCTCGAGGTGCTCAAACGCATCACCTTGCTGCTCGCGCCATTCTGTCCGTTCCTGAGTGAGCGACTGTTTTCGGTGCTCTTCGACGAGGACGACACCGCCTCGGTGCATTTGGCTGACTGGCCCGTGGGCGACCCGGCGACTCGTGACGGTGCGCTGGAGCTGTCAATGGAAGTCGCGCGCAGCCTGACCTCGCTCGGCCGTGGAGCGCGCGCCGATGCCGGCATCAAGGTGCGCCAGCCCCTCGCGCGAGCGCTGGTCTTTCTTCCCTCGGGGGCGCCCATGCCGCCCGAAGGTCTCGTCGAAGAAGAACTCAACGTCGATGTGCTCGAGTTCGGTACCGAGCTGTCTGACGTGCTGAGTTTCGAATTGGTGCCGAACTTTCGCACCGTGGGTCCGCTGCTCGGTGAAGCGGTGAAAGAACTCAAGCCGGCCCTTCGTGAACTGGATTCGGTGGCCGCCGCACGGTCACTCGAAACGGGCGGCACGATCTCGGTCACATTGTCAAGCGGGGTATTCCAGTTGGGCAACGACGACATCGAACTGCGGGTCAAGGGTCAGGAGGGTTTCGCGGTGTCGCGCGACGGTGGCGAGGTCATCGCGCTTGATCTAACACTCAACGATGGACTTCGCCGCCGGGGTTACCTACGCGACGTAATCCGCCAAGTCCAGGACCTTCGCAAGAATTCCGGGTTTGACGTGAGTGACCGCATTGTCTTGCACGTAACTGGACTGGACGACCTGGCTGACGGATTCACGCTGCTGGCCAGCGAAGTTCTCGCAAGTGAAGTCATTGTGGGCGAAGGCAGCGGCGACGGCACGACACTCGAACTTGACGACGGACGCGAGGCCAACGCCTGGGTGCAGCGCTTCTAGCGCACGCCGTTCAGTTTGGTGAGCAGTTTGGTGAGCGTGGCTCGCTCGGTGTTATTCAGCCGGGAGGTGAGATTTTCTTCGAGATACTCCAGATGCACGTCGAAGGCGCCGTCGAGTTTGGCATTGCCCCGCTTGGTGATCGCCACGTGGATGGCCCGGCGGTCGCTGGGACACAACTGACGTTCGACGAGACCGGCCTCTTCTAAACGGTCGATGAGGCGCGTCGTACCGCCCGTCGAGTGGACAATTCCGTCGGCAATCTGATTCATCTTGAGTCGCCCGTCGGACGATTGGCGTAGCTGCAACAGCACTTCGAACCACGCCAAGGGCAGGTCGCACGACTCTTCGAGTTGCGTGCCCAGGCTTCGCGAGAGGCGAGCGTTGGTTTCGATCAGCAGCGCGAAAAGCTTCACCCTCTCGTCACTCGAGGGACAGGTCACTGGCTGCGTGGTCATTGTTGAATTTTATCACTTTCTTAGTATTGCAATTGTTGCTTGACAAATAGTTGTATATGCAACTATAGTCGTAGCAGCACAGAAAGTGCCAGATATTTAGGAGATTTGATTATGAGCAACCTTCCCGCTCCCGGCGTCTACGACGTCGACACAGTTCACTCTGGGGTGAACTTCATTGCCCGTCACCTGGTCGCCGCCAAGGTTCGCGGTCGCTTCGGCGACTTCGCTGGCGTCATCACGATCGGTGACAGTTTGGATACCACGAAGGTCGAGGCGTCGGCTAAGGCCGCGAGCATTACGACCGACAACGAAATGCGTGACAACCACCTGCGCAGCGCAGACTTCCTTGAGGAAGAGACGTACCCAACGCTGGACTTGAAATCAACGAAGATCACCGCAAAAGGTGACAACGAGTTCGAAATGCTGACTGACGTGACCATCAAGGGCGTTACGAAGTCGGTCGCTTTCGATCTGGAATTCTTGGGCGAAGGGCCGAGCATGGCACCCGGCGTGACCGTGGCTGGATTTGAAGCCCGCGCCGAGATTGATCGTCGTGATTTTGGCATCAACTTCGAAGGGGCTTTGGAGAACGGCAGCCTGATTGTCGGCAACAAGATTGTTGTGGAGATCGCCGTCGAGGCTCACATCCGGGCCTAGGTGCAGTGCGATGTCGTTGAAACGCCGGGGGCTTCAGCCCCCGGCGTTTCTCTCATTACGATGGGTGCGTGACGGATAATCCCTCAGGCAAGGGCGTGAAATCATCGCTCGGTGTGTTGGGCGCACTGGTGACCATCATCTCCATTTGGTGGTTTGCGCTTCGCCCCATTTCCAAGAAGCGTGATCAATAATCTCTCCCGGCGTGACGGCGCCGCCGACGTCCACTGGCGTTTATCGGATGTCGCGATGACGAGAACACTTAAATGATCCCGATTCTCTCCAGCTCCCAGATGCGTGACGCGGACGCGCGCGCCGTGGGCGACGTGGGGGTTGACGCACTCGTGAACGCGGCCGGCACGGCGGTCGGCCTGACGGCCGCCACGATGCTGGGATCCTGTTACGGCGCTCGTGTCGCGGTGCTCGCCGGGCCCGGTCTTAACGGACGGGACGGGCGGGTCAGCGCACACTGGCTGAAGTCACGCGGCGCGCGGGTTGACGTCATTGAGGTCGCTTCGCAGCCAGCGTCGCTCGAGGGCTACGACCTTGTGATCGACGCGGCGTTTGGTCTCGGTTGTTCGCGTGCCTACGTTGCCCCGCACGTGGGTGACTTTACGCCAGTGCTCGCGGTCGATCTCCCTTCGGGGCTGGACAGCGACAGTGGCGAAATTCTGGGTTCGCCGCTCACCGCGGACGTGACGCTGGCGCTGGGCGCACTCAAGCCGGCGCACGTCAATGGTCCGGGGGCCGCGCTGGTCGGTGAACTTCGATTTGCTGGTCTGGGCATCGTGAGCGAATTCGACGATGGGCTCGTTGAAGACCGCGACCTGGAGTCGCTGATATCGATTGGTAGGCATGACCATAAATGGGTGCACGCCGTGGAGGCCTTCGTTGGATCGCCGCTCATGCCCGGCGCCGCCGAACTCGTGGTGAGAGGTGCCCTCGCCGGTGGGGCATCGATGATTCGCCTCGCCAGTCGCGGCGACATTTCCGGACACGTGCGGTTGCCGCCCGAAGTGGTGCACGGCATCGAGTTGACGGCCGATCGACGATGTCGTGCGGTGGTGGCCGGTCCGGGACTCGGATTTGACGCCGCGTCGTGGTTGCGAGAACGACTCGCGGATGTTGACGTGCCGGTCGTGCTCGACGCGGACGGGCTCGATCTTTCCTTGTTGCCCACGGCGCCACCACCCGGCGGCCCGTGGATACTGACGCCCCACGACGGAGAATTCGCCCGCTTAACCGGCCGGGCCGTACCGGCCAACCGCCTCGACGCGGTACGTGCGCTCGCTCGCGATACCAAATGCGTCGTGTTGCTTAAGGGGCCCACCACAATTCTTGCCAACCCGAATGGGACGCTGCGCGTCGTGATGTCGGGGACGCCGGCCCTCGCGACGGCCGGAAGCGGCGACGTGCTGGCCGGTCTCATCGCCGCGACGATTGCGCGCGGACACGACGTGTTAAGCGCGGGCGCGCTGGCGGCGCACCTGCACGGGCGCGCGGGCGCGCGTTTGGGCGTCTACGCGCCATCCTCCGACCTGCCCAGCGAGGTGCGAGAGATCCTCGAGCTATTGCGCTAATTCACGAAAACCACCGCTGACGAACGCAAAGAGCGCATTGCGGGGGGCTCGATCGAATCGAATTTGCCCAAATACTGGCAGACTGGCTCCATGTCATTTGTTGCCATCAATCCCGCGAACGAAGAAGAGATTTCGCGTTTTGACGCGCACACCGCGAAAGTAATCGACGCGAAGCTGGACGGCGCCACTGCGGCCTTCGCCAAATGGAGCCAGGTACCGATGAGCGAGCGGATCCACCTTATGGAGCGATGTGCGGAACTCTTGGAGGGTGAGGTTCCGGTCATCGCCCAACTCATGACCAGTGAGATGGGCAAGACCTTCGCGTCGGCCAAGGGCGAAGTCGCCAAGTGCGCCTCAATCATGCGCTACTACGTTGAGCACGCCCCGGCGTTGCTCGAAACCGAAACGGTCACCACCAGTGGGTCGCGCAGTGGGGTGCGCTACGAGCCGCTCGGCGTCATCCTGGCCATCATGCCGTGGAACTTTCCGCTGTGGCAGGTGTTCCGGTTTCTGGCGCCCACGTTGATGGCCGGCAACGCGGTGGTGGTCAAGCACGCGCCGAACGTTCCCGGGTGCGCGCAGTTCGTGGAGGACCTCTTCGTCCGTTCGGGCTTTCCCCGGGGCGTGGTGACCAACGTATTCGCCGAAGTGGAGAGCATTCCCGGCCTCATCAGTGACCCTCGTATCGCCGGGGTAACGCTCACGGGCTCGGAGTCAGCCGGACGGGCGGTCGGTGAGTTGGCTGGTCGGAACCTGAAGAAGTGCGTGCTCGAGCTTGGCGGGTCCGACGCCTTCATCGTCGGCGCATCTGCTGACCTGGACCTGACGGTTCCGATGGCGGTGACCGCGAGAGTGCAGAACAACGGTCAGGCCTGCATCGCGGCGAAGCGCTACATCGTGGTCGGCGCGCGCGCCGATGAATTCATCGAGCGGTTTACGCGCGCGATGGCCGAAGTCCCAATGGGCGATCCCATGGACCCCAATACGGTGCTGGGTCCACTCGCCACCAAAGCCCAACTGCAATTACTCAGTGACCAAGTGGCGTCGTCCGTTCACGAAGGTGCGGTGGTGCGGACGGGTGGCGAGGCGCCAACGGGCCTGGGCTACTACTACCCGGCCACGGTGCTCACCGACGTCCCCGTCGCCTCCCGGGCCGGTTGCGAAGAGCTTTTCGGGCCAGTCGCCGTGGTGCACGTAGTGGACAACCTCGCCGGCGCGATTGAACTCGCCAACGCGACGCCCTGGGGCCTCGGCGCCTCGATCTGGTCGGATGATCAAAATGAAATCGATGCCGCCATTGCGGGAATCGACGTGGGCATGGTATTCGCAAACGCCATCGTCGTCTCGATGCCCGAGTTGCCTTTTGGCGGAACCAAGAATTCCGGAATCGGTCGAGAACTCGCGCAATATGGCGTGCGCGAATTCACCAACGTCAAGTCCTTCTACATCGCATGAGCACGCAGTACTACTTCGATCATGCGGCCTCCGCACCGCGGCGCGACGAGGTGGCCCAGGCTATGGCGCGCTGGCAGCACGGTGTTGTCGGCAACCCCTCGGGATCGCACCGCGCGGCGCGCGAAGCGCGGCGCGCCGTCGAGGAGGCCCGCGACGATATCGCTCATTTCGTGGGCGCCAAGCCGGGCGGCGTCATTTTTACTGCCGGCGGCACCGAATCGTGCCACCTCGCAGTGACCGGCGTGGCCAACCACCATCGCCGCCACCACGAGACCACGTCGATTGTCATCTCGCGCGTCGAGCACACCGCCATCATTGACGCGGTAGAACTACTCGTCCGAGACCACCCGAGTGTGAGCGCCCGATATGTCGACGTCGACAGCGACGGCGTCGTGGACCTTGAGTCACTGACGATGGCACTCAGTCCCGATACGGCAGTCGTGAGTGTGATGACGGCCAACAATGAGACAGGCGTCATCCAGCCACTCGACGGCGTGCACGCTGCGGTGAAGGAATCGATGTTCGAGGGCGTGGTCACCCACACCGACGCGGTGGCGGCAGCACCGTGGTTGGACCTCGCTGCCGTGACTGCGCCCATCGACATGATTTCGATCTGCGCGCACAAGATCGGTGGGCCGGTGAGTGCGGGGGCGCTCATAGTGCGCGGTGACGTTCTTCTTGACGCCGTGGTGCCGGGCGGGGGACAGGAGCGCGGCCGTCGAGGCGGTACGGTCGACGTCGCAGCAGCGGTCGGTCTCGCCACCGCGGTGCGACTGACGATGGCTGAACGCGACGACGTGAACCAGCGTGTCGGCGAGTACCAGCACCAACTGCTCGCCGCATTTCGCCAATTGCCAGGGTGCGTGATTACGGCCGCGGGGGCCAGCCGCCTTCCCGGAACCGTGCACGTGACCTTTGCCGGATTGGCGAGCGACGAACTGCTCTTTCTCTTAGACCAAGCGGGTGTCTGCGCGGCGGCGGCGTCGAGTTGTTCGAGCGGGGCAGCCGTCGCGAGTCACGTGTTGGCGGCGATGGAAATGGACCCCGAGCGCGCGCGAGGATCATTGCGCTTCTCCATGGGTGCCGAAACGACCGAAGAAGACGTAGTGGCGCTGATAACGATTCTCACGTCAGTGGTTGATCGTCTGCACGCCGAGTCATAGCGCTGAGGCTGGCAGACTAGGAACATGAAAGTACTTGTGGCCATGAGTGGCGGCGTCGACTCGTCGGTGGCCGCTGGACTGCTCATCGAGCAGGGACATGATGTCGTCGGCGCCACGCTGAAGTTGTGGGGCGGCGTGTCGGACTCGGGCTGCTGCTCGGTCGCGGACGTCGACGATGCCCGCCGCGTGGCCCAGATGCTCGGTATCGATCACCACGTCTTTAATTACACCGAGGAGTTTGAGCGACACGTGGTGGCGCCGTTTGTCGCGGGACACGCTGCGGGGGAGTCACCTAATCCCTGCATTGAGTGCAATCGACACATCAAGTTTGATCTCCTGTTCGAGCGTGCCGACCGGCTCGGTTTTGACGCGGTCGCGACGGGCCATCACGCGCAGGTTCTATCGCGCGACGGGCAACATTTTCTCGTTCGCGGTGCCGATGACCAGAAGGATCAGAGCTACGTCTTGGGCTACCTCGACGAGCAACACTTGGCCGTCCTGCTGCTTCCTATCGGTGCGATGCAAAAGAGCGAGGTCCGTCAACACGCGGAGCGATTGGGACTGCGCACTTGGGACAAGCCCGATAGCCAGGACGTCTGTTTCATCGAGGCCTCGAAGGGCCGCGAGGTCTTCTTGCGCAGTCGTATTGAGCTCACGCCAGCCACCATTGTCGATGGGGTCTCGGGAGAGGTCCTGGGAGAGACGAGTACGGCCGAGCTCATGACCATCGGTCAGCGTCGCGGAGTACTACCCGGCCGAGACGGAGAAAAGCGCTTCGTGTCCAGGGTCGATATCGCGGCCCAGCGAGTCGAAGTTGGTCGCCTCGAGGAGATTTTGATTTCAACGATTCATCTGGACGAGCCGTCGCTGACGTTCTCGCACGAAGCCGTCGAACACAATACGGTGGTGCTGGCTCAGTGGAGTGCGCACGGGCGACCCCAACTCGCGACATTGCGTCATGACCGTCAGCATGAGCGACCGTGGTCCCTGCAGCTGCACGCGCCCGCTCGCCCGGTGGCGCCGGGACAAACGGTGGTGCTCTATCGCGCGAACGAACCGGAGATCGTTGAAGGTGCGGCGATCGTCACCGGCTCGTGAAACCAGCCGAGCGCGTCACGTGGTTACGTGAGGAGCTCGCTCGGCACAACGACGCGTACTTCACGAACGACGCACCGGTCATTCCCGATGCGGACTACGACGCACTCGCGAGAGAATTGCGGGCGCTCGAGGCGGATCATCCCGAGCTGAGCGACGAGACATCAGTCTCAAAGAAGGTCGGCGCGCCCGTATCAGCCGTCTTCAGCGCGGTCCAGCACGCTGAGCCAATGCTCAGTCTGGACAACGTCTTTGACGTCGACGAACTTCGCGCCTGGGCGCTTCGAGGGGCCAGGAGTCTCGGTGAGGACGTGGCCACGCTCTCGTACGCGGTCGAACCAAAAATTGACGGGTTAGCGCTGTCAATCTCGTACGTCGACGGGACATTCACGCAGGCCGCGACGCGTGGCGACGGCCGCGTGGGCGAAGACGTCACCGACAACGTCAGAACAATCCACAATGTCCCGCTCTCGTTGGGCAACGGCGTTCGAGGTCGAATCGAGGTGCGTGGTGAGGTATTTCTCGCCAAGGCCGATTTTGAGGAGCTGAACCGACGTCAACGTGAGCTGAATGCGAAGGAGTTCGCCAACCCTCGCAACGCCGCGGCGGGAAGTCTGCGCCAAAAAGACTCCCAAGTGAGTGCATCGCGCCCGCTCTCCTTCCTGGCCTACCAACTCGTTGATCTGGACGGATCTCTCTCGTTTGCGCGCTACGTGGACACCCTCGGTCAACTAGCCAGTTGGGGTTTTCTGACCGCCGCGGAGATGGTCGTTGAAGTTGGCGTCGACGACATGATTGCGCGCAGCGATTGGTTCGAAGAACACCGTCACGACCTGCTCTACGAGATTGACGGCGTCGTGATCAAGATCGACGACCTCGCGGCGCGGGTAAAAATGGGCTTCACCAGTCGGGCGCCGCGATGGGCCATCGCGCGCAAACTTCCTCCCGAAGAGCGCACCACCCGGTTGGTGGCCATCGAGGTATCGATTGGGCGCACGGGTCGTGCCACTCCCTACGCCGTGCTCGAACCGGTGGTCGTAGCGGGATCGACCGTCGCCATGGCGACGTTGCACAATGAGGACCAGGTCGCCGCGAAAGATGTACGCCCCGGAGACCTGGTGGTGGTGCGCAAGGCGGGCGACGTGATTCCCGAGGTCGTCGGTGCCGTCGTTGAGCCGGGAAAGAAGCGGGCGAAGCCGTGGTCCTTCCCGTCACACTGCCCGGACTGCGGTGAGCCGCTGGTTCGCGTGGGTCTCGAAAGCGACACGTACTGCGTGAATCCGGCCTGCCCGGCACAACAGCTCCAACAGATCATCCACTTCGCATCGAGGGGTGCGCTGGACATCGAGGGCCTGGGCGAACAACGCGTGGCGCAGCTACTCGCGGAGGGTCTCATCAGTGACGTGGCCGACCTCTTCTTCCTGCGCGTCGAGGACCTCTCGTCGCTGGAAGGCCTGGGTGAGTTGTCCGCAACATCGTTGGTGAGCGAGATCACGAAGGCCAAGGGCACGCCCCTCAGTCGGGTGTTGGTGGGTCTGGGGATTCGCCACGTTGGTCCCGTCGCCGCACGCGAATTGGCGCGCGCCTTCTCCACTTTCGAAGCGCTGGCGCGCGCGCCGCTCGAGGACCTCGAGGCGGTTGACGGCATCGGACCGGTCATCGCCGGATCGGTCTACCAAGAGTGCCGGGAAGTGGACAGCATCGTACGAATGGCCCGACTCGCCGAGGCCGGTCTCGCCCTCAGTGAACCCGAACGCGGCGGCGGTCCGGCCGCCACGCTGTCGGGGCGCGCGGTGGTCGTGACCGGTTCGGTTGAAGGTTTCTCGCGCGACGAGGCCGAAGCGGCCGTGATTGCTCGGGGCGGCACGTCGCCCGGCTCGGTATCAAAAAAGACCTACTGCGTGGTCGTGGGCGACGCTCCCGGAGCGGCCAAGGTCACCAAGGCGCGCGAGCTCGGCATTCCGATGGTCAGCGCCGAGGAGTTCCAGCGACTTTTGAATACGGGATCATGGTCCAGCCAACTCGCGTGACGCCGACTCACTAGGGTTAGGGAAATCCATGCCGACGTATACCTATAATCCCGGTCACGAACTCGCTGGTCGCTACCGCATCGTCGAGTTGCTCGGCGTCGGCCGAACCGCCGAGGTGTACCTCGCCGATGATCTTTCGCTGAACCGTTCGGTGGTCGTAAAGGTGCTGCTCGCCGACCTCGCGGCACACGAAGATGTGCGCCGTAACTTTCGCGAACGCATTGTGCGCAGTGCCACCTTGAGCCACCCTCACCTGGCTCGGGTCTATGACGGCGGCCAGGAGTCCGGATCCATCTTCATGATCAGCGAGTACCTGAGCGGCGGTTCGTTCGAGGACATCTTGACGTCGGGTCGACGATTAAGTCTCGACGACGTCGCTCGTCTGGGACGCGACGTCTCGAGTGCGTTGGCCTACGTCAACGCCAACGGCTTCATCCATGGCTCACTGTCACCGTCGAAATTGCTCTTCGACGCCGAGGGCCACGTGCGCGTGTCGGACATTGCGCTTTCGGGACTCGGTGTCGGATATCGCGATCGCCAGACGCTCGACGACGTGCGTTACCTAAGTCCTGAGCAAGTGCTCGGCGAGATTGTGGGACCCAAGACCGACGTCTACTCCCTCGCGCTCATACTTTTTGAGGCGGCGACCGGCACCACACCTTTTGACGGCATGACCGCCGAAATTGCGCTGCGCAGCCGGATCAATACGCCACTGCCGGTGCGACCAGAGTTGGGCACGCTCGACATGCTGCTCGCCCAGGCGGCAGTACCTGACCCACTGCTGCGACTTGACGCCGAACAGTTCGCTAGTCGCCTGAGCACGGTGCTGAACGACGCCTCGCCATTAGTCGTCGCACCCGTGAGGACCAACGTGCCGTTGCTCGAGCGTTTCACGCCGAACGAGCCGCGCACCTCCATTGGCTTTCGACCGCCGTCGGCCGACCAGATTGTGGGCAGCGGCACCGGCGTGCATCCGGTCGCCAGCCAGTTCCCGCATCAGGGTCGTCACACGGTCGCGGGCGTGAGCAGTCGCGACAGCGATTTTCGACAGATTCGCTCGAGCCCCGGTCGCGGCTACGGTGCGCTGCCGCCCAATCGTCTCGCGCCCCAACGCCGTCTCGGGTTCTTGGTGGCCGCCATACTGATTGTCGTTGTGGCCATCGGTGGCGCGGTCGTGTGGAAGCTAGGCGTGTTTACCGCGAAGAACACAGTGCCCACGCTCACGGGGGAGACCCTGAGCCAGGCGACCACGGCACTAAAGGCCGACGGGTTCACGTTGAAAGAGAACCCCCCGGGCACCTCGTCCACGGTGCCGGCCAATGAGATCATGTCGCAGAATCCGCTGGCCGGATCGAAGGCCAAGGCCGGCACCGCGATAACGGTGAAATTCTCCGAGGGTCCGCAAATGGTGACCATGCCGGCCTATCTCTTTGGTGAAACCTGCACCATCGCGACGACGCGACTGCACCGACTCGGCGTTACCGCGTCCTGCCCGTCAGCCAAAGCCATTTCGAGCGCACGTATCGCGACGGGCGAAGTGGCGCGGGTGCTGTACGGGACAACGAACAATCCGGTGGCCGTGCCCAAGGGCGCGACCGTGATCCTAGAACTCAGCACTGGTCCCGGTCCGACGTCGGGCACGACCACGACCACGACCACCACGCCCACCGGCGCCACGACCACGAGCACGACAACGACCACGCTCGCCGGTCAGGGAGTGCGGGCGGTGCCGAACCTCGTGGGAATGAACCAGGCCGAGGTGTACGCCGCGATGAAAAAGGCCGTGCTCTACTTCTCGACGACCGGTCCCGGGGCCGGGACGACCCAGTGGACGAAGGTCATCTCGCAGTCTCCGGCGGCGGGCACGCTCGTGCCGTACAAGTCAACCGTCGCGTTGCACGTTGGTGAGTAATGGATGCGATCTGTGTGAAGCGGCCGTCATCACCACTCGCTACCTGGAGAACGAACTCTGCTGGATAGGTGACTGCGAGATTTGCCAGGTGCCCATGGTGGTGTGGCGCGAACACGGTGCGAATCCTTCGCGCGAGTTGAAAGAACAGATGCGCCGATACCTCGCGATGGTCGCTGACCAAGAGCTTGGCGAGGGCATCTGGACGTTTGATGACCACATGCGCAACATCCCTGATCACTACCACGCCCACGCTCGCCCGCCCGGCTTCATGCGCCACCGGGCTCGCTAGGGAAGCTGCATACATCGTTACAATCGGTGCACGACGAATTAACCAGGGGGATAGCCATGGGCGCTCTTGAGGGACGTATTGCGATCATCACCGGCGCCGGACGTGGCATTGGGCGCGAGCACGCGCTGCTCTTCGCGGCCGAGGGGGCCCGCGTGGTGGTCAATGACTTCGGTGGCGCGCTGGACGGCTCGTCGACGTCCGCGACACCGGCCGAAGAGGTGGTCGCGGAAATCAAGGCGATGGGCGGCGAGGCCGCGGCCAATCACGACAACGTCGCGGACTGGGAGGGCGGAGCACGCCTGGTACAGAGTGCCATCGACACGTACGGCGACCTGCACGTGCTAGTCAACAACGCCGGCATCTTGCGCGACCGGGTACTGGTCAACCTCAGCGAGGATGACTGGGACTCGGTGATCAACGTGCACCTGAAAGGTCACTTCGTACCCACGCGCCACGCGGCCACGTACTGGCGAGAGCAGGCCAAGGCCGGCAAAACCGTGAAGGCCTCCATCATCAGCACGTCGTCGACGTCGGGTCTGTTGGGTAATGTTGGCCAGTCGAACTACGGTGCCGCGAAAGCGGGCATTGCGGCCTTTACCGTGATTATCGCTGAGGAACTGGGCCGCTACGGCGTTCGCGCGAACGCGATTGTTCCGGCAGCTCGCACCCGGATGACGGAGTCAACGCCGGGACTCATGGACTACGTTCTCAAGCCCAGTGACGCCGCGGTCTTTGACACGTGGGACCCCGCCAACATCTCTCCGTTGGTGGCGACGCTCGCCATGGAGGACTGCACCGCGACCGGACAGGTATTTTTCATCCAGGGTGGCACCGTGCGAAAGTTCCAGAACTGGACCATGACCGAGACGCTCGAGAAGAATGATCGTTGGACGGTGAGCGAGTTGGCCCAGGAGCTACCTAAGTTGTACTAGTCGCGATTGCGTGTGTTGAACCCAGTGGCGCGTGCTCGCCAGGCGTGTTGTTCGCCCGCTGACAAATCGCACTGGACATGTCGCCCGGTAGGCTGGAGCCCTATGACCACCGCAATTATGCCGGGATGTGAACCATATTCCTTTGCGAGCGGCCCCTTCGGTGTGCTCGTGCTGCACGGTTTTACCGGTAATCCGGTGTCCATGCGACCACTGGCCGAGGCGTGCGCGAAGGGCGGATTTTCGGTCGAGTTGCCGAGACTGCCGGGTCACGGCACGAGCGTCGAGGACCTCATGACGACGGGTTGGGCTGACTGGTCCCAAACCGCCTTGGCCTCCTTTGACGACCTGGCCTCACGATGCAGCAAAGTCGCCGTGGTCGGCCTTTCCATGGGGGGCGGACTTGCAGCACTTATCGCGGAGTCGCGGCCCGAGGTCGTCGGCTGCGTGTTCATTAATCCGTGGATCAGTCCGCTCAACCCAGAACTGTTGGACGGGCTGGATCAGTTCATTGCGGCGGGCGTAGTTTCCTATGACTCCGTGGGCTCGGATATCAAGAAAGAGGACACGTCGGAAGCGGCCTACGAAGCAACACCGCTCGCCCAGGTGAAGAGTGCGTGCGACGGCCTGACGGTGGTGCGAGAGAACCTGGGCAAGATAACGGCTCCGAGTCTGCTCATTACCAGCCGCATTGACCACACGGTCAACTGGGAACGGGGCGAGGCCATCACCGAATCGTCCTCGGGTCCGGTCGAGCAGATCTGGCTGGAGGACTCGTACCACGTCGCAACACTGGACAACGACGCCGCGCTCATCGAGTCCTCGACGGTGGCATTCTTGCACCGCGTTTTTGGCTCATGAGCTCGCCACTTCGTCGAGAGGAGGTCGCGCACGTCGCCAAACTCGCACGCCTCACACTGACTGAGGGCGAACTGGACCTCTTCACGGAGCAGCTCGGTCAGGTGCTCGAGCACGCCAACGACATGAATTCGCTCAATCTTGAGGGCGTGGTCGCGACGGCGCATCCGTTCGGACTGACCAACGTGGTTCGCTCGGATGAAGTGCGTGCCAGCCTCGACCGCGACGAAGTACTCGCGATGGCGCCCGACGCGCAGGACGGCCGGTTCGCGGTCCCGCGAATTATGGGAGAGGCTCCGTGAAGTCGGCGGTGCAGATCGCCAGTGACGTGCGCAGCGGCGCGAGCACGGCGGACGAACAGTTGTCGCTCTCGCTCGAAGCCGTGCGCGCGCGCAATGAGGAACTGCACGTGTTTCTTCACATAGACGAAGAGGGCGCGCGAGAGGCCGCTGCCCGGGTCGACGGCGTCATTGCCAAGGGCGAGAACGCCGGGCCGCTCGCCGGCGTGCCCATTGCTATCAAGGACAACGTGTGCCAGCGCGGCGTACCCACCACGTGCGGATCAAAGATCTTGCGGGGTTGGCGCCCGCCCTACAGCGCCACGGTGATTGATCGATTGTTGGCGGCGGGCGCGGTACCGGTGGGCAAAACCAATCTCGACGAGTTCGCGATGGGTTCGTCGACGGAGAACTCCGCCTATGGTCCGACGCGCAACCCCCTGTGTCCGTCGCGCGTGCCCGGCGGTTCGTCGGGCGGTTCGGCTGCGGCGGTGGCCGGCGATATGACGCCGCTCGCAATCGGCAGCGACACGGGAGGATCTATTCGCCAGCCAGCCGCGCTCTGCGGCATTGTTGGTGTGAAACCAACCTACGGGCTGGTGTCGCGCTACGGATTGATTGCTTTTTCCAGTTCGCTCGACCAGATTGGTCCTTTCGCCAAGACCGTGACCGACGCGGCGACATTGCTCGAGGTCCTGGCCGGTCATGACCCGATGGACTCGACGTCCCTGCCCGAACCGCCGCCGTCGTTGGTCGCGCACCTCAACGATGGTGTCGCGGGCAAGAGAATTGGCGTGGTGACCGAACTGATCGAGGGGGCCGACGAAGAGATCGTGAATGAAGTACATCGAGCACTGCAAGTGTTCCGCGAGGCCGGTGCGACTGTCGTTGAGCTCTCAATTCCCGAGCTTCGACTGGGTCTCAGCGCGTATTACCTCATAGCTCCTGCCGAGGCGTCCAGCAACTTGGCTCGTTACGACGGCGTACGTTACGGACTACGGGTGGACGCGCAGGACGTGACCGCGATGAATGAGGCCACGCGCACCGCGGGATTCGGTGACGAGGTGAAGCGGCGGATCATGCTCGGGACCTACGCGCTTTCGGCCGGATACTACGACGCCTACTACGGCCAGGCCCTTAAGGTCCGCACGCAAATGATCGACGCCTTCGCTCGCGCCTACCATGAGGTGGACTTGATCGTCGGGGCCACGACGCCAACCGTGGCCTTTCCCATTGGCGAGAAGGCGAGCAACCCGATGGCGATGTACCTGTCGGACGTGTTCACGATTCCCACCAACCTGACCGGCGAAGCGGCAATCACGGTGCCCTTCGGCACGGGTGAGGCGGACCTACCGATTGGCGTCCAACTACTAGGCCCCGGACGCAGTGAAGCCCAGCTCTTTAGCGCCGCGCGCGTGCTTGAAATGGCGGACGGTCGAGCATGACGCTGCCGAACGGATGGGAAATTGTCGTCGGACTCGAAGTGCACACGGAACTCAAGACGGCGTCCAAGATGTTCTGCGGCTGCGCAAACTCCTTTGGTGCCGAACCCAACACGAATATCTGTCCGGTCTGTCTCGGTCTTCCCGGAGCCTTGCCCGTGCTCAACGAGCGTGCCGTCGACCTCGCAATGGCGATTGGCATGGCGCTGCACAGCACCATCGCGCCGTCGACCTTTCACCGCAAGAACTATTTCTACCCCGACATGCCCAAGGATTTTCAGATCAGCCAGTACGACCTGCCCATCAACGTCGGCGGCTACCTCGACCTGCCCGACGCCAGTCGCGTGTCGATCGAGCGCGCGCACCTAGAAGAGGACACGGGCAAGTCAACGCACCTCGGTGGGACCGGCCGCCTGCAGGGTGCCGACCGATCGCTGGTGGATTACAACCGTTCCGGCGTGCCGCTGGTGGAAATCGTCTCCGGCCCTGACATCCGGTCGTCGGCCCAGGCTCGCGCCTACGCCCAAGAACTTCGCGGCATCCTGATCGCGACTGGCGCGTCGGACGGACGCATGGAGGAGGGCTCCATGCGCATCGACGCGAACGTCTCGATTCGCAAGGCCAACGACCCTTTCGGCACGCGTTGCGAGATTAAGAACCTGAACTCCCTACGAAGCCTGCAACGGGCCATTGACTATGAGGCCCTGCGCCAGGTGGAGTTGCTCGAAGGCGGCGGGACGGTGCGCCAGGAGACTCGCCACTGGGACGAGATCCAGGGTGAAACCTCAACCATGCGCGTGAAGGAAGACGCCGACGACTACCGCTACTTCCGCGAGCCCGACCTCGTGGACCTCGCGCCCGATCAATCCTGGCAAGACCGAGTACGCGCGGGATTACTACCCATGCCGGCGGAACGTCGACAGAAACTTGCGGCACGCTTGAGCGAGCCCACACCGGCGCAACTTGACGCGGTAGAAGTGGTCATTGATCTGGGACTCGAGGATTTTGTGGAGCGGGCCGTCGACGAGGGCGTCGACGTCACGCTGGCGATCTCGAGGGCGGCCAACGAACTGGCCGCCGGTATCGACGAAGTGAAGAACCTCTCTAGTGAGTCCTTTACCGCGACCTTGTTCATGGAACAACGAGGTGAGCTCTCGGCGACGCAGGCGAAGACCGTGCTCGCGGAGCTCTTGACGCACGGCGGAGATCCTCACAACGTGGCCCGGGAGATGGGTTTCGAACAGCTCTCTTCGAGTTCGTTAGGTGCCACCGTGGCCGAACTCATTGAAGAGCATCCCGACGAATGGACGCGATACCGCGAAGGCGACGAAAAGTTGGCGCAATTCTTTATTGGTCAGGTCATGAAGCTGACGAAGGGCCAAGCCAACGGCAAGTCCGTCGTCGCCGAACTGCAAGCTCGCCGATAACTGAACCGCTTGTAGCGGTGGCCACGAAACTCTTGTCCACCGTGACGTAGCGACACCTCGTTTCCAATTTTAGACGTTGCGCTATTCGCAATACGGATGGTTCGCATTCGTCGCGCGAATAGCACGACACGAATCGAATGGATCGTGTCGAACACGCTGACGGAACGCGCACCGCGCAATCTCAATGTGACTTTCGACCTCAGTTTTCCCAGATTTTTTTCATAATGAATGCATAAGGTTTTTTTTATACAACATTGCACAAATGGGGCAATAGTCAGGAAAATTATGAAGACTCGTTCGACAAAGAAATTCACCACGAAGATGACTCAGTTGGGTTGCGCAGTGGGCGCACTGGCCCTGCTCGCCACCGTGGGTGTCGCCGGTACTTCAAGCGCTGCATCAACGCATTCATCGAAGTCACAAGCGCACGCCGTGCTCGTAGGCCACGTCGCGAAGACCAAGAAGGTCGCCTTTCACGGAAGTTACAGCGGATCGATGACCTTCCTGTTGACATCGGTCGCAAGCACCTCAACGGCTGCGAGTGTCACGTCGGTCTCGGGAAAAGGCACGTCGACCGATATTGGCACTACCACGCTGACCGGCACCGGCAACGTGCCCGCCACTGCCGCTAGTTCTGGATTTCACTTCACGGGGAGTGGCAAGCTCGCGGGCGCGGGCGGCACACTCACGCTCAGAATTCTGAGCAAGAACTCTACGGGCGCCGCGCCTGAGAATGCGGCGGGTTCCGTCAGCATTTCCGGCACGGCCACCGTCGTAAGCGGCACGGGAAAGCTGAAGGGTGCCACGGGCACCTTGAAGTTCAGTGGTGCCTTCGCAATCTCCAACGACGGAGTCAGCGGAAGTCAGACCCAGTCGTTCACGAGCAAATTGAGCGGCACGCTCGTCATCAAGTAGTTGTCCCCCCTAGCCAGTTAAGAGAAAAGAGCAGAAAATGAAGGATTTCATGAAGAAGGTCGGCGTCGGCTCAGTGGCGCTCGGCTTAGGTGTAGCTGGATTCGCAGCGCTGGGTGTCAGTACGGCATCGGCACAGGGCGGCTTCGTCAACCAGGACACGATCACCCTCGTAGCGAGCCTCACGCCCGTCACGACCACGACCGTCGCACCCGTGACGACCACGACCCTCGCCACCACGACGACGACTGTCGCACCCACCACGACGACGACGGCTCCTCCGGCATCGGCGGGAATATCTAGTGACTTCACGATCAATATCGATACCGCGACGACCTCGGGCGAGACGGATGCGGTGAATGCCGCGTGCTCGCCAACCAACACGTTCTCAGTTGGACAGACTGTTCTGTGGCGCATGTACGGCAAGGATCTGCTTACTGGTAAGACCCTGCTTCCCGGTGCGGCACCAGGGGCTGCAGCTTCCGCCGCAACGCCCGGCAACGTGAACACCGTGGTCGTGTCGATGCCCGGCATCACGACGGGTTCCGTCGCCAAAGTGCCAATGGCGTACAGCACGAGAGACGGGTACTGGACTTCAGTGCTGGTTACCACGGGTTACGCGCCCGGTAATTACAACTACACCGTCACTGTCACGACGTACCCAGTGCACGCCGTCAAAGGACACGCTGCGGTGAAGGCAACCAAGACGCACAAGGCCATCAAAGCGGTGAAGGCAATCAAGGCTGTTCCAGCCATGACGTACACGTACCCCGCGTAACACAGGATTCCTGAGTCATCGTTTTTGTAGTGCACATCGTCGGCCGCAAGGCCGACGATGTGACGTTAGACCCCACTGATTCGACGTTATGGGTCAACTCGGTCCCGTAGGTTTTGTATCAAATATCAATGTCACATTCGAAGGGATAATTATGAAGAGTCGCCTAAGCAGTCGAAAGGTGAAGTTGATGTCTGTCGGCTTCGCCTCTGTCGCACTGGTCTGTTCCACAATCATGATCGGCGCGAGCGCGAGCTCGGCGACGGTCCACAAGCACAAGGCCAAGACCACCGTCGTGAAGAAGGCGGCCGCACCCGTCGCTACGGCGACTACGCCCATTGTCCTGACGTCGCCGACCCTGCCGGGCGTGGCGCCACTGCCCGGGCCGGTTGCTGCGGCGTCGACGCCCAGCACGACAATCTCCGCATTGAGCGTCACCCCAACGTCAGGCTTCATCGGAACGCCTATGACGATTGCGGGAGCGGGGCTTCCCGCAAGTACCAGCGTCCAAATTCAGTGGGCCACCGCGAATGCGACGTGGGTCGTTGGTGCTGACCCGTCGACCGTCAATTACCTCGGTGCCAATTACACCAAGATCAACGTCGTGCTCGATACGGTCACGACGTCCGCGGCGGGCGCCTTCTCGGTCACGATCGATGCCCCGAAGGACTTCGGGGGAGCGCACAGTATCTTCGCCGTGGTCGGCACCACTGAGTTGAGCGAGGGCAGCTTTACGATGCTGCGGACGGTCACCATCTCTCCCACCAGCGGACCGGTAGGAACGCCGATCACCATCACCTACAGCGGACTCGGCGACAGCGCCTACACGGCTGGAGCGTCGCTGCTCTATGACAATCACTACGTGGGCGAAATGATGGCGAACTGGACGAGGGGTGTGGCCACGGCCACGATCCGCGCTTCCGGCGCCGTAGGGCCCCACACGATTCAAATCGGCAACGCCATCAACTACCTTTACCTCAACGTGCCGCAATCACCTATTCCGTATACGAACGGTGCTGTCGACACGTTTACGGTCACGGGTGATGACGGTCCTCCGGCCGCGTCAATCGATTGGCCAACTGCCGTGTCGCCAACACTGGCCCAAATCACGACCCTCAATGAAGGCGGTCTCGGCGTCAAATCCAGCGTCCAGGCCTCGGCATCAGTGTCGAGTGGACCCGAAGGCACCAGCGTGACGGTCACCGCGAGCGGTCTCGCATCTAACGCGTCGACTCAGATTGAATGGGCCACCGTGGTTGGCAACCGCGTTAACTGTACGAGCACGTGTTGGGCCTTCGCGACCCAGTCGCTCGGGTCGGCGGTGACGCCGACCGGCAACGCGTTGAGCACCACGCTTACCGTACCGTCACCGGCCCTGGGCGGGTGGCACGCGATTCAACTCGTGCAGGCGGGCAAGGTCGTGGGACAGGTTCCCTTCTACGTGAAGGAGAGCATCGTCGGCTACGAGGCCGCCGGGTCAACGGCGCCGCTCACGTCGCTGACGGTGGTGCAAGGCCAGACGTTCCAGATCCACGTTGAGGGTGTTGGTTGGACGCAACTCGACAACACCGTCGGCGTTGACTACGACAACAGCTACATCGGTTACGGATGTGGATTCAACTCCAACGGCGACGTGGTGTTGAACCTCATCGCCACCGGAGCTCCCGGTACCCACTTGATTGACCTCTACCCGATGTTGTACACGCTCTCGCCATCATTCGCCAGTACGCCGTACGGCATGGTGCCCGTGCTCTCGTACGCGAATGACGATCCTGGTTTGGCGCTCGGTTACCAGCTTCCCGCTATGCGATTCGCCATCACGGTGGTTGCACCCAGCAGTTAACACCGGTTCGCAGTTGCTTTAGGGCCTCGCCCCTCGCCCCTCGGGAGCGAGGGGCGAGGCCTTTACTAAGAACAGGCGCGCGACTGGTTCGGGGAGCCACCAGTTCCAGTTTCCCAGTAGCGTCATCAGGCTCGGCATCAAGAGACCGCGAACAATCGTCGCGTCAACGAGCACGCCGAGCGCCAATCCGACACCAAGTTCCTGCAGGCCCGCAACGCGGCCGAGAATGAGTCCGAGCAGCGCGCCGACCATGATGACGGCGGCGGCGCTCACCACTCGTCCCGTGTGATTCATCCCGTCGATGATGGCGTCCTTCGTGTCGGCGCCGTGGTCCCACGCTTCGCGCATGCGTGAGACGAAGAAGACCTCGTAGTCCATGGAGAGGCCGAAGAGCATCGAGAAGAGAAATACTGGCACCCAACCCTCAATCTGGGACACGCTATAGAGGCCAATCGTGTTGGCTCCCACGCCAAAGCGAAACACCACTACGAGGAGGCCGTAGGTCGACGCGATGGAAAGCATATTGAGCAGCACGGCCATGAGGGCGAGCAGCACCGACCGGAACGCCCGTAACAAGACAAGGTAGGCCAGCAGCAAGACGAGCAACATGATCCACACGATGTTGCCGTAGACGCGGTGAAGAAAATCAACACCTTGGGCCGGTGCGCCACCCACCGAGACGTTGACGCCGCTCGGGAAATGAGCGTTGGCGATGTCGTGTCCGCGGATCCGTTGAATCAGTTGCTGGGACGATTCATCGCCGAAGTCATGACGTCCAATGACGACGATTTGACGGTAGCGCTGCGATGGGTCGACGTACGGAGCCACGGTGCCGATGGAGACCACAAATACTCCCGGGTCCTTGGTAAGCACGATCGCAAGACGTTGCGCCGCCGCCACCACCGCCGGAGTTACAGCGCGATGCGGCGCACCCGCGTCGATGACGATCTGGGTTGGTGTGAGCACACCCGGTCCTCCGCGAGTGCGCAGGAGGGCGAGTCCCTTCGCCGCTTGGGAGTTCTGGGGAATAGCGCTGAGTGATCCCGGGGTGAGTTGGAACCAGAAGATTGACGACGCCGCAACCACCAACAACGCCGTCGCCGTCAAGGCCACGGTGACGGGACGCTGAGTGACGCGTTGGGCGAGCCGGGCCCACGATCCGGGTCCCTCGATGGCGCGACCAATGCCGAAGGGGAAGGGGACTGCAATGACCCCACGCCGGCCAAGCAAGGACAAGAGCACTGGCTGGAGCGAAAGCGCGCTGAGCATCGAAATCAGAGGAACGACGAGCCCCGCGAAACCAAGGGACCGCACGAAGGGCACCGGTACGAGAAACAGCGTGGCGAGGCCGAGCGTGACGGCAAAGCCGGATATCAGCACCGTTCGCCCCGCCGAGCGCATCGTCGCTACCACCGCGTCGGTCGGTGCCGTCGACTCGTCGGCCAGTTCCTCCTTGTAGCGGTGCACAATGAGCAGCGAGTAGTCAACCGCCAGTCCTAATCCGATGAGTTCCACGAGATTGGGGATATAGAGGACCATCAAGAAGTGGTGGGCCAGCGCGTAGATGGCCGCAAGGGCACCGGCCATGGTGCACCCGGCCACGATGAGCGGGATCAGTGCGGACCACGAAAGCCCCAGCACGAGAATCAGGACGACGAGGGCGACCAGGACGGCCAACAACTCACCGTGGCGCAAATCCGACGTCAGTACGGGGGTGATGTCGTGTTGCAGGGCCGGCGCACCGGTGACCAGCGCGCCTTCAAGTCCCGCATTTGTCAGCGCGTGGCGCAGAGGCCCGGTGAATGAGGCAGCTCGCGCCAGGTTGAGCGAGGTCGTGACGGTGCCGTAGAGCACGCCCTCGGTGAGTGAGAGTTTGCCGACGTGACTCGTCGGCACTGACGTCGCCGCGATGGCGAACTCGCGATTCAAACGCACGAGTTCGCTGGCGCCGGGCTTGGTCTGGTGCAGAATCACCGTAAAGCTGCCCTCTATATTTTCGTCAAAATGACGGGCTAAAATTTCGTTGGCCTGGGCCGAACTCGTGCCGGGGACCGTGAGCGAGGTCGTCAGAAGATCTGGCAGTCTGAACGCGGAAAAGGCACCGAGCAGGATTATCGCGACCCAACACGCGATGACTACGACGCGCCAACGCACGACGGCGCGAGTCCAGCGTTCGAGCACCATTCCAGCGTACCTTTGGCTTGGATTTACACCATTTATTGCGGGCTCTCAAGGAGAAGGGGTCACCGGCCATGACGCTGACTCTCTGCTCTTCACTCGGTGTTGGCGTGGCGGCGAGTGCGTTGATCACTGATCGCCGCTTCGCCGGAGAGACGCGCGGTTTCTGCGCTCACGTGGTGCCCGAAGCCTTTGGCGACGGGTCCTGTGCCCATGTTGAGGACGTCGACGAAATTCGCATCGTCACGACCAACGGCATCGACCTACTTCTGAGCGAGGAAGAATTAGCTCAGCGGTCCGTGCGCGTGAAACCGTTTACTCCCCGGTACGGCACTGTTGTGCGGGAGAAATCCGCGCGCTTGGTGCAAAGGACGGAGATGGGCGCGATCACGTCTGCCTGGTCCTTCTTGTGTCGGCGTCTCACCTGTGCTTAGATAAAGGGCGTGACGTCCATTCGTGCCATTCCGGTAGTAGTAGGCAATAGCCGCCGGTAGACACACGCGTGCGTTATCGGAGGCCTCCCAAAAAAGGGAGGCCTTTTTGTTTATCTGAATAACAAAGGAACATTGTGCAACTCACTGGAGCCGAAGCACTCATCAAGAGTTTGGAACAACAGGGCGTCGATACCGTTTTCGGGCTGCCTGGCGGCGCAATCCTGCCCGTCTATGACCCACTGCTCGATTCCAGCATCCGCCACATTCTCGTGCGCCACGAGCAGGGTGCCGGCCACATGGCCGAGGGCTACGCCTTGGCGACCGGTCGGCCCGGTGTCGCCATTGTCACGAGCGGCCCGGGGGCCACCAATATCGTCACTCCGATTGGCAACGCACACATGGATTCAACACCGATCGTCGTCATCACCGGGCAAGTGGCGACCGGTTCCATTGGCACCGACGCTTTTCAGGAGTGCGACATCACCGGCATCACGATGGGCATCACCAAGCACAATTTCCTGGTGCAGTCAGCGCAAGAGCTGCCACGGGCCGTCGCGGCGGCGTTCCACTTGGCGACCACGGGCCGTCCCGGTCCAGTCTTGATTGACGTGCCCAAGGACGTGAGTCAGTCGAAGATGGAATGGTGGTACCCCTCGACGATCGATGAGTTCGACTTGCCCGGCTACCGTCCCGAGGTGGTACTCAACGAAGATGCCATCGCTCGGGCAGTGGAACTCATCGGCCAGTCGCAACGACCAGTGCTCTACGTCGGCGGCGGCACCTTGAAGTCAAGGGCCTCAGCGGAACTGCTCGCCTTCGCGGAGCGCACCAACATGCCGGTCGTCACCACTTTGATGGCGCGCGGCGCATTCCCCGACTCGCACGACCTGCATCTGGGTATGCCCGGTATGCACGGCATGTACTCGGCGGTCACCGCGATTCAGCGTTGCGACCTGCTGATCTCCCTGGGCGCGCGTTTTGACGACCGCGTCACCGGCAAGATCAGTACTTTTGCCGCGAACGCCAAGGTCATTCACGTCGACATTGACCCGGCCGAATTCAACAAGGTCCGCCGGGCGGACGTCGCGATTCAGAGCAACGTCGCGGCCGTGCTGCGGGCCCTCGACGCCTCGAGTGCGATGCCCCAGCCACTGGACGCCTGGTGGAAGGAACTGCACGGTTGGCAGGAGCAGTATCCGCTGGCCTTTGCCGAACCGGAACTCACGGGTCCACTACGTCCCCAGCACGTGATTGAATCAATCGCCAGGCGCGCTGAGCCGGGCACCATCGTGACCGCGGGCGTGGGCCAGCACCAGATGTGGGCGGCGCAGCACTGGAAGTTTGAAGAGCCCGGCACCTTCATCAATTCGGGCGGTGCCGGCACGATGGGATTCGGCGTACCGGCCGCTATTGGTGCCAAGGTTGGACGGCCCGAAAAGATCGTGTGGTGCATCGACGGCGATGGCTGCTTCCAGATGACGGCCCAAGAGATGGTCACGGCCCGATCGCAGGGTATACCGATCAAGGTCGCAATTCTTAACAACGCCAACCTGGGCATGGTGCGCCAGTGGCAAGAGATGTTCTACGACGAGCGCTACAGCCAGGTCTACCTCTCCGCAGACCTGCCCGACTACGTCAAATGGGCCGAAGCCATGGGTTGCGCGGGACTGCGCGCGACGAACCCCAAGGAGATGGAAGACGTCATTGATGAAGCGAACAAGATCAATGACGTGCCGGTGGTGATTGACTTTCGCACCGACGCGTCAGAAAAGGTCTTTCCCATGGTCGCCGCAGGTGCCAGTAACGACGACATCATGACCTACCAGTCCTATAGGGACGCGCAGTGACACCTCCCGAACCGTATCTCGGCATTACCGACCACACTCCGATTCGCCTGCACATCCTGTCGGTGCTGGTGGAGAACAAACCCGGTGTGTTGGCCCGAATAGCGGGACTGTTCGCGCGTCGAGGCTTCAACATTTACTCGTTGGCCGTGGCCCCAGCGGAGAGCGACGCTCGATTTTCGCGGGTCACGATCGTGGTGGACGCGGAGTCAACGCCACTCGAGCAGATTGTCGGCCAGTTGGACAAGCTGGTGAACGTCGTCGCCATCACCGATCTCGCGCCCAAGAACGCGGTCGAGCGTGAGCTGCTGCTCGCGACGATCAAGACCGACGTCGACAATCGCACGACGTTGCTGGACGTCATTGCGAACGCGGGCGCCGCGATCATTGACGTGGACGCGACGTCGGTCACCGTGATGCTGGCGGGCACGCCGGGAGGTTGTGACGATCTGGAACGTGCCCTGGAGAGCTACTCGAAGCTAGAGCTGCACCGAACCGGTCGTGTGGCACTCCCTAGACTTGGCAAAGTCCCGTCAGCCTCCTAGCCAAACAATCAGAAAGATGACCACATGACCAAGATGTACTACGAGAAGGACGCCCAGCCCGACCTGCTGAAGGCCAAGAAGATTGCGATCTTGGGTTACGGCTCCCAGGGCCACGCGCACGCGCTCAACCTGCACGACAGCGGTTACGACGTGCGAGTGGGGCTCCGTGCGGATTCCAAGTCCGTGATCAAGGCCGAAGACGCGGGACTTCGCGTATTGGGCATCGCCGACGCGTGTGCCGAAGCGGACGTCATCATGGTGTTGGTGCCCGACACCGAACAGAAGCGCACCTACGACGCCGACATCGCCCCGCAGCTCAGCGCGGGCAAATGCCTCTTGTTCGCGCACGGATTTAACATCCGCTTTAATCTCATCAACCCACCCGACGACGTCGACGTGGCGATGGTCGCGCCCAAGGGTCCGGGCCACCTCGTTCGCCGCACGTACCTAGAGGGAGGGGGTGTTCCGTCCTTGATCGCGGTCCATCACGACGCCACCGGTCACGCACACGACATCGCGCTGGCGTACGCGCACGGCATCGGTGCGACCCGGGCCGGCGTGCTCGAAACGACCTTCACCGAAGAGACGGAAACGGACCTCTTCGGCGAGCAGGCCGTGCTGTGCGGTGGCGTGACGGCCCTGGTGCGAGCCGGTTACGAGACCCTCGTCGAAGCCGGATACCAACCCGAAAGTGCGTACTTCGAGTGCCTGCACGAATTGAAGCTGATCGTCGACCTCATGTACGAAGAGGGCATCACCGGCATGCGATTCAGCGTCTCGGACACCGCCGAATACGGCGACCTCACCCGCGGTCCTCGCGTCATCAACGCCGACGTCAAGGCGGAGATGAAGAAGATTCTCACCGAAATTCAGGACGGCTCGTTCGCCGCCGAATGGGTGAAGGAGAATGAGATTGGCCGTCCCCGCTACCGCGAGTTGCGCGACGCCGGCAAGAAGCACCCGATTGAAGAGATCGGTAAGAAGCTTCGTGAGATGATGCCTTTCGTGTCTGCGGGCAAGCAGAAGGTCAGTGACATCTCGGGTGGCGACACCGACTAACCATTCGTCAATCATTAGAGATTTCGAGAAGATCAAGAGCTGCAGGACGATGAGAGAGACACCACGTGACTAGTGGTCCAGTGATCATCGGCAGCGAACGAAGCGAGGCCGGATTGGCGCTCGGTATGGAACTCTTGCGTCAAGGCTCGAGCGCGCTCGACGCGGTCGAGGTAGCGCTGCGCGCGTGCGAAGACAATCTGGACGACCACTACATCGGCACCGGCGGACTACCCAACGCGCGAGGTGAAGTGGAGCTCGATGCTTCGATCATGGTCGGATCCAGCCGGGCCTTCGGCGCGGTGGGCGCCGTGCGCAACTTTCCGAATCCCATCTCGATCGCGCGCGCTGTATTAGAGAAACTGCCGCAGCATTCATTGCTGGTGGGCGAGGGGGCGGAGCTGTTCGCGCTGGAGCAAGGCTTCGTCCGCGCGGAGTTACTCACCGACGAGGCGAAGCGGATTTTTCGCAAGGCGTTGGCGGCGTCGGGCGAGGCTGTCGAAGGAGAAAATACCGAAGCCGCTCCCGGGGATGACCGTTACCGCGCCGCCGCAACGGAGTTGGTGAGGCGTTTTAAGCCCTTCGACGGTCCGTGGGGCACCGTGAACGTCATCGCGCTCGACGAGAGCGGTGAGATGGTGGTCGGCGTGTCAACCAGCGGATACCCGTGGAAGTACCCCGGTCGAGTGGGTGACTCCGCGCTGCCCGGTAGCGGCAACTACTGCGACCTGCGTTATGGTGGCGCCGCATGCACGGGCCGCGGTGAATTGAGCATGCGGATCGTCGGAGCAAAAATGGTCGTCGACGCCCTGGCTCGCGGTGAGGATCCGGTGGGGGCGTGCGGCGCGATGCTGAGAGAGGCCGCGCAACTCCCCGACATCTATCGGTCGGAGTTGCGCACACTGTGCTTGACGCCCGATGGTCGCCACGCGGGCGCCGCAAGCCAGTCCGGTTCGACCTACAACGTCATGACTACCAGCAGCCGCGCGCCGGAGATTCTTCCTCGTGCCCGGTTCGGCGCTTAACTCGTTAGAGGTTGCCCACGATGAAGTTGATGCACGCGCACAGTGAGGCAACGTCGTCGGGGTCGACGCTCGGGAACATCGCAATACGCAGTTGGTTGCGACCCAATTTGCGGTAGGGGTCGGTATCAACGATGCCGTTGGCCCGAAGTATCGTGGCGATGACGTTGGCGTCCACGTCGTCGGCGAAGTCAATGGTGCCCACGACGTTCGACCGGTGCTGGGGGTCGGTGACGAATGGCGTCGCGAAGCCCGAGGCTTCAGCCCACGTGTAGAGGATCTGCGCGGAGCGCTGGGACCGGCCCGCAGAGAAATCCAGCCCGCCATTGTCGTTCATCCACTTCACTTGCGAGGCGAGCATGTGGATGGTCGCTAATGCCGGGGTGTTGTAGGTCTGATTGAGCCGTGAGTTGTCGAGCGCGATCTTGAGGTCGAAGAAGGCCGGCGTCCAACGGTCCGACGACGAGATCTGCTCTATGCGCTCAACGGCGGCGGGCGAGCAGATGGCCAGCCACAACCCCCCGTCGGAGGCAAATGACTTCTGGGGCGCAAAGTAATAGCAGTCAAATTGCGTCGCGTCGACCATCAGGCCGCCCGCACCCGAGGTGGCGTCGACGGCCACGAGGCCGGTCGCTCCGGCCGGTCGCTCAATCTCCATCATCACGCCGGTCGAAGTCTCGTTGTGGGTCAACGCGTAGAGGTCGACCGATTCGTCGGCCTGGGCGCTGGGGTGACTGCCCACGTCACTCGTAATGATCTGGGGGTCCTTCAGATGGGGCGCCTGCTTGACGGCGGACGCGAATTTGGATGAGAACTCGCCGAAACTGAGGTGCTGGCTCTGGCTTTCAATTAAGTGAAACGTGGCAGCGTCCCAGAAGCACGTCGTGCCGCCGTTGCCGAGCAACACCTCGTAGCCGTCGGGCACGTTGAACAGTGCACGCAGTCCGTCGCGGACCTCACCTACCTTGTTGCGAACGGTCGCTTGTCGGTGCGACGTGCCCATGTAGGTGGTCGCGTCGGCGAGCAGCGCCTCTACTTGTTCGACGCGAACCTTTGACGGTCCGGAGCCGAAGCGTCCATCACGCGGCAAAAGATTCTCGGGTATTCGTAGAGTCTCGGGGGAGGTCATAGAATTACATTCTTGCGGAAAATGAACGGAGTCGAGCAATGAGCCCAAGAGTAAGTGACCTACTGACGGGCCTGGCCCCCAGTGCAACGCTTGCCGTGGACGCAAAAGCCAAGGCCCTCAAGGCCGCCGGCGAACCGGTGATTGGCTTCGGCGCGGGGGAGCCGGACTTCCCAACTCCCGATCACATCGTTGAGGCGGCCGCCAAAGCCTGCTACGACCCGCGCAATTACAAGTACACCCCGACGGCGGGCATACTCGAGCTTCGTGAGGCAATTGTCGCCAAAACCAGGCGCGATAGTGGTCTAGAGATCAACTCCAACCAGGTCCTGGTGACCAACGGTGGCAAGCACGCCGTGATCACCACGTTGATGACGCTGCTCAACCCGGGCGACGAAGTCCTTATTCCGGCGCCCTATTGGACGACGTACCCCGAAGCCGTGTATCTGACCGGCGCCACCGCGGTGCCCGTCATGACGAGTCAGGCCAACGGCTACCGGGTGACGGTGGACGAATTGGAAAAGGCACGCACACCAAAGACGAAGTTGCTGATCTTTGTGTCACCGTCGAACCCGACGGGCGCCGTGGTGCGTCCCGACGAGGTCGCCGCGATTGGCCGATGGGCGGGCGAACACGACATCTGGGTGATGAGTGACGAGATCTACGAACACCTCGTCTACGGCGACGCGAAGTTCTCCTCGCTGCCCGTTGTTGCTCCAGAGATTGGAGATCGCTGGGTGGTGGTCAACGGTGTGGCCAAGACCTACGCGATGACGGGTTGGCGCGTGGGCTGGATGATTGGCGCGCCGGACATCATGGACGCCGCGGTCAACTATCAGAGTCAGACCACGTCGAACATTTCGAATATCTCCCAGTGTGCGGCGATCGCGGCCCTCACGGGCGATCTCAGTGCGGTCGCGCAGATGCGCGACGCCTTCGAGCGTCGAGGCACGACGATGACCTCGATGCTCAACGCCATTGATGGGGTCAGTTGTCCCCAGCCCGAGGGCGCCTTCTACTGTTTCCCCAATGTTGAGGGCCTGCTCGGTCAGTCATTGGATGGCGAGGTCGCCACGACGAGCGTGGAATTGGCGGCCACCCTGCTCGAAAAAATCAAGATTGCCGTCGTGCCCGGCGAGGCCTTTGGGGCTCCCGGTTTCTTCCGATTGAGTTGTGCGCTCGGCGACGAGGACCTCGCGGAGGGCCTCGAGCGGTTCGCCAAGTTTGTTGCGGCGGGCTGACAAATCTTCAGCTCCTTTAGTGTTAGAAGACAAAACGAAAGGTGTAGCGGTGGCCCGTGTACTTGTATCTGAGGAGATCGCTGAGACTGGGCTCGAAGAACTACGCAACGCCGGCCACGACGTCGATGTCCGCCTGGGCCTGTCGCCCGAAGAACTGATCGTCGCGGTCGAGGGTGCGCACGCCCTCATTATTCGTTCGGCGACCAAAGTTGACGCATCCACCCTTGAGGCGGCCAAGGATCTCGTCGTTGTTGGTCGCGCCGGCATCGGGCTGGACAACGTTGACGTGACCCGAGCCACGGAATTAGGTGTGATGGTCGTCAACGCGCCCCAGTCGAACATCTTGTCGGCGGCCGAGCAGACCATGGCGCTGTTGCTGGCCCAAGCTCGAAATATCCCCCAAGCTCACTCGGCGCTCAAGGATGGCAAGTGGGAGCGCAGCAAGTGGGAGGGCGTCGAACTCTACGGCAAGACCTTGGGCGTCGTTGGTCTGGGCAAGATCGGCGCGCTCGTGGCCCAACGTGCGATGTCCTTTGGCATGCGTCTCGTGGCCTACGACCCCTACATCACCGAAGAGCGTGCTCGACACATGGGTGTCGAACTCATGGACTTGGAGACGCTCCTGCAACAGAGCGATTTCATCACGATTCACCTACCGAAGAACAAAGAGACCACAAACTTGCTGAACGCCGATTCGTTGAAGAAGACCAAGCAGGGAGTGCGCATCATCAACGTGGCGCGCGGCGGCATTGTCAATGAGGCCGACTTGGCCGAGGCCATTCGCGACGGCCACGTCCAGGGCGCCGCCCTCGACGTCTTCGAAAAGGAACCGACGACGGAGTCTCCGCTCTTCGAGCTCCCTTCCGTCGTGGTTGTGCCGCACCTGGGTGCCTCCACCGCCGAAGCACAGGACAAGGCCGGCATCACGATTGCGGAGCAGGTGCAGTTGGCGCTCGCGGGCGACTTTGTGCCCTACGCCGTCAACGTCTCAGCCGGCGAAGTGTCCAATGTGGTGCGCCCGTTCATGGGCCTCGCCGAAGTGCTCGGCCGCTTTATTGGCGGATTGCTCGATGGTGAGCCAGCGGACCTCGAAGTCATTTACCAGGGCGAACTCGCCGGATCCGGTACCAAGATATTGACGTTGTGCGCGCTCAAGGGGCTGCTCGTCTCAACCGGTCACGACGGCGTCTCGTTCGTGAACGCGCCCCAGCTCGCGGCGGAGCACCACCTCACCTACAGCGAGATCTCCACGGTGGAGTCGCCCGAGTACGTGAACCTCATCACCGTCAGGTCGGGTCACCACGCGGTGTCGGGAACGTTGATGACCATCGGCAGCCGTCTCGAAACTCGCATCGTGAGCGTCGACGCTCACAGCGTCGAGATTCCGCCCGCCGCTTCGATGTTGGTCGTGCGCAATGACGACCGCCCGGGAATGGTTGGCATCGTCGGCGTCGCTCTCGGCGAGGCCGACGTGTCCATTGCCTCCATGGCGGTTGGCCCCGACGCGATGTCCCAGACCGCGTTGATGGTGCTCTCCACGTCGACACCAACGCCGGCAGAGGTCGTTGCTCGTCTGCGTGAGACTGACGGCATCGTCGACATTCATCTCATTACGCTTCGCTAGCGCGTTCTTTCGACATGATCATCGCATGGCGCCGTGGTGAACTCCTCGTGGATCGAACGAAAATGAGCCTCTTGCTCGACAAGACTGAGATTTCAAAGCTGGCGTCAGCGTTACTGTTTGTCTATGACTGATCCGTCGCTCGAAGTCGCGCCCACAGCCGAACCCACGCCAACAACAACGAAATCACGCAAGAAAGCGCTGACCGAATGGGTCGTGATCCTCATCGTGGCGGTACTGGTGTCGCTCATCATGCGCACGTTCGTATTCGAGACGTACTTCGTGCCCTCGGGTTCGATGTACCCCACCCTGCATGTTGGCGATCGCATCATCGTCGACAAACTGAGCGTCGACTTCGGCACTATTAACCGGGGTGACATCGTTGTGTTCAAGGCCCCCAAGAAGGTTGCCACCGCGTGTGGAGATGCAGTCGCAGACTTGGTGAAGCGAGTTATTGGCTTGCCCGGTGACAACCTCACGTCCAAGGGGAACACGATCTACGTGAACGGCAAGGCCCTAAAAGAGAACTGGCCGCACATTGAGCCATTGGGAACGGCGATCGGGAAGATTCACGTTCCCGCTGGTGACTACTTCATGATGGGTGACAATCACCCGCCATCATGTGACAGTCGATCGTGGGGTTTCGTGCCGAAGTCGAGCATCATCGGCAAGGTGTTCCTGAGGATTTGGCCGCTCTCAAGGATCCACTGGTTCTAGACGGTTCTCGCTCGCCACGTGGACTGAACATCGATGTTGCCCGCCAGCTCGGGGTGACCCGACTCGGTTGGCAACGGATCTAGAAGAAACTGATGATGTCGACGCGGTCCATGATCTCTTTAGTGATCAGCGGCATCACGTCCAGCGCGGTCATGTTCTCGCGAACCTGGTCCGCGTTGGACGCGCCAGTGATGACCGTCGAGACGTGGGGGTTCTTGGCGCACCAGGCCAACGCGAACTGCGCGAGCGTCACGCCTAATTCGTCGGCAATCACCTTGAGATCGGCCACCTTCTTGTTGCGCCCCTCGTCGGTCAACATGCCCTTCAGCCATTCGTAGCCGGGCAATGTGGCCCGTGAGCCCGCGGGAATGCCGTTCATGTACTTTCCAGTCAAGAGGCCCGACGACAACGGCGACCAAATCGTGGTGCCCAGTCCAATGTCCTCGTAAAGCCGCGCGTACTCTTTTTCCACCCGTTCGCGCCACAAGATGTTGTACTGCGGCTGCTCCATGAGGGGCTTGTGCAAGTTGTGCCTGTCGGCGATGTCGTAGGCCGCGCGGATCTCATCGGCGGTCCACTCCGAGGTGCCCCAATAGAGAGCCTTGCCCTGGGTGATCATGTCGCTCATGGCCCAGACCGTCTCTTCGATGGGGGTCTGGGGGTCGGCGCGGTGACAGAAGACGAGGTCAACGAAGTCCAGTCCGAAACGCTCGAGCGAGGCGTCGATGGCCTGGCTCAGGTATTTGCGGTTGAGCGTGTTCTTCATGTTGATCTCGTCGTGAATGCCCCAGAACAACTTGGTCGAGACAATGTACTCGTGACGCTTCCAGCCGAGGTCGCGAAAGGCCTGGCCCATCACTCGCTCGGACTCACCCGCGGAGTAGGCCTCGGCGTTATCGAAGAAGTTGACGCCGGCGTCCTTGGCGGCGCTCAAGCACTCGGCCGCTTCCTTTGCCGTCTCGAGCTGGTCCTTCTTGCCAAAGGTGACCCAGGAACCAAATGACAACACACTGACTTGCAGGCCCGAACGGCCTAGGCGGCGATATTCCATCTCTGACATGATTTCTCCTTTTGAATACTGCGGGTGCTGTGTACGTGGCTAGACAGAGGGGTTTTGGGGCACGGGCGGCCACTCGTCGAAATTGACGGGGTCTGCGTTCTTGGGCTTCTTTACGAGCACCGCGACGCCCGTGAGCGAGGCTACGAGTACGACAGCAAAGAGGATCTTGACGATTGTCTTGAGGAAGCCCATTGACGTCCAGGTTAGTGGTCCATTGGACTTTCGTCGTCAGTGAGATAGAGTGAAAATGTGAAGACTATCCAGAGTGCCGAGCTACTACTTCAATAGGACGAGCGCGAGTTCGTCTGACCCCCCGCATATGCGGGGGTTTTTTGTTTCTCGCACGATGGCGGTAAGGAAAGGATGGACATGGCGTTTCGAGACCAGCAGGCAAGCCCCATGGCGTTCGCCAAGTATCAGCCCACGATCCCCGTTGAACTGCCCGACCGCACGTGGCCAAATAACCGTCTAACCACAGCGCCGCGCTGGTGCAGTGTCGACCTGCGCGACGGCAACCAGGCGTTGATCGACCCCATGGACATGGACCGCAAAAACGCGATGTTTGCCCAATTGATTCTGATGGGATTTAAGGAGATTGAGGTTGGTTTCCCCAGCGCCAGTCAGCCCGATTTCGACTTCGTCCGCCACATTATTGACAACGACCTCATACCCGACGACGTCACGATCCAGGTGCTGACCCAGTGCCGCGAGGACTTGATTCGCCGAACCTACGAGTCACTGCACGGCGCGAAGCGGGCCATCGTGCACTTTTACAATTCAACCTCGACCCTGCAGCGACGAGTCGTGTTCGGCCTCGACACCGTCGGCATCACCAAGATCGCGACTGATGCGGCCTCCATATGTCGATCACTCGAGGCGACGTCGCCCGAGACGGAATTCTTCTACGAATACTCGCCGGAAAGTTTCACGGGCACCGAACTGGAGTATGCGCTCGAGATCTGCAACGCGGTGATCGAAGTGATCGATCCCACTCCCGAGCGACCGTTGATTCTCAACCTGCCGGCCACGGTCGAGATGTACACCCCCAATCTCTACGCCGACTCCATTGAATGGTTCCTGCGCCACGTTCACCGCCGCGACAGCGTGGTCCTGTCGCTGCATCCGCACAACGACCGCGGTACGGGCGTGGCGGCCGCCGAATTGGGCGTGCTCGCGGGCGCGGACCGCGTGGAGGGAACGCTCTTTGGTAATGGTGAGCGCACCGGCAACGTGGACGTCGTGAACTTGGCGCTGAATCTCTTTTCCCAGGGCGTTGATCCTGAACTCGATATTCGTGACATTGACAAAGCTCGTCACGTCGCCGAATACGCCAACCGCTTGCCGGTGCACATGCGCCACCCGTACGTGGGCGAACTGGTCTACACGGCATTTTCCGGGTCGCACCAAGACGCGATCAAGAAGGGCATGAATGCGATTGGCGACGTCTACGACGTGTGGGAGGTGCCGTACCTGCCAATAGACCCCAAGCACACCGGTCGCACGTACGAGGCAATCATCAGAGTCAACTCGCAGTCGGGCAAGGGCGGCGTTGCCTACCTGCTCAGTGCGGAGCACGGTCTGGACCTGCCGCGAGCGATGCAGGTGGAATTCTCCAAGCACGTGCAGGAACTCACCGAGACTTCGGGCACCGAGATTTCACCGGCACAGATTTGGGACGTCTTTACAACGACCTACTTGCCGGAGAATCCAAAGATCCAATTGCTCTCCAGCGAAGTCTCGGCCGACAACCACAACACGCGCATCTTCGCCCAGGTCGTGGTCAATGGTCAGCACGTGACGATCAAGGGTGAAGGCAACGGTCCCATTGACGCACTGATGGCGGGGTTGCGTAACGAAATGGACGTCCACTTCAGCGTGCGCGACTACCACGAACACGCGTTGACCGCGGGGTCCGAAGCGTCGGCGGTTGCCTACGTGGAAGCTGAAGGCGACGACGGCACGACGTGGTGGGGCGTCGGGATGAGCTCGTCGATTCTCGACGCGTCGCTCGAAGCCGTTATTTCGGCCGCTAATCGTCGTCGCTGACCAAAGTCAGGGATAACCTGGAGAAATGTCTTTTCACGCCTTCAGCACGATATTGGGCTGGGTTGCGGTCTCTTTAGGGGTTGGCTCGACGGTCGCCCAGCATCGCCGGGCGAAACTCATCGGCATCGAGGGCGTCTCGCTGGCGACCTGGGTCATGTTCATCCTGCTCGGACTTTTCTGGATCAGATACGGCATCTCGGTGCGTTCGCTGATCATCGTGCTGGGCAGTCTGCTGGTATTGCCGCTCCAGTTGTCCATCGTGTTCCGACTTCAACCGTGGACGCGATGGAACGTATCCGTGCGCTGCGTGATGTTCTTTGTCCTGTGCTGTGTGTTGCCAACGGCGTTCTGGGGCTGGGCGGCCGGGGTCTTGGGCGCGGGCGTGGCGATGGTGGGCAACCGGGCGCCGCAGATCATTGAATTGGTCAAGTACCGCGGCGCGTCGGGCGTGTCGGTCGGGGGATGGACACTGTCCGTGTGCTGCGCCACGCTGTGGGCCGGTTACTACATTGGCTTTCATATGTGGGCGGCGCTCACCGCAACGTGCTTCGCTGGCGCGGCGAATCTCGCGATCGCGCTACTCGCGACGTGGCGTCACCGCCAGGGCCGCGATGACCTCATCCGCAACGTGGTCTTCGCGACCTAGTGGCGCCGATCGCGCTGCGCTATTCGACTACTTGACTTTCAAGTGCTCGTCAAAGAAATCGAGCACTTGGGCCAGGGCCTGTTGGGTCGGCGATCCTTCTTGACTCCCTAGTTCTTCGGTCAATACCGAGTGCGCGTTCGTGGGGTACCCCCACGGATTCGACGGTGAAGAGTCAATTTCAACGCCAATGAAGTGCTCACCCAACTCCTGGCGCAGTCGCGCGAACCGTTCGCCGGGCGACTTCTTGTCACCCGTAAATCGGTAGGCGAGCACGCACGCACCTGCGTCACAGCGATCCTTCACGACGGCCAGGTCTCGCGCGCTCAGTCCGAGTTCGGATTTTGAACCTGGACCCAGGGGCAGGCCGGGCTGGGCGAGCACGGGCGCGACGACTACTGGATCGACCATCATCGCGAGCGCAAAACCTCCGGTGAGGCACATCCCAACCACACCAACGCCCGGCCCACCGTTGCGTTCGTGCTCAACGTGCGCCAAGTCGCGCAACCACGACGTCACCGGGCTCGCCTTGCCCTTGGCGAACAGGAGAAACTCACGAGACACACATACTTCGCGAAAGGTCGACAGCACCTCCTTTATCGTCGGGGGCGCGCCGTCGTGACCAAAGATGCTGGGCATCACCGCCCGCAGATCTCGCGCGGCTACCCGTCGGCTGAATTCGGCGACGTCGGGCGTGATACCGGGCATTTCACTGATGACCAATACGGCGGGACCGTGTCCCATGCGGTAGACATCGCGCGTGATGCCTCGCGTGGTGAATGTGTCTCGCTCAAAATCCGAGAGCACCTGCGCATAGTCCTTGTTGCTCACTCCGCCCTCGGTTCAATATCGTGCGCGGATAATCTCTCAGTCTCCATCTGCATTACGACCGCGTCGCTGCGGCTCTGGCCGCGCTCAAGAGCAGTGACGAGTCTGATCCCACCGCGTTGAACGAGAATCCCTGGTCCGCCAGCCACTGCGCGCGCTCCGGATCGGGCGCGCCCTGCATAATTCCCGCGGCAACGTTCGCGGCGCGGCACGCGTCGACGACTCGTGATAAGGCATCAAGAAATTGTGGCGCGTCAAACTGACCGGGAATACCCAGTGCGGCGGACAGGTCGCTCGGACCGACGAACAGGACATGCACGCCTGGGATCTCGGCGATTTTCTCCACGTTGTTGAGCGCCGCCAGCGTCTCAATCTGGACCACGCCCAAGATCGACGCGTTCACGTCGTGGGCCTCTCGTCGGTCGCCGCCAAATTCGCGCGCACGGTTAAAGCCGGCGATGCCGCGGTCCCCGTGCGGCGGGTACGAGAGATGACGAAGAGCGTCGGTCACTTCTTCAGGGGTGTCGAGCCTCGGGAACATCACCCCGTACGCGCCGAGATCGAGCACGTGACCAACGCGAATTCGTTCGGCGGATTCGGTGCGTACCAGCACCGGCACACCGTGCGAGGCGCCCGCGAGAATCTGACCGACCAGCGCCTCTTCGCCGCCGGCCCCGTGTTCGAGATCAACGAGCAGCCAATCGAAACCACTCAGCGCGCAGACTTCGGCCGCCAGTGTTGATCCGAGATTGAGAAAGGTCCCACGGGTGGGCGCGCCAGCGCGCACGCGTTCGAGCAAAGTAGTCATAGCAACTCAATGTAACTGATTGCCGATGCATCTCTTGAGTCACGTTCCCATCGTCGGATGAATTACCCTGCGTTACTCTTTGACTGCGGGCTGGCGTGTCGCCGCGCGCCAGAGAAGACAGTGAGGCCGCTGGTTGAGTTCCACCCGCATTGACACAGTGACGATCACCCCGGTGGCCTTTCGGGACCCGGCGTTGCTCAACGCCGTGGGCGTGCACCAACCTTTCGCCATTCGCTCGGTGCTCGAAGTGCACACGAGTGACGGGCTGACGGGTCTGGGTGAATCGTACGGAGACCTCGGTCACATGGAGCAACTGCGTCGGGTGGGCGACGCCATTCTCGGCCAAGACGTGTTCAGCCTCAACCGGATATTCGATCTCGCGACGGCGGCGCTCGGGGGAGTAGTGGTGGGCGACGGCCACGGTTTGACCGGTCAGATCAGCCACGCGGGTACCGTGCTGCGCGCCTATTCGGCCTTCGAAGTTGCGTGCCTGGATATCCAGGGCAAGGTGCTCGGCCGTCCCGTCGTCGACCTGCTTGGTGGTGCGGTGCGACCGACCGTTCCCTTTTCGGCGTACCTGTTCTTCAAGTGGGCGGCCCATCCCGGTGCCGGGCCCGATCGTTACGGCGAAGCGATTAACTCGGCGCAGATCGTTGAACAGGCCCGTTGGATGCTCTCGGAGTATGGCTTTACCGCCATCAAACTGAAGGGCGGAGTCCTGGCGCCATTTGAAGAGGTCGCGACGATCCACGCGCTGCGCGACGCGTTCGCGCACGTGCCGTTGCGGCTTGATCCCAACGCCGCCTGGACTATCGAGACGTCGGTCAGTGTGGGAAAGGAGTTGGACGGCGTCCTGGAATATTTGGAGGACCCAACCGTTGGTCTTGACGCCATGGCCGAGGTCGCGCGCCGTGTGCCAATGCCGTTGGCGACCAACATGTGCGTCGTGGGCTTTGAAGACCTCGCGCCCGCCATCGAGCAACGCTCCGTGGGCGTCATCCTTTCGGATCACCACTACTGGGGTGGACCGCGCCGGGTTCAGGGCCTCGCCACGGTCTGTGACACCTTTGACTTGGGACTCTCCATGCACTCCAACTCGCATCTCGGCATCAGCCTGGCGGCGATGACGCACGTGGCCGCAGCTATTTCGAACTTGACGTACGCGCTTGACACCCATTGGCCCTGGAAGGATGAGGACGTCATTGTCGACGGAGTCCTGTCCTTCCAGGACGGCGCTGTCACGGTGCCGTCGACACCGGGCTTGGGCGTCGAGCTCGACCGGGACCGGCTCGAGAAACTCCACCGGCAATACCTCGACTGCGGCATTACCACCCGGAGCGACACGGCCTACATGCACGAGATTGACCCGTCATTCGATGCGAGTCCGGCACGCTGGTGAATATTGTCGGCTATTCCTACCCGTGGGACTACGTAGGTGATCCCGGGGCCGTCGAACGTGCGGTGGCCTTGGGCGTCGACGTGATCGCGCTCGCCGCGTCGTATCACGCGTGCCGGGCGGTGAGTCCGCTGCATCCCACCCGGCGCGTGATGGATGTCGCGCACTCTGCTCTGTACGTGCCGGTGCGCGACGAGGCGTGGCGCGGTCAGCGTCTCGTGCCGAGCACTCCAGATTGGTCGAGTGATGACGACCTTTTTAACGGTGCGCGACGTCAGCTTGTCGACGTGGGGCTCGCCGTTGATGCATGGATCGTCTTAACGCACCACGATGATCTGGGCCGGAAGAATCCTGAACTCGCAGTGAAAAACGCGTTCGGCGACGTCTATACGTACGCGCTCTGTCCCCAGGCACCCGATGTGCGACAGTACTGCCTCACCTTGGTCGAGGAAGTTCTACGCTCCGGAAAGTGCCGTGGAGTGGTGCTCGAGGCGTGCGGGCCCGTGGGTGTCGATCACGCCGGTGCGCACGACAAGACCGAGTTCGCGCGGTGGACCAGTGTCGTGAAGGAACTGTTGTCACTGTGTTTTTGTGACCACTGTCGCGCGGGTCTCAACGACCTCGGCGTGGAAGTCGATGAGTTGGCCCGGCGCGTGGTTGTGGCGGTGGGCGGTGGTGCCCCTTCGCTCAACGAAGCCCTGGGTGACGAGCTCGCTGATCGAGTCGCCACCTTTCGTTCGGGCTTGGCGGGTCGGTTTCGTGAAGAGATTGTTGAAAAGGTTCACGACGTGCAGGCCAATGCGACCGTCACCGTGCACCTTTCGGCCAACCAGTGGGCCACGGGATCATTTCCGGGAACCTTCGACGACGAATCCCTGTCCGGCGTGACGTGCGCGGTCGCGAACTGCTGGGATCGCGAATTAGCGGAACGGGAGTTGCAACGCCTACGCGCGCTGGTCGGTGATGGACGTCGAGTGGGCGCCTATCTGCGCCTCGATAGAGGCTGGGAGAACGACTCGCAAATTGACGACCACCTCAATCGTTACGCCAACGCCGGCATGGACGAGTTGCACTTGTATCACTTGGGACTCGTCGCGCAGTCGGGACTGGACGTTGGGCGTCGTCTCATTGAATCCAGCACGCACGAGGGCGAACGCTGGATTCGCGCCCACACGGCCTCAGGACACGAGGAGGGACCACGGTGAGCCAGGACATCCTTATTACTGGGGCTGGAGGTGAAATTGGTTCGTGGCTGCGGCGGTCACTTCGTGCGCCGGATCGTCATATCCGCCTACTGGACATCACTGCCCAAGACGCGCTGGAACCAGATGAGTCCGCGCGGTTACTGACCGCGTCGATCACCGACCAGGACGCGATG